>Ga0190275_10004136_pt1 | contig 10436 bp, 11 predicted proteins | sample Popmic550T_FD_133745 | JGI IMG/M metagenome (GOLD analysis project Ga0190275, IMG submission 133745) | Populus adjacent soil microbial communities from riparian zone of Yellowstone River, Montana, USA - 550 T | ecosystem: Environmental > Terrestrial > Soil > Riparian zone > Trees stand | place...
CTGAGGTGGCAGCCATGTTCCGCGTGGACCCGAAGACAGTCACGCGCTGGGCCAAGGCTGGCAAGCTGAGTGCCATCCGGACGCTGGGTGGCCACCGCCGCTACCGTGAGTCGGAAGTCAAGGCACTTCTTGGCGACGTCATTCCTACGCAGCGCAGCGCGCGCGACTGACCGACCGCATTGGGCCGTCCCCTCGGCGACCACAACGTGTTTCAAGGCTTCTCGTCTGACTGATGGGGAGCCTTGTGTCGCGTCGGCGCCTGATCTGTTGCCCGTGTTCGGGTCCGTGACGGTGAGCCGTTGGCTGCTCCGTGCCTTCCCGCTCCTTCGGCGAAGCGCCCCGCGCCAACCAGCGCGTCGTACTCCAGTGAGACCAGGCCGTGGGTGAACTCGGACGCCATCGCCTCGCCATCGACGAGCCCCCACTGCTCCAGGATGCTCAGCCGGTCGTGCCGCATGCAGGTCTGCGGCAGCGCCGCGAGCTCCTTCGCCAGGCCCACCGCCACCTGGAGTGCCGTGCCAGACGGGGCGAGCCGGTTGACCAGCCCCATTCCGTGGGCCTCGTCGGCCGCCACAGGGCGCCCGGTGAGCACGAGGTCCATCGCCTGCGACTGACCTATCAGACGCGGCAGCCGAACGGTGCCGCCGTCGATCAGCGGCACGCCCCAGCGGCGGCAGAAGACCCCGAGCACCGCGTCTGCCGCGGCGACCCGGAGGTCGGCCCACAACGCCAGCTCGAGCCCGCCTGCGACGGCATGGCCCTCGATCGCCGCAATCACCGGTTTGGTCAGCTGCATCCGGCTCGGTCCCATCGGGCCGTCGCCCTCAGCGCTGACCCGGTTGCCGCGCTCGGTGCCCAGCGCCTTCAGGTCGGCGCCGGCGCAGAACGTGCCCCCGGCCCCGGTGAGTACGGCAACCGCGGCGTCCTCGTCCCCGTCGAAGTCACGAAAGGCGCGGACCAGCGCCGCGGCGGTCGGTCCGTCGACGGCGTTGCGAGCCTCCGGACGATCGATCGTGACGATCGTGACGGGGCCTTCACGGGTGACCTGGACGGTCACGGGTCACCTGGCCAGCGGACGCGCTCGGGCGCAGAAGTGGCGTGCGGCATCACCCAGCCACGATAGGCCAAGACCGAGGAGCGGTCAGGAGACGCGTGGTCGGCGGTCCCACAGCCGGATGGTGCTGCGCCTCGGCGCGGCGGGTGCCGCCAGTCGCACCGGTTCGCGTCTCAGCTGGTCCAGGAGCGCCTCTGCCGCGGCGCGGCCGTCGTCCAGGTGCTGTGGTGTGAAGGAGAAGTCGGACATTGAGGCGCCGATGTCCGGGGTGGTCATCCGGTGCACGGCGACTCCGGGCCCTAGGTCCGGAGCAGGACGGACCCGGGTGGCCACCCCGAGGCTGGCGACCAGCACGTCGATCGGCGTCCGCCCTTGGGGCGCTCGCGCGGGCACGCTGGCATCGAGGACGAAGACCCGGGTGGCGGTGAGGTCGGCCGCTCCGCTGATCGGCACGAGGTCGGAGACGCCGCCGTCCACGTGCATACCGGGGTGGCCACAGCTCGCCGGCAGCACCACGGGTGGGAAGACGGCCGGAACGGCCGCCGAGGCGAGGAGCAGCTGATGGATGTCGCCGCGGCGGTGGTAGACCGCGGTGTTGCCGGCCAGAGGAGTGGTGACGATACGGACCGGCGTACGCAGGTCCTCGAGCCGTTCCGCGGGGATCCAGTCGGCGAGGAGACGAGACAGGGCGGCCGGAGAGAACAGGTACGGCCTCCGGCGCAGCAGGTGCCCCATGCGGGTCAGGTTGCCGCCCGGAAAGATGTCCTGGGTGCTGAGCCGGAGCCACCGGGCCCTGAGCTCCTGGATCCGGGCGCGATCGTTGCGCCAGCCCAGGAAGGCTGCGTTGAGCGCTCCGACCGAGGTGCCGACGAGAGCGTCGGGGACGATCCCGTGCTCGAGTAGGCCTTCCATCATTCCGACCTGTACGGCGCCGCGCGCAGCGCCACCGGACAGTACGAACACGTCGTGGTGCTTTCCCGAGGATTCTGGCTGGCCACCCATGGCGCCTCCTGCGCTGGAAAGTTGTCTCCTCAACGATCTTGGCGCCGGAATGCAATGTCTGCAGGCGAACAGTCAGAAACGTTCGGGCTCGCCGAGAGTGGACTAGCGCGAGTTTCCCTGGTTCCTACAGGGGTGGCCTGCGCCTTCGCCAGCTGCTCCAGCTGCGCGGCCGTGGCGATCAGCTTCCAGGTCGTGCTGGTCACCGGCGAGAATCGTGTCGCCGTACCCCAGAACATTCCCGCAGCTTTCAACTACGCCTGCGTGAACTGCCTTGGCTTCGCCCTCGCGACCCAGCTGTTTCGTGACGCTCGAGGGTCTGCTCAGCGCGGCGAGCGCACCCGCGAGCTGAAATAGCTGTGGCGCGAGATCGCCGCGTTCGGGTCGAACATCGCGACGATGCCCCTCAACGAGATTCGGGACAGAGATCCTCGACATCGTCGAGGCCGACCAGGCGTCCCGGAACAACGACACTGCCACCACTGAAGTCGACGACAACACTGGTGCCGATGACGCGGATCAGCCAGGTCAGGAGACGCAACCCGAGGACGGCACAGAGCCTTCGACCGACCCTGGCCAGGAGGCCGACAACGGAGACGTCAGCGACCCTGACACGGCGCTGCCGAGACCGGCGGTCAGTACGCGGCAGGGGCACCGAGGCGAGCCAGACGGAGGACCAGGCCGAGGAGCCTGCCGATGAGACGGCGCCCACCCAGGGCTCCGAGCCGACGATCGCTCCCAGACCTGGACTGGCTGCGTGGCCACCGGCCGTACGACGGTCGCGCATTCGCCTACTTGGGTGGTTCGCCCACGGCGTCGAGGACCATCTGTGCACGTTGGTCGATCACTCGCGTCAGCAGCTGCTGCGAATATCCCAGCAGAACCGCCCAGGCGAGCACCTGCGCAGGGAAGTCCAGGGCGCTGAACCCGGGGATGAACTGGCCGCGCATGAGCAGGAGCCCCAGAAGCGCAGTCAGCGCCCCGGTGGGCAGCTTGAGCATCGCCAGCGCAACCGGAAGGCTGAACGGCGTCGAGCTCCCTTGCACCTGGCGAAGGGCGACCGCTGCGGACAGTGCTGCCGCGGAAGCCCCGATGATCAGGATGGCGGGCACGTCCCACGGGGTAGCGGTCTCGCTGGTGAGCTTGTCCAGGTTGGCGGAATCGCTGGCGTAACTGGTCTCGTTGAGAGCACAGACGATCTTGCCGCCGCCGTCCGCGTCGACCGGGTTGAAGCACACGTCGACGTCCTGGTAGAAGATCGCACCCAGGAATCCGAGGACGACGACGAGCAGTCCCACGAGGAGACCCGCGACGATCAGGACGTTCCGGAAGCTCCGCACCCGCATGATCTCGCGTCGTTCTTCTTCGCTGGCGGCCCGGAATGCAGCGACCAGCATGCCCCTCTCTCGTTCCTTGAGCTCGATGTTGGTTCGCAGCTTCGTCTTCCCCTGTTCTCGCATGGCCATGCTGATGGCTTCCGCCTGCTCGCGATGCACGTTGTCCTTGGCGAGGTGGTTCCGCACGTGGTTCAAGATGGCGGGTAGCTGTGCCGCCACGTGCTCAAGTGGTGCTGCCCTGAGGATGAACGCCTCGGCGGCGTCGACGTGCGACATGACTCGCTCGATATGGACGGAGTTCGCCAGGCGCTGCCCCAGCCAGTCGCCCCTCGCGTCCTGAGCGGTGACCTGTGCCGCCTCGAGGTGGATGCGTGCCCGGGTCGCCGCCCTGGGGGCGATGTCGTCGTCGGCCACGAGCTGGTCGACGTAGTCGTCGAGCTCCTCGATCCGCGTCAGGGCGTGTTCCCGCCAGGACGCCTTCGTCTCCGCAACGGGCAGCACGATGTGCGGGGGCGGCAATCCGGACTCGTCAGTTGCGGCGGTTCGCTCGAGGGCAGCCGTGGACTTGCGCGCATGGCCTGGGCCCCTGGTTCGGCCTTGCTGCGCCCCACCCTTCTTCTGGGCCGGCAGTTGGGCTTGGCCCGTTGCCGCGCCGGCCTCCGGCCTGCCGTTGGTCCGAGCGCCAGTTCTGGGCTTGGAAGAAGCTTTGCCGTGCTGTTCCGACCGAGGCTCGGACATATACGCAGGATAGGTATCCCGATCTCGTCTCGTAAATAGATCAGCGGTGAACCCTTTTCCCGGTCTAGCCCCTTTCGGTCGGAATGAGCGACGGCAGGTTGGCTGCGGGATGGGCGGCCAACGCGTGTGGCCGGAGCCCGCGACATGTCGTGCCAGGAGTCGGCAGTGAAGGTCCACCGCGTCGCTGAGGTCACGGACCAGCGGTGGCAAGCACCCTCGCAGCGCGTCAGCGAGTTTGCTCGCCCCGAAGCGCCACTGCCATCCCAGGTCACCCGGATGCAGCTGGACCGGAAGGCCGTCCTGCTGGCAGGACGCCAAATCCTCAACAACGGCGCCGAGCCTGGCAGGCGTCGGCGTCGACAGTTCGTGGTGCATCCGACGAGTCAACCTAGGATCAGAACCTCGTGCATCCCGATATCCGTGGCCGGAGCCGACGAAGCCGCAAGCCGGACACGTGGTCGGGCCTGCGGCTTCGGTGGTGGCCAGGGGCGGGGTCGAACCGCCGACCTTCCACTTTTCAGGCGCTGGCGGAGGGGGTGTGAATCCCTCAGAACGCCTTGGGTGAGCGGAATTCTGGTGCGAGTCGTCCGATCCGATGCCGGCCCGTGCCACCCGGTTGCGGTCAGGAATGCGGTCAGATTCCTCAGCGACCACAGCTGCCCCGTCCCCCTGGTTGTTGCCCCGGGTTTTGGCCAGGGGTCGACGGGTCAAGGGTCGAACTTGTTCGATCGCTTAGCGACGCGAATGCGCCCTTGATGCGGCGGCCGGTGGCCTAATCCTTCAGAGCCAGGGGGACGAGGTTCGGAACGGTGCCGCGTACGTCGGGGCGAGGATCAGTTGGCCCGGCGAGGACGGCGCGCCAGCGCCGCCCGCAGCCGGGACCGCGCCGGCGGAGCCGGGGCATTTACAAAGTACAGAAAGTTCTCACAGAGCAAGGCCTACGGCCGGTCATCGCTCTGTTGGCGGCCAGATCAGTCATCGACGTGACCGCGCGGATCGCAGGCAGATGCGGACGTTTCTGCCAGACGACAGATCGTGAGCGTTCGACGAAGTTAGCCTTGGCTTGTGCGGGACGGGCTTCGCATCGAGGTCGAGGGGCTCTCCAAGTCCTTTGGGGACGTCCGCGCTGTCGACGCGCTCTCCTTTTCCGCTGAGCCTGGTGAGGTCACCGGGTTCCTCGGACCCAACGGTGCGGGCAAGACCACGACCCTGCGAATGCTGCTCGGGCTGGTCGACCCGAGCGGCGGTACGGCGACCATCGACGGCACGACGTATGCACACCTTGATCAACCGGCCGATGTGGTCGGTGCTGCGCTCGAGGCCAGCAGCTTCCACCCCGGCCGCAGCGGCAGGGATCATCTGCGGATCTATTGCGCCGTGAACGGCTACCCCGACACTCGCGCCGACGAGACGCTGGCGCTGGTCGACCTGACCGCCGCAGTTCGCCGGCCGGTGCGCGGCTACTCGCTGGGTATGCGGCAGCGCCTCGGTCTGGCGACGGCCCTCATCGGTGACCCGCCTGTGCTCGTGCTCGACGAGCCGTCCAACGGGCTGGACCCGGCGGGTATCGCCTGGCTCCGAGGGTTCCTGAAGCGGCTCGCCGGCGAGGGCCGCACGATGCTGGTCTCGAGCCACGCCCTCTGGGAGGTGCAACAGATCGCGGACCGGGTGGTGATCATCAACAACGGTCGGCTCGTTCATGACGGGCGACTCGACGATCTCACCGCCGGTGGCCGGGTCCTCGTGACGACGCCCGACGCGGAGCGGTTCGCCGGCGTGCTTGAGTCAGCCGGAGCCACCGTGAGCCGGGACTACAGCAACACGCTGGAGACCAGTGGCCTGACCGCGCGGGACGTAGGTCGGCTGGCCTTCAAGCACAGCGTGGAAGTGCACGCTCTTGAGGAGCGGCGGGACGGCCTCGAGCAGATCTTCTTCTCTCTCACGGGCGAGGAGAAGCAGCGATGACAGCGCTCGTCCGGGCCGAGTTCCGCAAGCTCACCACGACCAGGCTTTGGCTCTGGATGCTGGTGCTGGGCCTGGCGATGACCGGCGCCACGACCAGTGCTGCGATTGGTTTCGCGGAACCGGGACCGCTGAGCCTGCAGACTGCAGCAGGTCAGCGGACGGTCTTTGCGCAGGCAACCGCGACGCTGGTGGTATCCGGAATCCTCGGCATCATCGCAGTCACCGGCGAGTTCACGCATCAGACCGCGACGCCGACATTCCTCGCAACGCCGAATCGCGGGCGCGTGGCAAGGGCGAAGCTCCTCACCTACGCGGCAGCAGGACTGGGCTACGCAGCGGCCTGCACGGCGGTCGTCCTCGCTGTTGCCCTTCCTTGGCTCGCCGCGAAGGACGTCGATGTCGTGCTCTCCGGCACCGACCTGACGCGGACGCTTGCTGGAGTCGCCCTTGAAGTGGCTCTCTACGCGGTGCTTGGTGTCGGGCTGGGGTGTCTCATGCGCAACCAGATCGCAGCGATCGTGGGGTTCGTCGTCTACATCTTCGTCCTGGGCCCGATTTTGAGCGGTGTGGAGGCTACCTCCGAAGTGGCGCAGTACCTGCCCTACCAGGCCGGCAACGCGCTGGGCCAGCTCACGTCCTCCGTCGGCGCAGCGATGCTTGGGCAGGCCGCGGGCGGGCTGGTACTGCTGGTCTGGGCACTCGCTTTCGCCGCTCTGGGCACCCGAGTCGCCATCCGCCGCGACATCACCTAGCCAATCCAGCCGGCACGGCCGCAGCACGATCGGTGGCCAATGCCGCGATCAGCCGCGCTCCCTCATCGGCATGACCGGATCGCGGCATGGTCGGACGCTACGCAACGGGCAGCGGCAGCGGCCACGGCGAGGTGCGCGCCCAACCCGCGGCGGCAGCGACTCGATCTCGTTGCACCCTGTAGGTAGGACCCAACCTTTTGGGCCCCTCGAGGCGTCTAATGGATGAGGGGTCGGCCACGAGCCGGCTCACCGGGCGCCAGTCAGGGGGCCGGCATGGCAGTGCGAGATCCACGAGACGTGGCCGCCTTCACCGACTTTGCTGACACGCACGCGGGACACCTGTTCCGAACCGCCTACCTCGTTGTCGGTGACCATCAGCTGGCGGAGGACCTGGTGCAGGAGGCGCTGGTGAAGACCTACGTCGCGTGGCCACGCATCCGTGACCACGGCAAGGCCACGAGTTATGCCCGCAAGGCAGTCGTGAACACCGCGATCAGCTGGCGACGTCGCCGGTCCTTCCACGAACGACCGCAGCAGGCCCTGCCCGAAACACCGGCCGTCGATCCGGTCGAGGGCGTCGGGCTCCGCGACGACTTGTGGCACGAGCTCGCATCCCTGACACCTCGGCAACGCGCGGCCGTAGTGCTTCGCTACTACGAGGACCTCTCGGAATCCCGGACCGCCGAGGTCATGGGGTGCTCGGTCGGGACCGTGAAGAGCCAGGTCTCGGCCGGGCTCACGCGGCTACGCGCCCGGGCCGATGCGGACGTGTTCGCGGCCGAGGCGGAGGGCAGGACGGTGACGCCATGACGAACGCACTTCGCGAGAGCCTCACGCGGCACGCCCACGCGGTCGAGCCACCGACAATCGACGTCCACGCGCTGGTATCCGTCGGCGAGAAGCGCCTGCGTCGCCGCCGCTTCGGTGCCGTGGCGGGGAGCGTGCTGGCTGTGGCCCTGGCCGTGGGCGTGCCGACCGTGGTCTGGGACCTGGGTGACGAGCCCAAGTCAGTCGAGCAGCCGAAGCCACCCGGACCTCCCAGGAAGGTGGACGAACCCGGAGCCCGCCCAATCACCTACGGCCAGGAGCAGACCCTGCACCTCGGCAACCGCGAGATCGACACCGGACTCGACTTTCTGTCCGTGGCCGTCACCGACGACGGCGCGGCGCTCACCACGATCGACGGGGGCATCTGGTTCACCGACGGCAGGACAGTGGACCGAATCGGTAGCACCATCGCCTTGCGCGTAAGACCCCGCGGCGTGAGCGGGCCCGCCGGTCTGCCACGTGACTGGGTGATCACCGACACCGCTGGCTCGCTGCTCGCCTGGGTGGAGTACCCAGGTCAGCGCCCGGACCGCCCGGAACTGGTGGTCTACGACTCGGGAAGCCGCGTCGTGCTGGATCGCAGGCCGATCGAGGTCGACGGGGGTTCGGCGGCCGTCCTCGCCGTCGCCGATCGAGCGGTCTTTCTGGCCGTGAGTACCAGCGGCGGTCGACCACCGCCCGACTCCCCCCTACGCCGGTACGACGTGGACACCGGAGCGCTCGAACCCGTCGACGAGGCCGAGTTCGCGGCCGCACGCCGCGGCGTCAGGCGCGCAATGGTCGTCGGCCCCTCGGTCGAGGCCGGCAGACTGCTGCTCCACTGGGAAGGAGACCGCCTTGTCAACAACCCGGTCGACAGGCTCACGGTGAACAACTCCGAGCTCGACGACGTCATCGATCCGCACACCGGCGAGCAGGTCAAGCTCCGCTTACCCGCGGGCTATGAATCAGTGGGGTTCGTCCAATGGCTCGATGACACACGATTCACGCTCATCTCCTACATCTCCGTTGACCCGGGAGGCTTGCTTCCAGTCGGTGACCTGCTCGTCTGCCGGATCACCGAGGGCCAGTGCGACGTCCGGCTCGACAGATCGACCTGGCCGACCCTCTCGACCGCACCACTACTGCCGGGCGAGGGCGGCCTGGGAGCAGAGTTCGCCATGTCGCGGGCGACGCAAGCGGTCCTCGAAGCACGGAAGGGGGGGTGAGGTTCCCGGCCATGGCTGGCGTGTTCTGGCGTGGCCGGGTGATGGCAGCACGGATGCGTGGAGCCAGCTGGGTCATCTCCTTTTGTGTAGTGGCTCTCGCCTGCTTTTCCTGTGGCAATACCGACGAGGATGCGCGGTCTCGCGACCGCGCCGACGACCTGGCTATACCGACTCCCGCACGTTCCGACGCTGCCTCGCCCGGCCCCGATCCGAGCCCGACTGTCACCTTCGCGGCGCTGAGCGCAGAGCAGATCCGACAGCATCCCGACGCCAAGTCCTCCTCCGACGACGACTTCCCCGCGACGGCATCCGGAGTGGTCGCACGCATCTGGTCGGTGTGTCTGGATGAGTGCACTCGCTCCACCGAGCACATTCCAGGCGAACTGCAGATGGCGCTTGAGGTGAGCCGCGACGACTTCGCGACCGGCGCGCTCTACACCCTGGACGGGTCGGGGAACATCTCCCATGCCGTGGACGATTGGTACCTGATTGACGCCCAAGACGGTCCGAGGCTCGTCGACTCGCGAGGACATCGCCGCCTCCTGCGGTCCGGCGCGTCCGTGCCCGTCACCGACATTGCTGGACCACTGGTCTACAGCGGGGGAGTGGCGTACATCGACATGCGGGCCAAGAAGCTGCACGTCATCGAGGGCGAGGGCGACTGGGACTGGCAGGGAGCGGCTGACACCTGGTTCTGGGGGACGGCCTGGCTCGTGGAAGGCACCACGTTGACGCGCCAGGCGGCGGTGTGGCGCCGTCCCGACGGCATGTTCGCCGTGAAGGTACTCCCGATCGGGGAGAGCAGGGGCAGCTCCGGAATGCTCCGGGCGGGGAAACCCGGCACCATGGCGGTGGTCGAGCACTTTGCGGAACCCCGGCTGGCGCACATCAGCGCGGACTACGGCGCGACCTGGCAGATCCGTGAAGTCCCGGCGGGAGTGGAGTCCGGAGGCGCCCTCCCCGCCGACTGGCCCACCTGGCCGCGCGGATAGTTGGGTCTATCTGGGCGGAACGCCGCACGTTCCGCTCATCGCCCATGACCGCGCGGATCGCGGTGCATGAGCGGACGTATCGCCTCTCACCGAAAGGCTCAGGGTGCGCTTGTGGCTCCGCTGTCGAGGAGGAGCACGACATAGACCGGAACGAGGAGGGCGAGAGCCATAGTCACTGCAAGGAGCGCAACTCGGCCGCGCAACCCTTGAACGTCCATGTCATCAGTATGGAGCTTGGCTCGGCAAGGCGCGCTGGACGGCAGTGGATTGCTGGAACCCGTGCGGAGTCGAAATATGGAACTACGTGAGCACTCTAAGCTAAGTAGGGTGTGGGCTAGAACACACGTCATCGCCTCGTCGAGGCGGCCTTTGGCTTGGGAGGACCCATGACCGGTTTCAAGAACTTCCTGCTGCGCGGCAACCTCGTCGAGCTCGCTGTCGCGCTCATCATGGCGCTCGCGTTCGCGGCCGTGGTGACTGCGACGGTGGACGTGATCATGGACCTTGTAGGCAAGGTCGGCGGCACGCCCGACTTCTCGAATTACGCGCCAGGCGGCGTCTCC
>Ga0190275_10004137_pt1 | contig 10435 bp, 7 predicted proteins | sample Popmic550T_FD_133745 | JGI IMG/M metagenome (GOLD analysis project Ga0190275, IMG submission 133745) | Populus adjacent soil microbial communities from riparian zone of Yellowstone River, Montana, USA - 550 T | ecosystem: Environmental > Terrestrial > Soil > Riparian zone > Trees stand | place...
ATCCGGCCCGGATGCAGGATCCTTTCGGCCTGCGCTGTTTGCCCCCGGTCGCCGGCGCGCTGCACGACGCGGCCGCAGCGATCCACGACGTGCTCTCCGTCGAGATCAACGCGGCCGCGGAGAACCCGCTGATCGCCGGCGACGAGCTGCTGCACCACGGCGGGTTCCACGCCGCCCCGTGCGCGCTCGCGCTCGACACGCTGCGACTCGCGCTCGTCCCCTTCGCCAGCATGTCCGCGGCGCGTCTCGCGCACCTGATGGAGCCGGGGCTCAGCGGGCTGTCGCCGTTCCTCTCCGTCGACGCGCCGGGCAGCTCCGGCGTGCTGATCGCCGAGTACCTCGCGGCCGACGCGCTGGCGCGCCTCCGTGCCGAGGCGGTGCCCGCCGTGCTCGGAACCGCCGCGATCTCGCGCGGGCTGGAGGAGCACGCCAGCTTTGCGTGGCAGGCCGCCGGGCAGGCGCGGCGCGCGGTTCTGCACCTGCGGACCGTGCTCGCGCTCGAGTGGGTGGTGGCCGAGCGCGCGCTGCGGATGAAGGGCGTACGCGACGACGGAGTGCTCGGGCCGATCCGCCACCTCGCGACCGGCTTCGACCCGCGGCTCGAGGACGGCCCGATCGGACCCGACGTCGCACTCGCCGATGCGGCGCTGCCGGCGCTCGCGCGCACGGTGCGCGCGGCAGCGCACGTGGGTTGAGCCATCTGCCACTGCAGTTGCGCGGTGGGCTACGGTTCGCCGATGGCCGACGACGGCGGCAGCAGCCTGCGACGCGGCCTGCGGACACTCGAGCTGCTCGCCGGGGCCGACGGCGACGGCGATCGCGGCCTCGGGGTCGTGGACGTGGCCCGCAGGCTCGGGGTCGACAAGAGCCAGGCGTCGCGCACGCTGCGCGCGCTGGCCGACCACGGGCTCGCCGAGCGCGACGGCGCCAGCCGTGCGTACCGGCTCGGCCCGCGCGTCTTCGCGTACGCCGCGCTCGTGTCCGACCGCCGGCTCCTGCGCACGGCTCCGCCGGTGCTCGACGCGCTCGTGACCGCGCTCGGCGAGCGGGCGCACCTGAGCGTGCTCGACGGTCCCGCGGTCCTCACGCTGCTCTCGCATTCGCCGCCGCACGCGGTGCAGGCCGCGGGCTGGGCCGGCCGCACCGTGCCGGCGTACTGCACGGCCGCCGGCCGCGCCCTGCTCGCCGATCACGACCCGGCGGCCCTGCGGTCGCGGTTCGACGGCGTCGAGCTCGTGCCACGCGGGCCGAACCCGGTCACGAGCTTGAAGGACCTCGCGGCGCGGGTCCACGAGGAGGCCGAGCGCGGCTATGCCGTCGCCGACGAGGAGCTCGAACCCGAACTGTGCGGCGTGGCGGCGCCGGTGCGCCGCTTCGACGGCCGGATCGTCGCCGCGCTGAACGTCTCCGGGCCGTCGTTCCGCTTCGGCGGCCGGCTGCAGGAGGCGGGCGCCGAGGTCGCGCGCGCGGCGCAGGAGCTGTCTTCCCAGCTCCGCGCGAGCGTCGTTGCGAGTGATGCAACCTGAGTTGTACCCTGCCCGCCATGAACAGATTTCTCGAGCGCATCGCCGACGGCCCGATCATCTGCGCGGAGGGCTACCTGTTCGAGTTCGAGCGGCGCGGCTACCTCCAGGCCGGCGCGTTCGTGCCAGAGGTGGTGCTCGACCACCCCGAGCTCGTGGCCCAGCTGCATCGCGAGTTCGTACACGCGGGCTCGGACGTGGTCGAGGCGTTCACCTACTACGCCCACCGCGAGAAGCTGCGGCTGATCGGCAAGGAGGAGGCGCTCGAGGAGATCAACCGCCAGGCGCTGCGGATCGCCGACGACGTCGCCAAGGAGACGGGCGCCCTGCTCGCCGGCGACATCTGCAACACGAACATCTTCGATCCCACCGACGAGGGCTCGATCGCGGCGGTGCGGGAGATGTTCACCGAGCAGGTCGGCTGGGCGGTCGACGCGGGCGTCGACTTCATCATCGGGGAGACCTTCTCCTGGGGTCAGGAGGCGCTGATCGCGCTCGAGGTGATCGCCGAGACGGGGCTCCCGGCCGTGATCACGCTCGCCGTGCACCGCGCGCCCGAGACGCGCGACGGATGGACGCCGGAGGACGCCTGCCGGCGGCTCGAGGACGCCGGCGCGGCCGTCGTCGGCCTGAACTGCATCCGCGGCCCGCAGACGATGCTGCCGCTGGTCAAGCGCGTGCGCGAGGCCTGCGAGGGCCACGTCGCGGCGCTGCCGGTGCCCTACCGCACGACGGAGGCCGAGCCGAGCTTCCAGTCGCTGACGGATCCGGACTGCGACTGCATCCCGGGCGGCCGGCCGTTCCCGACCGCGCTGGATCCCTTCACGTGCAACCGCTACGAGCTCGAGGCGTTCACCCGCGCCGCCGCCGAGCTGGGCGTCACCTACCTGGGAGTCTGCTGCGGCGCCGCGCCGCACCACATCCGCGCCGTCGCCGAGGCGCTCGGGCGCCGGCCGCCGGCGAGCCGTTACAGCGCCGACATGAGCCGCCACGCGTTCCTCGGCTCCGACGACAGCCTGAAGACGGTCAACCGCTCATACGCCGGCGAGCTCTAGCCGCAGGCGCTCGAACAACGGCCCCCATGGCGGCGCTCGAGATCCGCTACCTCTCCGGCCACGACGTGGAGCGGCTCGCGCTCGGCCCCGACGCGATCCTCGCCGCGGTCGAGGGGGCGCTGGTTGCGCAGGGCAACGGGGACGTCGTGCTCGAGCCGCGCGAGCACCTGGTCCCCGACCCGGCCTTCGACGGCCATTTCAACGTGCTCCGCGCCTATGTCGCTCCGCTCGACGCAGCGGGGGTCAAGGTCGTCGGGGACTACGTCGGCAACTGGAAGCTCGGACTGCCCTCCGAGCTCGCGTTGCTGACGCTCTACGACCCGCGCACCGGCGTCCCGCGCGCGATCATCGACGCCACCGCGATCACGGAGTGGCGGACCGGCGCGGTGACCGCGATCGGCGCCCGCCACCTGGCGCGCGAGGGCGCGCGCGTGCTCGGTCACGTGGGCGCGCGCGGCACCGCGTTCGCGAACGTCTCGCTGCTCGACCACGTGCTCGAGCTGGACGAGATCCGCGTGACGAGCGCGCGGCCGGAGTCGCGCACCGCCTTCGGCGAGCGGCTGGAGCAGGCGCTGGGCAAGCCGGTCCGTGTCATGGACGACGTCGAATCGACCGTGCGCGGGGCGGACGTCGTCGTCGAGGCGACCCGCCTGTCGGCCCCCACGCCGATCCTGCGGACCGATTGGATCGCCCCCGCTGCGCTTGTGATCCCCTATGGCACGATGAGCGCAGTGGAGCTCTCGCTCACCGCGATCATGGACAAGGTGTACGTCGACGACTGGGGCCAGTGCCGGGGCGGGCGCTTCGGCGCGCTGCGGGCGCACGTCGAGCAAGGGCTGGTCACGGGCGAGTCGATCGCCGGCGAGCTGGCCGACGTCCTTGCGGGCACGCGGCCCGGCCGGGAGCGCGACGACGAGCGGATCCTCTTCTGGCATCGCGGGCTCGCCACGACGGACATCGCGCTCGGCCAGGCGATCCTCGACCGGGCGGTCGAGCAGGGGATCGGCACGCTCCTGCCCTACCGATGATCCTCCTCGAGCGGCCGGGCCTCGACGGCGAGAGCTACCGGCGCATCGTGCTCGGGCACGAGCCGGTCGGCGTCGCACCCGCGCTGCTCGACGCGGTCGACGCCGCACGCGGGCGCATGCTCGCGCACCTCGCCACCGGGGTGAACGCCTACGGGGTCAACACCGGCCTCGGCTACATGGCCGGGACGCCGATCGAGCCGTCGGAGCAGCGCGCGTTCCAGCGCAGCATCCTGCTGCGCGGCGCCGGCCACGGACCGCCGCTCGCGCCGGAGGTCGTGCGCGGCGCGCTGCTGATCCGGCTCGCCGGGTTCCTGAGCGGCCGCGCGGGCGTCTCCGCGGCGCTGTGCCGGTTCATCGCCGAACGCCTCAACGACGGCTGGGCGCCGGTCGTGCCGTCGCGCGGGATCACGAGCGCCGGCGAGGTGGTCGCGCTCAGCCATCTCTTCCAGACCTTCGCCGGCGCGGGCTCGGTGCTCGAGGACGGAGCGGCGGTGGGGGCGGCGGACGCGCTCGCGCGCCGCGGCGTGCAGCCCTACGAGCCCGAGCTCAAGGAGGGCATCGCGCTCGTCAACGGCGCGCCGCTGGCGCCGGCGCTGGCGGCGTGGCTGGCCGATCGCTGCCGCGCGCTGCTCGATCACGCGACGCTGGCCGGAGCGCTGACCGCGACGCTGGTGGGCGGCTCGCTGCGGCCGTACTCGGCGCGGATCGGCCGGCTCAAGGGCGATCCCGGGCAGGAGCGGGTGCACGCCCAGCTCGAGCTGCTGCACGCCGGGGCCGGGGACTGGGGCGACCGGCTCCAGAGTCCCGTGTCGTTCCGCGTCCTGCCACAGGTGCACGGGGCCGTCCTCGACCTGGTCGACCGGCTCGGGTCGCAGGTCGGCCGCGAGCTGTGCGCGGTCACCGACAGCCCGCTCTACCTCGACGCCGAGGGCGACGAGCCCGAGGGCTTCTACCCGAGCGGGAACTTCCACGCGCAGGCGCTCAGCTTCGGGCTCGACGCGCTCGCGGTCGGGTTCGCGCAGCTGGGGAACCTGAGCGAGAAGCGCCTGCACCGCATGCTGGACAGCCGCTTCTCCGGGCTTCCGGACCAGCTCGCGCCCGATCCCGGCCGCCAGACAGGGCTCGTCTTCGTGCACAAGTCGGTGCTCGGCTACGCCGCCGAGAACCGCATGCTCGCCGCTCCTGCAAGCGTGCTTGCAGCCGAGAGCTCGGCGGGGCAGGTGGACATCCAGGCGGGCGTCTTCCTCGCGGCCGAGCAGCTCGGACGGCTCCTCGACAACGTCGAGCTGATCCTGGCCGCGGAGCTGGTCGCGATCCGCCAGGCACACCATCTCGGCGCATCCGCACTCGCGCCGCGGCTCGAGGCGGCCGCCGGGCGCATCGCGGCCGGCGTCACCCCCGTGAGCGAGGACCGGTCGCTGAGCGACGACGTCGAGCACGCGCGCGCCCTGATTCGGGCAGGCACGCTCCTGGGAAGTCTCGGAGCGTTCGCGTGAGAACCGCGGTCGCGCCGTATGTTGCTTTAGGCTTGCGCCGCGTTGACACGGTCGGGAGACCATGGGATAACGCGGGCAGCCGGTTACGAGGAGTACCGAGGGGAGCTTGAGCTTTGCGCAAGGATGAGATTCAGCGGCAGGTTGATGCGGTTCGGGCCCAGCGGAGCGAGCTCGAGAACCACATCATCGACGAGTACCGCTCGGGCTACATCGGCCGCCGCGAGTTCATGCGGCGTGGCGCCGTGGTCGGGATGTCGCTGCCGCTGGTCGGCTTCCTCGCGAGCGCGTGCGGCAGCGGGGACAAGGGCGGATCGAGCGCCGGCTCGGGTGCCGAGTCGAACGCCGCCGCCGTCAAGAAGGGCGGCACCGTCAGGTCGGGCCTCCAGCTCCCGGGCTCGGACCTCGACCCGATCAAGGTCAACAACCAGGGCGCGCTCGGCACGCTCGGCCAGTCGGGCGAGTACCTCATCTTCTCGGACTCCGAGCTGAAGGCGGTCCCGCGGCTCGCCGAGAGCTGGAAGCCCAACGAGGACGGCTCGCAGTGGACGTTCAAGATCCGCGAGGGCGTGAAGTTCCACGACGGCAAGCCGATGACGGCAGAGGACGTCGCGGCGACGTTCAACCTCCACGCCGACCCGGACAACGGCTCGAACGCGCTCTCGGCCTTCACGGGCGTGCTGGGCAAGGGCGGCGCCCAGGCGACCGACGACACGACCGTGGTGTTCGAGCTCGAGGCGCCGAACGGGAACTTCCCGTTCAACACCTCCTCGGACAACTACAACATGATCATCCTGCCGAAGGGCTTCGACCCGACGACGTGGCCGAAGAACTTCATGGGCACCGGGCCCTGGAAGCTCGAGAAGTACACCCCCAACGTGGGCGTCAAGTACACGCAGAACCCGGACTACTGGGACACGCGTCGCCAGCCGCTGCCGGACCGCAACGAGATCAAGTACTACGAGAAGGAAGACGCGGCGATCCTCGCCATCCAGGGCCAGGAGATCGACCTGCTGGCCCAGTTCTCCGCGGTCAACGGCAAGGCGCTGCTGACGGACCCGAACGTCAACGTGCTCGAGCTGCGTGCCTCCCAGCACCGCCAGCTGCACATGCGCACCGACAAGGAGCCGTTCAACGACAAGCGTGTCCGCCAGGCCGTCGCGCTGCTGATCAACCGCGACAACGTGGTCAAGGGCCTGCTCGAGGAGAAGGCCGACTACGGCAACGACAGCCCGTTCGCGCCCGTCTACCCGTCGACCGACAAGTCCGTCGCACAGCGCAAGCAGGACATCGAGAAGGCGAAGGCGCTGATCTCGGAGTCCGGCAAGACCGACCTCAGCGTCGAGCTCCGTACCTGGACCGTGTTCGAGGTTCCCCAGTACGCCGCGCTGATCCAGAACGATCTCAAGGAAGCCGGCTTCGACGTCAAGCTCAACATCACGGACTCCGCGAGCTACTACGGCGACGCGGTGTACGGCAAGTCGCCCTGGCTGGACTCGACGTTCGGGATCACCGAGTACGGCCACCGCGGTGTGCCGAACGTGTTCCTCGGCGCGCCGCTCAAGAGCGACGGGACCTGGAACTCGGCGCACTTCAAGAACAAGGAGTACGACAAGCTCGTAGCGGACTACGTCGCGGCGGTCGACCTCTCGTCCCAGCGCACCTCGGCGAAGAAGATCCAGGAGCTGCTGCTCGACGAGGTGCCGATCATCTTCTCCTACTTCTACTTCTACCTCTCGGCAACCAAGCCCGAGCTCGCCGGGGTCAACGTGTCGGCGATGGGTCAGGTCGACGTGAGCCAGGCCGGCGACAAGGCCTGACCCGGCGCTTACGGTCCTAGACGGGGGAAGCCCGCCATCGCCCGGTTCCTGGCCAAGCGCGTCGCTCTGGGCCTGATCACGCTGTTTCTGCTCAGCATCGTGATCTTCCTGGCCGCGCAGGTGCTGCCGGGCGACGTGGCTCGGCGCATCCTGGGCCCCTTCGCCGACCAGGCCTCGGTCGATGCGCTGAGCAAGGAGCTCGGCACCGACCAACCCCTGCTCACCCAGTACTGGGACTGGATCTCGAGCTTCGTCACCGGCGATCTCGGTACGTCGTCCGCCAACAACCGGCCGGTGTCGGACATCGTCGGCGAAGCTTTCGTGGCCTCCGCCAAGCTCGCGCTGCTGGCGTTTCTCATCGTCGTCCCGCTCGCGGTCTTCGGCGGCGTGGTGGCGGCCATGAAAGAGGGCAGCTTCCGTGACCGCCTGATCTCGGTCGGAGGCTTGTCGGCCACCGCCATCCCCGAGTTCGTCTGGGCCGTGTTCTTCATCGTGATCTTCTCGCTCGGCCTCGGGTTGTTCCCGACCACGGCCCAGTTCCCGGAGGGCGCGAGCGTCTTCACGCAGCTCGAGTACCTGCTGCTGCCGGCGTTGTGCCTGGTCTGCGTGCTGTTCGGCTATATCGCGCGCATGGCGCGCGCGGGCACGATCGAGGCGCTCGAGGCCGACTACACGCGCACCGCCATCCTCAAGGGCCTGCCGCAGCGGCTCGTGATCCGCCGCCACGTGCTGCGCAACTCGCTGCTTCCCACGATCGCGGTCGTCGCAACGCAGGCCGGCTACCTGATCGGCGGCCTCGTGATCATCGAGACCCTCTTCAACTACCAGGGGATCGGCCTGGCGATGTACCGTGCCGCGACGCAGAAGGACATCCCGGTACTACAGAGCGCGGTGCTGCTGATCGGGATCGTCTACCTCGTCGCGACGCTGATTGCCGACATCCTCTACTCCGTCCTGAACCCGCGCGTACGCCTCGAGGCCGCCGAATGAGCACGCCCGGCCAGCCCGCTCCCGCCGGCGCCACCGAGATCGGGACCGCAAGCCCGGCGGCCGTCGGAGCCCGCGGCGACGACGCCCGGGTCGCCACTCGCGAGCGCCTGGCGCTGCTCAGGCGTTCCAAGTCGTTCATCGCCGGGGCGATCATCGTCGGCTTCTGGGTGGTCTGCGCGATCTTCGGCGAGCTGCTGGTGCCGAAGGACCCGCTGGCCTCGGACCCCATCAACGACCTGCTCGCCCCGTCGGCGGACAACTGGTTCGGCACCGACAAACTGGGCCGGGACGTCTTCTCGCGCGTCATCGTCGGCGCGCGCGACATCCTGATCGTCGCGCCGCTGGCCACCATCCTCGCCACCGTCGTGGGAACCGCGCTGGGCTTGGTGACCGGCTACTTCCGAGGGGTCGTCGACGACGTGCTGAGCAGGATCATCGAGGCGTTCCTGGCGCTTCCCGTGATCATCATGGGGCTCCTGGTCGCCGTGGCGCTCGGCCCGTCGCGGACGACACTGATCCTCACGATCGGCCTCCTCTTCGCTCCGATCATCTCGCGCACCGTCCGCGCGGCCGTGCTGACCGAGCGCGAGCTCGAGTACGTGGCCGCCGCGCGCCTGCGCAACGAGCGCACGCCCTACATCCTGTTCGGAGAGATCCTGCCCAACGTCATGGGCCCGATCATCGTCGAGTTCACGGTGCGGCTCGGCTACGCGGTCTTCACGGCCGCCGGTCTCTCCTTCCTGGGCTTCGGCATCCAGCCGCCAGCGCCGGACTGGGGGCTGCAGGTGAGCGAGAACTACGGTGTCATCTCCGGCGGCTTCTGGTGGCCCGTCCTGTTCCCGAGCCTGGCAATCGCCACCCTGGTGATCGGCGTGAACCTGATCGCCGACGGCGTGGCCTCGGCCTTCGAGCGATGACTATGACCCCTGAGAGCACCGTCGCGGCGCCCGCCGCCCTCGAGCTGACCGACCTGGAGGTCGCCTACCGCGTGCGCGGGGTCTGGCGTCCCGTCCTGCGCGGAGTCAGCTTCACCGTCGCCGAGGGCGAGTCCTACGGCCTTGTCGGCGAGTCGGGCTGCGGCAAGTCGACCGCCGCGTACGCGGTGCTGCGATACCTGCCGCGCAACGGGCGCATCTCGAGCGGCTCCGTGAAGGTCGCCGGCGAGGACCTGGCGGGTATGAACGAGGCGCAGGTGCGCAAGCTGCGCGCCTCCAAGGTCTCGATGGTGTACCAGAACCCCGGCGGGGCGCTGAACCCGACGATCCGGATCGGCGACCAGGTGACAGAGGTGTTCGCGATCTCCGGCGTCAACGCCAAGGAGGGGCGCGAGCGGGCCAGGGAGATGCTCGCGAAGGTCCAGATCTCCGACCCCGACAGCGTCATGCGCCGCTACGCCCACCAGCTCTCGGGCGGCATGCAGCAGCGAGTCGTGATCGCGATGGCGCTCGCGAAGGATCCCGCGCTGCTGATCCTCGACGAGCCGACCACCGGGCTCGACGCGACGGTCGAGGCGGAGGTACTCGAGCTCGTCTCCGAACTGCGCAAGGAGTTCCGGTCGAGCGTCCTCTTCATCAGCCACAACCTCGAGGTGATCGCGAACATGTGCGATCGCGTGGGTGTGCTGTACGCGGGGAGGCTCGTCGAGGAGGGCCCCGTCGACGACGTGTTCAACGATCCGCGCCACCCCTACGCGGTCGGCCTGCTGCGCTGCCTGCCGCGCGGCGGCGTGCGTAAGGACCAGCAGCGGCTGGACACCATCCCGGGCTTCCTGCCCCAGCTCGGCCAGGACCTGCCGGCCTGCGTCTTCGTCGACCGTTGCGGGCTCGCTCAGGAGATCTGCTCCAAGGAGGAGCCGCCGTTCCACGACCTCGGAGACGGGCGCCACAGCCGCTGTCATTTCTGGGAGCAGGCGCACGAGCTGCCGCGGGCGACGCCCGCAGCCGCTTCGTTCAAGCCCGTCGACCAGAACGCACAACCCGTGATCCGCGCCGAGAGCCTGAACAAGACGTTCCGGCAGGAGGGCAACGACATCCGGGCGGTGGACGACCTCAACTTCGTCCTGCGGCCGGGGGAGACCCTCGGGCTGGTGGGCGAGTCCGGCAGCGGCAAGACCACGCTCGCGCGCACGCTGCTCGGGCTGATCCCCGCCGACGAGGGGTCGATCATCGAGCTCGACGGGGTACCGCTCGAGAAGCAGATCACCAAGCGCGGTCGCGACGACGTCCGCGCGCTGCAGATCGTCTTCCAGAACCCCGACTCCGCGCTCAATCGCCGCTTCTCCGTCCAGCGCATCCTCAACCGCGCGCTGGAGAAGCTGCGCGGCGGTCCCGGGTCCGAGCGGGAAGAGCACCTCAAGGAGCTCGCACACTCGGTCCGCTTCGACACGCGCCTGATCCACTCGCGCCCGGCACAGCTTTCGGGCGGCCTCAAGCAGCGCGTCGCGATCGCCCGCGCCTTCGCCGGCGACCCGCGTGTCGTCGTCTGCGACGAGCCCACCTCGGCGCTCGACGTCTCGGTCCAGGCGGC
>Ga0190275_10004138_pt1 | contig 10435 bp, 10 predicted proteins | sample Popmic550T_FD_133745 | JGI IMG/M metagenome (GOLD analysis project Ga0190275, IMG submission 133745) | Populus adjacent soil microbial communities from riparian zone of Yellowstone River, Montana, USA - 550 T | ecosystem: Environmental > Terrestrial > Soil > Riparian zone > Trees stand | place...
CAGGCGCTCGAGGCCGGCGCCCGGATCGACACGTACCTGGTCTGGTCGATCGTCGACAACTTCGAATGGTCCTATGGATACACCAAGCGCTTCGGCCTGGTGGCCGTTGACAGCCGACTGAGGCGGCTGCCGAAGGCGAGCGCCGGCTGGTACGCCGAACTGATCCGCACCGGTACGCTGAGCGTTCCGCAGCCGGACTGACCCACGGGCACGAGCGGAGGCAGAGACGCCGATGAGCGAGCGCACAGCGCCAACGCTGGACGATGTCGCCCGGGCGGCAGGCGTCTCGCGGGCCACAGCGTCGAGAGTGATCAACGGTGTCGTGCCGGTCTCGCGTCCGGCCTCGGACGCGGTCAGGAAGGCCGTCACAATGCTGGGCTACCGTCCCAACGTCGCAGCCCGGGCGTTGGTCACCCGGCGGGTCGGTGCGGTCGTCGTGCTGGTACCGGAAACCGAGGAGCGGGTGTTCTCCGACCCGTTCTTCCCCAGCGCCTACCACGGCGCACTCGAGGCCTTCCGGCACACCGGCATCCATGTGCTGCTGTCGATGGCCCACCCCGACGACGGCGTGGACCCGATGTTGGCCTTCTTCCTGTCCGACCACGCCGACGGGGCGATCGTGATCTCGCATCACGGCCAGGACTTCGCCCGGGCGGTCGCCGCGTCGTCGCGTCCGGTGGTATTCGTCGGTAACCCGCGCGTGCCGGGGCTCGCCTATGTGGACTTCGACCAGGTGAAGGCGGCCGCCACCGCCACCCGGCACCTGATCGATCGGGGCGCCACCACCATCGGCACGATCACCGGCCCGATGGACATGTCGGCCGGTGTCGAGCGGTTGCGCGGCTTTCAGCAGGAGTTGGCCGCCGCCGGAGGCAGTGGTCACCTGATCGCCGAGGGGGACTTCACCTTCGCCGGCGGCCTGGCGGCGGGCCACGACCTGCTCAGCCACCATCCCGAAATCGACGCCCTCTTCGTGGCCTCGGACCTGATGGCCTCCGGCGCGATCCGGGCCGCCGAACGACTCGGACGGCGGGTTCCGGACGACCTGCTGGTCGTCGGCTTCGACGACTCTGTGGTCGCCGCCGAGAGCGTCCCGGCGTTGACCACCATGGAGAACCGGCCGGACGTGCTCGCCCGCACCGCTGGCCAGATGCTGCTGGAGAAGCTGAGCGGGCGCGAACCCAAGTCTCCGGTGATTCTGCCCAGCCGACTGGTCCGCCGCGAGTCTGCCTGAACGGCGCGACGCCGAGGCGTGGCGTGGTCAGATCCTGAACGGATCCCTGGCCGCAATGGTGGTGTCCGCCGGCGGCCACTCCTCGGTCGACTCCTCGTCCGCCCAGACCGTCAGTCGCCGCAGCCATGGCGAGCCGAAGGTGGTCACCATCGCCAGGTCGGTGGCATCGCGGCCCCGGCCGATCGGGATGTGCCCCTTGCGGCGCTCGTTGTGCCTTGGATCGAACGTCCACCAGCGGTCGCCGACGTACACCTCGACGAAGGCGTGGAAGTCCATCGGCGTCGGCAGAGGCGGCACGTCCAGGTCGGGCAGGTAGCCGCTGATGTAGCGCGCGGGAATGTTCATCGAGCGGCACAGCGTGACCAGCAAATGAGCGAAGTCACGGCAGACGCCGTAGCCGTTCTCGAAGGAGTCCTTGGCGGTCCACCACGAGGCGGTGCTGCCGGTGCGGTACTCCAGGTGGTTCCACACCCAGTCCTGGATCCTGACCACCAGGTCGAAGTCACGCTCGTAGCGGCCGAACAGGTCCCAGGCGGCGTCGCTCAGCAGGTCCGACTGGCAGTAGCGGCTGGGCAGCGTGTAGATCAGGGTGTCGTGCGGCAACTGCTCGGGCAGGTTGAGCTTCGCGGAGGAGTCCGCGGCGTCCACCTCGTTCGGCACCTCGATCACCGCGTAGTAGGAGGCAAGCGACTCCCCCGCCGGCAGGATCACCCGGTGCAGCTCGTTGCCGTAGACGTCGTTGTACCGCTCGGTTTCCATCACCGGATCGGTCGTCCACGACTCGCGGACGACACCCGGATACGCCGCTGGCCGGACCAGGAAGACGGCGGGCGTGGCGGACTGCGCGACGTGGTTGAACTCGCAGCCGACACGCAGCGTGCGGACGGACGGCAGGGCCTGCGACACTCCGGCTCCCCTCTCGTTGAGAGCGCAAACTTACCCCACTCGAACGTGCCCGTCGGACCGCTCTCTCGCCCCACCACCCCTAGGTAGGTATGGCGCACTATCAGCATCTCTAGCGCGATCGCTAGATAGGCTCCCACAAGGGTAGACACGCCGCTCAGGCGGTCGCTGCCAACGCGACCGCATGCGGGGTCAGCCGACGGATCGACCGGGCGTTGCGCCAGCGCACCAGTTCGGGGCTGATCCGCAGCTGGCGGGCCGCCTCGTGACTGCGCAGCCCCAGCCCGTAGACCGCGTACAGGCAGGCGCCGGAGGCTGCGTCGATGAGCCCCAGCCGAGTAGCCGCGCGAACCACTCCGGTCACATCCAGCGAAACCTGCTGGCAGCGCTCCGGAATCTGGTGCGGATCGATGCAGGGTACTGCGGGTTCCGCTGCCCGGACCTGGCTGCGGGTGTCCATGGCAAGATTCGCCGCGATCCGACGCGGACGTCGCCGAAGGGGGTAGCGGCACAGCTGAAGCCAGCACTCCGCGATGTAGTCGGCGAGGCTGTTGCGGGGGTCGCGGGCGGCCATCAGCACCAGCTTGCCCAGCATCGACTGCAGCACCACCCGACCGGCCAGGTCATCACCGCCGGCGTGGCGGCACAACAACTCGCCCAGCCTGGCGTCCGGATCGCCGGCAATGTCATCGAGGACATCGCCGAGGGTGGCGGGGTGCTGCGGCCACGCGGCGGGAGTGGGTTCGTGGGCCAGCCGCGACCACTCCCGGTTCAGAAGTGTCAGGCTCGGATCTGCTGGTCGGCTCATGCCCGACACAGTGCTGAACAGGTGTTGTCAACGATGTTGTCCGCACGCCCACAGCTGTTGGCGCCGCGCAGGCCACAATCTGGTAACCATTGCGGCGACAGCCCGGTTCGGGTCGCCCCGAAGCGACACCTTGGCCATACCATTGACATGTCACTATCAGGGTGCTTGGTTGCAAATCCTCAACCATCGAGTTCGCCCAGGGGGCTGCTCGGACGGTCCAGCAGCCCCCTGGAGCCCTCAGCGGGCCATATGCCGGCTGATCGGCCCAAAGGGTCGAGCGGCCGGCATCACCACGCCCCGCGCGGCTGGTCCAATCCCGGACCGGCTGGTCGAGCCCGTCGAGACCCGGTCCGGCTGTTGAGCCATCGAGACTCGCGGCAGGCCGCATTACCCCGCGTAATCCTCGAGTGCCCGGGCGAGGAAGTCCTTCAGATCGCCAGTCTCACCATCGCGGCCGCCGCGGCCGACCACCAGCGGCGGCGGACTCGGCGTCAGCTTGACCCCGGTGAACCGGGCCAACCGTCCGCCCGTGGTCAGCAGTTGGAAGAACCTGCCGTCGGGGGCGATCGCCAACGTCCGGCCCTTGTTGACGTACCAGCCGACCTGGTCGCTCTTGACCCTGGTGCCGTCCATCAACAGGGCGCGCAGCGGCTCCGGCGTGAGATCGCGGCTGGCAGCCTCGGCGATGAAGGCGTCGACCAGTTCCTGGGCCGCGATCGACTCGTTACGCAGCGCGGCCTGAGCCAGCTCCTGGCGTCGCCGGGCGTCCTCGTGACGGCTGCTGCTGGCCATGCCGATCACCCTACTCGGCACCGCCGCCAGGGCAGTCCTCCCCGGCGTAACTCACCGTCCGTCGCCCCTGCTGGCCTACACTCGGGACTCATGCGCCGCATTCACGCCCTCGTCCTCGTTCCGCTGATGGCACTCGCTGCCTGCTCAGCGCCAGCCACCACCGCCTCTCCGGCTGCGTCCGCGCCGGACAGCTCCGCACCCGCCAACTCGGCACCGGCCAGCTCCGCTCCCGCGAGCACCGCTCCCGCCGGTTCCGCGCTCACCGGAGACGGTTACACCCTCACCCTGCCCAAGGGCTGGAAGGACGCCACCGCCGACTTCAAGAAGCTCCAGCCGCAGGTGGACACCGGTGCCAAGAAGACCGCGGACGTGACGGACGGATTCACCGACAACGTCAACGTGATCGCCCAAACCTCTGCCGAGCTCTCGTTCGACTCGCTGAAGGACGCGATCAAGGCCCAGCTCGAGGGCGCCGGTTCCACCAACATCGAGTTCAAGGAGACCGTTCGGCTGGACGGCAGGTTGGCCCTCCAGGTGTGGTCGACCACAAAGGGCGCCGGCGACGCACACACGATCCAGTTCATGACGTTCAACAACAGCAAGATGTACGTGCTGACTGTGTCGACCAACCTTGACGATGCCGCGGCCGCAGGCCTGGCGCAGGAGATGGTCAGCGGCTGGAAGTGGGCCGCCTGACCACCCGAGCCTGAAGTCACCCGGACGGGGCGTCCACCGAATCGGTGGACGCCCCGTCGCCCGTCGTGGACCTTCCACTCCGGTTCGGGATCGGCCATGGTGAGCCCATGAGTGAACCGATGAGCCTGACCTTTCTCGGCGGCGCCGGGACTGTCACCGGCTCCAAACACCTGCTCAGCTTCGGCAACCGCCGGGTTCTGGTCGATGCGGGGATGTTCCAGGGTGAAAAGAAGTGGCGTGAACTCAACTGGGCCGACTTTCCGGTCCCGGCCGAGAGTATCGAGTCGATCGTCCTCACCCACGCCCACATGGATCATTGCGGCTATCTGCCTGCGTTGGTCGCGCATGGCTTCACCGGCCCGGTCTGGTGCACCGCCGACACCGCCCGACTGGCCCAGATCGTCCTGATGGACGCGGGTCACCTGCAGGAGCGTGAGGCCCAGCACGCCGCCGAGGGTGGCTACTCCAGGCACGATCCGCCGCTGCCGCTGTACACCATCGCCGACGTGCAGCGCACGCTGCCGTTGCTGCGCGCTGTTCCCTACGACACCGACCTCGACCTGGGGCACGGGCTCACGCTGCGGCTGACCCGGGCGGGTCACATCCTCGGTTCTGCCAGCGTCACGCTGCGGCACGGTGACGCCTCCGTCCTGGTCTCCGGTGACCTCGGCCGGCACGACCATCCGCTGCTGGAGTCGCGCGACACACCGCCCGGCGCCGGCTACGTGCTGGTGGAGTCCACCTATGGCGATCGTGAGCATCCCGATCCGGCGGGACGGCCGCACGAGACGCTGGCCGCCGCCGTCCGCCGGACGATCGCCCGCGGCGGCACCGTGTTGATCCCGGCGTTCGCAGTCGACCGCACCCCGATCGTGCTCAGGGCGCTGGCCCAGTTGCGACGTGAGGGCCGGATCCCCGAGGTGCCGATCTTCGTCAACTCGCCGATGGCGGTGGCCGCGCTGGCCGTCTACCGCGAATCCGGACGTTCCGGAGAACTGCGTCCCGACCTGCCTCTCGACGAGTTCATGAACCTGTCGAACCTCCGCGAGGTCACCGACGCCGAGGAGTCCAAGCGGCTGAACCGACCCGAGCAGCCCTGCATCATCGTGTCGTCCTCGGGCATGGCCACCGGCGGCCGGGTGCTGCATCACCTGGAGCACCTGCTGCCCAGCGACCGCAACGCCGTCGTCTTCACCGGCTACCAGGGAGTCGGCACCCGCGGCCGGACGCTGCTCGAGGGAGCCACCGAGATGAAGTTCCGCGGACGGTTCGTACCGGTGCGTGCCGAGATCGTCCAGGACTCGGAGTTCTCGGTGCACGCCGACTGCTCCGACCTCCTCGACTGGCTGGCGGCGCTCGAACCCGCGCCGCGGACGGTGTTCTGTGTCCACGGCGAGTCCGGTGCCGCCGCCGCCCTGGCTGCCCGGATCCACCGCGAACTCGGGCTGACCGCTGTGGTACCCCGCTTCCGCGAGGTGGTCGGGATCGAGGGGATGGACGGGCTGCCGCCGGTCAGGCCCGTGGCTCCGGTCGCCTCCGCACCGGAGCCGGTGCGCGCCACCACCGAGCCTGAGACCGCCCCGCCGGAGCCACCGAGCGACAAGACAGGCCCGGAGAGCCCTGCGGCGACCCCGGGCGATCGGCTGGCCTATGGCCGGCCGTCCACCCACGACGACGACGGCGATGAGGTCCGGATGATCCTGACCACCGCGCTTGGTCAAATCCCCTTCCTGCCGCCGCATAGGCAGGCCGAGGTCTCGGTCGCCCTGCAGAAGGCGGTCTCGCGGGTCGGCGGCGACCGTGCGGACCTCCTGGACGCCGTCAATAGGGCGCTGTACGCGGCGGCGACCGCTGTCGAAACGCCGGGCGGGCAGTCCATCGTCGCCCTGCTGGCACACCTTCCGCGGGTCCTCGCCTAAGCGGACGACCAGCGTGCCTGACTACCGCGACACACCGTTCTCCTCCGTGGCCTCAGGCCGGTCTTCCTGGTCGAGCCACTCGGCGAAGAACCTCGTCAGGTCAATGGGGGTGGCTTCGTCGGCCGTCTCGCGGAATTGCTCAAGGCTCCGCGGACCGCGCTGTTGCGCCCAGGCCTTGAACATCGGCCAGAATGTATCGTCGCCGATCCGGGTGCGCAGCGCATGCACGACCAGCGGCCCGCGGTCGTAGACCCGGCGGAACATCTGCTCCACGCCGAGGTCCGAAAGCGGCGGTCCCCAGAAGGCGTCCTCATTGGCCTGGCCGACATAGATCCTGCGGAAGTTGTCGGCCGGATCGCTTCCGGTCGTGGTGAGCCATTCGGCGTAGGTGGTCAGGCTCTCGTTGTTGAAGATGTCGTTCCACTCGGTGAGCGTGACCGTGTCCCCGAACCACATGTGTGCCAACTCGTGGTTGAGCAGCGTCTCCGACCCAACGATGTGCTTGTTGTAAACCGGGTTCATCGCCGTCTCCAAGCCGCCCCATTGGAACTCGGTGTTCGGCACGAAGCCACCCATTCCGCTGAACGGGTAGCTGCCCAGGTACGTCTCCAGCTTGGCGATCGAGGCCGGCGTGCGCCGCAGCCAGCGCAGGGCGCGCGCCTGATCGTCGGCGCTGAGGTTGCGGCTGACCGCGTAGACGAACGGGCGTCCGTCCGCGGTGCCCTGCTCGACTGTGTAGTCGCCGACACCGAGGAAGCTCGCATAGGTGACGCTCGGCGCGTCGACCTGCCAGACCCAGCGCTCCCGGGCGGTGTCGTCCGGGTCGCGGTCGCGCGAGATCAGCCGGCCGGCGCAGATCGCCTCGGTGCCGCGCGGGACCGACACCTCGAACTGCATCGTGGCCGGATCCCGGGGGTGATCGTTGGCCGGGTACCAGAGCGCAGCCGACTGCGGCTCACCGGCAATCACGAACTCGCTGCCGGCCCGGTTGTAGGCGCTCGTTCCTGGCTCTTCCGCCTCGCCGGGGAAGCCCCGGTAGTCGATGGTGACGGTGAACGTCGAGGCCTTTGCGATCGCCGGCGTGTCCGGGGCCGGCCGGGTGGCGCTGATAGCCAGGTCACTGCCGCTCTGCCGGAAGTCCGCCGTGGCGCCGTTCACGGTGACCGTGCCGGCCACCAGGGACAGATCCAGGTGGAGCTCATCCAGATCCTGGCCGGCGACGGCGGTTATCGTGGTGCTGCCGCGCATTTCCTCACCCGCCGCGGATGCGCTGACCCGAGCCTGGTAGTGCTGGACGTCGTAGCCCGAGCCGCCCGCCTCGGGCAGGTATGGGTCGCCCACCCCGGAGGCACCCTTCTCGAGCGCACGCGGTGTTCCGGGCGTCGTCGCCGCCGGGTGCGGCCCGGCACCCTTTAACAACTGGGGCTCGAACATCGCCAGCATCACCACGGTGACGACGAGAACGACGCCCAGCGTCAGCCAGAACCGTTGGGCGAGCGACACTCCTCAACAGTGCCAGACCGGCCAAGCCTCGAGAGCTGGCACCGAGGACCGCGCATTGCGGCGTTCAACAGCTAGTGAAATACCGATCGGCGCACTCGAATCGCCCGATGGGGCAATTGCATCGATTCAATCACGATCGAGTGCGCGGATCGGTTTTCATCCTGCCCGTGGGCCGCGAAGTGGACCGCCCCAGAACCCCCGTCAGCGTCCGCGGAGCAAATCCGCGAAGTCGATATCGGTGTCGAACTCGTCGACCGCCTCGGTCCCCGGACGCTGCACGACCAACTCGGCGAACGCCCGGGAGGCAGCGTCGATCCGGGCTCCCAGGTGCCCGGAGGGGTCGCCCCAGTCCCCGGTCGCAGCGAACACACCGAGCGGCGCGACAAGGGCCTTCAGGTAATGGAACAGCGGGAGCATCGCGGTGTCGATGACCAGCGAGTGTCGTGCGGTGCCGCCGGTGGCTGCCAGCAGCACCGGCCGGGAGGCCATCGTGCCCTCGTCCAGCAGGTCGAAGAACTGCTTGAACAACCCCGAGTAGGAGGCGTTGAACACCGGGCTGACCACGATCACGCCGACCGCCCGGCCGACCTCAGCGTAGACGTCGGCGAGAGCCGGCGACGGAACCTGCGACACCAGGTGATTGGCCAGGTCGGAGGCCAGTGTGCGCAGCTCGATGTGCCGGACCTCGACCGGAACCCCGGCTGTCGCGAGGAAGCGTTGGCTCGCGTGCGCCAGCCGCTCACCCAGCAACTGGCTGGACGAGGGCGTCCCGATGCCCGCGCTGACCACGACGATGGTGGCTGTCATCGTGCGTCTCCCGTGTCGACTGCCGCGTAAGGGCTACGCCCGGTGACGTCGTCGACGGCCGTGGGCAACGCGGTGCTGACCGTGCGCTCGGCCGCGGCGGCGGCCACCAGCGAGGCGTGAGTCGGGGCGTCCGGCACGTGCGCCGGCCGGGCCTGTGCGAAGCCGCTGCGAAGTTCGGGCAGGATCTCGCCGAGCAGGTCGAGTTGCTCCAGCACGGTCTTCAGCGGCAAGCCGGCATGGTCGAGCAGGAACAGCTGGCGCTGGTAATCGCCGACCTGGTCGCGGAACGACAGCGTGCGCTCGATCACCTGTTGTGGCGACCCGACGGTCAGCGGGGTCTGTGCCATGAAGTCCTCCATGCTCGGTCCGTGCCCGTAAACGGGCGCGACGTCGAAGTACGGACGGAACTCGCGAACCGCGTCCTGGCTGCTGCGGCGCATGAAGAACTGCCCGCCGAGGCCGACGATCGCGGTGTCGGCCGGGCCGTGGCCGTAGTGCTCGAAGCGGCGCCGATACAGGTTGACCATCTGCCTGGTGTGGGAGATCGGCCAGAAGATGTTGTTGTGGAAGAAGCCGTCGCCGTAGAAGGCGGCCTGTTCGGCGATCTCCGGGCTGCGGATCGAACCGTGCCAGACGAAGGGCGGCACCCCGTCCAGCGGCTGCGGCGCCAGCGTGAACCCCTGCAGCGGGGTGCGGAACCGGCCCTCCCAGTCGACCACGGGCTCGCGCCATAGCCGGCGCAGCAGGGCGTAATTCTCCACCGCCAGGCTGATTCCGTCGCGGATGTCCTTGCCGAACCACGGATAGACCGGCCCGGTGTTGCCGCGGCCGAGCATCAGGTCGACCCGGCCGTCGGCCAGGTGCTGCAGCACCGAGTAGTCCTCGGCGATCTTCACCGGATCGTTGGTGGTGATCAGAGTGGTCGCTGTGGACAGCAGGATCCGCTCGGTCTTGGCGGCGATGTAGCCAAGCAGCGTGGTGGGGCTGGACGGGTGGAACGGTGGGTTGTGGTGCTCACCGTGGGCGAACACATCCAACCCGATCTCCTCGGCCTTGGTCGCGATCGAGACCGCGGCCCTGATCCGCTCGTGTTCGGTCGGGGTCACTCCGGTGGTCGGATCGGTGGTGATGTCGCCGACGGTGAAGATGCCGAACTGCATGACTGCTCCCAAGTAGTTGTAGTTTCAACTATACACGCCAACATCAGTTCCGGTAAGGCTATTCCCGGACCGCTTCCGGGGCAGCGGTGCAATCATCGACCCATGCCAGCCCCCGAGCCCGAGGTCACTGCATTGGCCATCAACGTCTCCGTTCCGCCCGAACTGCAATGGACGGACGTCCGCCGTGGTGAGGAGTTCCTGCTGACCACCCTGAACGTTCGCCTGCTGCCGGACGGCGGCCTGGCAGCCAAGGCCTACGGCCGCCCGACCGCCGGGGGACGCGGCGCATACGTCTCCTTCCGGGTTCCCGATCGCGCCGAGTTGCACGACCTGATCGAGCGAGCTGCCGGTCGCGCCGCGGACCGCTGGGCCGCCCACCGGCCGACGCAGTGAGCAGGTCGCGGATTCAGCCTGCTCGGTGATCGAAGGCCGGGCGGGCTGAGCTCGTCGAAACCGCGCCGAAGAGAATCGTCCGGAACCGCGTCCCCGTCAGGGCGGCGTTCACAGGGAGGCGACTTGGCAGCCCCCCGCACTCGACCGACGCGCTCCTCCCTTGCCACACTGGCTGGCATGGACGAGGTGAGCGAGGCGCGCGATCTCCTCGCGGCTGCCG
>Ga0190275_10004139_pt1 | contig 10434 bp, 13 predicted proteins | sample Popmic550T_FD_133745 | JGI IMG/M metagenome (GOLD analysis project Ga0190275, IMG submission 133745) | Populus adjacent soil microbial communities from riparian zone of Yellowstone River, Montana, USA - 550 T | ecosystem: Environmental > Terrestrial > Soil > Riparian zone > Trees stand | place...
CGCCTCCTTCAGGTTCGGTGTCCGCTGGATCAGATGAATCAGCTCGATGACGAAATGATAAACGTAAACGCCCTGGGCCAGGATGAGGCCGAAATAGAGCGGCGCCTGGAGCCAGCGACTCAGAAAAATAAAACTGCCGATCGTCCGTTGTGATTGCTGCATGGGTGCGGATTCCTTACAGCGCCCCGCCGCCTTTGCAAACGGTAGGGACACCGCGCTGCGGCGTCCGCCGATTCAAGCTGCGACGCGCTTCGGACGGCGCAGCGCGCCGTCCCTACCAAGAAGCCTAATGATCGTAACGCTTCTCGCCCGCCTTGATCTCTACCTCCAGCTTGTTTTGCGGTGGCGGCAGCGGACACGTGGCAAAGGGCGTGAACGCGCAAGGCGGGTTGTACGCTTTATTGAAATCGAGAACCGTCTCGCCGTTCACCGGCTTGTCCGCATAGAGAAAACGTCCCGCCTTGTAGGTTTCGTTCCGGTTTGACCCGTCCCCGAAGATAATAAAGAGCTGGTCGTCATCTTCCGTCACCGGCTCGAGCGAATATTCCTTTCCTTTCAGAGTGAATTTCAGCACGCCCCGACTCTTCATCTTGAACTGCCCGCCCATGACGTTTGGGATCATGATCTCTTTCGGCTCGGGCGACGCCTCCAGCCGGGCCGCGACCTTGCTGCTTTCCTCGATGGGAAACCAGTGGCGCCCTGTGAAATTCCGTCGCGCCTCGCTATTGCTGTCCCGCAGCCGGATGCCGAACCGATCCTCGCGCTTGATGAGAAAGAACGTCTGCGTCCCAGTGCGAATCTCCGTCGGCTTCCCCTTCTCATCCGACACCAGATCGACCGTCGAAACGCTCTTTCCATCCACCTGCGCCTCGATCCCCTTCTCCACCTTCAGGGTCGCCACGCCATTCTTGAAATCGATCTGGCCGAATTTGCCCTGCTTGAAATTGTCGGTCAGCCGAACATCAAAATTCTCACCCGCCCCGACGGTATTGGTCCCCTCCTTCAGCCAAAAAAGCCCCGCCACCGTCAGCCATCCCGTTTCCTTTTTCAGGTTTGCTTCAACATCGCTGCGCCATTTCTCGATCAATTGCGCGTAACTCAACTGCTCCTGGGCAAACGCCCCCGAGATAAACAGCGTCGCCCCCAGCAGCAGTATCAATTTCCGTTTCATCCAATCTGAAATCTGAAATCTGAAATCCTCAATTACTCCTTATCGTACGCCTTCTGCAGCGTCGCCAAATCCAGCTTCGTCATCTGCATCAACTCGTGCATCACCCGCTGCAATCCGGCCGCGTCTTTCGCCCATTCAGCAAAAAACATCGAGGGCACCACCTGCCAGGAGAGCCCATATTTGTCCGTAAGCCAGCCGCATTGGACCTCTTTCCCGCCATCGGCCGTCAGCTTCTCCCAATAATAATCGATCTCCTCCTGGCTCCCACAGTTGATGACGAATGAAACCGCTTCGGTGAACTTGAACTGCGGCCCGCCATTCAAAGCAACGAACTGCTCGCCATCCAGCTCGATATCCACCGTCATCACCTGCCCCTTCATCCCCGACGGCTCCTCCCCCGTGTAATGCGTGATCTGGGTAATTCGCGAGTTCTTGAATACCGAGACGTAGAATTTCGCCGCTTCCTCCGCCTGACCATCGAACCACAAAAATGGAGTAATCCTTTGCATGGCCTCACAGTGCGCGCGAGCCGTCTCGGCGCAAGCGCGAGCATGCTCTCTGAGCGCTGTAGCCGCCCCGCTATGCTTGCTACGCCGAAGCCTGGCAAAGGCGAGTCGGGGCGTTTTTGCCGCGAAACACGGCGATATAGCGCCGTGGCTACAGCTCTGTTGTCATGAAGACGCTGTTCGGATCCTCGATGTACTCGGCAAATGGCGCGCAATAAGTGAAGCCGGCCCGCGCATAAAGCTGACGAGCCGGCTCGAACGCCTTCATCGATCCGGTTTCCAGACTCAACCGGCGGTAACCGCGGCGTCCGGCCTCGCTTAAGATGAAATCGAGCAGCGCCTTCGCCACCCCTTTTCTCAAGTGACGCGACACGGTCCGCATCGATTTGATCTCACCATGCTCCGCGTCCAGCTCCTTGAGCGCGCCACAGCCGAGCAGCTCGCCATTCTCCCACACCGTCCAAAACGTCACCTCCGGTTTGCGCAATCCCTCGATCGGCAGCGCATGAGTACTCTCCGGCGGCGAGATCGATCTCATGTTCGCCAGATGCTCGTCGAGCAACTCGCAAATCTCCGCCCCGCTCAGATCATCTACTCGGATATCCACGAATAAGTTCGCGCTGTAGCCGCCCCGCTATGCTTGCCGCGACGAAGCGTAGCAAAGGTGGGTCGGGGCGTTCGGCGCCGCGGAACACACGGCGACTTCGCGCCGTGGCTACAGCTACTTCTTCACCACGATCGGCGCCGAATACGCGGTGTTCTCCCACATCAACTTCAGCAGACCGCCATCGCCGGTCTTGTCCACGGCGATCGTGAATTGTTCCACCGGCGTATCGAGCGGCTGCTTCATCAGGTCGATCCGGGCCAAATCCTGTTTCTCATCGTGCTTCGTTCCCCATTGCCCCGTCTGCTTGTTGACGATCAATTTCGCGGCGCCTTCCTCTGGCCAGAGATACAAAGAATAACTGCCGGCCGGCACCGCCGTCCCGCCAATGGTGATCTCTTTGTCGGTCGTCAAAGTGGTGGCTTCGTTCGCCCCCATCCGCCAGACCTTGCCGAACGGAACGAGCCCGCCCCAGATCTTCCGCTTCTCACCGCTCTTCGGGTCCTTCGTATACGGCCGCCCGTAGACGATCGTGACTTTCGCTTCACCGACGCTGGCGTTCACCGTATCCTGCGGACTCACCCGCGGCTTATCCTGGCCGAGAAGCGGCGATGCCGACAAAACGAGAGCTGGAATAATTAAGAGCGTTGATCGAATCAATTTCATGCCGCCAGATTCGTCCCGTCCCGCGAGCGATGCAACTCAGTTGCGCTGCTTGCCGCGCCGAAGCGTAGCGAAGGCGGGTAGCCGCGCCGCTATGCTTGCCGCGCCGAAGCATAGTGAAGGCGGGTCGGCGCGTCTCTTCCGTTTCCCCAAATTTGGAGGGCAGGCGGTCGCCGCCGCGACCCTGCCGCGTTCCTGATTGGCAACCGCAGCGGTCGGCCTACAATTCGGACACGGCGACTTAGCGCCGTGGCTACAGCACGCCACCATGACAAAATTCATTCGCAGTTGCGGCTTCGCTCTCTGCTTTGGCGGGGCGCTCACCATCCTGATTAACGTCGTCATCTCGCCGTTTATGCCCGCGAATCAGGACGGCGCCGTCGTAATGTTAACGGACGTTTACCTGCTGCGGCAGTCAGCCTCGGGTGTGGCAGCGCTGCTATTGCTTGCCGGCAGCATCGGATTGCATCTCGCTCAGCGGCCCGCTTCAGGCTGGCTCGGCACAATCGCTTTCCTTTTCTCCTTCGTCGGTGGCTGCGCCTTGTTCGCCGTCGAATTTGTCGACGTTTTCGTCCTCCGGGCCGTCGCCCAGATCGCACCCGAAACCGTCGGACCGCTCGACAAATCGCCGCTCATGAACGTCGGCTTCGCCTCCGCCGCCTCCCTCTTCGCGTTGGGCTGGATCTTGTTATCCATCACAGTCTGGAAAACAAAAATCCTCCCCCGCCGCGCCGCCCAGGCGACCCTGGCCGGATTATTTCTGATTCCCATCCTTCAAGGCACCCTGGGATTGGTTGGAGCCATCGTCGCCAACCTTGTCTTCGGCGGCGGCTTGATCGGCCTCGGCTGGGCTCTGACGAAAACACCCACACGCGAGGAGAGTTTATAGAGCGCGCTCTGTAAACTCGGCTCTCGAACATCACATGTTCGCGAAAGGACGAATGGAGCCGCAGGTGCCGAGCGACACAGACCGAAGCCCGAGAGGGCAAGCATCCGACGGATGCGGGTTAATCCGCCGCGGCACGAACTTGACCGCTTTAAGCGGTCAAGTTTCGAACGGCTTTCGTTGATCATACTAACACAACCAATTTAGCAATTTCCCCTTGGATTTGGCGCTCCCGCTCGTCACTCGTCACTCGCCTGCCACGCCGTAGCCAGGCGCTCGCGACTCGGGTAGTGGTACAGTTTGAAGTACCACTACCGCGACTCAGCTGAGATTTCCTCGTTCCCAAACTCTGTTTGGGAACGCACTTGTCTTCGAAACTCCGTTTCGCGAGCCAGCGCAGCATTGCGCTTTTGCCGTGCTCTCGATACACTCCCGCCGTGAGTCTTGCTGAACTTAAGACTGCGATCGAACAACTCTCATTTGAAGAGCGGGCCGAACTTGCTGCGTGGCTCCATGGCTGGGAGGACGATGAGTGGGATGAGCAGATCAAACGGGACGTCGCTGCGGGCAAGTTCGACCGCATTCTGCGCGAAGTGGACGAGGACATTAGCGCCGGGCGCCTTCGTGAGATGCCGTGACGTCTCGGACGCACCGTCATTTCTGGACCCATTTCGATCGTTTGCTCCTCGTTCCCAAACTCTGTTTGGTAACGCACTTGTCTTCGAAACTCCGTTTCGCACCCCGCGGACAACGCAGTTGCCAAGACAATATCAAAAGATCCGTTTCATCCCACCGCTCCAGTTCAAGCCGTTGCTCGCCAACGTCTGGTCCGTGCGGATCGGCCCTTCTTACCGCGCCTTGGCCAGACGGGCCGGCGATCTGATCGTCTGGTTTTGGATCGGCACGCACGAAGAGTACAACAACCTTGTTCAACGGCTGCGCTGAAAGGTGCTGCCAATATCGCCTTCCGACTTCTGACCTCGGACTCTGACCTCTGAACCCTGAATCCTGAACACTCTCATCCGCTTCCACACCGCCCGGGCCAGCCCCACCGCCGGCTTGACACCGCGCTCGCCGAGATTCGCCGGGGACGCAAAACCAGCCATTGGATCTGGTACATCTTCCCGCAGATCGAAGGCCTCGGCCGTTCGTCAATTGCCCGCACCTACGCAATCCGCGATCTGGCCGAAGCCTGCGAGTACCTGTGCGACCCGGTGCTGCGCGCTCGCTACGAAGAAATCGCCGGCGCCGTCAGCGACCAGCTCACCGGCGGTGTCTCGCCCGAAGAGGTGATGGGTGGCCCCACCGACGCACTCAAGCTCGTCTCCAGCCTCACCCTTTTCCGCGCCGCCGCCCAAAGCCTTGCAGACGAAGATCCAGCATTTAACTCCTTTGCTCGACGCTGCAGTTCCATTCTTGAGCAAACCACCACTCGCGGCCACCCGCCGTGCACACGCACCGTTGCGCGGGTAACTGGCTAATCAGTTCCACGTGCCCTGCCGGGACTCACGGACCGAGCCCTTATGCCCACCCACGGCTGCCGGCATGTCATCGGAGCGGGTGACGACGAAGCAAAGCAGTGGAGGGGGGTTCGTTCTATAGCTTCGCGGGTGGCTTATCGGAGGACTTAGGAAGGCTTTCCTTGATTGCATCCAATAGCTTGCCGAGCAAATCTTTCGCTGCCGAGCTTCCAGTGTCGGCCTTCGCGATAAGTCCTGCAATCAAGTCCTTGATGATGCTGTCGGGAGCGCCCGGGACGTTTGAGAATGTGATGAGGTTGCTGATGGCCTCGGCCTTCAAATCGTCTGGTTTGACACCCGTTTGATGCGTTGCGGGAACGCTTGCCGTGGGTGCATTGTCTGGACAAGGCGAGTCCTTCCAGTTCCAAAATCTGTCGGGGTCGATTTTCTCACAGGTATCACACTGCCCCAATATTCCCTCGGTATACACGCCCTGCGTTGGCATCGTCACGAGTTTGGACACAGGAAGCACCGCTGGATCATCGACCAACTGACTTCCTGCTGCGGCAAAGACGAGGAAATCTCCGTAGACCGCGATCGGGTCGTTCTCGATCTGGCTGATCAAGCTAAACGGTTGACCGTCTTGGACGCAACAACTCCATCGCATAACGCGTTCATTAGGATCCTCATTGAGCCACAGAATGCTGTTGTAGTAGCGCTTATGGCAGTTGAAGTGACCGAGCAGTTTTTGGCTGCAACAGGAGGAGTCAATACACGGATTCAAACCTTCCGTAATAGGCGGAAGTTCGGCCTTTGCCTCCATACTCCATCCGTTCGTAACATTGGTCGTAGTATGCACTGAAGCAAGCGCTAACGGATTACTATAGCCGATGGCGTGGTAGGTCATCACTATGTCCGTCGCGAGAATTAAGCCGCTAAATATGTTGCCAGTAGTCTGAACAAGCGCAACGATGGAAGTCACCTCTTTGGGATCGACTTGCGCTGGCAGAGTGAACGTTTGCGTGTAGTTGTTCCCGGCTTGCCAGGAGACGGGTGTCCACGGCACAGTGATTGGCCCGTTAGCCGTGTTCAGGATGAGCTGGATTCGGGTTATACGGCGAGAACCCGGCGCTAGCTTGATGCTTAGTGTAATGGAATCCATTAACACGCTTTTACCCACCGGCTTCTTATCGCAGCAGAACAGCGCATCGGCTAACTCGTCGAAGCAACTGAGCAGACTCTTATCGAGCAGAGCGTCTCTCAAGAGTTCGGCATGGCAGTATGCTCGGCTGGCATCGAAGTCCACGTTGTCGCACTTTACGAGGATGACGTCACGCTCCCCCTTGTAGTCGGTTACGACCCGATAGCTCCTGTTGACCTGGTAATACGTCAGGGTGAGTGTGTGGCAATGGTTATGGTTGCGAACGGTTCGTGTCTGGTAAGTTTGGTGCTCGGTTGCGGTCGCTTGGAACACAACTGTGCTTCGTTTGCTGGCAACGAAGCTGGCAGCCTGTGTAATGTGCTCCGATAGCTGATTTGTTGCGTTCAGGGCGACATTCTGCGTTAAAGTCGATCGGGCGTAGCCGCCGCCGAGGGAGGTCGTGAGGTCGAGTTTCTTCAAAGGGATCGTGGCCTTCGCTGAACCGACAACGCCCCAAGAGGAGCTTTTGGCCGAGATGGAGCTTTGCATGGTCTCAACAATCAGCCTGTCGTGGGTCATTTCCTGTAAGGATTGCTGTTGAACCTCTGTTGCCTGCGTCTGCGAGGCCGTCTCACGGCGCGTCCAATCGGCGATGACGACATTGACCTGCTCGCATGGAGCGAGTGGGATTGTATTAAGTAGATCGCCGAGAGCAGTACCCGCGGGGTGCCAGGCAATCTCGTATTCGAGCATCTGGCCCCTTGCGATTTGAACCTTATCCCCACAATCCGTTGTCTCGAGATTACAGATGTCAGCTCGGATGACGAAGGCTTCAAATCGGCGCACGCCCATGCTCGTGGGCATCAGTTGTCTGCACAGACCGCGACCGAGCAAGAGCTGTGGAACGAGCCCAATTGAGCCGGGAGACACGCTCAGATCTCGAATATCGGGCGAGATGATCGAGGGTAGAGCCAAGTGTGGAGCGACCGTCGCGTAGGTAGATGCACTTAATTGAATGGTTTGTATGTCACTGCCTGCCAGCAATTCGGTGACGTCCAAGACTAGTGCGTCACCTTGGGTGGTTCCGTACCTGACTACCAGCTGCGAGTTGGCGATTACGATTGAACGATCAAATTTAAACGAGACATAGCCAAACTGATCCGTCTGCAAGCTGGCGAGGGTTTGGCGTTGGGTTGCCTGCGATGTCGTTTCTCCCTGAAAATCTGTGGCTCGCGAAGAACCCGCGAAGACGCTAACAAGAACACCGAAAACGGGCTTTCCGGTCTCTTTATCTACAAAAAAAAGGCGTATGGCTACAGAGTTGGGTTGCTTGGCGGGGGGTAGACGGCTGCCTGTGTCCGGCATGACTTTTCTCCGTTGGGGAACGTTGGGGAACAACGAGAGAAAGCGGATTTATCAGCCGGTTGTCAAGGTTTTTCCCTACATTGCAGAACCCGGCTCAAATTTTATGACAAAGGTTCCAACGGCGAGTGGGCGCCGAACAAGGAGACAATGGTCGGCTGTGCTACAACCATGAAGAAGTTCACATGATATAAACCAATAAATCCGTCGTTCTCGTTCTCGCCGCGCTGGATGAACTTTCGGGATGTGGCGAGGATGGAGGATTGAGAATAGAAGATGGCGGGGACGGATCTCGCCTCGCATCTCGAATCGCGCATCACGCATCACGCATCAGGCTTTCATTCCTCAAGACGCGAGCTTCCTCCTGTTCGTCGGTCTTCTGCCAGAACTCGGTGAACGTGCCGTCCTCTTTAGACGGTTTGATGCGGTCCATCAGATACGAGAGCCAGGCGGGCGGAGTCTTGGGATTGTACTGGGGGAGGATGAGGCTCATGTTGAGCATGGTCTTGAGGAAGATGAAGACGCCGAAGAAATGGCGATCGGCGCCGGTGAAGATGACCGCGGCCATGCCGCCAATAATGGTGAGTTGAATGACGATGACGCGGCCAAGATTTATCTCGCCCAGCCGCTCGATCCAGCGAAACGGGCGTGTTCGGAGCCAGATCAGGTCCATCAGGAAATCGGCGAGCTGAAACACCAGGATGCCGATCAGGCCGGCGAGAACACTCGTGCCATCGATCTTGGTTTCCGGGCTAAGGCTTTTTGAGAAGACGATGAAGCCGAACGCGGCCAGGAAAATTCCATGGGCGAAAGTGAAGACCAGCGCGGGAACAAGGAAGGCGCTGAGATAACTGGAGCTGCCGTGGCTGCCCTGTGGTTTGTGCTCGTGGCTTTTCGGCGCTTGATAATGCCAATGGCCCTGGCTCGGCCGAACGCGGCGATGCAGCAGAATCCGGATGCCGACGAGCAAGCTGCCGATCAGCGTCTCGAGCCAATAGACGACCAGGGTGGTGCCGGCGGACCATTCCGCAAAGAACCAGCCGGCGGCAGGAATGGCGTTGAGGCCGAGAGCGATGAGGACGGAGCGGACGCGCATTCGGGACTATTACCTCACACAAAAGACCGCGGAAGGGCGACTGAAGAAAACGTCCAACGCCCAACGCCCAACGCCCAACGTCCAACGTCCAACGTCCAACGTCCAACGCCCAACGCCCAACGTCCAACGTCGAATGCAGAGACGTGGTCCACCGCTGCGACCGTTTTGAAAAGATCTTCGCTAGGGCGAGTGATCAGCATCTCGCATTGCGTTTATCGGGTTATGCTCGGATCGAGCGCTTCGGCAAAAGCGAGATGGTTGCCGTCGGGGTCGGTGATCATCACGGTTTTGACCTGTGCGCCGGAGCTTGCTTCGCTCGTGTCGATGCCCATACCTTGCAGGTGGGTGATAACGCCCGCGATGTCGCTCACGGCGAGGGTGCACGAGCCGGCGCCGGCCCGCTCGGCCAATTCATAAACCTGGAGCCAGCCGCCCCGCTCGAATTTCCACTCGGCCACGGTCGGCATCGGGCTGGAATCGGCTGGCCGGCCGAAAAGCTTTCCGTACCAGGCCGAAGCCGCCTTCAGGTCCTTCACGGCGATACTGGCAATTGCATTGTCGATTTTCATTGAGCTTCATTTTTAACACAAAAATGCGCGATGCGGGATGCGGGTTGAATGCGAGATGCGTGTTCCATATCCCATATCCCATATCCGGTATCTCGCATCACTGATCACGGCGCCAATGGGCAGAAGGCGGAGATCATTCGCCACATCGAAGCGTTTCTTCGGGAGAGCCAAGAACAGGATCGCTAAGCGGCGCCCGGCCCTTTAGTTGTTGGGCATGGGCAAAAATTCCTGGTTCAACGTTTTCGCGAAGGCGGCGGCGCGTTTCAGTGGGCGTCCGATGACCTTCATCCTCGCGCTCCTGGTCATTGTGGTTTGGGCGGCGACCGGACCAATCTTCGGGTTCAGCGATACCTGGCAGCTGATCATTAACACCAGCACGACCATCATTACTTTCCTGATGGTGTTCCTGATCCAGAACACGCAGAACCGCGATAGCGAAGCGATCCAGATCAAGCTCGATGAACTTATCCGGGCGACCAAAGGCGCCCACACCGTTCTGCTCGATCTCGAAGAGCTCGACGACAAGCATCTGGCGACGATCAAGGAATGCTACGAGGAGATCGCGAAGAAATCGCGCGAAGCGCTAAAGCGCGGGAAGAAGGATACGGGCACGCCCTTCGTGCATATCGAGACGGCGTAGGAGCGGCTGTAGCCACGGTCCGGCGGCTGCCGGATCGCCGTGTCTCGGGGGAAAACGTCCAACGTCCAACATCCAACGTCCAACTTCGAATGGAAGAGGGCGACGACTGCCGTGTTGTGCGAGCACCATGAGCCGACATTGCCCGGCCTAACGTAAGCGTGGTACACTGGAGAGTGATGAAAAAACTCGGCGTGCTGGTCGTGGTGCTTTCGTTGCCGGTCCTGACCGCTCTTCCCGCAGGAGCAGCGGCGTATCAGACGGATAAGGGCACCAGAGGGTTTCTGTTGTACAATTTGATTTCCGGCGCCGAGTTTACTATTCCTCCGGAAGCGGCGC
>Ga0190275_10004140_pt1 | contig 10433 bp, 10 predicted proteins | sample Popmic550T_FD_133745 | JGI IMG/M metagenome (GOLD analysis project Ga0190275, IMG submission 133745) | Populus adjacent soil microbial communities from riparian zone of Yellowstone River, Montana, USA - 550 T | ecosystem: Environmental > Terrestrial > Soil > Riparian zone > Trees stand | place...
CTCGCAGCGGGCCACCGAACCGCCCGTCGTTGCGCGTGCCTACCACGGCTCCAAGCGGCCACCGCTGCGGCAGCGACTGGTGCTGCTGGTACCGGGCGTTGGGGCCGTGGTGGCGGTGAACCTGCTGATCGGCTGCGTGTTCGGGGCCATCGACGTGTCCGTGGTCGCGGCTGCCACCCAATGGGGGGTTCGCGGCGCCTCGGGCGTGGTGCTGGCGCTTTTCTCGCTGGCCTCCGGTGCGGCCGGCTTCTACTACGGCTCGCGTGGCTGGGCCTCGCCGCTGGTCTCCCGCTTCCTGTTGGGCGTGGCCGCGCTGTTCGCCGCCTGTGTCGCGCTGCTGATCGCCGACTCGGTGCTGGTGCTGTGCGTGATCGGCCTGGCCGTGGGGGTCACGGTTGCCCCCACCCTGATCAACGGCAACACGCTGATCGGGCAGCTGGTCAGTCGCGACCGGCTCACCGAGGGACTGTCCTGGATGGGCACCGGCATCGGCATCGGTGCCTCGATCGGCTCGAGCGTGTCGGGGCAGGTGATCGACGGGGTCGGTTACCACGGCGGCTTCGTCACCGTCACGCTCTTTGCTTCGCTTGCCGCGCTGATCGCCCTTGCCGGACGGACGGGGTTGCGGCGCGCGGTGTCCTCCGGCGGGGCGGGCCCGGGAGCAGCCGAGACCGCGCAGGGCTGATCAGTGGGAAAGTAGGCCCTTGAGGTAGGCGGCCTGGCCGGCATGTTGGGCGGCGTCGTCCACGATGCTGACCAGGCGGACCAGTGCGGTGACCGGCGGATCCCAGCGTTCATCGACCACCTCGGCCAGGGCGTCGGCGTTCAGGGAGCGCAGCACCTCCACGGAGCGGGCATGGACGGCGTCGTAGTACGCGGTCAGCAGTTCCGGCGAGGCGACCTCGAACCGGGCCACATCCGCCGGGCCCATCCCGTAGCCGTGGGTGGATGCCGGGTAGGGAACCCCGAGTCGCTCCCCCCACCCCTGGGAGTCGTGCACTTCCGCTGACCCGGCCAGGTCGGCGATCTGCGCGTCTTCCATCCGGCCGATGTGCCAGACGGTCCAGCCGATCGAGTTGTTGGTCCGCCCGTCGACCTCCGGTCGCCACAGCAGCACTTCGCCTTCGATGCCGTCCATCACGTCGTGGACCAGATCCGGGATCCGGCTGAACGCCTCCACCAGGACGTCGACGGCGGTAGGGCTGGTGGTGGGCTCGTTCACAGTCTCACCATATTCAGCGCGACGCGATCTCGAGCGTCCGCGAATCAGGGAGTGCCGGACGCCGGCCGGGCGGGCGGATCGGCCGGGGTCTTCTTTTCGGAGGTTCCCTGCTCAGGCTCCGGTCCGACCCCGTGCTCGGTTGCCGTGGTCTCGGCTCCAGCGTCCGGGTTGACGTTCTCTGTGCTCACGGTGCCTTCGTCTGCCGGGTCTGCAGAACTCCCCGTCTCGGCGGGCTCGGTGAGGACGGACTCGGCCGCGCTCCCTGTGCCGGCCGCGTCCTCCACGGTGTGCGCCACCGGGCCGGTTTCGTGACCGTCGTTGTGGCCGCCGCCACGGATGCGCTGGATCAGCTGCATCACGGCGACCAGGATCCCGCCGGCGATCAGGCCGATGACCAGCGAGACCGCGGTGTTGAACACCCAGGCCAGCAGCGCGCCGATGAAACCGGGGATGGCGTGAGTGATGGTCTCTTCGATGTGGTGCACCCACTCGTACGGGGCGTGCCAGCCCAGGTCGTTGAAGCCCGCCAACAGAATGTGCCCGCCGACCCACAGCATCGCGATGATGCCGATCGTCGAGAGCGCCCTGAGCACGCCGGGCATCGCGTTGACCAGGCGGTGCCCCAGCTTCTCCTGCCAACCGGTCTTCTCCGTCGCCAGGTGCAGCCCGAGGTCATCCATCTTCACGATAAGGGCGACCACGCCGTAGACCAGCGCAGTCATCATCAAGGCGACCATGACCATGATGGCGGTGCGGGCCAGAAGCGGATACCCGGCCACCTCGTTCAGCGAAATCACCATGATCTCGGCCGAGAGAATCAGGTCGGTCCGGATCGCGCCGGCGACCATCTTCTCCTCATCCGGTCCGCCGACCACGGATTCCTCGCCGTGACCATGGGTGTGCCCGCTGAGCTTCTCCCAGACTTTCTCGGCACCCTCATAGCAGAGGTAGGCGCCGCCGACCATCAGTACCGCGCTGAGTACAAGGGGCAGGAACTGGCTCAGCAACAGGATGACCGGCAGGATGATCAGCAGCTTGTTGCGCAGCGATCCGGCGGCGATCCGCTTCACCACCGGGAGTTCGCGCTCGGGGCTGAAGCCGTGCACGTAGCGGGGCGTGACCGCGGTGTCGTCGATCACAACACCGGCCGCCTTCGAGCTCGCCTTGGCGGCCGCGGCGGTCACATCGTCGAGGGACGCCGCGGCGAGCTTGGCAATTGCGACGATGTCGTCCAGCAGGGCGAAAAGGCCTCCGCTCACCGTGAGTCACCACCCCGTCTGTAGAAGTTCTTTCAGCCTAGCGGTCGGTGGTGCCGGGTCAGCGCAGGTGCAGCACGTCGCCCGCGGCGAAGGCGCGCTCGCCGGACGGCGTCCAGACCAGCAGTCGACCGGACGAATCCACGCCGGCCGCGCGGCCGTCGACGTGACGAGTCGCCGACTGCATCACCCGCACCTCGCGTCCGACGGTCGCGCAGCGCCGGCCGTACCAGTCGCGCAGGTCCTCCTCCGAGGTCCACAGCCGGTACGTCCGTTCCAGCGCCTCGAGCACGCCGAGCGCCACCTGAGTGGCCGTGGCCCTGGAGCCCGCCAGCAGCAGCGATGTGGCGCTGGTCACCGGTAGCTGGTCGGCCGACAGCGTCGTGTTGATCCCGAGCCCGATCACCGCGGCGTCATCGAGCCGCTCGGCCAGGATTCCGCAGACCTTGCGTCCGCCGATCAGGACGTCGTTGGGCCACTTCACCTCCGCGTTCACCGCGGCGGCCTCCTGCAGGCCATCGGCGACTGCCACACCGGTCACCAGCGGCAGCCAGAGCCACCGATGAAGTGGCACCCGGTCCGGCCTGAACAGCACCGAGATGGCCAGCGATGAGCCAGGCGGGGCCTCCCACCGCCGCTCGAACCGGCCGCGTCCCGCGCTCTGGTGGTCCGAGATCAGCACGCTGCCAGACGGTGCGCCCCGCCTGGCGGCCTCGGCCAGGTCGGCATTTGTGGAGCCCGTCGTCGGCACGCAGCGGATGTCGGTGAACAGCCGACCGGGCCCGACCAGTGCCGCTTTGAGAGCACCGGCGTCGACGAGTGGATCCAGGGTCACGGGGTAAGCCTAGGACGGCGCCGGGACGCGACCGTCCGGCTCGAACCTCCGGTCGCATGGTGTCTCAGGCACCCGACGCGCAACAATGGTCGCTGGATGGTCGCCGACGACCGCCGGGAAGGGTTTCAGATGAGCGCCGCCGACGAGATCATCGCCGATCTTCCACTGGACCAACTCGCCGCCGAATTGGGCACCGACCCGGCGACCGCCGAGCAGGCCGTCCGGAGCACGCTGCCCACGCTGTTCGGGGGACTGCAGGCCAACGTGACCGTCGACGACCAGGGCGCGGTGAGCCTGGCTGAGGCCCTCACCCAGCACAGCGACCCGCAATTCTTCGACGGCGGCATCGATCTTGCCTCTGTGGACACCGCCGACGGTCAGGCGATCGTCAGCCACATGTTCGCCAATTCCCCCGACTCCGCTGAATTGCTGCAGGCCCGCAGCGGCGGACTCGACGGCGGCATGCTCAGCAAGCTCCTGCCGATCCTGGCTCCGATCGTGATGTCCTACATCGCGAAGAAACTGGGGATGGGCGGTGCCGCCCAGCAGCAATCGTCCAACGACGGCGGCTTCGGCGGCCTCGGCGGAATGCTCGGCCCGATCCTGGGCGGAATGTTCGGGGGCGGCGCGTCCAGTGCCGGCCCCGCCGGTTCGGCCGGCGGCGGGTTCGGCGACATCCTCGGGCAGATCCTGGCCGGACAGTCACCCCAACCCCAGCAGGCACCGGTGCAGCAGCACGACGACGGGCAGTGGCAACAGCCGCAGTTCAACCCGCCGGAGGGAGCAGGCGGCGAGGTGCGGATGCCGACCGCAGAGGAGGACCCCGCTGACGGCGGCAACAACCGTCAGCAAGGGGGCATCGGCGACATCCTGGGCGGCATGCTCGGCCGATGAGGGTCGTTCTCGCCTCGGCCAGTCCGGCCCGGATCGAGGTGCTGCGCCGCGCCGGAGTGCCGGCCGAGGTGATGGTCTCAGGCGTCGATGAGGATGCGGTCACGGCCGGCACCCCTGCGGCGCTGGCGCTCAGACTGGCCGGCCTGAAGGCGACCGCGGTCGCCGGACGGATGCCCGGAGACGACCTGCCCGTGCTGGTCATCGGCTGTGACTCACTCCTGGAACTGGACGGCGAGGCGCAGGGCAAGCCGGCCGATGCCGAGCAGGCGCGGCTGCGCTGGCGGACCATGCGCGGACGCTCCGGCGTGCTGCACACCGGCCATCGGGTGATCCTGCGGGTGGGAGCTGACTCCCGCGTGGCCGAGGCGGTTGCGTCCACCGTCGTGCACTTCGCGGCCATCGACGACACCGAACTCGACGCCTATGTCGCCACCGGCGAACCCCTCGGGGTCGCAGGCGCCTTCACCGTGGACGGCCTCGGCGGACCCTTCGTCACCGGAATCGAAGGCGACTATCACAACGTGGTCGGCCTCTCGCTGCCGCTGCTGCGGAGGCTGCTGCGTGAGCTGGGTGTCTCGCTGCCCGACCTCTGGGCGACCACCTCCGGCACCTGACCTGTTACCGCTGCGGGCGCTCGCGTCCGGCCGGCAGAGGCGCAACCAGGTGGGAAGTGCGCTGCGCTAACCTGCTCGGCATCATGTCGGAGAACACCCTCGTCCAAACGAAGCAGTCCCCGGTGCCCGCCTGGCTGCGGGCGATGCGCCCCAAGCAGTGGGTGAAGAACATCCTGGTCTTCGCCGCCCCGGTGGCCGCCGGGGTGCTCTTCGACCCCCGGGTTCTGGTCAACACCCTGTGGGCCTTCGTGGCGTTTTCGCTGATCAGCGCGTCCATCTACCTGATCAACGACATTCGGGACGTCGACGCCGACCGTCTGCACCCGAAGAAGCGGTTTCGGCCGATCGCCGCCGGCGAGCTGGGCCGCACCCCGACCACAGTGCTGGCCGGGGTGACCATGCTGGCCAGCCTGTCGCTCGGGTGGTGGGTGGCTCCGATGTTGTGCATCACGCTGGCCGTCTACTGGGTGCTGCAGGTCGGCTACTCAATGTTCCTCAAGCACCAGCCGATCATCGACCTGGCGGTGGTCTCCTCCGGCTTCCTGCTCCGGGCGGTGGCCGGCGGCGTCGCGTCCGGGATCGAGCTGTCCCAGTGGTTCCTGCTGGTTGCGTCCTTCGGCTCGCTCTACATGGTGGCCGGCAAGCGCTACTCGGAGATGAAGGAACTCGGCTCCGAGGCCGGTACCCGGCCTTCGCTGGAACGCTACTCGCTCAGTTACCTGCGCTTCGTCTGGGCGATCTCATGCTCGATCGTGATCATGTCCTACAGCCTGTGGACATTTGAGCATCGGGAGAACGAACCGTGGGGAGTGCCTTGGACGACGATCTCGATCGTGCCGTTCACCCTTGCCCTGCTGCGCTACGCGATGGACATCGACGCCGGTAACGCGGGAGAGCCAGAGGACGTGGTGCTGAACGACAGGGTGTTGCAGGCGCTGGCCATCCTGTGGCTGATCCCGTTGGGGATCGGCATCTATGTGCAGTGAGCGTTCCTGACTCGGCTCCGGGATCCCGGGGCATGCCCGGGATGGCGGGGACTGGGCAGTCAAAGCAGACGGTTCCTTTCCGCACAAGGCGGCTGAAGCCGATGTCGGGTTTGCCAGACTGTCCCCATGAAAACCGCGCTGATCACCGGGGGCTCCCGCGGCATCGGACGGGCGATCGCGGATGCGCTCGGCCATGACCACCACCTGCTGATCGGCGGCCGGGATCCCGCCGCCGTCGCCGCAGTGGTCGCGGCGGTGCCCAGCGCCGACCCGTTCGCCTGCGAGCTGACCGACGACGCCGCGGTCGCCGCCGCGGTGGCCGGAATCGACTCCCTCGACCTGCTGGTGCACTCCGCCGGGAGCGGGCCGCTGGGCACGGTCGCGGACACCGACCCGGACACCTGGCGCGACGTGCTGGAGGTCAACCTGGTCGCTCCGGCGAACCTCACACGGCTGTTGCTGCCGGCGCTGCGCAGAGCGGGCGGCATGGTGGTGTTCATCAACTCCGGAGCCGGCTTCACCGCCCGCGCCGGCTGGGGCGCCTACGCCGCGTCCAAGTTCGGCCTGCGGGCGCTGGCCGACTCGCTTCGCGCCGAGGAGACCGGCCAGGTCCGCGTGACCTCCATCCATCCTGGACGCACCGACACCGACATGCAGCGCGACGTGCTGGACGCCGAAGGCGCGGACTATCATCCGGAGCGGCTGCTGACGCCGGCCAGCGTGGCGGCCACCGTCCGACTGGCCGTGGACGCCCCCGCGAACGCCTCCATCGACACCCTGAGCATCCGCAACGTCTGAGGGGTGCGACGCGGGCGCCGGTGCCGCCACACTTGGTCCGAGCCGATGGAGGACCGATCCACTCACCATCAACTCGCACACCCCTTGGAAAGTGGTCCGCCGGTACTGACAACCGTTCGGCCCACTCACCGGGTTTATAGGTCGTGGAGGGCCCGATGCTTGTGGAGGCGAGGGTGGTGGCCGGAGTCGAAGGGGCACCGAACTTCGACGACTTCGTCGCGGGACGTGCCAAGTCGCTGTGGCGCAGTGCCTGGCTGCTCACCGGCGACGTCCAGCGGGCCGAGGACCTGGCCAGGCGGCCCTGGCCAGGACCTACCCGCACTACGCCCGGATCGGCGCCGGCGCACCGTTCGAGGCCTACGTCCGCACCACGATGTATCGCACCTACCTGACCTGGTGGCGGCGCAAGTGGACCGGTGAACTGCCCGGTGAGGTCGAGGCCGCGGGTGCCCCGGAGCCCGACCCTGACACGCGGCACGACGTTCGGCGTGCTCTCGCGACCCTGCCCCGGCAGCAGCGTGCCGTGGTGGTGCTGACCTACTTCGAGGACCTCACCGGTCCGCAGGCGGCCGAGGTGCTCGGGGTCAGCGTCGGCACGATCAAGAGCACCCTGTCCAGGGCGCTGGCCAAGCTGCGGGTGTCTCCGCTACTCATCAACGGGAGCGAACAATGAACGACGACCGGCTGCGGCGCAGCCTGAATGCGGCGGTGCCGGAGCCTCCGGACGCCTCCGGCTGGGCCGACGCCGCCCGGCGGCGGAGCCGCAACAACACCCGGGTGCGCGCTGCCGGGGTCGGAGTGGCGGCCGTGGCGGTGATCGGGGCGATGCTGTGGCCGTCAGTTTCGGGCAGCGACTCACAGGTGGCGGTTCCGGCGCGCACCCCGTCCGAACCGGCGGCCTACCCGACATCCAACCCGGACTGCACCGCCGGGCTGACCGGCACGCCCTCGCTGCCGCCCCGGGCCCCTGGCGAACAGGCAGTCAGAGCGAGCCTCTGCCCTCGTGCCGACGGGCCGACTTGGACCACCCCGGCCGATGCCCTGACCACGGACGCGACCGCGCTGCTGGGGAAGGTCGAGTCCTTGCCCGCCGAACGGCCCCGCACCGCCGACTGCTCGCGCGCCGACGACCGCCGGTACCTGATCGTTTTCACCATGGCTGACGGTTCCCGCAATGTGGTGGAGGGAGCCGTCCCGAATGCCTGCGAGGCCACGAAGTCCAACGCCAACGGACGGCGCTGGCAGGGCATGTACGACGCCGTGTTCCAGTCCTGGACGGGCCAACGACAGACCCCGCCGCAGCCGGGAGCCGCGGCGCGGTGTCGGCCCTTTGACCGTCCCGGGCTGATCCCGCCGGAGCCTGCGGGCATGACAGCCGGGGCGCTGTGCGTCACCGACCCATCGACCGGCGTTGTCCGGGACTGGTTGGGGTTGGCTCCGGACGTGCTCGCGCACCTCAAGGCCGACTTCTCACGGAACTGGACACATGCCCAGAACGTCGACTCAAGGCGGGACGGCACCGTGCTCACACTGGCCGACCCGTGGGGCGACCCGCTGGTGTTGTGGCGGGTAGAGGGGAACCAGTGGTTCGCCTTCATGCCGGACCCCGAGGGCTCGCAGTTGTACTGGCAGCCAGGCCCGGAGGCACAGAAGACCCTGCAGGCACTGGTCGACCGGCTGAAGGCAACCCCGTCCGCGACCGCCACGTCGGTGCCAGCGATCCCGGCTTCGGACGAGTGTCGCGGACTCACTCCCTCGGCCGGTCCCGTGCCGACCGGCGCTGCCCGGTTGCGGTTGTGCCCAGCGGGTAGCTACGCGTCGCAGATCTTCACCCCGCTGGACACAGTGGACGGTGAGCGTGCAGCGTCGGTGCTGCGGGTGCTGAACGCCCAGGCGCCGCTCCCGCCGATGGGGGGGTGCAACGCGGACTACGGAGCCGACTTCCAGTTGGTGGCCGAGTCGGACGGCATTCCACCCGTGGTGATGGTGCTGCAGTTGTACGGCTGCCGGGTGGCGGGAACCGCCGATGACCAGCGGGAGACCGCCGCCGACGCCGTGCTGGACGAGTTCAAATCGCAGCTGACCGCGCAGCGTGACCTGGGCCCACGAGCGGTGCTGGAACGCGTCGGACCGCTGTGCGGCGCCTTCGCCGAGAACGCCATGTCGGTGATGCCCGTCGAGCCGGCGGATGCTAGCGGAGCCACGTTCTGCGGCTATGCCGCGACGGACCATGCAACCGCCCGCGAGACCAAACTGAGCGGCGATGAGGAGCGACGGATCATGGCCGACGTCGTGGCGAACAGTTGGCCGGCTCCTGTCGCTTCCTGCCCGAACTGGCCACGACGTCAGGCGGTTTCCCGGATCGCGTTGACCACCATGCAGGGCGACGTGCTGTTGCTGACGCAGACCTGTATCGGCGGTTATGCGTTCATCGACGGCAGCCAGCAATGGCAGTGGACGCCGTCCAAGGACGTCGCACGCCTGGTCGCCCAACTCGCCAAGGGCTGAGGCGACAGAGCCCTACAGCCAGCCGTTGCGCCGGAACAACCAGTACAGGCCGACCGTGCCGAACACGATCAGCAGCACGCTCTGCCAGACCCCCGACTCGGAGCCGAATCCCCAATACGGCAGGTTCTGGCCGAACCAACCGGTGACGGCGGTCGGCACCGCGATGATCGCGCCCCAGGACGCCAGCTTCTTCATGATCGTGTTCAGCCGGGCATCCTGCAAGGAAAGGTTCGTCTCGAACACCGAGGCCACCATGTCGCGCAGCGACTCCGTCCATTCCGCTGCCCTCAGCACGTGGTCGTACAGGTCGGCGAACTCACCGTCCAAGGCCCGGGACTGCTGCTCCCATTCGCTGGTCAGCCGGAGCCGCATGACTGAGGCCACCACCTCGCGCATCGGCAGCACCACCCGGCGAAGCGCGACCAGCGCCTTGCGCAGCGCGAACACCCGCACCTGCACCTCACGGGTCCGCACCGAATCGGCGAACAGCAGGTCCTCGAGCTCTTCCAGCTTGTCGTCCATCGCCTGGACGGCCTCGAAGTGGCCGTCCACCAGAACGTCCAAGAGACCGTGTACCAGAGCGCCTACGCCGTGACTGAGCAACCCCTCGTCCTGCCAGCGCCGTAGGACCTCGTCCATGTCGACCTCGGCACCAGGGGCGACCCGGACGGTGATCAGCCCGCGGGGCATCACGAAGGCCGAGATCCGGCCGATCTTGAGCTCGGGCAGCCCGGCCGCGTCCGTCCCCATCGAGGCGGTGTAGCAGGTCAGGAAGATGTGGGTCGCGTGCCGGGTCGCCTTCGGACGCTCCCGCGGGGCGACGGCGTCCTCGACCGCGTGTCGATCCAGTTGCAGTTCCTCCGCGAGCTGACCGAGCACCTCGCCCTCGGGGTCGCACAGGTCGAGCCAGGTCAGGGTCGACGGGTCGGCCAGGTGTCCGTCCAGGTCGGCCAGCGGAAAGTCGGAGGCAATGACTTCACCGTCGCGCCAGACCCGGCTGCGCAGCTGCATCATCGACGCCTGCCCTCCCGTCCGCGGACATCCGCCGCTCAGCATGCCAGCCCCGAGCGCATGGAGTAACACCACCACTCAGGTGCCGCCCATGGAGTTCGATCTGCATACGACCTCCGGCAAGCTGGCCGATCTGGGGCGTCGTGACGAGCAGGCGATGAGTCCGGCGTCGGAGGCCGCGGTGGCCAGGGTCCATGCTCGCGGCAAGCTGACCGCCCGGGAGCGGGTGCTGGCGCTGCTCGACGGGGGCAGCTTCACCGAGCTGGACGGGTTCGCCAGGCATCGCAGCACCGCGTTCGGGTTGGACGC
>Ga0190275_10004141_pt1 | contig 10432 bp, 7 predicted proteins | sample Popmic550T_FD_133745 | JGI IMG/M metagenome (GOLD analysis project Ga0190275, IMG submission 133745) | Populus adjacent soil microbial communities from riparian zone of Yellowstone River, Montana, USA - 550 T | ecosystem: Environmental > Terrestrial > Soil > Riparian zone > Trees stand | place...
CCATTCGATGCCGATCCGCGTCGTCAGCGCATGACCGGACCGGTTCTCGACGGCCCCCTCGAGCCGGAGCCGGGGTGACCGCCGGTCCCCACCGACCGTGAAGGCTTTCTCAACCCGGACGGGAAGCGACCCCGCGCCGCCTTCGACCGATCCGTCACGACGGATCGCCAGCCCCGACTCGTCGAGGGCGACCACTTCGAACGGCTCGGTCAGGAAGTCGCCGAGCTCGGGCGTGCTCGCGTCGGACCACGTTGCCGGCGTCACCGCCGGTTCGAGGAACCGCACGTGCCCCGAACGACGCTCGTAGGCGTCGTAGTGGAGGAGGTCGGCAAGGCCCGGCTCCTTGACCCGGATCAGCTCGTGGATCGATGTCGTGCCGCTCGGTGCGGCGGCCGTCGCGACCGCCGCGTGCTGGCGAAGCGTTGCGTGCGACGCCTCGGGCCGGCGACGCAGCACGGCCGCCAGCGCGTGGCGCACGGCCCGGATATCCCAGCTGCCGATCGCTCCACCCTCGGCGAGGTCGACGACGACCGTCTGCCCGTGCCCGGCGAGGAACGCCTCGTCGATCCCGTCGAGATCGGTGTCGACGGTCGTCGCAATCGAGTCCGCGGCCGCGACGCCGTCGGCAAGGTCCTCGGCGGCGATCAGGTGCTCGAACGTCGCGAGTCGCATGTGGCTGATGTAGATGCCACCGAACAGCCCGTGCCAGTAGCAGTCGTTCGACTGGCCGCGGTAGAGGTGGTCGCGTGCCCGCGCCTTCGCCGCGCCGTCGGGCATCGCGTCCACCTTGGCCGACGTGCGCAGCATCTGCTTGTGGAGGTCGTTGATCTCGCGGTACTTGACCTGGAAGTTGCGCCAGAACCCGCCACGCAGCCAGCGTCGCTCCGGGAGGTCCTCGTCGGTGGCGTGGTGCAGCGCGGCGGCATACGCGCGTGACTCGTCCGGCGGCAGCGACCACTCGCCCATCTCGGCGTACGAGCCGGTCGGGACGTACGCCCTCCCGATCGGTGGGTGCTCGGCGAGCCAGGCCGTCGGGTGGACGGTCTGGAGCCAGTCGGCGTTCTCCTCGAGCGCTTCGAAGAACCGCTCCATCCAGCGACCCTTGCCCCAGCAATGCTCGAACGTCGTTGGCCACGCCCCGAACTTCTCGCCGTCGTCGCCCATCATCCCGATGCGCGTCCCATCCTCGGTCGCGTTGGCCCGCAGGTGCGCGATGACGTCCTCGACCGTCCCGAACGGGATGAGGTAACGGAGCCCCTGCTCGGTGCCGAACAAGGTCACGAGCGCCCCCTGGTCCTCGGTCACATAGGAGCCCCAGCGCTGCTCCTCGGGGATCGACGCGGCGCGAAAGTGCGCGTCGTCGAGGATCGTCCAGTCATACCCGGCGTCGGCGAGCGACGTGGGGAGTGACGGCTCCCAGACCCGCTCGGCCAGCCACGCCCCGCGCGGCCGGCGCCCGAACAGCTCCTCCAGCTCGTCGGCCATGCGCGTGAGCTGCCCGACCCGGTCGCGCTCGGGGAGCGAGGCGAGGACCGGTTCCGCCCAGCCGCCCCCGAGGATCTCGACCTGGCCGCCGGCGACGAGGTCGCGCACCCGCTCGACGAAGGCCGGGCGTTCCGCGCGCAGCCATTCGAGCAGCGGACCCGTGTAGTGGAGCGAGACGCGCACGCTCGGGGACCGCTCGAGCGCGTTGACCAGCGGCGCATAGGCGAGGTCGAAGACCTCGGCGAACACCCAACCGAAATTGCCAACCGGCTGGTGGTTGTGGATCGCAAGCGCGAACGAGATGCGGTTCGGCACGTCCTGTGGGGGCTCCTGCGAGACCGAGGTCAGCCGGCCTCGGTGACGATCCGCGCGCGGGTGCTGACCGGGACCGGCACGCCAGCCGCCGGCAGGTACAGCCGCTCCGTGTACTCGTGGAGCATGCGGGTTGTCGAGAACCGCCAGAGTGTCGACGCCATCGAGCGCCGCGCGGTCTCGAGCCAGCGTCGCGGAAGGCCGCTCGAATCGCGGTCGTAGTAGGCGGGGATGATGTCCTCCTCGAGGATTCGGTAGAGGTCCGTCGCGTCGGACCAGTCCTGGGCGCCCTCGTCCTCGTTCATCTCGCGTCCGCCGATCGCCCAGCCGTTGTCGCCCTCGAAGCCCTCGTCCCACCAGCCGTCGAGCACGCTGACGTTGACGACCCCGTTCTGGGCCGCCTTCATGCCCGAGGTTCCCGACGCCTCCAGCGGCCGCCGCGGGTTGTTCAGCCACACGTCGACACCCTGGACGAGGAACCGCCCAATGCGCATGTCGTAGTCCTCGAGGATGAAGACCCGACCGCGGAGCTGCGGCGAGCGCGAGCGCTGGAAGATCTCCTGGATGACGCGCTGACCCGGGCGGTCGGCCGGATGGGCCTTGCCGGCGAAGACCAGCTGAATGGGGCGCTTTTCGTCCCACAGCAGGCGGGCAAGCCGGTCGATGTCGTGGAAGATCAGGCTGGCGCGCTTGTAGGTCGCGAATCGCCGCGCAAAGCCGATCGTCAGGATGTCGGGGTCGAGCGCCGACTCGAGCTCGGCGAGGACCGACGGAGCCTCGCCGTGGCGGGCGAACTGGCTGCGCAGGCGGCCGCGCGCGAAGATCGCCAGCTCGCGCTTCTGGCGGGTGTGGGCCTCCCAGAGCTCCTTGGCCGGGATCTTGTCGAGACGCTCCCAGAACCGCCGACTGTCGCTCGCCTCGTCGATGTCGTCGAGATTGACGTCGAGGTAGCGCTCCAGGAGGTCGGCGATGGGGGCGCCGACCCAGCTCGGGCCATGGACGCCGTTGGTCAGCCCGAGGATCTCCCGCGGCGCGACCTCGTTCCAGGTTGCGTTGGCCGTCTCCGCGTGGAGCTGGCTGACCGCGTTGGCGCCGTTCGTGAGCCGTAGCGAGAAAGCCGTCATGTCGAATTGCAGTGGGTCGCTGTCGACCCCGAGGCCCAGTTGGAGCACGGGCTCGACCGGGATCTGCGCGCGCTCGAGGAGGGGACCGGCGACGCGACGGACGAGGTCGGCGTCGAAGCGCTCGTTGCCGGCGGCGACCGGCGTGTGGATCGTGAAGACCGAGTCGCGGCGGACGCCGTCCCACGCCTCGTCGATGGTGGCGCCATTGGCCACCAGCTCGCGGGCGCGCTCCGCGAGCAGGAACGCCGAGTGGCCCTCGTTCAGGTGCCAGACCGCCGGTTCCAGCCCGAGCGCGCGGATCGCGCGCACGCCGCCGACGCCGAGGACCAGCTCCTGGTGGAGGCGCATCTCGCGACCGCGGACATAGAGCATGTGCGTGATCGGACGGTCGGAATCCGCGTTGGCGGGGACGTCCGTGTCGAGCAAGAGCACCGGCACCCGCCCGACCTGCGCCAGCCAGACGGCCGCGGTCACGTCGCGCCCGGCGATCTCGACCACCACCGACAGCGGCACGCCGATCGCGTTCTGGACACGGCTCAGTGGGAGGCGGTACAGGTCGTAGTCCGGGTAGTTGTGCTCCTGGTGCCCGTCCGCGTCGATCGACTGGCGGAAGTAGCCCTTGCGGTACAGCAGGCCGACACCGAGGAAGGGGATCGCCATGTCGCTGGCGGATTTCATGTGGTCGCCGGCCAGGACGCCGAGGCCGCCGGAGTAGATCCCGAGCGATTCGTGGAAGCCATATTCGGCGCAGAAGTAGGCGATCGGGCCCTTCAGCCGGCTCGCGTGCTTGCGCTGGAACCACTGGTCCGACCCGTTGGTCATGTAGTTGTCGAATTCGGCGAGAACGTCCGCGTAGTCGGCCATGAACCGCTCGTCGGCGAGGAGCTGGTCCCAGTCAACGGCGCGCGACAGGACCGGGACTGGGTTGCGATAGCGCGTCCAGGCCGTTCGGTCGATGCGGCTCCACAAGGCGCGCGTCCGCGGATGCCACGACCAGTACAGGTTGTAGGCGAGGCGGCGCAGGCCTTCGAGTCTGGGGGGAAGGGGAAAGTTCGCGGCCGGGATCGACGGCACGCGCACGGGTTCCATTGGCCGCATGATAGCCGCTGCTCGCGCTGATGAACCGGTTTACCAGCAGGTGCCGTCCGGTTGGTGGGGCGGCGACGCCACACCGTCGCGATTGGACGCCAGATGTCAGCCGGCCATGAACGGGGCCTCGAAGGGCGGCCGGGCAGATAGAATCCCCCGATCGAAGCGGTGGAGGCACACGTGGCCAACCAGTTCGTCGTCCAGCTCAAGAACGAACCCGGCTCGATGGCGGTCCTCGCCGAGACCCTCGCGGCCCGCGGCGTGGACCTTCGCGCGATCGGCGGCGGGGGACTCGGCGACGTCGGCCACGTGATCATGACGACTGCCGACGACGAGACGACCAAAGCCGTCCTCGACGAGGGTAGGTACACCTACTACGAGGGCGAGTCGATCCTGGCGGAGGTCGACGACCGTCCCGGCGGCATGGCCCGGGTCGCCCGCGAGCTCGCGGACGCGGGGGTCAACATCTATGGCCACCTGTTCCTTGGGCGGTGGGGCGACCGAGCGATGTTCGCCTTCGTGGTCGACGACACGGAGCGGGCAAGGCCGATCCTGGAACGCAAGGGTTGATCCCGATGTGCCCCTTCCGGCCATCGGTGTAACGGTTTTGTAAGGCGCGTTCGGCGGGCCGCTACGCGGCCCGGACGCCCCGCCCCGGACCATCGGCGGAGCGTGCCCGCTGCGGCCCCTGCCTGCCGCCGGGCGCGTCGAGGACCTGGATGACACCGTCGAGGCATGCCGCCCGCGCGGGCGAGCGAACTCGCGTCGGGGCACTCCGCGGGTACGCCGCGATCCTCGGGGTCGCGGTGGTCCTTGTGATCGCATACGGCGCGTTCACCCAGCCGCCACTCCCCGCCGACGCGGCCGAGGACGGTGGCGCGATCCGCGAGCATGGCGCCGCCCTCTACCTTCAGAACTGCGCGAGCTGTCACGGGCCGGCGGGCCAGGGCGCAGCGGCGGGGCCGCCGCTGCTCACCGCCGGCGCGGCAGGCGCCGACTTCTACCTGAGCACGGGCCGGATGCCGCTCGGTGCGCCCGGTCAGGTGCCGCAGCGCCAGGAGCCGCATTTCGGCCCCGAGGAGATCGAGGCGCTCGTGGCGTACGTTTCGAGTCTCGGCGTCGGCCCCCCGATCCCGCAGGTGACCACGGGAGGCGACCTCCATCGTGGCTGGGAGCTGTACACCGCCAACTGCGCCGCGTGCCACGGCTCGAGCGGCAGCGGCAACGCGGTGGGTGGCGGGTTCGCGGCGGCGAACCTCCACGATGCGGAGCCGCTCGACATCGCGGAGGCAATGGTCGTCGGGCCGGGCGTCATGCCGCGCTTCTCGTTCGACCAGCGCGACCAGGACGCGATCGTCGCCTACGTCTTGTTCCTGCGAAACAGTCCATCACCCGGGGGCGTGCCGCTCGGCGGGTTCGGACCGGTGAGCGAGGGGTTCGTCGCGGTCGTGGTCGGGCTGAGCCTGTTCGTCGTCCTGGCGCGCTGGGTCGGCCATCGACCGCGCCACCGAGACCCGGCCGTCGAAGCGGAGCGCGTCGAATGAGCGAACGAGCGGCCGAGCGCTCCGTTCTGTTCGTGTTCGGTGCCTCGTTCCTGGCCGGGATCGGGCTGCTGGTCGTGTACATCCTTGGCGGGCAGACCCAGGTCGAGGGCATCCTGCTCATGATCTGCCTGGGCGGGATCGGGGCCGGGATCGTGGTGTGGGCTCATTGGCTGATGCCGACACGCGTCCACGTCGAGCCGCGCGGCTCCGTGGCGACGACCGCCGAGGACCTCGAGCGCTTCCGCGATGCCCTGACCGAGGAAGCCGGCTTCAGCCGCCGCAAGCTGCTGATCGGGGCGCTCCTGGGTGCCTTCGGCGGCCTCGGCGCGGCGCTCGCGATCCCGGTCCTCTCGCTCGGGCCGGCACCCGGGAAGAGCCTGTTCGAAACGTCATGGCGCGAGGGCAGTCAGCTCGCCCCGCCGGACGGGTCGCCCGGCCAGGTCGCGGACCTGCCGATCGGCGGCGTCTTCACGGTGTTTCCCTTTGGCGACACGTCGGATCCGAATTCGGCGACCCTGCTCATCCGGGTCGAGCCCGAGCTCCTCGAGCTGGATCCCGAAGCGGCCGAGTGGGCGCCCGATGGCTACATCGCCTATTCGAAGATCTGTACCCACGCGGGCTGTCCGGTCGGCCTGTACCGCGCCTCGCAGCACACGCTGATCTGCCCCTGCCACCAGAGCGAGTTCGACGTGCTCCGTGGCGCCCGGCCGATCTCCGGGCCGGCCGCCCGGCCATTGCCGCAGTTGCCCATCGCCCGCCGTGCCGACGGAACGTTCGTCGCGCTCGGCGACTACCCCGAGCCGGTCGGGCCGGCCTTCTGGAACATGCTGTGGTAGTCGAACGGCTCGCCGATCGCGCGATGGGTTGGCTAGACGGCCGGACCGGGATCGCGCGGGTCGTCCGGGCGGCGTTACGCAAGGTGTTCCCGGACCATTGGTCGTTCCTGCTGGGCGAGATCGCCCTGTTCTGCTTCGTGATCCTGCTGGCGACCGGCACGTTCATGACGTTCTTCTACGTGCCGAGCGCCGAGCCGGTCATCTACGACGGGCCGTACCAACCCCTCCGCGGCCAGGAGGTCTCGGCCGCGTTCAACTCGGTCATGGACCTCTCGTTCGATGTGCGCGCCGGCCTGCTCATGCGGCAGATCCACCACTGGACGGCGCTGACATTCGTGGCCGTCGTCATCCTCCACCTCTGCCGCGTGTTCTTCACCGGGGCCTTCCGCCGCCCACGCGAGTTGAACTGGCTCGTTGGCTTCGGGCTGCTCGTTCTCGCCATCGCCGAAGGCTTCACGGGCTACTCACTGCCGGACGACCTGCTGTCCGGGACCGGCGCCCGGATTGCCTATTCGGCGCTGCTGTCCGTGCCGTTCATCGGGCCGTGGCTCGCGTCGCTCGCGTTTGGTGGCGAGTTCCCGACCGAGGCGATCATCCCGCGCCTGTTCGTGCTCCACGTGCTGTTCCTGCCGGCGCTGGTGATCGGCGCGATCACGATCCACATCGTCCTGCTCGTCATCCACAAGCACACCCAGTACCGCGGCGGCGTGGCGAGCGAGGCGAACGTGGTGGGACGCTACTTCTGGCCGGGCCAGGTGTTCCTGTCGACCGGGCTCTTCTTCCTGACCGCCGCGATCCTCGCGCTGATCGGCGGCCTGTTCCAGGTCAACCCGATCTGGCTGTACGGCCCGTTCGACGCATCCGTTGTCAGCTCGCCCGCCCAGCCGGACTGGTACGTCGGCTGGCTCGACGGCGCGCTGCGGATCTTCCCGCCGTTCGAGCCGGTGATCCTCGGGATCACCATCCCGGCGGTGTTCCTGCCGGGCATCGTGCTGCCCGGCATCCTCTTCACGATCGTTGCGCTCTGGCCGTTCGTCGAGGCGCGTATCACCCGCGACCACCGTGAGCACCACCTGCTCGACGATCCGTGGGACCACCCGGTCCGGCTCGCCTCCGGGCTGGCGATCCTGACGGCCTTCGGGGTGCTGACCCTGGCGGGCGGCAACGACGTGCTCGCGTTCTACTTCGGGACCGACGTCGAGACGCTCACCGTCCTGTTCCGCTGGCTGTCGCTGATCCTGCCGATCGCCGTATGGCTGATCGCCTGGCAGTTCGCCCGGACCCGGTCGCGAGGTGGCCCCGACGAGCCGGGCCACGACGTGCCGCTGGCTGGAACCTCCGTGCGGCGCGGCGCCAGCGGAGGGTTCGAGGAGATCGAGCAGTGACGCGGAGACTCCCCGCCTGCGTCGCGGTGGGAGCCATGGCAGCCGTCGTCGCGGGTTGCGTCCCGACCGCGGCCACCGCCGAGGGACGCGAGATCCAGTCGCTCTACCAGGCCGTCACGGTTCTCGCCATCCTCGTGGGGGTCTTCGTGGCGGCGCTGATCACGGTCTCCGTGATCGGCTTCCGGCGGCGCCGCCATGACGACGCGCTGCCGGTCCAACGGCGGGGAAATATCGGGCTCGAGATCGCCTGGACGGCAATCCCGGCCGGCATCGTTGCGATCCTATTCGCCGCGACTGTCATCGTCCTGAACCACGTGGACAGCACGTCCGCGACGCCCGGGGTTCGCCTCGACGTCACCGCGTTCCGCTGGGGCTGGACGTTCCAGTACACGGACGAAGAGGTCGCGGTCACCGGACTCGGCGGGCCCGGTGAGGAAGGTCCGACCGTCGTCGTCCCGGTGGGGGAGCCGATCAACTTCACGCTCCGCTCGAACGACGTCATCCACTCGCTGGCCATTCCGCAGTTCCTGTTCAAGAAGGATGTCAACCCGGGTCTCGTCAACACGTTCCAGGTCACCGTCGAGGCGCCGGGCGACTATGGCGGCCGGTGCGCCGAGTTCTGCGGCATCTACCACTCGGCGATGCCGTTCACGATCCGTGCCGTCGAGCGGGTGCAGTACGACGCCTGGCTCGAGGCGCAGCGGGCCCCGGGCGCCGCCTCGCCATCTCCGGTGGCGCCATGACCGAGCGGACGACCGTCCTGACCTGGCTCACCACGACGGACCACAAACGGATCGGACTGCTGTACCTGACTGCTGCGTTCGGGTTCTTCCTGCTCGGCGGCTTGCTCGCGCTCGTGATCCGCAGCGAGCTCGCCGTTCCGGGCCTCCAGCTGGTCGACGAGGAGGGCTACAACCAGCTGTTCACGATGCACGGCACGATCATGATGCTGCTGTTCGCGACCCCGGCGGTGGCCGGCCTGGCGAACTTTCTCGTGCCGTTGCAGATCGGCGCGGCCGACATGGTCTTCCCGCGACTCAACGCACTGTCGTTCTGGCTGTTCCTGTTCGGCGGGCTGATCGTCATCTCCGGCTACCTGGCCGCGAGCGGCCCCGCTGACGTCGGCTGGACCGGGTACCCACCGAACTCCGAGCTGCCGTATTCGACGACCCTCGGGACCGATCTGTGGATCGTGGGGCTCGCACTGACGGGTGTCGCGAGCATCTTCGGCGCGATCAACTTCGTGTCGACGACCTACACGCGACGGGCGCCGGGGATGTCCATGCTGCGTGTGCCGATCTTCACCTGGACGATGCTGGTGACGTCAGCGCTGATCCTGTTCTCGTTCCCCGCGCTCACCGGCGCGCTCGTGATGCTGCTCCTCGACCGCCGCTTCGGGACCGCGTTCTTCGACCCCTCGGAAGGCGGCAGCGAGATCCTGTGGCAGCACCTGTTCTGGTTCTTCGGCCACCCGGAGGTCTACATCGTCGCGCTGCCGTTCTTTGGCGTGATCTCGGAGATCATCCCGGTTTTCAGCCGCAAACCGTTGTTCGGTTACCGGTTCTTCGTCCTCGCGTCGATCCTCATCGGCGCGTACTCGTTCACGGTCTGGGCGCACCACATGTTCACGACGGGCGCCGTGTCGCTGCCGTTCTTCAGCATCACGACGTTCATCATCGCGGTCCCGACCGGCATCAAGTTCTTCAACTGGATCGGCACGATGTGGGGCGGCCAGCTGACGTTCCCGACCCCGATGCTGTGGGCGGTCGGATTCCTGTACCTCTTCCTGACCGGCGGGCTGACCGGGATCATCCTCGGCTCCCCGCCGCTCGACTTCCACCTCCACGACACGTACTACGTGGTGGCCCACTTCCACGGCGTGCTGGTCGGCGGCTCCGTCTTTGCGCTGTTCGGCGCGATCTACTTCTGGTTCCCCAAGATGACCGGGCGGCGGCTGTCCGAGCCGCTCGGCAAGCTCCATTTCTGGAGCTGGCTCGTGGGCTTCACGCTGGCCTTCTTCGTCCAGTACCAGCTCGGCGCCGAGGGGATGATGCGGCGCTACGCCGACTACCCGGCCGACGCCGGCTGGACGACCCTCAACATGGTCTCGACCGCCGGAGCCTTCCTGCTCGGGTTCGGCACGCTGCCGTTCCTGCTCGCCGTCGTCCTCGCCCTGCGCCGGCCGGCGGACCAGCCGGCCGATCCATGGGGCGCCAACTCGCTCGAATGGGCGACGGCCTCGCCGCCGCCGCACCACAACTTCCCCGCGATCCCGCCGATCCGCTCGGAGCGTCCGGTGTTCGACGCGCGCGTAGCTGCTTCCGAGGTGCCGAACGCGTGAGCCGCCTGCCGTTCGCCGACCAGCCGCAGGAGACCCGTTTCTTCCTGCTGATCGCCGGCTGGGCCGGCGCGCTCGGGGTGATCTACTGGTTTGTCAGTTACGAGGTTGCGGGGACCGTCCTGCTGGCCGGCCTGGCACTGGCGACGGGCGCATTGTCGGTTTGGCTGATACGTTCGCAGCGGCTCCGACGTCGGCGGAGCGAGGGCGGGCCGCCCGATCTCGCGCCGGAGCGGCCGGACACGTCCGGTGGCGGGACGGCCGGCGTCGACCGGCCGTTCCTGGACGAGGAGGGACGCCTCCCCGGTCCGACGCTTGC
>Ga0190275_10004142_pt1 | contig 10431 bp, 9 predicted proteins | sample Popmic550T_FD_133745 | JGI IMG/M metagenome (GOLD analysis project Ga0190275, IMG submission 133745) | Populus adjacent soil microbial communities from riparian zone of Yellowstone River, Montana, USA - 550 T | ecosystem: Environmental > Terrestrial > Soil > Riparian zone > Trees stand | place...
CCCTCGGTCGCGGCTGCGCAGGCGCTCGGCGTGCCGACGATCCTCGACAGTCCCAGCGAGATCGGCCTGCGGCTGGCCGAAGCCTGGATCGCCACCGACAACATCGACCTCAGGTTCTGCGCGATTCTCGCGTACGCCGGTCCGCTTGGCGCCTGGGCGGCCGAGGCCGGGGCGCCGGTCCGGCTGTGGCAGGAGACATTGGCGGAGGACGGGCTCGCCCGGATCGCCGCCAGAGGACTCGGCACTCTTTGTGCTGCCGGCGCCGACGCTCGGCAGGCTCGGTTGACGGCGCTCGACCTGCTCGCCGACATCGCGACCGGTCGATCGGCGGGGACCAGAATCGAACAACGTCGAGCGATGTGGGCCTTCGGCTACGTCGTCAACGCGCTGGCCTACTACGACAACGAGATGTCGGCCGATTCACTGCGGTCGCTGCTGGGTGGCAAGGAGGAGGAGGCGAAGGACGCCTTCGTCGAGTTGCTTGCGCGAACGTGGTCGGCGCCGTACGCATGGTCGGCCACCGAGATGACTGTCCGTGCCCTGGTCCGTGCGGTGGAGGAGCAGGCGATCGACAAAGGCGTGCTGGCCGAGTTGATCCGGGACGCCAAGAATGCGGCCCGGACGTTCGGTGCCGTCGCCGCACTGGGGCAGGCGCTGCGCCGCGCGCTGACCCTGGTCTGCCGCGCCAACCCTGACGGCGTGGTCGCACGCCGGCTGCTGGACCAATTCTTTCCGACTCGTGAGGTGACCACATGACTCAGACCCAGAGCAACCGGCCGCTGGTCGTACGCAGCGGAGCGATCGAGCCAGATCGCCGGCGGTTCAAGTTCCGCCGGCTCCGGATGGAACTGCCGGATGTCGAGCACGGTCAGCAGTTGATCCTGCTCGACACCGCCGGGCAGGCGACCATTGCGACCCACGCGACGGCGGGTGAACGCGCCTTCGGTAGCTACGCATCTTGGGTTGTCGTCGACGCCGGCGGGCGTGATCTCCAGCTCGACTACGCCGACGTGTTCAGTACGTCGTACGCGCGCTACATCGTCACTGTGAACGTGCATGTCGACATCCACGTGGACGCCGGCTTCGGCCGCCAGCTGGCGCTGTCGGGAATTACGTCGCTCGAGGAACAGTTCCGGCCGACGCTGTCGGCGCTGCTGAAGCGCACGCTGCGGAACCAGGAGTTCCCGACCGACAACCTGGCCGATCCGGTCCTCCATCTCCGCAAGCTCGGGGAGGATCTGCTGAACGACGAGTTGGTCGGCCGGACCCTGGCCGACCTGCCGCCCTGGCTGGTGGTGAGTGTTCGCGACATCGTGGTCCGCGACGACGCCGCGGCGGCCAGCCACCTCGTCGCGCTGCGGCAGGCGCGCAATGCCAAGCAGCTGACACTGGCCAACGGCGTCGACAAGCTGGCTGGTCTCGAGCTGACGCTCAAGCAGCGAGAGTTGCTGCAGCAGACGATCGGCAACAACATGCAGACCGCCAGCGGAGCGGCGATGGAGGCGGTGCTGATGAACCCGTCCGCGCAGAACATCCAGACCGCGATCCAGACGTTGCAGACCTCGGAGACCCGCGAGCAGGAACTCTTCATCAGGTTCGTCGAGCACCTCGACGGGAGCGATCTCGCCGCCGATCCGGAGAACCCGGCCAAGGGGCTTGCGGCTTTCATGGAGGCCCAGCGGCATCGCGATGTGATTCCGGCGGTCGGCACGGTCGCGCCGGACCCGCAGGTAGAAAGCGGTGTCGCTGCGGACGACGACCGCCCGCCGGCGATGCATCGCAAGGAGCCGGCGCCGGACGAGCGTCGGCCTGACGACTCCGACTTCAGCCAGGACGGGTGATGGATCATGACTGTGCTCGGGTCTCCGTTGGGATGGTTGCTGGAGGATCTGGCGTTCCTGCCCTTGTGGGTCCGGCCGTGGGCGGTGGCGCTGCTGGTCGTGGCGACGGTCTGGTTCGTCTTGTTCCGCTCCGGGCCGAAACGGGTCGCTGTGCTCGGTGTCCGGACGGTGTTGCTGGTCGGGGTCGTTGTGCTGACGATCCCGCTGGCGGTCGAGTACGCGGCCACCCGGCGCCGGCGGGCGGCCGGCAATCCGCCCGGCTCGTTCAGCGCCGCGGCGAGTGACATCGCCGAGGCGGTTTCGCTCAATCTGGTTGAGGTGGATCGGCGGCTGGCCAAGACGCAGTACCCGAATCGGAAGTGGCCGCGGAAGACGATGGGGTTGCTGGCGGGGGCCGGGCTGCTGTCGTGGATCGTTTTCGCTGCCTCACCGGCGTTGGCGGCGCCGACCGCTGTCGGCGGGAAGGCCTACAGCTGGTGGCAGGATTTCGAGCACTGGGCCGGCGGCGATACCGGTGTCGCCGTACCGGACAAGGAAGCCGTACCGATCCTGATCGGGCGGAAGGCTGAGGTGCTGCTGAGTACGTCGGCCGGGCATGCCGGTCAGATCGCCCAGGTGAGTCCGGTCGGCCAGGAGAAGCGCGTCGCTCAGCTGCTCCTGGACCGGCAGGGCAACGCGATCATTCACGTGACCAAGTCGAACGCCGGCATCTACACCCGTGGTGGCGTCTACCTCGTCCAGGCGAAAGACCTGCGGGTGCTCGTCAGACTCCAGTGACAGTTCATTCGTGGGAGAGCCATTTGCGTTCGATTTCGTGGGGTAGGTCGACGTCGAAGTGGCGGGCGAGGAGGAGTAACTGGCAGAACACGTCTGCGAACTCGAGTTGGAAGGCGTCTCGGATTTCGTCTGCTGACTGCCCCTTCGTTCGCGCTCGGCCGGTGACCTGGAGGTAGGCCTGGGTCAGCTCACCGACCTCCTCCTGGAACTTCAGCAGGAACCAGTCCCCGTCCCGCTCGATCCCCAGATACTCCCCGTACCTCGCCGACAACTTCTCCACACGCTCCGACAACTCATCGATCTCCACGCTCCCACCCAATCACGCTCATCCGACAGACTGGGTAGATGGACACAGCGGTCGAGTGGTTGCTGGCGTCGGACGAGCCGGCGGTGCGTGGCATGGCCAGGCGAGACTTGTTGGGGAAGCCGTTCGGCGAGGACGTACTACGGGGCGCGAAGGTGGAGGCGTTGCTCGCGGCGCCTCCGGAGCGGAGCTCGTATCAGAAGTGGAAGGGTGCGCACTGGCGGATCGTGTCGCTGGTGGAACTCGAAGTACCGGCGGGGGAGCCACGGGTGGTTGCCGCGGCAGAACAGGTGCTGAAGGAACGGATGGCGTCGTTGCGCTACCCCGTGCCGGTCATCGAAGGGCTGCCGCGCCGGTGCGGGTCGATGGAGGGCAATGCGTTGGCGGCATGCTCTCGGCTCGGCATGGCAGCGGACCCGCGCGTACAGAGGCTCGCGGAAGGTCTGCTGAAGTGGCAGTGGCCCGACGGCGGCTGGAACTGCGACAAGAGCCCAACTGCGCACCGGTCGTCGTTCCACGAGACGCACGCGGCCGCGTGGGGACTGCACGAGTACTGGCGGGCTACGGGCGACGTGGCCGCGCGCGAGGGCGCAGTACGGGCGGGGGAGTTGTTCTTGGAACACCGGCTGTTCCGGAGCCTGCGTGCGGGTGAGGTGATCAACAAGCGATGGCTGCAGCCGAGCTACCCGCCGTACTGGCACTACGACATTCTTCAAGCCCTGTTGGTGTTGTCGCGGCTCGGACTGGTCAAGGACGAGCGAGCGGGCGACGCGCTCGATGAGTTGGAGAGTCAACGGCAGCCGGACGGGCGCTGGCACACCAGGTTGCAGTGGTGGCGACCCGCTGGTGGTGCCCAGGCGCAGGAGGTCGTTGACTGGGGCCGTACCGGGCCGAACGAGATGGTCACCCTCAACGCCCTGCGGACCCTGACAGCAGCGGGGCGTTGAGGGGTAGGGGCCTGGCCGAGGGGCAGATCTCGGCCAGGACCCTGTCCAGGTCCCCTTAGGGGAAGTTCACGACCGTGGCTTCGTTGGTGGTTGAGTTGGACGGGCCGCCGGTGTTGTTGATGACGCGGTTGATGGTTCCGCGGCCGCCGAGAGAGACGGTGATCATGTTGTGGAACTTCACGCCCGGTTTGACCGGCGCTTCGAACGCCCGCTCGGCGACGATGCTCGCGTCCGAGGTGAAGACGCAGTAGCTGCCCAGCCCCCACGCCTCATGGGTGGTGACGGAGTCCGCGACCTTGTACGCCGCATAGCCGCGCGTCGAGCCGTTCATCCACGCGGCCTGGTTCGGTGGGTCGTACGGCATCTCGTTCTGGTAGAAGTACGTCCGGCCGCCGTTGCCGTTCCAGATCGTCTGGTACTTCTGATAGTGCTCGACGAACAACCCGTACGCCGTCACGTCGTTGCCGTTGACAACCAAGCCGGTCGCCGCGGTGTTCACGTTCCAGCCGACGCCGTCGCGATGGTCACCGCGCCAGAGCCAGACGTGGTCGAGGATCACGTTGTTGCTGTTGATCCGCAACGTCTCGGTCGCCTTGCCGACGGCCGAACCGCCGATCCGGTAGTAGACGTCGTGCAGCGAGGTCGGGTTCGCCGAGTGGTTGGCCGACGAGCCGGCCGGGCCGATCTCCATCAGCAGCGGCGAGTTGGTCGGCGCGGCATCGATCAGCAGACCGGCGAGCTTGACGCCGGCGACGTCGGAGACCGTGATCGACTGGTTGCCGTTGGTCGGCATCAGCGTTGCCAGGCCGAGACCGAGTACGACCGTGTTCGGCCGGGTGATCCGTAGCGTGTCGCTGAGCTTGAAGACGCCTGGCGTGAACAGCAGGTTCTTGCCGGCGGCAAGCTCTGCGTTGAGGGTCGCCGCCGTCACACCCGGCTTGGCGATGTAGAACTGGTCGATCGGCAGTGACTCACCGGCGGGGTTGCCGGTCGTCCAGCCCGGGCCGGCCGAGTTCGACTTGAGCGCCGGGACGAACACCTTGTAGTTGCCTGCAGCATCGATGTACAGGTAGGGCTTCTCCCGGATGATCGGGGTCTGCGCGATCTTGGTATAGCCGGGGTCCGGGAAGCCGCCGGCCGGTGCGTTCTGGGAACCGACAAAAACATGGTTCCAATTCTGGCCGGTCCAGCTTCCCCAGTTGGTGTTGCGGGACAGCCACTGCTGCTGGCTACCGGAGCGGACCTGACCGTCGACGAGCGTGTCGGCCATGAAGCCACCGCTGGCCCAGCCGCCGTCGTCCAGCGCGAGGTTGCCCTTGAGATGCATTCGCCGGTACGCCGATGCCTGGCTGACGGCCCAGCGATCGAGCCCACCCGGCGGGTTGACGGTCAGACCTTCGGCGCCACGCCAGAAGTTGTGGGTGGCGTTCTGCGGTGGGAACCAGTCGGCCTCGACGTGAACGGCGCCGTTGATCGTCACGCTGCTCGGCGTCAGGCCGAGTCCCGCAACCTGGGTGAAGAAGCCGACGTTGGCGCTCACGTTGTAGGTGCCCGGCTTGAAGAGCAACGCGTACCGCTGTTCGCCGTACTGGTTGGTCTCCTGCTGGTTGAAGACGGAGTTGAGCTTGTTCTGGATGGTGCTGGCCGGCATCGACGGGTCGAAGATCGACACGTTCGGGCCGAGGTCGGGCTGACCCGTCGGCGGGTCGGTCGGGGGAGTGCCGTCCACTGGGAGAATCCTGAACGATTGGGCAGCGGTTCCGTTGCAGGTGTACTGCTGCAGTTGGAGACCGTCAGCGGTCGAGGCGCCTGGTACGTCCAGGCACTTGCCGCTGTTGCGGTTGACGAGATGGTAGGCGCCGTCGGCCTCTTCGACCGGCAGCCACTGCTGGTTGAGACCGTTGCCATAGGCCCATAACTGGATCGGCGCGCTGTCGGCGGTGGAGACGTTGGTGACGTCGAGCGCCTGGGCCGCGTTGTTGAGCGCGTTCACCCGGACGTAGCCGTTGGTGGTCGGCTGGAACTGCCACTGCTGCGCGTTGCTGCTGTTGCAAGCCTGCTGCTGAACCGCGGTGCCGTTGGCGGTCGCGGCGGCGCGGGCGTCGACACACTTGCTGCTGTTCTTGCTGACAACGGTGTTCCAACCGGTCGGCGAGATGGCAGCGCTGGCGTCGGATGAGTAGGTCACCGTCAGCCCTGTAGCGACCACCGCGGTCACCAAGGCCGCGGCGATCGCCGCGAACCGGCGGGATCGCGGCGGTGGGCGGAGTGGGGCGCCTCCTGGAGTCATCAGACTCTCCTCTGAAATTGTGGGGGCGGAATGCGCATTCAAAGTGGCGCTCCCCAAGGAAAGCTAACTTCTCTACTTAATTCAAGAGTAAGACTAAGTGGCGCGTAGTTTCGGAACCGCTTCCGGTACTTCGCAACGCGACGCGGCGCCCCCAGAGTGGATCGGGGGCGCCGCGTCGGGTTACGTCAGTTGGTGGTGGTGCCGGGGCGAGCTGGTACTCGGGCTCGAGCTACTTGCCGGGCTCCGGGCTCCTCGCCGGGTTCGGGCAACTTGCCGGTCTACCTCTGGGGCTCGGGCCCTGGGTCGGGGTTTGGGGGCTCCGACTCGTCGACCGGCTGCTCCGGGGTACCGGGCTCTTCCGGAGTACCGGGGTCTTCGGGGTTGCCGAGTTCCTCGGGGGTCACGGGGTCTTCGGGGGTACCGGGGAACTGGTCTTCGGGTTGGAGCTCCGGAAAGGGGAGCGGGTCTACCTCCGGCACCGGCGGCTCAGTGGGCTCGACCGGGTCGATCGGCTCATTCGGGTCGAACGGCTCGACCGGGCCTTGGCCGGGCGGCGGCTGCGTGGCCCAGACGGCCGCCGCGGCGCGGGCCGCGTCGGCGGCATCTGTCTGCCGCTCGTAGTTCTTCATGTCAGTGGTGTACGCCTTGGCCACCTGCACCAGCTGCCGCGACAGCATCCTGTGCACCCACAGCGCGTAGGCCTTGTTGCGGGCCTCGATGAAGTTCTTCAGTTCCTGCATCTGGGCGGGAGTCATCTCGTCCTCCGGTGAGCTTCTCGGGGTGAATTCCCCACGGGCGATCGCGGCGCGGGCGGCCGGTCCTGGGCAGTCGGTACCTCCCGGGCGGATCCCCGAGTGCGGCACGATCCTGGTGCCACTCGGGAACAGCCGGCGGAAGTCCGCGACGACGCCACGGACCGTTGCCTTCATAGCGCTGGACGGCTGCTCGCCGGTGACGAGCACGAGCAGGATCGCGCCGTACTGCTGGTTGAGCGTCAGATTGCCGTTGGCGCCGGATTGCTGGCGCAGGCCGCGCAGCGTCCAGGCCCGGCCGGACTGATCGACGGCGACCTGGTAGGCGATGTCGGACCAGCCGCGGCTGTCCATGTGGAACGCCTGCCAGCCGCGCAATGCGGACGCGACCGCGGCGCTGCTGTGGATCGGCCGGGTGGATCCAGTCCCCGGCCAGTGGATCGCGGCCCCACGAACCCGCGAAGCGAGCAGCCGGCCAGGGCCGGAACTCGGCGCGCGGGCGCCCCACGCAGAACGTGGTAAGTAGGTGACCATCGGGGGCTCCTTGCATTTGGCGGTGCGAGTCCCACCCCTCCGGCGACAGGGAGTGGCGGTTCCCCTACTTTCGGTGAGTTCCACCGTAGCCCACGGTTCAAACCCTTCTTCCCCGGTTCATCCCGCGAAGCCCCAAGGAACCTACCCACCCACCGCCCACTCAGTCGAGCACCGCGGCTTTCGTGTCCTCGCCGAACTTGACTGCTTTCCGTTCGGCTCCAACCCTGTGGGGGGAGGCCTTGATGACTCGAAGTGTTGTCCGTGTGGTGGCTGTCGTATTCCTCGCGCTCGGAGCCTGCGCTGCGTGCACTGGCTCCGGCAGCGACGATGCCTGTGGAGTGACGACCCCCGCCGGCCCGACTTTGTCGGCAGAAGAAGCAGACAAACGCTGCTGATCCTCAGCTGCCGGTTGCGGTCAGCAGGGGTAGTAGTTGGTTGCCGAGGCGGATGACTTCGTCGCGGTACGGAGTGTCGCTGAGGATGAAGTGGGTGACGCCTAGGTCCTGGTACTTGCGGAGGGCTTTGGCTACGTCTTCGGGGGAGCCGACGAGCCAGGTGGTGCCGGCGCCTCCGCCGCCGTACTTGCCGGGGGCTGTGTAGAGGATGTCGTCGAGGACGTCGCCTCGGTCGGCCAGTTCGAGAAGGCGTTGCTGACCGACGGCTTTGAAGCGTCGCTCGTCGCGGAAGAAGTCTGCCTCGGACATCTTGGCGACCTTGGCCTCCGCGTCGGCCCATGCTTGGTCGGCGGTGTCGCGGACCAGTGTGGTGATGCGCAGGCCGAACTCGAGTGGCGCGTGTTCGCGGCCGAGCTCGGCTTGCAGTGCCTTGAGTCTCTCGATGCGCTCGGCAATGCCGTCCAGGGGTTCGCCCCAGAAGAGCTGTACGTCGGCGTCGGTGGCGGCCACCCGTTCGGCGGCGGGGGAGGCGCCACCGAAGTACAGGCGTGGGTGGGGTCGTCCCTCCCGGGCGACGGGGCGAGTCGCGACGGTCGATCCGTTCACGGAGAAGTGCTCGCCGGTGAAGGTGACGTCCTCCTCGGTCCACAGCCGTCGTACCAACTGCAGGAACTCCTTGGTCCGCGCATAGCGCTGCGCCTGGTCGCCCTCGCTGTCGCCGTACGCCGCGAGGTTGTCCTGACCCGACACGATGTTGACCAGCAACCGCCCGCCGGAGAGCTGGTCCAACGTCGTCGACGCAGACGCGAAATGCGCCGGGTGCCAATAGCCCGGCCGGATCGCGACCAGCGGCTGGAAGGTCGTCGTACGGGCGGCAAGTGCCGTCGCCACCGTCAACGTGTCAGGTCGCCCCCAGCCGGTACCGAGCAACGCCCCGCCCCATCCGTGCCGCTCGGTCAACTCGGCCAGCTCCGTCAGCCGGCCCAAGCTGTTGTGACCTTGCCCGGCGTCGTCACCCCGGTGCCCGGGCTCGACCTGATTGGGGATGTACCAAAGCGTCTCGAGGCTCATGTCAATCAGATTATTCCTATGAAGTTACTAGACTTAGATTATCTCAATGTTCGAGCCATTGATCAGGCTTGACTTATATCGAGTTCTGCTTATATTTAGAGCGTGCACGCCTTCGACGTTCTCGGTGATCCCGTCCGTAGACGCATCCTCGAGGTGCTGGCGGAGGGTGAGTTGCCGGCCGGTGAAGTGGTGCGGGTGATCGGCGAGGAGTTCGAGATCAGCCAGCCCGCGGTGTCCCAGCACTTGAAGGTGCTCAGGGAGTCCGGGTTCGCGGGCATGCGGGCCGAAGGCACCCGGCGGGTCTACTCGCTGGACCCGGCCCCGCTGCGCGACGTCGACGAGTGGCTGGATCCGTTCCGTCGTTTTTGGGCGCCGCGTCTGGATGCCCTCGCGACCGAGATCGCCCGTGGCAAAAAGGCAAGACGAGACAGCAGTACGCCGGTACCGACCAACAAAGAGGAGCAACCATGACGGAGTCGACCGACCAACTCATCGCCGCACAGTCAGAGGCGGTCGATCGTGGGCTCACGGTCAAACGCGATGAGGGCAGGCAGCACACGGTTCAGACCATCAGTCAGTCGTATCCGACCACTGTTGAGGACCTGTGGGAGGCCTGCACGCAAGCTGATCGGCTCAAGCGCTGGTTCGCGCCGGTCAGCGGTGACCTTCGACTGGGCGGTCGCTACCAGGTCGAGGGGAACGCCTCCGGGGAGGTGGTGGCGTGCGAGCCGCCGCGGTCCTTCACGGTGACGTGGGAATTCGGCGGCGACTCCAGCCAGGTGGCCGTGCGGCTCGCCCCGGACGGGGACGGAGCACGTTTCACCCTCGAGCACGAGCACACGGGCGACGCCGACTCGGACTTCTGGACACAGTTCGGACCTGGCGCAACCGGCGTGGGCTGGGACCTGGCCGTGCTGGGCCTTGCGCTGCACCTGCTGACCGGCGCGGATCGCCCGGAGGACCCGGAGGCCTTCGCCAAGACCCCGGCCGCCCAGCAGTTCATCCGTGCCGCAAGTGATCGCTGGGGCGAGGCGTCGGTTCTGGCTGGCACCCCATCGGAAGAGGCAACCGCTGCCGCGAAGAACACGACTGCCTTCTACCTCGGCGAGTCAGGGTGAACACACAGCGGCGGCCGGCCCGAAGGCCGACCGCCGCTGGTAATGCGAGGTACTGATCAGACGTCGTAGTACAGCTCGAACTCGTGCGGGTGGGGGCGGAGCTGGATCGGGGCGATCTCGTTCTCGCGCTTGAAGTCGACCCAGGTCTCGATCAGGTCCGCGGTGAAGACGTCGCCCTCGAGCAGGAAGTCGTGGTCGGCCTCGAGGGAGTCGATCACGGCCGGCAGCGAGGTGGGGACCTGGTTGACCGACGCGTGCTCCTCCGGCGGCAGCTCGTACAGGTCCTTGTCGATCGGGTCCGCGGGCTCGATCTTGTTGCGGATGCCGTCCAGGCCGGCCAGCAGCTGGGCCGAGAAGGCCAGGTACGGGTTCGAGGACGGGTCGGGGCAGCGGAACTCGATC
>Ga0190275_10004143_pt1 | contig 10431 bp, 7 predicted proteins | sample Popmic550T_FD_133745 | JGI IMG/M metagenome (GOLD analysis project Ga0190275, IMG submission 133745) | Populus adjacent soil microbial communities from riparian zone of Yellowstone River, Montana, USA - 550 T | ecosystem: Environmental > Terrestrial > Soil > Riparian zone > Trees stand | place...
GCGTCGTGCGGGGTGGCTGCTACGTCGAAGACGACGTGGGTGGAGCCGACCTCCTTGAAGCGCATGACACTCCTCACGAGTTGCTCACTCAGCTTGGGGGGCCTGCCGAAGTACACGCGGAAGTCTTCGTAGCTCCAGTCGTCGTGTGGGCGTGTGACCAGCAGCTGACGGCCGTCGTCGACGGTGGCGAAGTACTCGATCACGACTTCGCCCGGTAAGTTTTCGATCGTCATCCCTCCGAGCTCCGCAGGGTCGACGACTGTGAGCAGCACGGCATCGCTGCCGAGCTCGTCGAAGAACGTTCGTGCGTCCGCGCTCGCCAGTGCGACTCCGGTGACCTTACCCGCGCGAAGCTCTACGACGATGCGCCGCGTGGTGGCACCGTCCTCGAAGGAGAGACCGAGGTCTGCATCGTCGCTCGCGCCGTCGCGCCCGCTCGCGCTCCCGCTGCCCAGAACGCGACGACGCGTCAGCACGGTGCCGACGGAGACGAAGAGCCGCTCCTCACCATCGCCAGCCCGCTCGATCACGTACAGCCGCCCATCGGCAGCGCGCCCCGCCGCCACGACGGCACCGAGCTCAATCGGAAGCACGCTGGACTGCCGAGGATCACACACCCCTTGTCCCTGCCCCGCCACCACAGGCTGTCCCGCCGATCCCCCCGCACCCGGATCATCCGCCCCCGCACAACCGAGCAGCGCAGCCAAGGCAACCCCAACCAAAGGTAAGATAGACGACACCCGCATGAAGCTCCTGACTGTGCCAGCGTGAGTCACACGAGAACACAACCAACCCACAGCAATCCGCATGCCGCACCGAGCCCGAAGTGCGAACCCGGAGGCCGAGCCCGAAGTCCGAGCACGAAGTGTGAGCCCGCCCAAAGTCCGAGCACGAAGTGCGAGCCCAAGCACGTTGCCTCAAAGCCGCTCCCCGAACGCAGCGACGCGAGGGGATGCCGAGAGCAAGCTGCGAGCTCAAATTATAAACAACCGGAACGTGCTCGCCCCAACGTCAGCGGAGCAGTGGGGGTGCTCTGCGAAAATCGGCGACGGGGGGACCGGAGGTCCCTGATCGAGCGCAAATCACGCATCGCGCAGCGATGCTGTCGACAGCGAGTGGGAGGGGGACCCGGCGCCGATTTTCGCAGAGCACCCCCACTGCGCAGCGGCCAGTCCAACGCGAACCCTCAGTCCAACGCGAACCCTCAAGACGCGAACTTTCAGAAGTCCAAGTCGGAACCAATACTCAGACCGCAACTTTGCGAACAGAGTTACCGCGAGAAGACCGAGGCAACCGAACCTCAAACTTGGCCCCCTGCCCAGGCGGACTGACCACTCGCACCTCGCCCCCATGAGCGCGAACGATCTGATCGACGAGAGCGAGCCCGAGCCCAACCCCATGGGGACGCTTCGAGTAAAACATGTCGAACAGATGCCCACGTGCCTCGGCCGGCACCCCCGGACCCTCGTCTTCGATACTCCACAGCGCGGAGCTACCTTCTTCGCGAACGTCGATGCGCACCAGACTGCCGCGCGGTGCGTGCGTCAGTGCGTTGCTCAGTAGATTCCACACGACCTGTCTGATCTGATCGCTGTCGATCGCCGCGAACACCTCGTGCGATGGACAGTGCACCGAGAGCTCGATGTTCGAGCTCCGATGATCACGCCGTGCCACCTCGATCACTTCGGAGGTCAGCGCCACCAGCTCGGCGATCACGCGATCGGGGGAGGGCGGGCGGCTCACTTGCAGCATGGTGTTGACCAGGTCGTTCAGCCGATCGACCTCGCGCAAGACGATGCCCAACAGACGACGGTCCTCTTCTTCGGTCGCTGGAGAGTCGCGCACCAGCTGCACCGAGCCGGAGATGGACCCGAGTGGATTGCGGATCTCGTGTGCCAGCGCCGCGGCGAGGCGACCCAGCGCCGCCAGCCGCTCGGCGCGCTCGGCCGCCTGACGAAGCTCCATCAGCTCCGTCAAGTCTTGAAACAAGAACAAGTCTCCCGTGCGCTCGCCCAGGGAATTGACCAGCGGAGTCTTCGAAAACCCGATCGGAAACGTGCTGCCGTCGGGTCGTTGCCCCGTGCCCTCTTGCCGCAGTGGTTCGTCGGACTGCACACCGACGTCGAGGAAAAACCGCTCGGCGCTCTGACCGATCAGCTCGCTGCTGGGGCCCTTGAAGATCTCGAGGCCGGCCGGGTTGACCGTGCGCACGCAGCGCGTGATGTCGGTGGTGATCAGGCCGCTCGAAAGAGAGCGGATGATGTCCTCGTTGAGGCGCGCGAGTTCGGCGGCTTGGGCCGTCGCTTCGCGCAGTCGTCCACCGGCCTGGCGCAGGCGGCCGGCGAGGCTGGTCGCGAGGAAGGCTACCAACAGTAGACCGAGAATGTTCACCAGAACGATGAACGTCACGTCCGCGGCCTTGAGCAGGTAGCGCTGCTCGGGCTGATCGACGGGATGATCGAGCCAGCCGTTGCTGAGCGACAGCGCGACCACCACGTACAGGACCAGTGATGCAACGGTCGTCAGGCGCGCGGCGGCTGGACCAACCACGATGGCGGCCAACAACACGTTGGCGCCGTACAGAAAGGTGAAGCCACTCGCGGCGCCGCCAGCGATGTAGACCAGGCCGGTGGTCAGCACCAAGTCCCAACCCAGCTGCGCGGTCGCGACGGCGTGCAGACGCTTGGTGCGTGGCAGCCAGAGCGCGAAGCCGAGCGAGACCGCGTAGGTCGCGATGATGAGTCCGAGCAGAAAACGCGGCGTGAAGTCCTTGGTGCCGTTGGCTTGCTGCACGCTTACCAGCAGCGTGCCGCCCAGCAGCAGCGACGCTATCAGCAGGCGCCCGCCCATCAGCCACGAGAGGCGTCGCAGGAGCTCGCGGGGCTCGTCTCCGATCGCTGTGGCTGCGGTGGGCGTGTTCACCAAGGTCAGTGCTGGTTCGAGACCTTGCCGGCGATGTCGAAGATCGGCATGTACATCGCAATCAGCAAGAAGCCCACGATGCCGCCGATCAGGACCATCATCAGCGGCTCGATCAGCGCGGTCATCGCGGCGACGGCGACGTCGACTTCTTCTTCGTAGAAGTCGGCAATCTTGTTGAGCATGGTGTCGAGCGCGCCGGTCTGCTCACCGACCGAGATCATCTGCACCACCATCGGCGGGAACACGCCCGACTCGGTCAGCGGCTCGGCCATGTTGCGACCCTCGCGGATCTTCTCGGCGGTGTAGCGAATGGCTCGCTCGATGATCACGTTGCCCGACGAGGTGGCGACCACGTCGAGCGCGTCGAGGATGGGCACACCCGAGGAAAGCAGCGTGCCGAGCGTGCGTGTGAAGCGCGCCACCGCGATCTTGCGCATGACATCGCCGATGATCGGCATACTCAGCAGCGCCTGATGCCAGTACGGCTCGGTCTTGGGATGCTTGTAGGTGTACGAGATGCCCCAGATCAACGAGACCGTGCCGACCGCGAGATAGGGCAACCAGACCACGAAGCCGTTGGAGATGCCGATGACGAAGGCCGTCATCTTGGGCAGCTCGCCGCCGAAGTCCTTGAACATCGCCTCGAACGTGGGAACGACCCAGCCGAGCAATACACCCGTGACCATCAGCGCGATGGCGAGGGTGGAGAGCGGATACGTCAGCGCGCCTTTGACCTGGCGCTTGAGCTTGACGTTCTTCTCGATGTAGATGCCGAGACGATTGAGGATGGTATCGAGAATACCGCCCATCTCACCGGCACGAATCAGGCTGCAGAACAGCTGGTCGAACGTCTTGGGATACTTGGTGAGCGCGTCCGAAAAAGTAGAGCCTTGTTCGACGTCGTTCTTCACGCCCTTGAGCACGTCGTTGAGTGTGGGATTGTCGCCCTGCGCCGAGAGGATCTCGAGACACTGAACGAGCGGAAGACCTGCGTCGATCATGGTCGCGAACTGCCGGATGAAGATGACGATCTCTTTTTGATCGACGCCCTTCTTGAAGAACTTGGGCATGGCCAAGTTGATCTCTTTGGGCTTCTTGGCGACCTTGACCGGATTGAGGTTCTGCGCACGAAGCTTGGTCTGCACCGTATCCACGGTGTCAGCCTCCATCGTGCCCTTCTTCGTCTCACCCGTTCGGGCACGAGCTTCCCAGACCCACTCTGTCATGCGTGGTTCGCCCCCATCGTGCTCGATGCTAACAGAGTTTTCGGGAAGCTCAGCGCGGCGATCTGTTGTCGATCATGCTGTCTAGCTCCTTCTGATCCGGAGAGCGGAGCCGGGCGTCTTCCAGGGTAATCTGTCGTCGCATGTAGGCTGAGTAGAGTGCTTGGTTCATGGTCTGCATTCCGCTCACACCCTGTCCGGTCTGCATAATCGAGTAGATCTGATGCACCTTGTCCTCGCGAATCAGGTTTCTGATGGCGGCGTTGGGCACCATGATCTCCATCACCATCGCGCGGCCCGGTCCATCGGCCTTGGGCACCAGCGTCTGCGTCACCACGGCCTGCAACGTGAACGAGAGCTGCGCACGGATCTGGGCCTGCTGATGCGGCGGAAACACGTCGATGATGCGGTTGATCGAGCCGATGGCGGTGTTGGTGTGCAGGGTAGCCAGCACCAGGTGGCCCGTCTCTGCAATCGTCATTGCAGCCTCGATCGTCTCGAGGTCGCGCATCTCGCCGACCAGCACGATGTCAGGGTCTTGGCGCAAGACCGACTTGAGTGCCTCTTTGAAGCCATGCGTGTCGGCGTGGACCTCACGCTGATTGACCAGACAAAGCTTGTGGTTGTGTAGATACTCGATCGGGTCTTCGATCGTCATGATGTGCTGGCGCGTCTCGGTGTTGATCTTGTCGATCATGGCGGCCAGCGTGGTGGACTTGCCGGAGCCGGTGGGGCCGGTGACCAGCACCAGACCACTCTCCTTCTTGGTCAGCTCGGCGATGATGGGCAACAGACCCAGCTCTTCGAAGCTGAGCACCTTGAACGGAATGGCGCGAAACGCTCCGGCCACCGCGCCGCGCTGCATGAAGATGTTGGCGCGAAAACGAGCCAGGTTCTTCACGCCGAACGACAGATCGAGCTCGTTGTTCTTCTCGAAGGCGACTTTTTGCTCTTCGGTGAGCACCGAGTAGCAGAGCTGTTTGGTCTCCATGCCGCTGAGCGGCGGCACTTTGAGCGGCACCATCGATCCATCGATGCGCAGCTGCGGCGGCGAGCCCGTCGTGATGTGCAGATCGGACGCGTTTTTGTCGATCATCGCGCGCAAGAGCTGATGCAGATTGATCCGGAGCGCTTCGCCAGTCGGTTGCATCTGACGATGCTAACGCAAAGTCAGGTCGAGGCGGCGATCAGGAAAGACTCCAGACCGACCCTTCAGAGCTCGACCTTGGTCCAGCGTCCCCGGTTCATCCAATCACGGTTCAGCGAGCGTGTGACCGCACGCGCTGCCGACCAAGCCGCGACGAAGGTACCCTCGAGCCCGAGACCCGGCACGACTTGTCCGTTGCACAGAAACAGACGCTTGATGGGCGTGCGCACGGTGAGTGCTGCGGCGCCTTGTATGCGCGTGCGCGGGTACGCGTACACGGTCTCCATCGTGTCCGGACCGCGGCGCGATCCGTCGCGAATCTCGAACGTGCTCTGGCCACGCACGTCGTACGCAGGCACCCCGTCGTGGGGCGAGTCGATGAGCTGGAGGTGCTCTTGCAGAAACGGGGAGAGCGCGTGCAGACGCGCGAGCATTCGCTCGCGTTGGTCGGCCAGCTGCGGCGGCCGCGCATCGTCACCGCGCAGCTCGATACGCGCCTCGGTCGTCAGGATCGCGTGTTGTCCGTCGGGGGTGTTCTCGGTCTGCACCCAGAGAGGATCGTTGTTCGGATCGTCACCCAGCAGCAAGACGCGTCGCGCCATCCCTTCGGGAATCGCCGCCGCGTCGAGCAGGAGGTTGAGAGTGAAGCGAGCGTAGGCAGCGCGCGGTTCGCCGACGTCTTCGAACAGCGGCGCGAGCTCGCTGCGATCGGCCAGCAGCGCGCCCAGGCGGGACACTGGCAGTCCCCACAGCAGGTAGTGACAGCCGATGTCTTCGTCGCTCGGAAACAAGTGCAGACTGTTGATGGTCCCGCGCTTGACCGTCAGACCGTCGACTCGCTCGGCGACTCGCAGACTGCCGTTGTGCGTGCGGATGCTTTCGATGAGCAGCTCGAACAGACCGCTGAGGCCCCCCTCGTCGAGCTCGGCGGAGGTCATCAACGAATCGAGCAGGCGCAGCGAGCGCGCGCTGAACTCCGCGGGCTGGTCTGCTCCGTCGATGGTGCGAATGGCCAGCTCGAGCAGCTTGGCGACCGGGCGTGCACCGTCGACCTCGGCATGCAGGATGGCCGTCTCTCGCTCGTCGTTGTGCGCGGTCTCCGTGCCAGTGCGCGTGGCAAACGGCGTCGACCCTGCCGCGCGTGCGAACTCACGTCGCTCGAAGAAGCCCTCGGGCGGCCACATCAGGTCCCGCTCGAGCAGGCGGTCCAGCTGTGCACCGCTGTCGCGTGAGGCCGCTCGGAGCTCGTCCACGAAACGTCGCGCCACCGGGAACTCGCGCGTGAGCTCGTGCTGGAGTGCCTGCTCGTCGCGGCCGAAGTCGATGCGGTGGCCCGGCAGCACGACCTGAAACGCAGGGGTCAGCGGTCGCGTTCGGCGCTGAATGATCGGCCGCATCGCGAGCTCCGAGAACACACGCGACAGCGCTGGCGACTCGTAGCCCCGCAGGCTGAACGGCGCGCGCGGAAAGCGCACGCCGTGCATGACGTAGCTGGGCCAAGGCTGCCCGTGGCCAATCACCAGCACACGAAAGCCACGTTTGGAGAGCAGCGCGCCGGCCAGCAGTGTCGTGAGGTCGAGCCCGACCAACACCGCATCGTAGAAGTTCTTCGCAGCCATCAGGCCGCTAGCTTACGGGCGGAGACACCAAGGACGGAAGCGGTTGCGGAAAGCTGCCCAGGAAGCGCGGCGGTGGGCCGAGCACGAGAGAGCCGCTGGCGATGGCGTGCACCACCGCGGGGAGCAGCGCGTGCTCGGCCTGCTGGATGCGTGCGTGGAGCGCGGCGCCGTCGTCGCTGGGCAAAACCGGGACGGCCGCTTGCGCCAGCACCGGCCCGGTGTCGACGCCCGCATCGACCACATGGACCGTGCAGCCACTGATGCAGACGCGCGCGTGAACGGCCTGCGCGGGCGCATCGAGGCCGGGAAACGCAGGCAACAGGGCAGGGTGCACGTTGATGATGCGACCCGCGAACTGCTCGAGCATCGCGCTGCCCACGAGGCGCATGAAGCCGGCGAGCACCACCACATCGGGTGCCAGCTGCTTCACACGGTCGGTCAGCGCGGCGTCCCAGGCGGTGCGATCGTTGAACTGCTTGGCGGCGACCACGTCGGTCGGCAGGCCGTGCTCCCGCGCGAGCTCGAGCGCGGGCGCACTCGGACGATCGGCCACTACACCTTCGATGCGTGCGTGACAGCGGCCGTCTGCGATGGCGCGGATCAGCGCCGCTAGATTGCTGCCGCGGCCGGAGACCAGCACCGCGAGCTTGAGAGGAGCAACCATCAGCGCAGGATCACGCGCGGGCCGCTCTCGTGTGCGACGGCGCGGCCGACGCGCTGCACGTGCTCGCCCGCGGCTTCGAACGCACTCGCCACGGCATCGGCACTCGCGGCCGGAACCGTCAGCACCAGACCGAGGCCCATGTTGAAGGTGCGGTACATCTCGCTGTCGACGACCGAGCCGAGCTTCTGAATGACGTCGAAGATGGCAGGGCGTTTCCACGTGTGCGTGTCGAGCTCGAGCGCCACGCCGGCCGGCAACACGCGCGGCAGGTTCTCCGGCAGTCCACCGCCAGTGACGTGGCAAAGCGAATGGATGGGGCCTGCCGCGATCGCCGCCTGGATGGCTTTGACGTAGATGCGAGTCGGCCGAAGCAGGACGTCGGCCAGCGACTCGCCCAGCTCGGGGAGCACGGTGTCGAGCGTCAGTCCGCCCAGCTCTAGCAGCGCTTTGCGCGCCAGCGAGTATCCGTTGGAGTGCAGACCCGACGAGGACACGCCGAGCACCACGTCTCCGGGACGCACCTTGGTGCCGTCGATGATGGCGCTGCGCTCGACGACGCCGACGGCGAAGCCGGCCAAGTCGTACTCACCACCGCCGTAGAAGCCGGGCAGCTCGGCAGTCTCGCCTCCGAGCAGCGCGCAGCCTGCTTGTTTACAGCCCTCGGCGATGCCGGTGACGACCTTTTCGCCCGTGGCGACGTCGAGCTTACCGGTGGCGAAGTAGTCGAGGAAGAACAGCGGACGCGCACCGCAGGTAGCGATGTCGTTGACACACATGGCGACCAGGTCGATGCCGATGGTGTGATGCACACCGGCCGCGAACGCGACCTTGAGCTTGGTGCCCACGCCGTCGGTGCCGGAGACCAGCACAGGCTCTTTGAGGCCGGCGGGTATTCCACAAAGACCGGCGAAGCCACCGATGCCGCCCAGCTGCTCCGCGATGCGCGTGCGTTCGGCCAGAGGCTTGATGCGTCGCACCAGCTCGTCGCCGGCATCGATGTCCACACCCGCGTCGCGATAGGAAAGGCCACTCATTGCGGCGCACCCTATTCCGCGCGCCCTTAAGCGTCAAACGCAGCCTTCGTTGAAGCACGCGATTGCGCGCCGCAAGCCCGCGATTGCGGCGCGCCGGGAGCGGAGCTCAGTTGCCCCAGGGGTCGAGCACGGCCGTGGTCGCGCGTTTGCGCTTGGCCGACTTGGTTTCGGAAGCCTTGGTGGGCTTGCGTTTGGTCGGAACCGGCGCCGCGACGTTGGATTTGGATCGCGCGGGCGCGCTCGCCTTGGTGGCGGTGGTGGCGCGGACGGGCGTGCCTGCCTTGGCGAGCGCGCGTTTGTTGGCCGCGGCCTTGGTGGCGGCAGGCTGGGCTTTGCTGACGGCAGGCTTGCTGACGGCAGGCTTGCTGACGACGGGCTTGCTGGCCGAAGGCTTGTCGACGGCTGGCTTGCTCGCGACCTTGTGGATGGGCGCGCTGGAGGCCGGCTGCGCGCGAGGTATCTCGAGTCCCGTTGGGACGGAGGGCGCGCTCGCTGCCGCGGACTTGGACCTGCCTTGCGAGGCGCCAGCTGTCGCCGGTGCGGCCGGAGCGTTGCGGGACGATGCAACCGCCGCGCTAGGGTGCGTCGCGGCGGGCCGTGCGGCTGACTCGGTGGCGTTGACGGAAGGCTGCGCCGACGTCGCCGGAGACTTGCCGACGTCGCTGTTCGAGTCGCTGCTCGAGCCGCGCGAGGCGAGCGCCCACACCACACCGATGGCGAGACACGCCGCCGACCCAATCGCAAGCCAGCGCACGCGGCGGGCCGGTCGCGCGATGGCCGCGATGAATTGTCCGGTCTCGCCCGAGGCGACCGGCGCGCGTCCGAGGGACGGCGACGGAGCCGGAAACGCGGACTGGGCCGCGGCGAAAATGGGCTGGGGTGGTTCGTGACGCGTCGCGTCGGCCGCGACCTTGGGAAGCGCAGTGAACCCACTGACCGGCTCTTCGTCTTCCTGAGCCTGTCCCGCAACCGGCTCGTCATCGTCGAGGACACCGCCGAGCTCGGCCAGGCCGTGGGGAAGCAACTTGGGCGCGACGTCACTTGCCCAGGCGGGTCGCAGCTTGACGGCTGCGCGCTCGAACGCCTCGTCTTCGCTCGACCTTACTGAGCCCGAACCGGCTGAACTCGAGCTGGTCGGACCCGGGTTGCGCGACGTCGCACGCACTTCCTGATGGCGCAGATCGCCCCGCGAGCTGGCGGCGGACGAGGACAACGATGCTTGTGGGGTATGCGCCATGGTTATGCCTATTACCGAACCGCGAGACTACCATCGCGTCTGCTGTACGGCCACTTCTCAAGGGACACACATCGAGCGCAGAACCGCGCTTCTTTCGGTGCATTCGTGTTCGCGCTCTCAGCGCAGTGCGAGTCTGGTCTGCTGAGTCAGTAACCAAGCGCGCAGTGCCACGCGCCAACTTGTGTCGAAGCCCGCGGATGCTGCCGAGAGCGATGAGCGGGCGGAACGTTCGGTCCGCTCGTGCTGGCCATTGCCGGTCCAACACCAGGGCCACACACGCTGCGTGCCCTCTCGGGTACATGGCCAGAAGAGCCCCTTTCTTGAGTCATGTTTCGGTTGCCGGACGAAGGCCTGCGGTCGACGGCGCCGAATCGACAACAAGTCCGCGCGTGGCGCTTCCCTATTTTGCTCGGAGTTGCTAGGCAAAACGCGACACCCCATACTGGCTCGCAATGAGCAGGGCGCTGGCAGAAGCCGCGATCGATTTGGGCGCGCTCGCACCGTCGCTCGCGGCAACGTGTCGTGACTACCTCGGTTCGTACGCCGACGAGCTGGAGGCGGCGATCCGCAAGGGTGCCGGTGGTA
>Ga0190275_10004144_pt1 | contig 10430 bp, 3 predicted proteins | sample Popmic550T_FD_133745 | JGI IMG/M metagenome (GOLD analysis project Ga0190275, IMG submission 133745) | Populus adjacent soil microbial communities from riparian zone of Yellowstone River, Montana, USA - 550 T | ecosystem: Environmental > Terrestrial > Soil > Riparian zone > Trees stand | place...
GCGACCGATATTGAATGTTTTCAAAGTCGGCAGGACGACCGTCATAAGTATTGTCTACGAATTGAAAGTTTTCTCCAAAAATACTGGTAAGCGCTGTCGCAGTCGCGGCAGATTGTGTGGCGTGACCAGACGAAAATGCCGGGAAAGGTGGTTCCGGCCAAAATTGCTGATAGGTCTGATCGATATATTCTCTGATGTATGGAAAGGGTCGCCCTGAATGGTACGTGAATTTGACTTTCCAACAGCAGATGAAAGCGTCGGCAACGGCCATACCAACCTTTGCATATGCTTCTGCGGCTGTATACATATCTGCCTTCGCAGAAGTGATTGCAATAGTCGCAATGTTGTAGGAGTGGCCCGGTGGTGATGCGGTTTGCGTTGGATCATCCGCCCACCATGCGGCTATGCGCTTTTCTTCTTCCGACAGGGAGTAACGTTTGTCCCGTACCTCCTTAAAAACTTTGTAGTGATCCGAATTCGGATCAGTGGAAAATGGAATGACAGCTGGCGTGGGTAAAGCGGCATTAGCAGAAAGGAACGTCCTGTTCTCGCCCCAATAGGGATGAAGTGGAAGACCCGATACTGATTGTCCAAAAGTTGGCGGGATCCAATATCCATTACCCGTGGGGACCTTGTAATCCGGATCGAAGTTACGCAGATAACCTTCGTGGCCTCCGTCGGTTTTAGACCACTCGTAGATTGCCCCTGCTACCGTTCGGCCGTATTGAACTGATCGCTCAGCAATGTCCATCGTAGTGGATTTAACCTCTTCGTTATAAGTAGCCAATTCGAGGGAATCGATCAATGCATTTATATCTGTCGGTGCATGGGGGTAGAGACTTCTTAGGTTTGATGCCTGGCCCGCATTCAATGCTATAGTCCAGTTGTACTCCTTATCTGATTCAGGCTGTGGTAGCAACGGCGGCTCGTTCAGCTGGCTGACAACGCTTTGATAGTTTGCACTCCCGTGGACAACAGACTCGTACATCGTTAGGCCGATGTATCCAAGGCTCCTGGAAGTATAGGTTGGAGAGTTTGAAAAGGTGAATTGGACTGTTCGAAGGGTGACATCAGCCCAGTGCGCGGGAAGACCTTTGTCCCCTTCATTTATAGGAGGGAGGTCCACGCCGTCATCAGAACACGTTTGAAAAAGAAAAAGCAGGCCCAGGGTTAGAAGAATTACCGCAAAAGACTTCATAAAAAAAAATTTATTCCTTGTTAACTGCCTCGATTCTGGGGCTTCTGGGAGCACAGTTTTAATTAAATGTAAGAAATACATTTAATCTATTGTATATCCCGAAATTTTTCTTAACATTTGTTAAGTGTATTTTATACATTTATTAAACCGCCCCAACAAATCAAATTTTATATGACGAGAAAACTACTCCACTTCAAACTTCGAGAGATTAAAATGTTGCTGAACCGCGCGGCGGCCTTTGGCACTTTGTTCTCCTTACTCCAAGTTACACAACTGTATGCGCAAACCATTGTCAATGGTAAAATAACATCTTCGGATGATGGATCAACTTTACCTGGTGTTAACGTTGTAATCAAAGGAACCACCACAGGCACAACGTCCGGGTCAGACGGCACTTACAGGATTGAGGCTCCCAACGATGCAACCCTTGTGTTTTCCTTTGTTGGTTATGCTACATCGGAAGTTGTCGTTGGCCAGAGAACAACAATTGATGTTGTTTTGCAAACGGATATCACTGGCCTTGATGAAGTCGTCGTAATCGGATACGGGTCGGTAAAGAAAACAGACTTGACCGGTGCAGTAAGTTTGGTGGATCCCAAAGAGTTAACTAAAGTCAATACCAATAACGTAACCCAAATGCTACAGGGGCGGGTTGCGGGGGTAGCCATCAACAGCGACGGTCAACCGGGCGCATCTCCAAAGGTTACGATCAGAGGTGTATCTACATTCGGCACGGGCGGCACTGATTCAGAACCATTGTATGTTGTTGACGGATTGCCGTTGGGCGGTACTACGGGCTCGACCGGGGATCGCGCACAACCTACTGGTACATTCAATCCCATCCGCGATATAAACCCCAATGACATCGAGAGTATTCAGGTTCTGAAAGACGCGTCAGCAGGTGCTATTTATGGTGTTAGAGCTGCAAACGGTGTAGTTATTATCACCACGAAAAAAGGCCGATTAAATCAACCTCTTAAAGTTGATTTGAATGCTTACTATGGCGTTCAAAACGTAGGAACAAAAATTCCCGTTACGCAACGGGAGAACTACCAGATGATAAACCGTGAAACGTTTATCAACGGTGGTGTGCCACAAAATATTCCGCCTGGTAATGATCCTAATTCCCCACTGTACATAGATGACATTGACACCGACTGGCAGGAGGAAGGTTTAAAAGATGGGTCCATACAAAATGTTAATCTTGCGTTTTCTGGCGGAGGAAGTAATACTACTTATTTCGCGTCCCTTGACTATTTCAAAAATACAGGGACACTAGTCGGCAACGGACCAGATTATGAGCGCTACTCCGTTAAAGTTAACACCGATACAAAAAAAGGTGCTTTCCGTTTTGGCCAAAACCTGTACGTCACGCAAAGTGATGAAACCTCCGGACTAAGAGTTTCGGGAATACCAGGTGCAAACCCTCCATTCATTAACGATCTGATCTGGGCCGCCCCCACAATTCCAGTATATGATCCGAATCGAAAAGGTGGATATGGCGGTTCTTCTGGATCGGTGGAAAATTCACTCTCCCTAAACATCATTGGGTTGAACAGCATGGTGGACAATAGCCGGATTACTTTTAGAACGATCGCTGGCGCGTATGGCGAATTTGACTTCTTTAAGAATTTCACCTACAAATTAAACTTACAGTATGACTATACGCAGGAAAACAACGAGCTGTTTGTACCGGAATACGATCTGGGATTCTTTTTCCCCAATGGAAGCGCATTTTTTGAAAAGGGAATGATTACCCGTACTTCCGGACTGGTTGAAAATACTGTAGCATATAAGAAGGTACTGGGCAAACATAATATTGATCTGCTGGGCGGAGTAACGTTCCAGAATTTCGCTATCACCGATGTTAAGGCGCGTACGTCGCAACTTACCGAACCATATGTACCGACGTTGTCAAATGGTAACGGCACCAAGACGGTTAGTGAAGTAGTGAACAGAAATTCATTGTTCTCTTTGCTGGGCCGTATAAATTATAACTATGCCGACAAATATTTCATCACCGCCAATATCCGTAGAGATGGTAGCTCGAAATTTTCGGAGGACAATCGTTATGCGGTGTTCCCCTCAGTAGCCGTAGCTTGGAAATTGCATAATGAATTCACGATGCCGGAATTTATTGACGAATTTAAGATTAGAGGAGGCTGGGGTAAGTTAGGAAACCAGGCTATTCCAAATTACGCTTTCCAGCCAACGCTCAATGCCAACGTCACCTACTCATTCAATGATACTCGAGTTTTCGGAACCGCTGCGATTGCCGCAGTAGACCCCAATCTCCAATGGGAAAAAAGAAGCTCTACCAATGTGGCAATGGATGTAAGACTGTTTAACAGTATTGACTTTACATTTGAGTATTATTCTAATAAAGCTGAGGACATTATTGTTGCAGTACCGCTACCATTGTCGGTCGGCGCTTTGCCCGCGAGTTTATTGACAAATAGCGGATCCATGCGCAATACAGGCTTTGAATTTTCAATGAGCTACGCAAAATCATTTGGTGACTTTTTCATTGACATTGCCCCGAATTTCTACACCGTGAAGAACGAGGTACTGGCCATCGGACCTGGAAGTCCAACACTGGATGACCTTGGTGCAAGAACCGTTGTTGGTGGTTCTTTGGGTCGTCAGTTTGGATGGGTTTATGATGGAATTTTCCAGACCACTGAAGAAGTTTCTGATCATGCTTTTCAAAATGGTGGAACCGCGCCCGGTGATATCCGCTTCAAAGATTTGAACAACGATAATGTCATTAATGATGAAGACAGAACGTTCATCGGAGATGCAATTCCAGATTTCTATTATGGATTGAATATCACAGCTGAGTATAAACACTTTGACTTCACATTTTTTGCCTCTGGCAGTTCCGGTGGTGTAGCCGTCAATAATATGTATCGTGGTTTAATGTCTTCTCAGTCGTCAGGTAATACGAACTATCATGAAGATATACTTGGACGTTGGACTCCATCGGCTACCAATACCGACGTACCACGTATGATCTATCTCGATCCTAATTTGAACGGCCGCCCTTCAGACCGACCTGAATGGTTGCAAAGTACCAACTATCTACGACTCAACACGATTTCGCTTGGATATTCGTTGTCGCCGGGTGTGTTAGAAAGAATAAAGATCTCGAAAGCCCGCTTCTATATTACTGGTCAAAACCTGCACACGTTTACGCCTTACAAAGGATTTAATCCAGACTTCCAAACCATAAGTATTCTTGCTCCCGGTTTTGACTTTGGAACGTATCCAAGACCCAGAACTTACATGGTTGGTATGCAACTTACTTTTTAAAAATGATCTCATTCAAACAAAAAATGATAGTGATATGAACAAAATAAAATTGTATTCCTTTATCCTGCTGCTCCTCCTGGGCTGTGCTGATCAACTCCAGGATGACAGTATAAATCCGAATGCAAATACACCCGAAACTTTTTTCAAAACGGAAGCTGATGCTGTCGCCTCTGTAAATGCCGCATACAATGCTTTGATTATTGACGGCTTTTACAATCGCATGGGAGCTGTTATGGCCGATGGAAGGTCTGATGAATTGGGCGGACGAAGCCCATGGGATGTATTGTCTACCGTATCAAATTTCGTGATGCCTGCCACAAGTGCTGGCGCACCAATAATTTGGGAAGCTGCTTATATCTTAATACTAAGAGCCAATCAAACACTCGAAGGCGTGGAACCTATGGAAATTAATCAGGATTTGAAAAATCGTGTATTGGGCCAAGCTTATTTTCTACGCGCTTTGGGACATTATCAGCTAACGATCTATTACAAGGATGTACCCATCGTTACCCGCGTTGCAAAAACCGTTGAAGAAAGATATCCTGCGACCAGTAGCCAGGCCGATGTCTGGAATCAGATCAAGGCTGACCTTGAGCAAGCGAAAACTTTGCTGCCTGTAAATTATATCGGTGTCACAGGAATCGACCAAGGACAAAACCAGCGTGTAAAATTGGATGCCGCACGGGCTCTTTTAGGTAAAGCTCACTTGTATACTCAACAGTGGCAAGCAGCAGAAACGGAATTTGAAGCGATCATTGATGATGGACGTCATGCCCTTACACAAAATTACGCTCACAATTTTACGGAAGATCCGGGCATAGAATTAACAAACCCAGAGCCCATTTTTCAGGTGGAATTCACAAACGACGAATCACCAGACCTAAATTGGGGTGGCGTACCAAGCGCAACATGGAGACAATTCTCCGCGGTAGCACCGACATACGCTGCCAGAGGTTTTGGCTTTTACGATTTCTTCCCCACAAAATGGCTTTACGATCAAATGAAAACCGAAAAAACTATCGGAGGGAAAACTGACCCTCGCTTGCTGGCTACGATTTTGTCATATGAGCCGGCCGATGGATACACAACGGCATACACAAAGGACTGGTTAACGGAGGCAGAGTTTGCTGCAGACGAAATTTTTATTAAGAAATTCACCAGAGCCGACCTTGGCCTTACCAGTGAAACGGCACAATTGAATTCTGGAATCAATTATCCCCTAATACGCTATGCGGATGTACTGCTCATGAATGCAGAAGCAAAAAATGAATTGGGCAAACCTGCAGAGGCGGCTGCATTGATACAACAGGTCAGAGATCGAGCAACATTGCCTGATCGCGAGGCGGAATTTGCTGCGTTATCAAAAGAACAAATGAGAGATAGGATTGCGCATGAACGGCTGATGGAATTCGCTATCGAAGGTAGCCGCATCAATGATATTATTCGTTGGGGTTGGTTTAACAATCCAGCCAAGGTTGCCGAGTTAAAGGCGCATGATCCGGAGTTTGCAAATTGGACGCCCGGAAAAGAATACCTGCCAATTCCGCAAATTGAGTTGGACAGGAATCCGAACCTCAGCAAGAATTCGGCTAATTAAGATTTGGGTTTAAATAAGTTGCTATTGGCATAGGGGCCTTCCAAGGTCCTTATGTTGATGCAACACACCTTTACTTCCCCTAGAAATTCTTTAAATTCAATCCGATTTTAACTGAGATAAAACTCCGGCTGCATGGGAAAAGAAAAATTGATGGAATGGCCGTTCTTTCTATTGTTTCTTTTGCTTACATGTTGCAAATCTGATCCCCAAAGAACTGTTGCCCCATTATTCGAATCATTGTCGTCCGATGTAACCGGTATTCGGTTTAATAACAAAATTACTACCGACGATTCCGTCAACGTCCTTAGCTATGAATACTTATACAACGGGGGGGGTGTAGGAATTGCAGATTTTAATAATGACAGCTTGCCTGACGTTTTCTTTTCGGGCAACATGGTTTCGAGCCGGCTATATATTAATCGAAAGAATTTCGTATTTGAAGATATCACTGAAAAATCGGGAATTGATACCAAAGGTATCTGGGCCTACGGCGTTTCTGTCATAGACATCAACCAGGACGGTTGGCAGGACATTTATCTCTGTACCGGCGGAATTAAGAATCGCGATGCAGATGTTACGTCCAATAAGCTGTACATCAACAAAGGTAATTTGACATTTGTTGAGTCCGCCGAAGAATATGGTTTAGCCGTAACAGGAGAATCCATACAATCGACCTTTCTGGACTATGATCGGGATGGTGATCTCGATATGTTTCTGATGAAAGGAGGAGGGTTTGAAAAGTCGGCGATCACACCATTTCCGATCTCCAACGATGGCAGCAGCAGAAACGCTGACAGGCTGTTAAGAAATGATTTCGACAATACTTCCGGGCATCCCGTTTTTACCGATGTCTCAAAAGAGGCAGGTATCCTTCTTGAAGGTTTTGGATTAGGGGTCTCCGTATTGGATATAAATGTAGATGGCTGGGCGGATCTGTATGTTACAAACGACTATTTATCCAAAGACCATCTGTACGTCAACAATCAGGATGGCACGTTCACAGACGAAGTCGATAAATACTTCAAGCATGTTAGTCATTTTGCTATGGGAAATGACGTGGGCGATATTAACAACGACGGCCGGCAGGACATTATTACTGTCGACATGCTTCCGGAAGATAATTACCACCGCAAAATAATGTTCGGTCCGAATCAATATGATAAATTTTACTTCGCTGTTGCGCAGGGATACGGTTATCAATACATGAGAAACACGCTTCAGGTAGCGAATGAAAATGGATCCTATAGCGAGATCGGTCAATTGGCTGGAATAGAAAAAACAGAATGGAGTTGGGCACCCCTTATCGCAGATTTTGACAATGATGGGTTCCAGGATATTGTCATTTCCAATGGATATGGAAAGGATGTGACTAACCTTGATTATCTAAAATTCATGCAGCCGATGCTGGGATTGTCGAAGGAAGAACGAAGGAAGAAACTGCTGGATAGGCCTGCCGTTGTCGTGCAGAACTTTGCCTTCAAGAACAATCGAGATAATACATTCACAAAAGTGTCGGATGAATGGGGTTTGGGCGCTGCGTCTATGTCGAGTGGTATGGGCTATGCCGATTTTGATTTGGATGGTGACCTCGACTTGATTGTAAACAACATTGATCAGGAAGCCTTCGTCTTCAGGAACACAACGCGGGAAAAGAATACAAAGGCCACTCATTACATTAAGGTTAAGCTGGAGGGCGCAGAAAAAAATAAGGATGGTTTGGGAGCAACCGTGACCATTCAATCCGGAAAACTCCTATTGTCGAAATATGTAACACCAGTCCACGGTTTTGAAAGTTCCGTTGAAAATATTGTACACTTCGGCCTTGGTGAAAACTCCGTCATTGATACGATCTCGGTTAAATGGAGTGATGACAGAATAAGCACGATTACAAATTCCGGAATTAACAAGATGATCACGGGCTCTTATGAGGGCAGCACGCCATCCTCACAAAGGCGCCTTGCTTCGAAACCAATTCTTACAAGCCCACATGACATTCAATTCCGACATCAGGAAAATGAGTTTAACGATTTCCTATATCAGCCTTTATTACAACACAAACTTTCGCAAAACGGTCCGGGCATAGCGGTCGGCGATGTCAACAATGACGGATATGAAGATATTTTTATCGGCAGTGCTTATCGGTTGCCAGCCCATTTAATGATTCAGAATAGGAAGGGTGGTTTCACCATACGAGAATTCCTCGATGACTTTGAAAGTGAAGACCAGGGTGTTTTGTTTTTTGACGCCGATGGTGACGGTGACGACGATCTCTATGTGGTGAGTGGGAGCGTGGAATTTTTTGAAGGGCACCAATTCTATCAGGATCGTCTCTACCGAAATGATGGCAAAGGAAATTTCAAGAAGGATGCGGCTGCATTACCTAAGATGACCCAAAGTGGATCGTGCGTGGTAGCCAGTGATTTTGATTTGGATGGTGACCTGGATCTTTTTGTTGGAGGTCGCTCTGTCCCTGAGAAGTATCCTATTGCTGCCAACAGTTACTTACTAAAAAATGAGAACGGAAAATTTATTGATGTAACAAAACAAATTGCTTCTGATCTTCAGACAGTGGGTATGGTGAACGCGGCTTTATGGACCGACTACAATAATGATAACGCACCCGACCTGATTATCGCTGGAGAAGCGATGCCGATCAAGATCTTCAAAAATATACAAGGACATTTTCAGGATGCTTCGGCTGCAAGTGGACTGGGTGATAGCGATGGGTTTTGGAATAGTCTGGTCGCCGGTGACTTTGACAACGACGGCGACACGGACTATGTGGCGGGTAACCTGGGCGTTAATGGGCCGATGAAGGCCACAGTAGATGAGCCGATTGTTATTAATTATGCTGATTTCGATGGCAATGGTTCCATAGAACCACTCATTGGCTATTACGAGTCGGGGGTTAACTACCCGGTTCCTGCCCTGGACATTTTAGCCAGCCAGCTACCGTCCTTAAAAAAGAAAATCTTGCAGCATAAAGATTACGCTACGTACTCCATGGATGATCTCGTTGGAATTACGGGCACAAGCAAGTACAAAAGCATTTACTGCAAAACTCTTCAATCATCCTTTATTAAAAATAATGGTGATGGAAAATTTAACCTGATTGCATTACCACAACAAGCGCAGGTGGCTCCTGTATTTGGATTGTTAGCGGAAGATATCAACGGTGATGGAAACCTCGATTTGCTCTGCGTTGGCAATTCCTATGCTCCGGAAATTGTGTATGGAAGGTTTGATGCGCTTCAAGGTGTCACATTTTTGGGAGATGGAAACGGGAACTTCAATTTTATTGGGAGCAACACCTCTGGCTTTTTGGTCGATGGCGATGCCAAGGGAATTGCGAGAGTTGAAACGCCTGGTACTTCCCGGATTTTCGTTACCCAGAACAATGACTCCCTTCGCTCATTCACCACAATCAGTTCAACTGCACGATCAAAAATCCAACCGATGAAAGGTGAAACACACGCAATGATATTTCTGAAAAATTCACGGAGCAGGAAACTCGAATTGAATTATGGATCTACATATTTGTCGCAATCTTCGAGAACGATCTTGGTTGGAGCGTCGGTTGATTCCGTTCGGATATTCAGTACCTCCGGCAAAGTGTCGCGAACCGTAAGGACAAATCAGTTGCCATGAGGTCTTGTCAATCGCTTGCCAACGAATGACATCAGGGCAAACGACCGCTGGTCATTTACGCTTCTAAAAGGAAAATAAATTAACATTGCTATTTTAAAATGAGAGTATGAAATTAATAAATCACAGTATTTGCCTGGCATTCGGTTTTTTAATTTTCGTTGGATGCAAAAACAATGAAATTCCTAAAGCCGACGTCACGCTTCGTGTTGATATCAACAATAAGAAGGGCCCCATGACTCCGGTATGGGCCTGGTTTGGCTATGACGAGCCGAATTACACCTACATGAAAGATGGCAAGAAGCTTTTGTCTGAGATAGCAGAACTAAGTCCTGTTCCTGTGTACGTCCGGGCGCATAACCTTCTGACTACTGGCGACGGTACACCTGCATTGAAATGGGGGTCTACCAACGCGTATACAGAAGACGCGAAAGGCAATCCAATTTACGATTGGACGATCACCGACAGTATCTTTGATGTTTATATTAAAAGGGGCATGCGCCCCTTGGTGGAGATCGGTTTCATGCCTGAAGCTTTGTCGTCGAAACCACATCCCTATCAGCATAAGTGGAAGCCTGGAGCTCCCTACTCTGATATCTACACGGGCTGGGCATATCCACCTAATAATCACGAAAAGTGGTCCGAGCTTGTCTATCAGTGGGTAAAACATTGCGTCGA
>Ga0190275_10004145_pt1 | contig 10429 bp, 9 predicted proteins | sample Popmic550T_FD_133745 | JGI IMG/M metagenome (GOLD analysis project Ga0190275, IMG submission 133745) | Populus adjacent soil microbial communities from riparian zone of Yellowstone River, Montana, USA - 550 T | ecosystem: Environmental > Terrestrial > Soil > Riparian zone > Trees stand | place...
GGTTCGATCGGCGTCGAGTGGATGTCGATCGAACGCTTGCTGTTCGGCACCAAGAGCGTGAGCACGAAGCCGATCACTGCGAAACCGGCAAGGATGTAAAAGATCGAGTTCACGGCAAGGCCGGCCGCAAGAAGTAGTCCGCCCAGCAGGGGCCCGACGACGCCACCGAGTCTGCCGAAGCCGGCGCACCATGCCACGCCGGCCCCGCGCATTCTGGTGGGGTAGTAGTTGGCCACGAACCCGAAGATCAAGGTTTGGGTGCCGCTGGTGCCTAGACCAACGATGGCGACAAACAACAGGAGAATTCCCAACGGCAGGCTCACTGTCAGTAGCGCTATAGAAGCTGCGCCGATGATGAAACAGGTTGCAACAACTGGCTTCGGCCCGAGGCGGTCGGCTATTCGGGACCCGACCAATGCACCGATGATGGCGCCGCCGTTGAGCACCAGCAAGAAGGACAGTGAACCCTTCGCGTTGAACCCGGACTTCTCCATCAGCACCGGCAACCAGGTGTTCAGCGAGTAGACCAGGATCAGACCAGTGACACTCATGAACCCGGTCAACAGGGTTGGAAGCCACCAGCCACGGCTGAAGAGGCCGGCAAACCCGATCTTCTCCGGTGCAGCAGCCTTTTGCGCCGCGGTCGGTTGTTCGGGAAGCGGCACTCCCGTACGGTCTGAGACCGCTCTGGCCTGGTCGATCTTGCCTCGTGCGACTAACCAGGACACCGACTCGGGCATCTTGATGAATGCCAGCGGCAGCAGCGTCACGATTGGCAGCGCCCCGATCCAGAACATTCCGCGCCAGCCGATGGAATCCAGCAGGATGATGGCCAGCAGGGCAGCGAGCAGGCTGCCGATGGGCACTCCGGAATAGGTGATGGCGCTGCAGAGGTTCTTCTTGCCCGGAGGAGCGATCTCGGCGACCAGCGCGCCGGTGGTGGCAACAAGCGCTCCGACACCGAGTCCGGTGATGAAGCGCAGGATGCCGAACGTGGTTGTAGTGGACATCATGGCCGTGACGGCCATCCCGATCGAAAACCAGGCGTAGGCGGCCAGCATCACCTTGCGACGGCCGATGATGTCACCGACGCTGCCAGCGAGCAATGCACCGACCAGGACCCCGATCATGGCGTAGCTGCCGAGCGTCCCGGCGATCGTCGGCGTCACCTCCCCGATCTGGCTGGGGTCCTTCAAGAAGGTGGATACGACGGCTCCATAAACCACCAGGTCGTAACCGTCGAAGATCAGCCCGATGGTGGCGAGTGTTACCACCCACACGACAGTCTTGTTGCGTTTCGCGGTGTCTTCAGGACTCACGGTCAGGGTCATTGGCAGATCTCCCTAGAGGGACGTTCTCATCGCCACGCGGTTCACGCGATACGTACCGAGGAGAGCACTGGTGGTGGCCGGCTGACTGAACGTGTGATCGCGTCCGTCGAACCGGTGGTCCTGAGAACATGGGCCCTGCATGTCGACCGCGCAATAGCTATTTCCGCCGAACGGAATGCCCTGAAGAGAAGTCAAGCCCACCGGGGTCACGGACTCCAGGGTTCCGTTCAACGAAAGACTCGCTTGATCAGGATCGAAGGCGGATGCATGGTCGACCGACAGACGGCCAACGTCAGGAGGCGACAAACCGTGACGCAGGCAGGCACCGGGTCCGATCAGGCGACATTTCGACACGTTATCGGCCACTTCGCCAGTGGGGTCACCATTCTGACCACACGTCACGAAGATCAGGACTTCGGAGCGACAGCCAGCGCGGTGTCATCTCTTTCCTTGGATCCGCCGATGCTACTGGTATGCCTGAACACTCGAAGCAGCACCCAGGAGGCCATACATGGCAGCCATGTCTTCGGGCTGAACATTCTCGATGAGGATCAGGGCATCGTTGCCGAGCGATTCGCTTCCTCACGGGGGATCAAATTCCAAGGCCTGACTGTGGAACGCGGCGCAGGTGGGGTTCCGCTGCTTGCTGATTCACTGGCCTTCTGTGAATGCCGTGTTGCCGAGGACATCGTGGCCGGGACCCATCGTGTCTTCCTCGCCGCAGTGACCCGGGCGGTCGCTCGAGAGGGTTCACCTTTGACCTATTTCCGAGGCAAGTTCGGCCGATTCGAGGTCGAGCAGGACCGGGTCTGCTATGGCGAACTCCGCACTCGGATCCTGAACCGAACGTTCTCCTTGGAGAATGCGTTAGACATAGGCGAGCTGGCCGGAGAGTTCGCGACGCTTCCTGCCACCATTTATCACGCAATGACAAAGCTTGTTGCCGACGGTCTGCTCGCCCGAGACCCAGAACATGGCTACGTGGTGCGGCCGGTCACTTCGCAAACGTCGGCGCAGGCATTCGACGCAAGATGTGCGATCGAATTGGGTGTGGCGACGAGAACTGTGGGGCGAGTTGATGGTGAGCGGGTCAGCCGGCTTCGCAAACTAATGGAGCAGACAGTTCCACTCATCGAAAACGGTCAGTTTGTCGACATCGAGGCGTACACCAGACACAACGAAGCGTTTCATACGGCGATCGTCGAGTTGGGGGAGAACCCCACCCTGACCGACTCCTACTCCAGGCTCGGCGTTGCAGGTCTGATGGTGTCGTTGCTGAGAGAGGGATCTGAGGCGGGGCAAGAGATCATCGATGACCATCGGGCAATTGTCGATGCCTACGAGCGGGGGAGTTTGGAGGACGCAATCAGGGTCATCACCAGACACAACGAGAATGCCAAGGAGGTCAGCAGGCGAGCGATCGTCGCTGCGGGGGGCGAGATTTGAGCTCGACCGGAGCCGTAACGCCGCACCGTGCTGCGCATCCGAGTGGTGCACGGCTCCAGTCACATTCGACCGTGGCTCGTCACTCGTTCGCAGTGTCAATGACACGGGATTACCGTAGCCAGTCAGATCATAGGATTCAAGGAGAACTGCAATGGCAGACCGCACATACGCGGTAAACGAAATCGTCGGTACATCGACAACGGACGTGAATACGGCGATTCGTAACGGAATCAGACGCGCAAACGAGACCATACGCAATCTTGATTGGTTCGAACTCGTCGAGGTGCGTGGAGCGATTTTTAACGGGGAGGTCAACCACTACCAGGTGACACTCAAAGTAGGATTCCGACTCGAAGACCCCCAGGAATCATAGTTCAAGTCAAACAATGAGTCCTGAATCGCTCTTCAGGATCTTTTTCGAAGCAACTAGCGTCGGCTCTACGGTCGGCGCGAACGTCACAGCCTTCGGAAAGTTCGACGGAGTTCACCTCGGTCGCCAGGCGCTATTGAGCCGGGCGGCAGAGTCGGCGCAGCGGCTGGATCTGTCTTTTGGTGTGGCAACTTTCGTACGCCACCCCAATGCATACCTGCGACCGTCTTCCGTTCCTCCGCTGTTGACGACACTCGGAGACAAGTTACGGATCTTCAGGGAGTGCGGGGCTCATTTCGTTGTCCTGTTCGGTACCACGGCGCCCGTCCTTGGCATACCTGCGGACTCCTTCGCGCGACTGGTCCTTGGCGCCAAGATGCTGACCAAGGTCGTCGTGGTTGGCGCGAATTTCAGGTTTGGCGTCGGAGGAGCCGGCGACATCGACACCATCTGCAGGCTTGCCCCTGCAACAGGCCTTGACGGGGTTGAGCTCAGCACCGTGCGGGTCAACGGAGAGCCCGTCTCCGCTTCCCGCATCCGCAATCGCCTCGCTGAAGGCGACATCGCCCGAAGCCAACAATCTCTTGGGCAGGCCATACTCGGTGAAAGGGTCTTGGGGGCCGGCACCGGCACCGGCGGTGGTCGCGCGGTCCTGGTGCCTTTCGGACGGGCCGTTCCCGCCGCGGGGACTTATGCCGCCAGTATTGAGGCCCCACAAGGGTCTGCGGGCCGATTCGTGACAACCACTGTCGCGGTGGTACCTCGACCTGGGGCTGCCGAGCACATCTCCACATACGGGACGTCTTTGCCGGCATCGTGCTCGACTGGGCCGGTCAGACTTAGTTTTTTGAAACGTCTAAGCGACGCAACTGTCGAGCTGCCATGACATCCCCTGTTCGAGGTCCGCGCCACCCGGCCGCCTCGAGCAAACCAGGCACTGAGCCCCAGACAGGCGGAACGAATGAGTAGCGAGTGGACGCGGAACTCAGTTGCCACACCACAGAATGTTGCCGGCCGTGTCCTCGGAATCCTCGAGGCCTTCGCGCCGGAGCAGTCTGAACTCAGCCTGGTGGACATCAGCCGCCGTACCGGGCTTGCGCTGTCGACGACGCACCGGCTTATCGCACAGCTCTACGAATGGGGCGCACTGGACCGCGCGCCCGACCGGCGATATCGTCTGGGAAAGCGGCTGCGTGCAATCACCTCCGGACCTGACTGTGGAATCTCTGCAGGCGGAGCCGTCCGTGCGGATAGCCCGGATGGGTGAGACCATGCGGTCTCGTAGCTGTCGGCTCGACACGGACCGCCCAGTCGTTGCACCGAGGGCCAAAAATCCTCGACACGCAATTTCGAATGAACTGTTGCGTCGGAAGGCGCAGAATTTCTCCTATTGGATGACATCCATGCTGCGCGAACAACCGGACACCAACCCGTTCGAGCGCATGCGCCGATTGAGAGAATTGGACGCGGTTGTCAACTCCCGTTATAACTCCGCCTATCGCGCCGAGGCCTATACCGGCCGGCCAACTTCTTAGCGAAAGGTCATCTTCTCATGGACAACAATGACATCAAGGCGGTGGCCGCGCTCGAGGTCAACCGGCGTAGGTTGCTCCAGGGTCTCGGGGTGGCGGCCGGCGCCACGGCGCTTGGCCTGCCGTCGTCAGATCCCGTGTACGAGGCGACAGCGGGATACGAGTTGAAGCATTCGGGGGTTGAGCCCTATGTGCCGCCTAGTGGACTGGCAAAGAAATCCTCGCCAAAGGACACCGCACTTAGCTGGCTCGAGGGCAACCGCGACGTCGTGACGAAGTTGAGCGATGACATCTGGGGCTTTGCGGAACTGTCCCTCCGGGAGTGGCAGTCGTCCCTGCGAATCGCCAAATTTTTACAGCGCAACGGTTTCAGCATCGAATGGGGAACCGCCGGATTGCCTGCGGCGTTCATCGCGACATTCGTTCAGGGCAGCGGAGGACCCGTGCTCGGCTTCAACGGTGAGTACGACGCCCTCCCCGGGCTATCGCAGACGCAGGGCTCTGTGCAGCATGACCCGCTGATCTACAACTATGACGCCTATGGTCCGACCTACGGGCCGGGGCACGGTGATGCGCACAATACTTTGGGAGCGGCTACTGCGGGTGCCGCGATCGCCACCGCCAGGGCCCTGCGGCGGCACAATCTCAGCGCAACGGTAAAGTACTTTGGTTCCAGCGGAGAGGAACAGCTGGTCGGAAAGGCGTTCGCCGTCCGCGATGGCTTTTACGACGGTCTAGACGTTTTCCTCGACTGGCATCCGGGACCCGCCACCGATGCCAGTTGGGTGCCGCTTGCTACGCTGACATCAGCTACTTTCTCGTTCCTGGGTGCAGCCGGTCACGGAGGCAGTCCGCTCGGCAACAAGAGCGGATTGGATGGCGCCCTGCTGATGGCGCACATGACCGAATATCTTCGACAGAACAACGTCGCACCGTCGGCCCGTATTCACTACGCGCTCATCAATGGCGGTGGCGGCCCTAATGTCGCGCCCGATCTGTCCTCCATCTGGTACTACATTCGTGAAGGTAGCCCGGAGCGCACCCAGATTCTCTTCAACAAGGTTGTCACCTGTGCCGAGGCGGCCGCATCGGCGAGCCAGACCAAACTCTCCTACCGCCTGAACACCGCAATCTGGAACACCATCGGCAACAAGGCAGGTGCCGAGCTCGTTTACGACAATATGCAAGCTCTCGGCCCGCCAACGGTGAGTGCGGAGGACGTCGAGTTCGCGAAGGCCCTACAACGCGAACTCGGTCGCCCCGACATCGGCGTCCCACAGACCATTGTCCCGCTGCAGCCCCCCAACCCCACATTTCTCGGTGGCCCGTCATCCGATGTAGGCGATGTCAGCTGGAACACGCCGCGAATCGGATTTTTTGCGGCAATCTGGCCCCCGGGTATTCCTTTTCACAACTGGTCGACCACCGCGTGCTCAGTCAGCAACATCGCTCATGCGGGACTACTCGCATCTGCGCGTTACCTGGCCGCGACTGCGATTGACCTGGTGACTCAACCAGAGCTCCTTGCAGCCGTCCGCCAGGAATTCACCGAGCGCACCGCTGGTGTCGAATGGAAGAGTTTGCTTCCGGCCGACCTTCAACCGCCCGTCTATGAACCACCCGACTGGTTCCTGTCCCAAACCGGGCAGCAGTGGCCCACGCCCGGTATCTCCTGGCCCGTCGAAAGAGTCATCGCTCGCGAGCAGCTTGGGACAGTGGGTCCTCCGCTCCCGCCGATCATCTGAGTCAAGGGTTCTCCTGCTCGGGCTTCACGCCTGATGCGAGCTGCTTTCCTGAAGCGGCAGCTGTTCGACCTACAGAATGCCGGGATAAGTCCCCCCATCGATCAAAATGCTTTGCCCGGTAATGAAGCCCGCCTGGTCCGAGCACAAGAATGCGCAGGCCGCCCCAAACTCGGCAGGGCGGCCGAACCGCTGCGCCGGAATGGCTTGACTATCTCTATCGGCAACCTCATCTCGGCTGATCCCGAGCCGAGCCGACACGGCTTCTTGCCCGGATCGCAGGCGGGCGGTATCGAAGGAACCCGGAAGCAGGAAGTTGATCGTCACGTTCGCATGTGCGACCGATCTGGCGACACCGGCTAGGAATCCGGTCAATCCAGCCCGTGCTCCGCTGGAAAGATCGAGTCCCGGCAACGGCATTTTCACGGAAGCGGAGGTAATGTTGACAATTCGGCCGAATTGCCTGGTGACCATCCCGTCGACAACTTGCTGCGTGAGACGGATCGGCGTAGCCATGTTCCTAGTCAGACCCGCCAGCAAAGCTTCGTGGTCGATCTGCCGGAAGTCAGCAAAGGGTGGCCCGGCATTGTTGTTGACGAGGATATCCACCTGGTCAACCGCACCGATCAGCCGGTCCTGCCCATCGTGGGTGCTGACATCCCCATCGATAGCGATCACTTCGGCCCCAGTCTCCACCCGAATTCGCTCAGCGGTTCGCTGTAGCTTTGTCCGATTCCGGCCGTTCACAACGACCGTGCAGCCTGCGCGAGCCAGCTCGACTGCACAGGCCATGCCAAGGCCATCGCTCGAGGCACAGACGACGGCCGTCCGTCCATCCAGACCAAGATCCATCACATTCCACCCGTTCTAGCTCGATTGATCACGGTCATGCGATAGCTCAAAGCCGGCCTGCTCCGGTGCAGGGCATCGTTAATGACGGCCAGATTTACCTGGCAGTCAATTCAGCAATTGCTTTGATCTCTACAATGAGCCCAGGCACGCCACCTAGTGCGGCGACGCCAATCGCCGTCCAAGCCGGGTAGTCCTTGGTCAGGTACCTGTCCCTGACCTTCATGAACAACCCAAGATCACGCATATCCGTGTGGAATGTTGTCAAATCGACAATGTCGTTCAATGTCGCACCTGCGGCTTCGACGACCTTCTTCAGGTTCTCGAAGGCTTGAACAATCTGCGCTTCGCTGTCCTCAACAACAGCCAGTTCTTCATCTCGCCCGATCTGCCCGGAGATGTAGATCGTCCGGCCTACCCGGACGGCGGGGGAATAGTGGATGTCGTTGTATACGGCTTCCATTCCACGGGGAACGACGCTTTCACGTTCGGTCATTGGGCATCTCCTTGTTTGACAGGTTTATCGGTTGCTACCCGGTCTCATCAACCAGTCCGCCACCACTGCGCACGAGACCCGGCAATGCCGGCGCCTCGATGTTGACGACCGCCGAGCGAACGTCGAGGACCACCTTGCGAGCGAACGCATGCATTTCGTCCGGCTCGAGCATCGTGACGATGTAACGGCCGGCCGCCGGCAACGGCATTCGATAACGCCCTGCATGGTCGGCGCGAACGGAAACGACAACCTCGCCGGTTGCTTCGCTCAGGGTCACCAGCGCGTCGCCAACCGGGGAGCCTGCGCGGCTGATTGTTCCGGACAGGGTCAGCTGGTCGGTCAGGATGATCGGCTGGCGCGCGTGCGCGTCGACAAACTCGAGAACCTCGGCCCGTGGGGTCCAGCCCTGCGCGTTGGCCAGCACGAGGTACCTGCCCGGGCCGGGGAGCACCACCGAGTAGTCCCCATTGCTGTCTGCACGACTCCAGTCCACTGGTGTGCCGTCAGTCTTCATCACCGTCACCACGGCGGGGTGGACGGGTTTGCTCTCGAGCTGCAAGATGCTTCCGCGAACGACGATCTCATCGTTCTCACCGGCTGCGGTGACATTTCCGGCCGTTAGCGCCCCGTTCAGGGCTGGGAGCCCGGCGCGCCGGCGGGCGGGGATGCACCAGGCCACTGCACAAGCTGTGAGGGCGCTGATGCCGGTCATCCAATAGATCTGCTGGAAGGCAGCGAACGATGGAACGATCGTGGAGCCGATCTGTATGGTGACCGCTGCCAGCACCGCGGTGACGGCAGCGCTCGAGACCGATGTGCCGATCGCCCGGAGCAGCGAGTTCAAGCCGTTCGCCGATGCCGTTTCAGTGATTGGCACGGCGGCCATGATCAACGTCGGCATTGCTGCATAGGTGATCGAGGTCCCGACGGCGACGAGTACGGACAATCCGATGACAACCAGCGCCGTGCCCGAGAAGTAGATTCTGACAAGGTAGGAAAGACCCATCAACGCGGCACCGGTGATCAGCGTGATCCGGCCACCATAGCGGTTGATCATGCGGCCGGAAATGGGAGCGAAGGCGACCATTGCGAGGCCACCCGGCACCATAGCCAAGCCAGCAGCGACAACCGAAAATCCGTAGCCGTACCCGGTGGTAGTGGGGAGCTGGAGTTGCTGGGTGGTGAGCAACATGTTGGCAAACATGGCAAAACCCACCAACAACGATGCGATGTTGGTCAACAGAACCGGACGTCGGGCCGATGTGCGAAGGTCTACCAAGGGCTGGCCGATTTTCAATTCATACGGGAACCAGACAACCAAGGCCGCAATGGCTACCCCCAACAGTACGATGACCGGCTCGCTGCCCCAACCCCAGCTGCCACCCTTCGAAATTGCCAGCAGCAGGGAGGTCAAAGCGACCGACAGTAGCCCCGCGCCGATGTAATCGAACCGGCCTCTGGTCAACACACTCGATTCCGCGACCACCGACCAGATACCGGCGGTCAGCGCGGAGCCGGTACCGGCGGATATCCAGAATATTGCGTGCCAGCCGAAGTTCTCGAAAATGATGCCAGACAGCGGAAGGCCAAGCGCGCCGCCAATGCCGAGGGTGGCACTCATCAGGGCGACTGCAGAGCCGACCTTCTCCTTTGGCAGCTCGTCACGCATGATGCTGATGGCGATGGGGATCATCGCAGCGGCGAAACCCTGCAGCGAGCGGCCAATGATGACAGTCAGGAAAACAGCGCCTAATGCGGCGATGAGCGATCCCGCTGTCATCGCGATCATGCAGATCAGCATCATTAGTCTCTTGCCGAACATATCTGCGAGACGGGACATGATCGGTGTAGCGACGGCTGCGGTCAGCAGGGCCGCTGTGACCAGCCAGGAGACGTCATCCGGACTGACGTCCAGGATTCCGGAGAATTCGTGGAGAAGCGGGATGACCAGGGTCTGTTGTAGTGCGACGACGGTGCCGGACAGGGTGAGAATCGTGATAACGGCCCACGTCGGCGACCGTTTTTTGATTGATGGCGAGGACGAGGGCTGCTCCGAGCTCAGCATGACTGCCTGCGACGGGCTGTCGATAACCCGGCGGCCCAGGGCATTGACCGAATGTGTCGCGGGAAGGGAGTTCGGCCATTTCCTGGCAACACCCATCTATCCACCCGCTATTCCTCCTGTCCCATCTTGTACTGCTGCGCGGTAGGTCCTTTCCCGTCCAAGTGGTCCGAGGTCCGCCGGTGGGCTATACCTCACCGACCTCCGGCTACCCGCTTGCGACAACGCGTCGGTGACGACGGTGACGATGGACTGAACCATTATTATTCGCAACACCGTCTTCCGTGGAACGGAAACCGGAACGCGCAAAGCTGCCGTACTGACCAGACCCGCCATCGCACAAGACAACGCTGGTTCTATCGGCGTCGACGACGGCCTGTCATTGAGCGAATGCGACATAGGGGCAGGGGCTGCCCACGCAGTCGGCCGGGTTGACGCAGAGCCCGTCCGTCAACCCAGTCTCCGTTCAGCGGAAACGACACTGGTGATCTTGGCACCGCCATTGCAAAGTGCAACACATGACTAACCTGACCAAGACTCCCCAAAGCCTTGCCAGCGACATCGGCCGGATGCAGCGCGAGTCGGGCATGATGATGGCTAC
>Ga0190275_10004146_pt1 | contig 10429 bp, 12 predicted proteins | sample Popmic550T_FD_133745 | JGI IMG/M metagenome (GOLD analysis project Ga0190275, IMG submission 133745) | Populus adjacent soil microbial communities from riparian zone of Yellowstone River, Montana, USA - 550 T | ecosystem: Environmental > Terrestrial > Soil > Riparian zone > Trees stand | place...
GCAGCGACGTCGGCGCTCGTCCGCCTGGGGGCGTCCGACCAGGGCACGCAGCCGACCGACCAGACCGCACGGCGTGCGTACGACCTGCTCGCCGCGGGCTTCGGGCCTGGCTTCAACGGGCCGATCCCGATCGTGGTCGACGTGAACGGCGACGCGGATGCTCCGCAGCGCGTCTTCGAGGGTGTCCAGGGCCTCGAAGGTGTCGCGTCGGTCGGTGAGCCGCAGTTCAACGATGCGAAGACCGTTGCGCTCGTGTTCGTCACCCCGGAGTCGGCACCACAGGACGTGGCGACGGGCGAGCTCGTCGATCGTCTGCGAGGCGACGTCGCGCCGGCTGCGACGGAAGGCGGCGACGCCGTCGTGTACGTCTCCGGCCTGAACGCTGCGTTCATCGACATCGCCGATCGCATCTACGAGCGGCTCCCGATCTTCCTCCTCTACATCATCGGCGTCACGTTCCTCGTGCTCGCGATGGCCTTCCGGTCGGTCGTGGTCTCGCTCATGGCCTCGATCACGACCATCCTGGCCGCGTTCGTCGGGTTCGGCGTGCTGACGCTCGTGATCCAGGAGGGCTACCTCATGGAGCTGACCGGCCTCGACCGGACGGGCCCGATCGAGACGTTCGTTCCCCCGATCGCGTTCGCGATCCTGTTCGGGCTCTCGATGGACTACATCGTGTTCCTCATGAGCCGGATCCGGGAGGAGCACGTCCACGGTCTGAAGACGCGGGAGGCGGTCGAGCACGGGATCGCCGCGATCGGACGCGTGATCGTCGCGGCCGCGATCATCATGGGCACCGTCTTCGCGGCGTTCATCCTCACGTCGGACCGCATCTCGAAGGAGTTCGGCCTGCTCCTCGCGGTGGCGATCCTGACGGACGCGCTGATCGTGAAGATGACCCTCGTCCCGGCGTTCCTCACGCTCATGGGTGAGAAGTCCTGGTACATGCCGCGCTGGCTCGACAAGATCCTGCCGAACATCACGATCGAGCCGCCGCACGACGGTGAGGGCACGGCGCCAGTCGCGGTTCCCCAACGCCCGGAGCCGAGAGAAGCCTGAACGCGAACGGGCGGGTGGGCCTTGCGCCCGCCCGCCCTACGCGACGAGGCGGTCGAGCCAGTCCCGCACGGCGGCCGCTACGGCGGGGAGGTCGGCACGCAAGCTGTGATCACCAGCAATCGTCACCACGAGTCTCGAGCCCGACGCGGGCGGCATGCCGAACATGTCCCGCTCGCCCTGGACGACGAGTGTGGGCACGTTCACCGCGTCGAGCTCCGAGAGCCTGCTCTCGGGCGGCTTGCCGCCGGCGCGGCGCGGAGGCAGGAACGGGAACGCAAGGCACAGCACGCCGACCGCGCCGGTCTCGTCGGCAGTTCTGCACGCGACGCGAGCGCCCGACGAACGACCGCCGGCGACGAGCGGCACGTCGCGGATCGTCTGCTCCCGCAGCCACTGGACGACGGCGAGCCACGCAGCGTCGAGCTGGCGCGCGGGAGCCGGGCTTCGGCGGCCCGCTACTCGGTACGGCTGCTCGACCAGCGCGACCGCGAAGCGTGCGTCGACGGCAGCGGCGGTCGCCGCCACGAGGTCGCGCGACGTCACGCCGCCTCCCGCGCCGTGGCCGAGTACGAGCCAGCCGCGGGTCGCCTCCGTCGGGTGCAGGTGGACACGTGCGGGGCCGTGGGGCGTCTCGACGTCGAGCATCGCCGCGGAGTGTGCCGACCGATGAGTTCGTCCCGCCGACACGGTCGTAGCTTCGTGCCCAAGACGAAAGGACTGACCCGATGACGACGATGAGCTCCCGCGCGCGCTGGCTGGCCCTCCTGGTTCTCTGCCTCGGCGACCTGATGATCGTCCTCGATGTGACGATCGTCGGCGTTGCGCTGCCGTCGATCCGCGAGGATCTCGGCTTCTCCGAGGAGTCGCTCGCGTGGGTCGTCAACGCGTACCTGATCACCTTCGGCGGTTTTCTCCTGCTGGGTGGGCGCTTCGGCGACCTGTTCGGGCATCGGAGGCTCTTCGTGCTCGGCATCGCGCTCTTCACTCTCGCCTCGGCTGCGTGCGGCTTCGCGAACTCGCAGGAGATGCTCGTCGGGGCGCGCGCGGTGCAGGGGATCGGCGCCGCGGTCGTCTCGGCGGTCGCCCTCTCGCTCACGATGACGCTGTTCACGGAGCCCGCCGAGCGCGCCAAGGCGATGGGCGTCTTCGGGTTCGTCGCGTCGGGTGGCGGCTCGCTCGGCGTCCTGCTCGGCGGCGTGCTCACGGACGTTCTCAACTGGCACTGGATCTTCCTGGTGAACGTCCCGGTCGGGATCGCGGTGGTGGTGCTCTCGGTCATGCTGATTCCCGCCGAACGTGTCGCGACCGCGGCGCAGAAGCTCGACATCGCAGGCGCAGTGACCGTGACGGCGTCGTTGATGCTCGCCGTCTACGCGATCGTGAACGGGAACGAGGTCGGTTGGACGACGGCCCAGACGCTCGGCCTGCTGGCCGTGTCCGGGGCGCTCCTCGTCGTGTTCCTCGTCATCGAGTCGCGCGTCGAGTCGCCCCTCGTGCCGCTCCGCCTCTTCCGCCGGCGGAACATCGCAGTGTCGAACGTCGTCGGCGTCCTCTGGGCCGGTGCGATGTTCGCGTGGTTCTTCCTGACGGCGCTCTACCTGCAGCTCGTGCTCGGGTACAGCCCACTGGAGGTCGGGCTCGCCTTCCTGCCCGGCAACATCGTCATGATGATCTTCTCGATCAGCCTCTCGGCGAAGATCGTCATGCGCTACGGCATCCGACGACCGCTCGCGGTCGGGCTCGGGCTCGCTGCCACGGGACTTCTGCTGTTCGCCCGTGCGCCCGTCGACGGCACCTTCGTCGTCGACGTCCTGCCGGCGATGCTCCTGCTCGGGATCGGCGCAGGAATCGCGTTCAACCCGGTCCTGCTCGCCGCGATGAGCGACGTCGAGCCGAACGAGGCCGGGCTCGCCTCGGGCGTCGTCAACACGTCGTTCATGATGGGCGGCGCCCTCGGCCTCGCGGTGCTCGCGAGCCTGGCGGCTTCTCGCACCGACACGCTCCTCGCCTCCGGCGAGGATCAGGTCGCGGCGCTCACCGGTGGCTACCACGTCGCGTTCTTCGTCGGCGCACTGTTCGCGATTGCGGCCGCGACCCTCGGAGGCCTCCTGCTCCGTCAGGGCGCCTACGCTGCAGCGCACGAGGGGGCTGATCCACACACTGCCCCCGAAGCCGCCTGAAAGGAGAACCGGATGGAATGGAAGCTCGAGCTCGTCGCGATCCCGGTGTCGGACGTCGATCGCGCGAAGGAGTTCTACGTTGAGCAGGCCGGATTCGTCGCCGACCACGACCACGAGGTGTCCGACGACATCCGCTTCGTGCAGCTGACGCCGCCCGGATCCGCGTGCTCGATCGCGATCGGCAAGGGCGTCACCGACGCGCCTCCGGGATCCGTCGTGGGCATGCAGATGGTCGTCTCGGACATCCACGCTGCGCAGGCCGCGCTCGCCGGGCGCGGGGTCGAGGTCGGCGAGGTGCAGGTGTTCCCGTGGGGCTCGTTCGTGTTCTTCAGCGATCCCGACGGCAACAAGTGGGCGGTGCAGCAACTGCCGCCGCGCGAGTAAGGAGTGGCCGAATGGACCTGAGGCTCGAGCTCGTGGTGATCCCGGTGACGGACGTCGACCGGTCGAAGGCCTTCTACTCCGAGAAGCTGGGCTTCTCGGTCGACGTCGACACGCAGCCGACCGAGGAGATCCGGGTCGTGCAGCTGACTCCGCCCGGGTCCGCCTGCTCGATCACCATCGGAACGGGGATCACGGACGCCGAGCCGGGCACGTACCGAGGGACGCATCTCGTCGTGACCGACATCGCCGCCGCCCGGGACGAACTCGTGTCGCGAGGCGTCGGCGTCGGCGACATACGCCACGTCGACCGGGCGGCGGGCGAGTGGCGGCCCGGGCCGGATCCGGAGCGGGCGAAGTACAACTCGTTCGCGGACTTCGCCGACCCCGACGGGAACACGTGGGTGCTGCAAGAGGTGCCGGAGGGCAGCTAGTGCAGTGGCTCAGTCGGGCAGAACCGGCATCACGACACCGCTCGAGCGCCCGACCAGCACGGCGCGTGTGATCGCGTCGGAGCCGTAGCGATCCTTCACCCGGTCGAGCGCCTCGTCGAGCGCGTGCGGTCGCCAGTCCTCGCCGAGCGTCAGCTGGAGCGGGTCGGCGTTTTCGAGGTTCGTGAGCGAGAGGCCGACCAGGGTGATCCCGCGCTCTCGGATCAGCGGTCGGGCGCAGTGGAGGAGGGTGCGAGCCGTGTCGAGGATCGCGGCCGACTGATCCGTCGGCCGAGGCATGGTCAGCGAGCGCGTGGCACGCGTGAAGTCGTCGAAGCGCAGGCGCAGGACGACGGTTCGGCACAGTCGTCGGCCACTCCGCAGACGTCGGGCGGTCCGGTCGACGATCGCGACGACCGACGAGTCGATCTCCCCGAACGATTTCGGCCGGCGTCCGAGCGCTCGCTGTGACCCGATCGATCGCCGACGCCGGCCCGTCTGGACACGCCTCGGGTCGCGGTTGTGTGCGAGCGCGTGCAGATGGCGCCCGGACGCCTGGCCGAGCATGTGGACGAGCAGCGCCTCGTCGAGCGCCGCCACCTGTCCGACCGTCCGCAGCCCACGGTGGTGGAGCTTCGTCGCGGTTACGCGGCCCACGCCCCACAGACGCTCCACCGGCAGCGGATGCAGGAACGCGAGCTCGTCCTCGGGCGCCACGGAGAGCAGGCCGTCCGGCTTCGCGACCGCGCTCGCCACCTTGGCCAGGAACTTCGTGCGAGCGATGCCGACCGTGATCGGCAGGCCGACCTCCTCGCGCACGCGCTGCCTGAGTCGGCGCGCTATCTCCGCCGGTGGCCCCACCAGCCGCTCGAGCCCCCGCACGTCGAGGAACGCCTCGTCGATCGAGAGACCCTCGACGAGCGGCGTCGTGTCCTCGAAGACCTCGAACACGGCCTTGCTCGCCTCCGAGTACGCCGACATGCGGGCCGGGACGACGATGGCGTGGGGGCACAGCCGCTTCGCGTAGCGCTCGCCCATCGCGGTCTCGACGCCGTACGCCTTCGCCTCGTAGCTCGCCGCGAGCACGACGCCACCGCCCACGAGCACCGGCTTGCCGCGGAGCCGAGGGTCGTCGCGCTGCTCGACCGACGCGAAGAACGCGTCCAGGTCGGCGTGAAGGATGGTGGCGTTCGCCAATGCGAACACATGTTCGCACAGGGAAAGGGACGCGTTGCTAGGTCAGCCAGCCGTCGCGATGTCGCGTCGGCTGCCGCATCCCGTGCTTCGCGCGGGTGGCGGCGTACGCCTCGTCCGGGATGCTGGTCTCCACCTCGACGCCCGCCTCGTGGCGGAGCGCGACCTCGTCGACCGTGTATCCGCCCCAGTCGGGATCGTCCATGAACTGCCTGCTGCCGACGGCGATCACGACGCACGGGCCGTCACCGGCTCCGAGGATCGTGTGCTTCGTCTTCGGCGGGCAGTGCACGAAGTCCCACGCCTTCAGCTCCCGCTCCTCGCCCTCGATGAGCAGCAGCGCCTCTCCCGAGACGACGAGGAAGTCCTCCTGGTCGGCTTCCCAGTGGTACATCGCCATCGCGTCGCCGGGGTCCAAGACCTGGACGTTGATCCCGAGCTGCGTGAACTCGGCGTCGCCCTCGAAGTCGCAGAAGGCACCGCGACCGGTGACGTGGTACCAGCGCGCGTCGCGCGCGTTGAGAACGAACCAGCCCTCGCCCTTGGCGACGCGGCCGTGCTCGGTGTCCTCGAGCGGTGCCTCCGGAACCATGGGGCGCATCCTGCCACAGCGGGTAGCGTGGGGCGCATGTCCGATCTCGCGGATCGCCTCGACGCGCAAGCTTCCGAATTCGCATTTTCCGGCGTCGTTCGTGTCAACCAGGCGGACGGCACGATCCTCGAGCGTGCCTACGGCTTCGGGGATCGCCGGTGGGAGATTCCAAACGCCGTGGATACGCGCTTCGCGATCGCCAGCGGCCTCAAGGGAATGACCGCGCTCGTCGTGGTGAGCCTGATCGAGGAAGGCGCGCTCGAGCTCGAGACGACCGCCCGCTCCGTGCTCGGCGACGACCTTCCGCTGATCGACGACGCGGTTACCGTCGAGCAGCTTCTGGCACACCGCTCCGGGATCGGGGACTACATCGACGAGGACGTCCACGACGAGGCGACCGAGTACGTGCTGCCGGTGCCGGTGCACACGCTCGCGGACACCGAGGACTACCTCTCGGTGCTCGACGGGTTCCCCTCGAAGTTCCCGCCGGGCGAGCGGTTCTCGTACTGCAACGGCGGCTTCGTCGTGCTCGCGCTGCTCGCGGAGCGGGCGAGCGGCACGCCGTTCCCTGACCTGGCTGCGCGCCGCGTCTGCGAGCCCGCGGGCATGACGGACACGGAGTTACTGCGCTCGGACCGGCTGCCCGCGGGTGCGGCGGTGGGGTACCTCGAAAGGCACGGGCTCTGGACGAACGTGCTCCATCTTCCGGTGCGCGGAACGGGCGACGGCGGCATCTACACCACCGCCGCGGACATTCGAAAGCTCTGGGTGGCGTTCAGCGCGGGGCGAATCGTGTCGAGCGACTGGGTGCGCGAGATGACGCGGCCGCGCAGCGACACCTCTCTGGACAACAAGCGCTACGGGCTCGGCCTCTGGCTGCACCCTACAACGGATACGGTGAACCTCATCGGCGGCGACGCCGGTGTCTCGTTCTACTCGCTCCACAACCCGAAAGACGACGTCACCGCGACGGTTCTCTCGAACTGGTCGGACGGTGCCTGGTGCATCACCGGGCTCCTGGACGAAGCGGTCGGCTAGCCGCCCGCGCTCGGTTCAGGACCGCGCCCGAACGGGAAAGCGAGTAGCAAGACCGGAAAACGTCGCAACGAATGCGAGGGAGGCACCATGACCGACACCGACCTGAAGCCGGCAGCCGAGCTTGCCGGCACGCGAACGGCACCGTTTCCCGGCGAGAGCGACGAGTACGCAGAGGCGCGCCGTGCTCTCCTCGAGGCAGAGATCGAGTTCCGTCGCCACCAGACCAGGCTGGCCGAGCAGAGGCAGGCGCTGCCGCCCGGCCCGGTGATCGAGAAGGACTACCGCTTCCGTGACGAGAACGGCGACGAGGTGGGCCTCGCCGATCTGTTCGGCGAACACGACACTCTCGTCACGTACTTCTGGATGTACGGGCCGCAGCGCGAGCGCCCCTGCCCGATGTGCACCAACTTCCTCGGCGGCGTGAACGGAAACGCGACGGACATCGAGCAGCGCGCCGCGCTCAAGATCCTCGGCCGGAGCCCCGTCGAGCGGCAGAAGGCGTTCGCGCTCGAGCGCGGTTGGCGCGACCTCGAGTTCGTGCAGACGATCGGCGACGAGTACGCCCGGGATCTCGACCTGCTCGACGACGAGGGGAACGAGTTCCCCGCGTTCGTCGTCTACCGGAAGGACGGCGACCGCGTTCGTCTCTTCTACTCGGCGGAGATGCCGTTCGAGGCGGCCGATCCGGGGCAGGATCCGCGAACGGCTCCCGACATTGCGCCGCTTTGGAACGTCCTCGACCTGACGCCCGAGGGCCGCGGCACCGACTGGTACCCGAGTCTCAGCTACTGAGACGCTAGTCGTCGGCGGAGCGCGCCTCGGCCTCGACCGCGTCGGCCCACTCACGGGCAGCGCCGTCGACGTCGGTGGGGCAGATCCCGTAGCAGTGCACGTGTGCCTCGGTGACGAGGTTCCCATTGCGCCACTGGTAGGTCACCTGGTTTCCGTTGCCCACGATCCAGATCACCCACGCCTCGTCGCCGAGCCCGTCGACGTCCTCGTCTTTCGCCACGCCGAAGCCGCCGGTGTCGCCCCACGCGTGCAGGAACTCCCGGTACGCCTTCATCCCGACCTGCGCGTCGAGAGCGGTGCTCATCGCGCTGACGTTCAGATGCGCGAGCTTGTGGTCGTCCGTCCACTTGCTCGACGCGCCGCCCAGCTCCTCGAGGTTCCGGATCTGGTCGTTGAGCGCAGCGATGAGCGGGTCGTCGGCGGTCTCGGGCACCTCGTCGTCGGGATCGCTCACGCCGGTCGACGTGGGCCTCTCCGGCCAGTCCCACTCCGACGCACTCGGCGCGATGACGGAGAGGCGCTGCGCGTCCGCTGCGGTAAACGTCTGCGGTGGCTCCTCCGTCTCTCCCGCGCAGCCGGCTCCGACCGCGGTCGCGACGAGGAGGGGTACGAGTCGGATGCGCATGCGAGGCGATACTGGCCCTCGGTGGCCCTTCGCGCAACAGGTGCAGCGCTCGCACTCGCGCTTCTGCTCGGCGGCGTTGCGCGAGGCTCGTCGGGGGCCGTAGACGCACTCACGCTCGAACAGCAGGTCGGCCAGGTGCTCGTGCTCAGCTTCAAGGGAACGACGGTTCCGCCCTACGTGCGCGAGGCGCTGCGTCAGAAGCGAGTTGCCGGCGTGATCCTCTTCGGCGGCAACATCACGAGCCCCGACCAGCTACGCGCGCTCACGCGTGAGCTTCGCCGAACGGGTGGCAGGCCGATCGTGGCGGTCGACCAGGAAGGGGGAACGGTGCGGCGGGTGCCCTGGGCAGGCCCGCTTGCGGCACAGCCCGAGCAGCTCGTCCGCGACACCGTGCGCTCGGACGCGGAATCGTCCGCGCGGGTCCTTCGCTCGGCGGGCGTCACTGTCACCTTCGCACCCGTCGCGGACGTTCCCAGCGTGAGCGGGGCTGCGCTCGCCGGCAGGTCGTTCTCGCGTGACGCCCGGGCAGCAGCCGCCGCGGTTCACAACGCCGTCGCGGGGTGGCGCTCCGGGGGCGTCGCGGCGACCGCGAAGCACTTCCCCGGTCTCGGCAGCGCGCCGGCGAACACCGACGACGCGATCGTGACCATCGCGCGCTCGCGCGCAGCACTCGACGCCGTCGACCTCGCGCCGTTCCGAGCGGCCGTCGCTGCCGGTGTCCCGCTCGTCATGGTCGGGCACGCGCGCTACCCGGCACTCGATCGCTCGCGGATCGCGTCGCAGTCACGACCGATCGTGCACGAGCTGCTCCGCGAGGAGCTCGGCTTCCGCGGCGTCGTCGTGACCGACTCCCTCGAGGCGCAGGCTTCACTGGCGACGGGAGGTATCTCGTCAGTGTCCGAGCGCGCGTTGCGGGCGGGCGCCGACCTTCTCCTGCTGACCGGGCGTGGGTCCTACGCTCCCGTGTACGCGCACATGCTGGCGGCCGCGAAGCGCTCACCCGAGCTACGTGCACGCGTGCGGGAGTCCGCGGCGAGGGTGCTCGCGCTCAAGGTGCGTGGCCCCCGGCCGCCGCGCTGACGCTGACGCCGAGGTCGCGTAGGAGGCCGTCCTCCAGGCCGTAGACGAGTCCGTGCACCGTCAGCTCCTGTCCCCGCGACCAGGCGTCCTCGACGATCGTGGTGGAGCAGACGTTGAGCACCTGCTCGGCGACGTTCAGCTCGCAGAGCCGCTCGAAGCGATGGTCGTCGGAGAGTCCGGCGAGCTCGTCGGCGTGCTTTTCGCCGACGTCCACGACGTGCCGGAGCCAGTTGTCGACGATCCCGTGTCGCGACCCGTCGAGCGCCGCCCGCACGCCGCCGCAGCCGTAGTGGCCGCAGACGATGACGTGTTGCACCCGCAAGAGGTCGATCGCGTACTGCAGCACGGAGAGGCAGTTGAGATCCGTGTGCACGACGACGTTCGCGACGTTGCGGTGGACGAAGACGTCGCCTGGCGGGAGCCCCACGATCTGGTTCGCCGGGACGCGGCTGTCCGAGCAGCCGATCCAGAGGTACTCGGGCGACTGGTTCTCCGCGAGGTCGGCGAAGAAGCCGCAGTCGCGCGCCACCATCTCCGCCGCCCACGCCCGATTGTTCGCGAAGAGCACGCCGAGATCCGCCATCGCCGGGACGCTACTGCGTACGATGGCCCAGTGGATGTCCCAGGGGACGGCACCATCACCCGGGAGCAAGCCGCCGGCATGCTCGTCGAGGACGTGATGATCGCGAATCCGAAGACGCTTCCGTCGGCGGCCCGCGTCCGGGACGTCCGCGACGTCTTCGCGAAGAAGAACGTGCGCACCGTCTTGCTCGTCGAGGGCGACGCCTTTCGCGGTGCGATCGAGCGGGAGAACCTTCCCGGCAGCGTGGCCGACGACGAGCCTGCGGCTCGCTACGCCGATGCCTCTCCGCTCGCGACCGTGCCGCAGACGCCGATGCGCGACGTGCTCGCGCTGCTGGACGGCCGCGACGAGCCGCGCCTCGTCGTGCTCGACGAGGACGGGGTGACGCTGCGCGGTCTTCTCTGCGCGGACTCGGCCGGCACCGGCTTCTGCCAGCGCTAGAGCTGCAGACGCAAGAGCACCTCGTCGTCGAAC
>Ga0190275_10004147_pt1 | contig 10428 bp, 8 predicted proteins | sample Popmic550T_FD_133745 | JGI IMG/M metagenome (GOLD analysis project Ga0190275, IMG submission 133745) | Populus adjacent soil microbial communities from riparian zone of Yellowstone River, Montana, USA - 550 T | ecosystem: Environmental > Terrestrial > Soil > Riparian zone > Trees stand | place...
CTTCGGGCTGACGATCTCGCTGGAGCCCGCGATCAGCGCGAGCCCCACCGGGCCCGCGATCCGCCCGACGCCGCCGAATCCGTACGCGGAGCCCATGCCGGACGCCCGCAGGCGCTGCGGCCAGACCTCCGCCGCGTAGGGCCCGACGATCGCGAACCCGCCGTCGGTGAAGAAGAACGCCGCCAGCAGCGTGATGAGGAACAGCGGCACGCCGGCGACCTCGGCGTCGAGCGAGACCACCGCGCACAGGACGAGGAACAGCGTGCCCCCGGCGCCCATCAGGCCGCCGGCGCGCGGGCGGCCGACGCGCTCGGACAGCACCGAGAACGCGCCGCGCCCCACGATGCCCGCCAGTGCGACGAAGATGAACAGCGACGCGGCCTTCTCCGGCGAGAGGTCGAGCGAGAGGGCCAGCAACGTCGGCCCCCACAGGATGATCCCGTACTCCGAGGCCGCGGCCGCGAAGTTGCCGCCCCAGGAGACCGCGAGGCTGCGCGGGTAGCGGAACAGCTCGCGCAGGCGCGCCCGCGGCTGCGCGGGCGTCTCCGAGAGGTCGACCTGCTCGGGCGGGATCTCGAGCGCCCATGCCACCGCCCGGCGCGCCTCCTCGGTGCGCCCCTGCTGCAACAGCCACCGGGGCGACTCGGGCACCACCGTGCGGATGTAGAGCGAGAACAGGGCGGGCAGGGCGCCGATCAGCACGAGCCCGCGCCAGCCGATCTCGTCGCCCAGCGTGGACGACAAGACGCTGCCCAGCAGCAGGCCCGCGGGACGAAGACCGTGACGATCCCGCCGATCAGCCCGCGCTGCCGCGTCGGGACGTACTCCTGGACGAGCGGCAGGTCGACGCTGTAGAGCCCGCCCACGCCGAAGCCGACGAAGAAGCGCAGCAGCGCGAGCAGCGCCCAGGAGCCGTCCGCACGAGCGCCATCAGCCCCGTGGAGAGCGAGAACGTCAGCACGGTGGCGATGAAGACGGGGCGGCGCCCCACCCTGTCGGCCATCGCGCCCCAGCCGAAGGCGCCCACGATCGATCCGACGCCGCCGGTGAGGATCAGCACCGCGGTCTGGCCGTAGGTGAGGTCCCACGGCACGACGATGATGCTGACGATGAAGCCCAGCAGGAAGAAGTCGTAGAACTCCATCATGTCGGCCAGCACCGCGGCCGACACGATCTTCTTCTGGCGCCCGGTGAGCGGGCGCTCGTCGATCTGGCGCAGCGTCATGCGTCCAGCACCGCCACTGCGCGCACCGGGGAGCCCGTGCCGCCGCGGATGCGCAGCGGGAAACTCACGAACGTGAACCGCCGCCCCACGACTCCTCGAGGTTGGCGAGGTTCTCGTAGTGGGTGATGCCGCGCGCGCGGCACATCATGTGGCACGGGTAGGTGCGGCTGATCGGGTTGTCCGGACTGGGGGAGTCGACCCCGAAGGCCTTGACCCGCCGCTCGGCCAGCCACTTGCTCGCCTCCTCGTCGAGCCCGGGGTACTCGCTGGTGTAGGCGGGCGTGCCGTGGTGGCGCTCGTAGGCGCCGGTGCGCATCAGCAGCACCTCGCCGGGCTCGAGCGCGTGCCCCGAGCGGTCCAGCGCCGCCTCGAGGTCGCCCGCGCCGATGTAGGCGTGGGCGGGCGCGTCGGCGACGTCGATGCACAGCCCGTCGCCGAAGAAGGTGTCGAGCGGCATCGCGTCGATGGCGGGTGCGCCGGGCGAGGGGTCGAGATGGCTGATCGCGTCGACGTGCGTGGGCCCGTGGTCGCACAGGAGCAGGCCCCGTGACGCGTAGGAGAACCCGCCCTCGAACTTCTCGGCGGTCTCCTCGTGCGTGTGGTGCTCCCGACCACGGTCTTGAGGTGGCCGGGATAGACCCCCATGCCCTGATAGATCTCCTGCGAGAGATCGACGAGTCGCGGCACTGCGTCTCCTCCCTCCGGACGCTCGCGTCCCGGCCGACCCTAGGGTCGCGGTGCGGCGCGACCAAGAAAGCGGCCACGCGGCGTGGTCAGTTCGCGGAGTGGTAGCCCTTCGCGCGGCGGCCCCGGCCGGCGCCCAGCGGGGTGATCGCCGCCTCGCCCTCGGTCACGAGGTATTCGAGATACGAGCGTGATCCCGCGCCGCTGCGCGGCCGCGATCTCGGCCAGCACGAGCCCCGCCACGACCTGCTGGTGCAGGCGCTCGGCGACGCTCCCGTAGGCGCTGTGGTGGGCCTGCTCGAGGGTCGTCACGAAGCGCTCCGCGTCTTCGTGGGCGTCGAGCGCCAGCAGCCCGCGGATCGCATGCAGCCGGTTGGCGTGCTCGTGCATCTGCTCGCGCTGGCCGCGGACGACGCGGGTGAGCGCGGCGACCTGCCGGGTCTGGCGGTCGATCAGCCGCGCGGTGCGGATCGCGCTCGCGGCGTGCTCGCCGAAGAACGACAGCAGGAGGAGCTGGCGGCGCCGCCACGGCTCGGCCCGCGAGCGGTACACGTTGAGCGCCCCGAGCGTGTCCGCGTGGGAGCGCAGCGGCACCGAGGCCAGCGCGCGGTAGCCCTCGCGCCGCGCGACCGCGCGCCACGGCGCGAAGCGCGCGTCGGTTTCGGTGTCCTCGATCGCGATCGCTCGGCCCTCGGCGACCGCGAGTCCCGACGGCCCGTGCCCGGGCGCGAGTTGAGTGGGCGCGCCGGCGAGCAGCGCGGCGTAGCCGGCGCTGAGCCCGTGCGCGCCGGCGAGCCGGAAGTGGTCGCGGCCCTCGAGGAGCAGGATGCTGGCCGAGCGCGCGCCCACCACCGTCGCGGCCTCCGCGGCGATGTGGTCGAGCAGCGCCGGCAGCGGGCCGCCGGCCGCGACCGCGCGGCTCACGGCCAGCATGCCGGAGATCTCGCGCAGGGAGGCGGGCGCGCCGTCGCTCGCCGCGGCGGGCGGGCGTGCGCCCGCTCGCTCGCCTGCGGGCTGTGTCTCGAGACGTTGCACGTGACCGCGGCCCTTGTCCCGCCCCTCCAGTGGCGAAGCATAGAGGCGCGCGGCGCGGTGTCAGACCCGGGTGCGCCGGGTCGCGGGCGGCGCCTCCGCGGACTGCGCGCCGCCCCCGCCTCGAGCCAGCCGCGACGGCCACCAGATCCGGTCCCCGACGACGAACACCAGCGCGGGCACGAGGATCGAGCGCACGACGAACGTGTCGAGCAGCACGCCGAAGGCGATGATGAAGCCGATCTCGGTGAGGAACACCAACGGCAGCACGGCGAGCGCCCCGAACGTGCCCGCCAGCACGATGCCGGCCGAGGTGATCACCGCGCCGGTGACCGCCAGCCCGCGCAGCATCCCCTCGCGCGTCCCGTACCGGAGGGTCTCCTCCCGCACGCGGGCCATCAGGAAGATGTTGTAGTCGATCCCCAGCGCGACCAGGAAGACGAACGTCAGCAGCGGCAGCGACGGGTCGATGCCCGGGAACCCGAACACGTTCTCGGAGAAGAACATGCCGGTCCCGAGCGCGGCGGCGAAGGACAGGATCACCGTGGCGACCAGCAGCGCCGGCGCGAACAGCGAACGCAGCAGCACGGCCAGGATCGCGAACACGACGACCAGCGCGATCGGGATGATCACGCGGTTGTCGCGCGCGGCGGCCTCGCGCAGGTCGTGCTCGGCGGCGGTCGGGCCGCCGATCAGCACGCCCTCGCCGCCGGCCTGCTTGGCCACCGTGCGCAGGCCGGGGATCTCGCCGAAGGCCTCCGTGGAGTAGGGGTCGACCTTCAGCTGGAGGTCGAAGCGGACACCCGGCGGACCTTGCACGGGCGGGCCGATCTGTGCCACTGCCGGGTCGCGCTGCAGCGCCGCGCGCACCGCCGCGACCTTCCCGGGGTCGTCGACCACGACCGTCGTGGGCACGTTGGCGCCGGCGGGGAAGTGGGCGGTGAGGAGGTCCTGGCCCTTGACCGCCTCGACCTCGCCGCGGAAGGAGTTGCCGCTGGTCAGCCCAGTGTTCAGCTGCAGGAGCCCGGCCGCCAGCACCAGCAGCGCGAGCGTGGTGACGACCGCCACCCGGCCCGGCGCCGCCGCGACGCGGTCGCCGATCCGCCGCCAGAAGCCGTGGGTCTCGTCGGAGAGCCGGTGGCGCGCGGCCAGCGGGCGCTCGATCCGGGGAAAGAGCATCCCGGTGTCCAGGCGGTGGAAGGCCGGCGCCAGCAGGAAGAAGGTCACGAGGGCGGCGAGGACGAACGCGGCCGCGGCCGCGACGCCGCCTCCGCCCGCGGCCACGGCGGCGGCGAGCGCGCCGATCAGGACCGCCACCACCGCGCGGCGCGCACGGCTGCGGTGCGGCGGCAGCGGCCCGCCCGGCCCGTCGGGCACGAACGGCCAGAACGCGCGGCGGCCGGCGATCACGAGCGCGGCCGGCAGCATCGTGAGCATGAACAGCATCGCGAGGCCGACGCCCATCGCGCCGATCGGCCCGAGGCCGGCGGTGCCGTTGACCTCGGCGAACACGAGCACGAGCAGCGCCGCCATCACGGTCAGCCCGGAGGCGAGGATCGCCGGGCCGGCGTTGCCGAGCGCGATCTGCATCGCCTCGTGCTTGGAGTCGTGGCGGCGCAGCTCCTCGCGGTAGCGCGAGACCAGCAGCAGCGCGTAGTCGGTCCCCGCGCCGAAGACCAGCACCGGCAGGATCCCGCCCGACTGGCCGTTGATCGTCACGCCCGCCTCCGCGAGCAGGTAGCCGAAGCCGCGCGCGCTGACCTCCGCGAACAGCACGGTGAAGAAGGGGATGGTCCAGAAGATCGGCGAGCGGTAGATCAGGACCAGCAGGATCAGCACCAGACCGCCGGCCGCCAGCAGCAGCTGTCCGTTGATGTCGCCGAAGACCTCGATCGCGTCGGCCCCGAAGCCCGCGGCGCCCGTCACCTCCACCTGCAGCCCGTCGCCGCGCAGCGCATGCGCGCGATCGCGGACCTCGGTGACCGAGTCGAGGAACTCGTCGCCGCTGCCGCCCGTCTCCCGCACCTGGGTGACGATCAGCACCGCCTCGCCGTCGCGCGCGGGGAGCGGTCCCTCGGTGCCGGCTGTGATCGGCGGCGGGTCGTCCTTGAGGCTCTGCACGAGCGCGCGCGCCTGGGCGAGGTCGGTCGGGGTCAGCCGGCCGTCGTCGCGCGCGATGACCGTGACGGCGGCGGCCGTGTCGCCGGCCGGGAAGCGCTCGATCTGCTGCAGCGCCTTGACCGACTCGGCGTCGCCGGGCAGGAAGGAGGTCGCCTCGTTCTCCTGGGCGTCCTCGAACCTGCCCGACAGCGGGCCGACCGCGGCCACGAGGACGAGCGCGATCGCGAGGACGAAGAACTTCGGGATGCGCTGCGCGGGGAGGGTGAAGAGCTTCGACACGGGGAGCGGCCGAAACGGCGGCCACCGAGGGTACGGAGCGCGCCGCCGGGGGGATCGGACCGCCCCGCATCCGAGCACCCCCTGACGGGCGGGGCGAGGCGGGTAGCTCGACCCGCGGGGTTCGGTTGTCCCTACCCCGCGGCGAGCAGCTCTTCGAGCTGCGCCGGCTCGGTCACCGGCATCCGGCAGGCGAAGCGCTCGCACACGTAGGCGGCGGCGCGGCCCTCGACCGGCTCGCGCCCCTTGAGGAGGGGAACCCCGCCGTTGCCGCCGTCGCCCGCGGCCAGCACGAGGTGGGGCCGGAACGCCGAGCGCACGACGCGCTCGAGCGGCTCGCGGTCCTCGCCGACCAGCGCCACCTCGCGCACCGTGGCGAGGTGGAAGTCGATCGCCTGCAGCAGGTGGCCGAAGGCGACCGGGTGCTGTGGCGCGATCGTGTGCAGGAGCCGGATCGTGCCCGCCGCGGCGTCCTCGTAGCGCGCCTCGCCGGTCAGCGCCGCCAGCCGCAGCAGCCCGAAGGTCGCCGCCGACGCCCCGGACGGGATCGGCGCGTCCTCGAGCTCCTTGCGTCGCGTGACGAGCTGCTCGCCGTCCGACGGGGTGGAGAAGAAGCCGCCTTGCTCGGGGTCGGCGAAGCGCTCGATGATCGTCTCGGCGAGCTCGCGCGCGGCGTCGAACCAGCGCGGCTCGAACGTCGCCTCATAGAGCGTGAGCAGCGCCTCGAGGAGAAACGCGTGGTCCTCCAGGTAGGCGCGCAGGCGGCCGCGCCCATGGTTGTAAGTGCGCAGCAGGCGGCCGTCGGCATCGCGCAGGTCGCGCTGCACGAAGTCCGCGCACGCGCGCGCGGCGTCGAGGTAGTCCTCGCGGCCGAGCACCGCGCCGGCATCGGCCAGCGCGGAGATCATGAGCGCGTTCCACGCGGTGAGGCGCTTGTCGTCGAGGCCGGGGCGGACGCGCCGCTCGCGCGCGGCGTACAGGCCCCGCTTGATCTCGGCGAGCTGCGGCGGGTCGGGCGTCGCGCGCACGGGGATGTTGCGGCCCTCGAAGTTGCCGTCCTCGCTCATGCCGAAGTGATCGATCGCCACCGCCCCGAGCTCTTCGCCGAGGGCCTCGCGCACTTCGGCCGTCGTCCAGACGTAGTACTTGCCCTCGACGCCCTCGCTGTCCGCGTCGAGCGCCGAGGCGAAGCCGCCCTCGGGCTGGCGGAGCTCGCGCAGCGCCCAGTCGAGCGTCTCGGTGCACACGCGCTCGAGCAGCCGGTCGCCCGACACCTGGAAGCCGTGCAGGTACGCGCGGGCGAGCAGCGCGTTGTCGTAGAGCATCTTCTCGAAGTGCGGGACGATCCAGGCCGCGTCGACCGAGTAGCGCGCGAAGCCGCCGCCGACCTGGTCGTAGATGCCGCCGGTGGCCATCGCGCGCAGCGTGTGCAGCGCCATCTCGCGCTCCGGGGCGGCGCTCGCGGACCCGATGGCGCCGGGGTCGGCGGGTGCGCGCGCCGCGGCGCGGCGCAGCAGGAGCTCGATGACCGAGGCGGCAGGGAACTTCGGAGCCCGGCGGTTGAAGCCGCCGCGCTCCGCGTCGTAGTCCCGCGCGAGGGCGGCGACGGCGGCGTCCAGCGAAGCGGGGTCGAGCTCGGCGTCGGGCGCCTGGAGCCGCGCCGCGCCCGCCAGCCGCTCGACGATCTGCGAGGACTGCTCGAGGATCTCGGCACGCTGGTCGCGCCACGCGATCGCGACCCCGTTGAGCACCTGCGGCCAGCTCGGCATCCCGTGGCGCGGCGCGGGCGGGTAGTAGGTGCCGGCGTAGAACGGCACGCCGTCAGGAGTGATGAACGCGTTCAGCGGCCAGCCGCCCTGGCCGGTCATGGCCTGGACGGCCTCCATGTAGATCGCGTCGACGTCCGGGCGCTCCTCGCGGTCGACCTTCACGCACACGAAGTGCTCGTTCATCAGCGCCGCGATCTCGGCGTTCTCGAACGACTCGCGCTCCATCACGTGGCACCAGTGGCAGGCGGAGTAGCCGATCGAGACGACGAGCGGGACGTCGCGCTCGCGGGCGGCCGCGAACGCCTCGTCGCCCCACGGACGCCAGTCGACGGGGTTGTCCTTGTGCTGGAGGAGGTAGGGCGAGGTCTCGTGCGCGAGCTGATTCGGCATGTGGATAGTGTCCTAGCCATGCCGCATCATCGTGAAACGATTACCGCGCTCGGGGCGCCGGCCGCGGTCGGCCCGTACTCCCACGCCGTCCGTACGGGTGACCTGCTGTTCATCTCGGGCCAGGTGCCGCTCGACCCGGAGTCCGGGGAGCTGGTCGGCGAGACGTTCGCAGACCAGGCGCGGCGCTGCCTGGAGAACCTCGCGGTGGTCGCGGCCGCGGGCGGGGCGACGCTGGCCGACGCGGTGCGCGTCACCGTCTACCTCACCGACATGAGCGCGTTCAACGAGGTCAACGAGGTCTACGGGACGTTCTTCGAGACCGAGCCGCCCGCCCGCGTGGCGATCGGCGTGGCGGCGCTGCCCAAGGGCGCCAAGGTCGAGATGGACGCGGTCCTGGCGCTCTCCGGGTGACCGTCACCGCGCGCGACGTGCTCGCCGCCCGCCCGGCGGTCGACGCGGTCGCGCGCCACACGCCAATCGTGTCCTCGCGGACGCTGTCCGAGCGCGCGGGCGGCGTCGTCGCCCTCAAGGCGGAGAACCTCCAGCGCACCGGCTCGTTCAAGGTCCGCGGCGCCGCCGCCAAGCTCGCCGCGCTGGGCGAGGAGGGGTGCGTACGCGGCGTGGTGGCAGCGTCGGCCGGCAACCACGCGCAGGGCGTCGCGTGCGCCGCGGCCGCGCTCGGCGTGCATTGCGAGGTGTTCGTACCCGGCGACGCGCCGCTGGCCAAGGTGGAGGCCGCGCGCGACCAGGGCGCGACGGTCCACGTCGGCGGCGCCGCGGTCGACGAGTGCCTCGCCGCCGCGCGGGAGCGCGCGCAGGCGGGCGGCCTCGCCTTCGTGCACCCGTTCGACGACCCCGACGTGGTGGCGGGCCAGGGCTCGGTCGGCCTCGAGCTGCTCGACCAGGTGGAGGACCTCGCGCGCGTGGTCGTCCCGGTCGGCGGCGGCGGGTTGGCGAGCGGCATCGCCATCGCCGTGAAGTCCGCGCGCCCCGAGGTCGAGGTCGTCGGCGTGCAGGCGGCGGCGTGCGCGCCCTACCCCGAGTCGCTGCGCCGCGGCGAGCCCGTGCCGGTGGACAGCTCGCTGACGATCGCCGACGGCATCGCGGTCAAGCGCCCGGGGGAGCTCACGCTCGGCCTGCTGGGGCGCTGGCTGGACGGCATGGCGGTGGTCGCCGAGGAGGAGACCGCGGAGGCGATGGTGCTGCTGATGGAGCGCTGCAAGCTCGTGGTGGAGGGGGCGGGCGCGGTGTCGGTCGCGGCGCTCACGGGCGGCCAGGTGGCGCCCGCGCCGCGCGGCACGACGGTCGCGCTGCTGTCGGGCGGCAACGTCGATCCCGGGCTGCTGGCGACGATCGCCCGCCGCCACGAGACCGAGGCGGGCCGGCGCCTGGTGCTGCTCACGCGGCTGCCCGACCGGCCGGGCTCCCTGCACCGGCTGCTCGGGCTCCTGGCGGAGACCGGCGCCAACGTGGTGGACGTGGCCCACGTCCGCGAGGGGCTCGACCTGCACGTGCGCGAGACCGCGGTGGAGCTCGTGCTCGAGACACGCGGCCGCGACCACCGCGACGCGGTGCTGGCGGCGCTCGCCGGCGCGGGCTACGAGGCGCGCGTCCTGCGCTGACCGCCCTCGGAACCGTTCCCCGCGGCACCGCACCGGGTACAGCGGTACCAGGGAGAAAACGGGAGGGAACGTCGGTGATCCGTCTGACGTCGCAAGCCTGCGACGAACTGCGTCACGACGAGGCGCTGGTCTTCGACTGGCATCGCGTCGCCATCTGCTGCGCGTGCGCGGGCGAGGTGTCGCTGCGCCGCGCCGAGCGGCGCCGCATCGAGGGCTCGCGCGTCTACCGGCGGCTGCCCGCCGAGCCTCCCGTGCCGGTCTACGCCCATCGGCACGCGGCCGTGCACCTGGCCGGCCGCGACGTGGCGGTCGACTGCCGCCGTCGTCTGGGCATCCGGCGCTTCGCCTCGGACCTTCCGCCGGACTTCGGGCTCCGCGCGAGCCTGGGCCGGCTGCCCGAGCCATCTGATCAGGGGAGACAGACGTGAGGACGCAGACGCGCACACGCACGATCGTGATCTGGACCGGCGTCGCGCTCGTCGGCGCGGTGTCCTGGGCCGTGATCGCGCTCGTGCGAGGCGAGACCATCTCGGCCGCGTGGCTGGTGTTCGCGGCCCTCGCCTCGTACGCCATCGGCTATCGCTTCTATGCACGCTTCATCGCACGCAAGGTCCTGGGGGTCGACGACAAGCGGGCGACGCCGGCGGAACGGCTGGACAACGACGTCGACTTCCAGCCGACCGACCGCCGGGTCCTCTTCGGCCACCACTTCGCGGCGATCGCGGGCGCGGGCCCGCTGGTCGGCCCGGTGCTGGCCGCGCAGATGGGCTACCTGCCGGGCACGGTCTGGATCATCGTCGGCGTCATCTTCGCCGGTGCGGTGCAGGACATGGTCACGCTGTTCTTCTCGATGCGCCGCGACGGCAAGAGCCTCGGCCAGATGGCGCGCGACGAGATCGGCCCGGTCGGCGGCGTGGCCGCCCTGCTGGCGGTCTTCTCGATCATGATCATCCTGCTGGCGGTGCTGGCGCTCGTGGTGGTCAACGCGCTGGCGCAGTCGCCGTGGGGGACGTTCTCGATCGCGATGACGATCCCGATCGCGTTCTTCATGGGCTTCTACATGCGCGTCCTGCGGCCGGGGCGGGTGCTCGAGGTCAGCGCCATCGGCGTGGCGCTGCTGCTGCTGGCGATCGTCGCCGGCGGCTGGGTGTCGGAGTCCGGCGGCGCGCTGGCCGACTTCTTCACGCTGACGCCGGAGGCGCTGACGATCTGCCTGGTCGTCTACGGCTTCCTCGCCTCGGTGCTGCCGGTGTGGATGCTGCTGGCGCCGCGCGACTACCTGTCGACGTTCATGAAGATCGGGACGATC
>Ga0190275_10004148_pt1 | contig 10427 bp, 7 predicted proteins | sample Popmic550T_FD_133745 | JGI IMG/M metagenome (GOLD analysis project Ga0190275, IMG submission 133745) | Populus adjacent soil microbial communities from riparian zone of Yellowstone River, Montana, USA - 550 T | ecosystem: Environmental > Terrestrial > Soil > Riparian zone > Trees stand | place...
CGGGCGCGACGATGCGAAGCTCGAAGCTCTCAGGATAGTTCGACGGGTTGCGGACGATGAAAGGGATGTACATCGTGTCGCCGGGCGTGGCCGTCAGACCCTTCGAGACGGCGTCAACGCGCGCGGCTGAAACGCGACCGACCGAGATGGTCGGGCCGTCGAAGTTCGACGGAATGAAGAGGCTCTGCGTCCGCATCGTCCCGCGACCGACGGGCTTGCTTGTGCCGGCCAGAGCTTCGGGCACGGCGCGGAGCGTGACCGTTATCTCGCGGTTGTCGCGCGAATCCAGATCGCCGAGCGCCCAGATGGCCGTGCGCGAGAGGCGGTCGTAGGCGATGGGCGCGGGCGTTGCGTTGACAAGCTCGAAGTCGGGGTTGAAGACGAAGTCTGCGCGCGTCGAACGCGCAGCCGCGCTCCCCTGATTGCGGACGCTGATGCGCTGCGTGAAAGTTTCGCCGGGCTGGACGCCTTCCTGCAAGGCATTGGAAGAGGCCGCGAGCGCGGCGGCGACGACCGTCAGCGATGCGTCGGAGACTCGCGTCACGGTCGCGTCGGCCTGCGAGGCGGCGCGGACGAGGAATCGCTGCTGCTGGTTGTCGGGCGCGTTATCAGGTACACGCGCGTTGAGCATGACCTCTATGCTTGAGCCGCGCTGCATCGAGGGCGTGACGAAGATGGGCAGGCCCGTGTCGTTGCCGCTCTGGCTGAAAGTAGGCTGGTACTCGGCGGGTAGGTCGGTCTCGATTCGGAACTGGTCTTCCTTGTTGCCGGCGTTGGTGATTACGAGCGGGAGTTGAATCGCCTGACCGGGCTGAGCCGCGAGGGCCGCGCGCTGGAGCGAGAGTTGGAGGTCGGGCACTTGCCGGACGGTAATGCTGAAGCCTCCCTGCGCGTCGCCCGCGCCCACGGGCGGAGGCGTGCTGATTACGGGCGTCGGAGTCTCGATGGGACGAGCGGGCGTCGGCGCGGGAGTTGACACCGGCCTCGCCGGACGATTGCGTTCGGCGGCGACGTTTGTTTCCAGTCGCTCCATTCCTGCCGCGGGCGCGCTCGGAGTTGAAACGGCGGGCGTGGGCCTGTTTGTATTCGCGTTTGAGTTGACGGGAGCGGGCGGACTGCCCCCGCGACGGCGACCCGTCGTTCGCGGGCGCTCGGCTTCGCCTCCGCCACGAATCGTGAGCGAGGGCGTGTTTGAGTTCGCATTGCCGCGCGCGATTTCGGTCGGCGTCGGGCGCGGCGTAGGAGCTGTGCGAGCGGGGCGAGCGGGGGTTGGCGTCGGAGTCGCTCGCGCCACAGCCACGGGCGTGGCCTGTGCGCGCGGCGTCGGGCTTGCAGCCGGAGCGGAAGGACGGCTCGCCGCCTCGGCCTTCGCAGCCGTCAACTCGCTCTCGAAGATGTCAACGAAGGGCGTGTCCTTCATCGTGTGAAGGCGCTGCGAGACTTCGTCGGCTTCGGAGAATTTACCCATCTCGATGTATGAGCGACCGAGCCAGAGGAGCATCAGGTCTGCGATGAAGCTGTTGGGATGACTCTTGAGAAAGGCGCTGAAGACGTTCGCGGCCTGCTCGAACTGACCCTTCGCGAAGAGCGCGCGGCCTCGGTTGAAGACATCCTGCTCGGCCTGCGAGGGCGTTTCGTCCTGCGGGTGCGCGGGCTGTGGGGTCGAGGCCGTCGAGACGGCGGCGGCGGTTGGGGTGAAGACGAGCGCGGCGGCTAGCGCGAGCGCGCCGATTCCATTCCTAATAAACAAAATATTTATCCTCCGACGGGCAGGTGCGAGTTTTATCGAATTGTCCAATCTGAAAGTATCGCCGGGAGAACGAACGCGCCGCACGCGCCTCGTCGTAAGCCCCGGCTTCAGTCGCGCAGGATAATACAGCCTCGCGGGCGCGTCGGACAAGGCTCTATTCAGTCGGGAGTAGTAGAGAGTCGTTTTTTTACTTGCGACGCGACACTTCAATGCGGTCGCCGGGCTTGAGCGTAGGGTCGGGCACAACGCCGCCCTCGATCTGGCGTAGGTTGTGCTCGGTCGAGACCAGCCGCCCGTCCTCGCCCGCTCGCGAAACCTTCACCTTCTCGCCCGCAAGGCGCGTCACCCCGCCCGAAGCCAGAAGCGCCTGCGTGAGCGTCATACCGACGTGAAAATCTTTCTGCCCCGGCGAGGCGATCTCGCCGCCGATGTAGAAGAACTCTGGCGGGCGCACCGTAAGGTTGACAACGTCTCCGGGCTGCACGAGCGCGGTCATCGCGGCGGCGTCGTTCAGATCAACGCTCGTCGTCTTACCCGTCGCGTGCGAGATGATGATGGCGCGTCCCGCTTCCGGCTTGGGCTGGGCTTCGGCGACAACGACGTAGAGCGGTATGGCCTCGCGCCTGAGAATCTTCGTGCCGGGGTCGCCTGCAAGTCCGCTCACAAGAACGGCGTGGCTCGCGTACTCGCGCACGCTGACGCGCAACTGCGGGCGGTCGAACACTCCCCGGTGGCGAAGCTCCGCGATGAGCTGTGCCGAAAGCTCTTCGGCGGTCATGCCCGCGGCGGTCACAGGATCGCGCAGCAGAGGATAATCGAGCGCGCCGCCCGCAAGCACCGTGTAGAGCGTTGACTGGCGCGGGTCTGGGGCATTGAGCAGACGTATGTCGAGAACGTCGCCGATACCGATTCGATAAATGGACGTGAGCGGAAGAGGTGCGGGCGCGGCTGCCGGTTTCGGTAGATTACTCGAAGCGTTAGGCGCGGCGAGCGGCGAAGAATTTTTGCCGTCGTCAACGGGTTTCGCCTCGACGGGAGCCGTCTTGGCGGGCGTGCTAACGGGGACGGGCGAAGGTGTGCCGGGCTTGGCCGGGGCATCGCTCGCCGCGGCACCGTTGCCGTTTTCCGCAGGCGTTACCGTCGCCGCCGCGGTCGAAATCGAGGCCGGGTTCTGATCCTTCTCCGCCGCGCGGCCCGCGGCGGTCTTTTCGCCCTCGGGGCGTGCGGCGCTCTCTTTCTTGCTATCAATCAAACGCGCCTTGTTCGTCTCGTCGGACGGCGCGGGCTTCTTCTTCTCGTCCTTCTTCGGCGCGCTCGCTTCCGCGCCGCCGACGCCCTTCTCTTCGGCGACCGGGCCGACGCGCGGACTTTCGACCTGAAAGTTTGCCGCGCGCGCGCTCGTCGCACAAAAGACGAGCGCGAAGGCGAGGGCTGTAAAAAACTTCTTCATACTGACACTCTTCCTTGCTGAACCTTCGTAGACGCTCGCCGCCGGGCATGGCGACACGAGCGGCATCCGATTACTTTAAACGACGAAACCCGCCTGATTCGCAGAGACTGAAGCTATAAAATACGTCGCGCGCCGACAGAGTCGGGCGGCGGCGGAGCTACCGACCGGACGCCGTTTCTTGTTTTCGAGACTGATTTTCGCAGGCGGTCGCCGCGCCGCTTTGGAGAAGGGTCGAAAAGGTCAAAGACGCGGGCGGGCTTGCTCCAATTTCCCGCGTTTAGATTCTAACCTTTGTCTTTCAAGGCTGGCAAGATTTCCGGCGGAAAAAGATTCGGCCAGCTCGCGCCGAGCCGACCACGCACGACCTCCTCCACCTCGTCCGCGGTCGCACAACTCAAACAATCGCGCGCGAGCGCCGCGGCTTCCAAAGCGTCCAGCCCGGCGATTGTTTGACGCACGCGCGGTATCGCCGTCGGCGCCATGCTCAACTCGCGCGCGCCCAATCCCAGAAGCACGGCTGCGTATGCGGGGGAGGCGGCCATCTCGCCGCAGACGATTGAAGGGATGCCCGCATCGCGCGCTGCGCCCAGAGCGCGCCCGATGCACTGCAAGACCGCAGGGTGCAGCGAGCGGAACCACCCGGCCACCTCGTCGTTGCCACGGTCAACGGCGAGCGTGTACTGCACCAGATCGTTCGTGCCGAGACTGAAGAAGTCCACCTCGCGCGCAAGCCTGTCGGCCAGCAGCGCGGCGGACGGCACTTCGATCATAGCTCCGACGCGCACGCGCCCGACCGCGATTCCCTCTTTCTTCAGGTTGTCGCTCTCCTCCTCGATTATCTTTCGAGCGCGGCGCACGTCCGTGATGTCCGAGATCATCGGCAGCACGAGGTCTATGCGCCCACGCGCGGCGGTTCTTAGAACGGCGCGGGCCTGCGTCCGCAGAACGTCTTCACGCTGGAGGCAGAATCGTATCGCGCGAAGGCCGAGCGCGGGGTTCCGCTCCTCACCACCGTCGGCGCGCGAGGGCGTCAACTTGTCGCCGCCCAGATCGAAGAGCCTAACAGTTACGCCGTCGTCGCCCGCTATGCTCGCGAGCTTCTCGTAAGCGGCGCACTGCTCGTCCTCATTCGGCATCGTGCCGCGATGCGAGAGAAGAAACTCCGAGCGGAAGAGGCCGATGCCCCGCGCCCCGAAGCGGCTCACCCATTCGTACTCGACCGGCAGCTCGACATTCGCACGCAGGATCACCTCGACGCCGTCGAGCGTGTGAAGCGGCCCGTGCAACTCTTCCGTCAACACGGCGCGCGTTGACGCGACGCCTTTGTGCCGTCCTTCGATTTTGAAAAGCTCGAAGTTGACGGGCGAAGGATGAAGGGCGACTTCGCCTGCGCGAGCGTCAACGACGGCCCTGTCGCCCGTGCGCGCGGCCCGATAGAAGTCGCGCAGGCCGACGACCGCGGGGATGCCGAGGCCGCGCGCGATGATGGCCGTGTGCGAAGTCCAACCTCCAACGTCCGTGGCAATGGCCTTGATATGCGTGAAGTCGAACTCCGCAATCGTCGAAGGCATCAACTCCTCCGCGACGACGATTGCGTCTTCCGTAAGATGCCGCCCGCGCATGCTCTCGCCGCTCAAAGCGACGAGCAGACGGCGCGTCACGTCTTCGATGTCCGAGCTTCGCTCGCGAAGGTAATCGTCCTTGATCTCTTCGTAGACCGCGAGCAGGCGGTCGGTGACGACTTTGACGGCCCACTCGCTGCACACGACCTCGTCGCGGATGACCGCCTCGACTTCCTCGTTGAGCTTCCGGTCTTCGAGCATCAAAAGATGCGCGTCGAAGATGTAAGCATGATCGTCGCCGAGGGCGCGAACGGCGCGCTTCTTGAGCGCGAGGAGCTGGCGGCGCGAAAGGCGCACGGCGGCACGGTAACGCCGGACTTCGCGCTCTACTTCGCCCGCGTTGAGAACGACGCGATAGATGCTGTGCCGGCCTCCGCTGTGGATTCGCAGCACGCGGCCCGCGGCCACGCCGTCCGAGACGGCTATGCCCTGCCAGCGCTTCTCTCGTCTGTCCCGCTTCCTGCTCACTCTTCCTCTTCTCCGAGGCCGCCCGCGATGAGCGCGCAGACGGCGTCGAGCGCGTCCGCTTCGTCCGGCCCCTGCGCTGAGACCCGAAGCTCCGTGCCGCGCGCGGCGGCGAGCATCAGCACGCTCAAAATTGATTTCGCGTCCGCCGACGCGCTTCTGTCTGCGCGCTCAAGCCTGATAGCACTCTGGAACGCGCTTGCCGTGCGTACGAGACGCGCGGCGGCGCGTGCGTGAAGGCCCAGACGGTTGACGACGACGACGCTTCGCTCGACCACTTCAGCTCTTGCGCCCCCCTCCCGAAAGAAGCTCGCCCGCGAGATAGATTCCCTCGCGCCCCTGATCGCGCACGAGCCGCGCAATCTCTTCGAGCGACTCGCCTCCGTGCTGGTTGGCGAGCTTGATGACCATCGGCAAGTTGACGCCCGTCACCACTTCCACTTCTCCCGCGCTAAGAAACATCGAGGCGATGTTGGTCGGCGTGCCGCCGAACATGTCCGTCATCAGAAGCACGCCGCGCCCTTCCGAGACGCGCTCGATTGCGCGCCCGACTTCGTTGTTCGCGGCTTCCGGGTCGTCGTGCCAACCGATGGAGACGGCTGTGATGTGCCTGACGTGGCCGATGATCGTCTCCGCCGCCGACAGAAGCTCGTTCGCCACCTGCCCGTGCGACACGATGACGCCGGCCACGCGCCTCGCCGCCTCGTCTCTGGTTTTATCAGCCATTCATCCTCACCTAATGTGCGACTATTCTTTCAGCTTGCGGAGCAAGCGACAGCGTAAAGCCCAGCGTGAAGCCGTAGGCGAACGCTGGGTCAGTACCGTAAAAAGAAGATCAAGCTCACGAAGTGAGCGACAGACGTGTGCGCTGTCGCCCGCCTTCGCGGGCTTGGAAATTGTGTTGCATACAAACCCAGCGTTACGCTGCGCTCCACGCTGGGCTTTACTCTGGACGCCTGCTTCGCAGGCTCTGAAACCAGTGAAAACGAGTTATACATTGGGCTATCAACTTCTCAGTTTTGCTGCCTACTGCCTACTGCCTTCTGTTTCTTAGTCTTCCTCACGTCGCGATGCACCGCCGCCGCTTCAAAGCCCGCGGCGCGAAGGTGGCGCGCGATTGTGTTGGCGACCATCACGGAGCGGTGACGGCCTCCCGTGCAGCCGATGCCGATGGTCACGTAAGACTTCCCCTCGCGCTTGTAGAGCGGAAGGAGATAGTCAATCAGCTCCGTGAATCGCCTGACGGTTTCTTTAACTTCATCGCTCGCGTTCAGGTAACGAACGACGCGCGGATCGTGGCCCGAAAGGTCGCGAAGCTCCGCGATGAAGTGCGGGTTCGGCAAGTGCCGCACGTCGAACAGGAGGTCAACGTCGTGCGGGCTTCCGTGCTTGTAGCCGAAACTGTAGACCTGCACGCGCATCGGCGCGCTCGCCGCGTCGGGCTTGAAACGCTCGATGAGAAGGCGGCGCAATGTGTGAACCGTGTGGGCGGAAGTGTCAATCACCTGATCGGCGAGCGCGCGTATGTCGGCCATCGCGGCGCGCTCCTTGCGGATGGAGTCGAGCAGGCCGTCGCCCTCTTCCGCGGGGTGCGGGCGGCGCGTCTCGCTGAAGCGGCGCACCAGCACGTCGTCCGAAGTCTCGAAGAAGAGTACGAAGACGCGCAGCCCCGAAGCTCGAAGCTCCTTGAGTCGTTTCGGGAACTCGCGAAGGAAGTGGCCCTCGCGTATGTTGATGACGAGCGCGGCACGCTCGATGTGAGGGCGGTTGCGGTCGTCGGGGCGGACGAGCCGCGCGAAGGTCGGCAGAAGCGTAAGCGGAAGATTGTCAACGCAGAAGTAGCCGAGGTCTTCAAAGGCGTTCGTGGCCGAGGACATCCCCGACCCGCTCAGGCCAGTGATGATAACAACGTCAGGCTCGCTCGCGGCGTCGGCCTGCATTTTCTCCGACTGTTTTTTATCGGCCATCCGCAGCCTCGCCGTCACCTTCCCGCCCCGACGCCGCGCCGCCGGAAATTTTCTTTCCTTCTACGTTGAGCAGCTCTTCATGTCGCGCGACGAGCCTCCGCGCGGCATTGTAACCGCGAAGGCGCAGGAGGTGAACGCGCACCGCGGTCTCGACGAGCGTCGCGAGGTTTCGCCCCGGACTCACGGGCAGAACGTAGTGCGGCACGGCGACGCCGAGGACTTCGACCGTTCGCGCGTCGAGGCCCAGACGCTCGACCTCGGTCGCCTCTTCCCAACGCTGGAGCATGATGTCGAGGTCAATCTGTTTCGGCCCGCCCACGGCGGACACGCCGAACAGCTCGCGTATGTTGAGGATGCCTAAGCCCCGAATCTCTATGTGCTCGCGCAGGAGGTCGGGCGTGCTGCCGACGAGTTGACCCGGACGAGTTCTGCGGACTTCGACGATGTCGTCCGCGACGAGCTGGTGGCCTCGCATAATCAGGTCGAGCGCGCACTCGGACTTTCCCACGCCGGACTTGCCCTCGACTAAAACGCCGAGGCCGTACATGTCGAGCAGGACGCCGTGGCGAACCTCGCGCGGCGCGAGCGCGTCCTCCAGATACTCCGTGATCGCCGTGATGGCGACGGAGCTGACGAGCGGCGTCTGTATGAGCGGGAGCGCGAACACTTCGGCGGCTTCTAAAAGCTCGGCGGGCGGCACGAGATTTTTCGTGACGAGGACGCAGGAGATTTTATCAAGCTCAAGGTTTGTGATGGCCTCGCGCCGGTTTACGGGCGATAGCTGGCCGAGGAATTGCAGCTCGCTCTGCCCGACTATCTGCACGCGGCCCTCGTGCATGTAGTGCGTGAAGCCAGCGAGCGCGAGGCCGAGCTTCTGTATGCGTGGCGTGTTGAGCGAGCGCGACTCCGCGCCGCGCGCCCCTGCGAGGAAGCTAAGCTGCAAGGTCGCGGGTGCGCCCGCGACGAACGCGCCGACGGTTATCGAAGGGCTGTCGCCGGTGTTTTGGGGAGTCGTTTGCATCGGGCGCGAAAAGGTGCGCGGCGTGTGAAGGGGCGGGCCGCAAACGCGAGCGTGAGCGAGCGTGTCATAGGTGATGAAGTCACGCTCGCTCACGCTCGCGTTTGCGGCCCGCGCTCAAGGTTGTATCAGTCCGAAGTTACCGTCCTTGCGTCTATAGAGGACGCTCAGGCGCGAGGTGTCTGAGTCGCGGAAGACGACGAACTGGTTCGAGTCCTCGGCGAGCGTCATCGCTGCCTCTTCGGGCGTCATAGGCTTCACGGTGTAGCGGCGCGCGGCGATGATGCGCGGCAGGCGAGCCGACCTCTCGGCTTCGGCGGCGCGCGCGTCGGCGGGCGCGGGTTCGGGCGCGAGCGCGGACAGAGGCGTCGCGCTCTGCTTGCGCTCGATGATCTTCTTCTTGAGCTTGACGGCCTGCTTCTCGATTTTATCAATGCAGCGCGTCAGCGCCTGATACATGTCCGCGTTCGTGTCCTTCGCGGTCAGCGTGTGGTCGCGCCAGTGCAGGAGTATTTCCGCGTTGTGGCGGTTCTTGATGACATCAATGATGACGTGCGCGCGAGCCGTCGTGGAGTTCGGGAAAAGGTGCTCGATTTTTCCGAAATGCTCCTCGACGTGCGTGCGAATCGCAGGCGTTACGACGACGTGACGCCCCGTGTACTCAAAGTTCATAGACTACCTTTCCGCCGGCAGCGGAGACGGAGGCGGGCGGGGGAAGCTTTAGAGCGCACCCGACCGCGCCGACTGAGCTGGATTGTTTACTACGAAACTTGTCGGGGTGTTGGGCGCTGGGTTTTGGGTTCTGGTTAAAACGAATTGCCTAGAACCCAAAACCCAGCGCCCAACACCCGCTCACACGACCGCCTTGCGCTCGCGCGAGCCGGGAATCTGCATCTGGTCGCGGTACTTGGCGACGGTTCTTCGCGACAGCTTGATGCCTTCCTTGATTAAAATCTTGACGACCTGATCGTCCGTGATGGGGTTGTGCGAGTCCTCTTCCTCGATGAGCTTCTTGATGCGGAGCTTGATGATGCGTGTCGAGACCTCCTCGCCCTCCTCGTTCAGCATGCCCTCCGTGAAGAAGCGTCGCAACTCGATGACGCCCTGCGGCGTGTGCGCCCACTTGCGGTTGACGACGCGCGAGATGGTCGAAAGGTGCATCCCCGTCTCTTCGGCAACGTCCTTGAGCATCATCGGCTTTATGAACTGCACGCCCTTGTCCAAAAATTCGCTCTGCCGCCGGACGATGCACTCGACGACGCGGTAGATGGTCTGCCTGCGGTGCTCGATGTTGCGTAGAAGATCAACTGCCGAGCGCATCTTGTCCTTGATGAAGTCGCGCGTCTCCTTCGTCGTCTCCTGCTTGCCGAGCATCTGCTGGTAGCTCTGGCTGATTCGCAGGCGCGGCCCGCCGTCGTCGGCGAAGTAAATCTCGTACTCGCCCTCGATCTTCTCGATGAAGACTTCGGGCACGATCAGCACAGGCTCGTCCGAAGAGTAGCGGCGACCGGGGTAAGGGTCGAGCGTGCGTATGTGTTGAAGCTCTTTGACGAGGTCGGCCACGTCAACGCCGAGCTGCTTGGCGAGGTTCGGCAACTTGTGCGTCTGTAGCGAGTCGAGCGGGTGTTCGCCGATGAGCCGCGCGGCGAGACATTTCTCCGCGCCGTGCGGGCAACCGTCGCCTCCGAGAACGTCGAGCTGCACGAGCAGACACTCGCGCGCGTCGCGCGCGCCGCAGCCCGTCGGGTCGAGACGAAGGACGGTTTGGCGTGCCTCTTCTACAAGCTCCGTAGGCCAGTCGCCGAGCGCGGCGATCTCTTCGTTGGACGCGCCCAGCCTGCCGTCGCCGTCGAGATTGCCGATGACGCACTCGGCCACGGCCAGAAGCTCTTCGCCCGCGCTCGACATGTGGAGCTGCCAGTTCAGATGCTCGGAGAGCGACTCGGCGCGCGTCAGGAACTGCTCGAAGGTCGGCGCGTCCTCCTTGTACTCGAACTCCTGCGTCTTGTAGCCGGGGTCGAGATAGTCCTGAAACTCGCGCCCGAAATCAATCTCGTCGAACGCATCGCCGGGCTGCTCTACATGCTCCGCGTCTTCGCCGAACTCTTCCGCGCGCGCGACTTCCTCGCCCTCGAAAGTTTCCGCCGCGCCCGCC
>Ga0190275_10004149_pt1 | contig 10427 bp, 7 predicted proteins | sample Popmic550T_FD_133745 | JGI IMG/M metagenome (GOLD analysis project Ga0190275, IMG submission 133745) | Populus adjacent soil microbial communities from riparian zone of Yellowstone River, Montana, USA - 550 T | ecosystem: Environmental > Terrestrial > Soil > Riparian zone > Trees stand | place...
GAAAACGACCACGACACGTCACCTGGAGCCAACAAGTAACGTAAGCCCTTGACGATTGATCCGCACACCCGTTTTCATCCGCGGTGACGCGGCCTCGCCCCATGCGATCTCAGGATGACAGGAAGGAGACCCTACGCCTCGCGCGCCCCGAAAACGCGCTCCAGCTCATAGGCCGGCGTGACCTCCAACTGATCGTACCGGCAATCCTCCGGCCGCTTGTCGAAACGCCACCGTACGAACTGCGCGGCGTGCCGGAACCGCGTTCCCTGCATATGGTCGAACGACACCTCGCAGACACGCTCCGGCCGCAGCGGCTGCCAGCTCAGGTCCTTCCCGCGATTCCACCGGCTCGTCGCGCCGGGGAGACGCTGTCCCTTCTCGTTCGCCTCCTGCTGCGCCTCCGCCCAGTCGCGCCATGGATGCCCCTCGAGCGCGTTCTCGCGCAACGGCGCCAGCTCCTCCACGAGTTGCTTCCGCTTCGCCGTCGTGAATGCCGCCGTCACCCCGACGTGGTGCAGCGTCCCGGCGTCGTCGTAGAGGCCGAGGAGCAGCGACCCGACCATCGTCCCCTCCCCGTTCTTGTGCCACCGGAACCCCGCCACCACACAGTCCGCGGTGCGCTTGTGTTTTACCTTGATCATCGTCCGCTCGCCCGCGCGGTACGGCGCATCGAGACGCTTGGCCATCACCCCGTCCAGCCCGGCGCCCTCGAACCGCTGGAACCAATCCTCCGCCTGTGTGCGATCGCGAGTCGCAGGCGACAGATGCACCGGCGGCGGCGCATCCGCGAGCACCTGCTCCAGCCGCTCCCGCCGCTCCCCGAGCGGCACCTCGCGCAGATCCTCATCCCCCAGCGCGAGCAGATCCCATGCGACGAACGACGCCGGCGACTGCTCGGCCAGCAACTTCACCCGCGACGCCGCCGGATGGATCCGCAGCAGCAGCGCCTCGAAATCCAGCCCCCGCTCCCCCGCGATCACAATCTCCCCATCCAACACACACCGCTCCGGCAACGACGCCGCCAGCGGCCCGGCCAGCTCCGGAAAATACCGATTCATCGGCTTCTCATCCCGGCTCTGCAGCACGATTTCCTCCCCATCCCGAAACACCAGCGTCCGAAAACCATCCCACTTCGGCTCGAAGAGCCACCCCTCGTCTTCGGGCAACGCGTCGGCGGAGGAGGAGAGCATGGGAGCGAGTGGAGAGGAAAATGGAAGCGTCATCGACGCCATCGTAAAACAAGCGACCGACGACCACACGTCGAAGGCCAACGCAGCGGCTGCGTCATCCGCGGCGCGCGATGTACTTCGCGGCCCGATCGTCCATTCCGGCTGCCAGGAAGTGATCGGCGAGCAGGTCGGCGTCCGCACCGGCGAAATCCTCGAGCGTCAACGCCAGCACGGCATGCATGTCGCGCAACTCATCGCCGGAAAGCAGTCCCACGGCGGCGGCGGCGATCCGGTCGTGGTACGTCTCGACCGCCTCACCCACGGCCGTATCGCGCGTGCGGATCAAACGCTGCGCCACCAGCGTCGCCAGTATGTCGTCGAAGTCCTCCCTCCGGAACACGAGGCGAAGTGCCGGCATGAGAATGGGCCGCGCGTTGACAGCCACGTACTGCAGCATTCGTGCGGCGCCGGATTCCAGACGGCGCAGCCGCACCTGCAGCACTTCACGAATGATCGCGTCGCGCCCCTGGCTGTCCAGCGCTCCATGACCCGCCATGGCCTGGCGAATCGTGTCGCCGGCGAGCGCGAACGAGCGCGTCAGCTCGTCGATGAACGACGGATTGCCGCCCGACTCGTCGGCGATCATGCTAGCCACTTCGCGCGAGTCGGCGATGGAGTCGCCGAGGAGACTTGCGGCGAGCTGCCGCGACTCGTCCAGGGTGAGCGCAGCGACTTCGATGTCGCGGACCGGCATCTCCGCACGGAACGCACGGACGAATGGGCTGGCCTGCGCCTCTTCGGAACGGTACGCGGCGATGAACAGCAGCGCGGGTGGGTCAGGCGGCCGCAGGATCTCCTCGATCAGCTCCGCGCTGTCAACGCCTGCCCACTGCAGGTCGTCGATGACGAGGACCAGTGCGGTGCGGTCGGAAAGGCGGAGGAACAGTTCGCGGATCGCCGCAAACGCACGACGCCGGAGCTCGAGCGGGTCGGGCACGACGGGCGTACCTCCACGGCGCCGGGAACGAACGACGTCGGCCACATCGCACAAGACGGGGAAGAGCTGCTCGGCCGCGGCGATATCACGCGGCAGAAGCACCTCGAGCTCATGGGGCTGGAGACGCGACAGGTAGCGATGCAGGGCGTCGACCAGACTATCGACGCCTTTGTACGGCACCGACTCACGCCGGTAACAGCGGCCGGTGAGAACGAGAAGCTCGGGGACTTCGTCGCGAAGCCGCTCGAGGAACGCGCGGATCAGCGACGTCTTGCCCGAGCCCGAAAGGCCTGTCACGCAGACCGTCGTCTGCGTGCCGCTGACGCTCGCGTCGAACGCCTCGCGCAACGCGCGCAAGTATCGATCGCTCCCGATGAACGGCGTGGACGGTGCGGGCTTCGTGGTGCCGGCCTTCGGCGTCGAACGTCCCAGCCGCTGCAGAATGTCCTCCCCGGTCGGTCGTTCTCGTGGATCGCGACGCAGCAGATCCCTGCACAGCGCGTCGATGTCCTCGGGAATCCCGGATGCGATCGTGCTCGGCGGCGGTACATCGGCGGAACGTTTCTGGTTGATCACGTCGACGTATGTGCCGCTGAACGGCACCTGGCCGGTGAGCGTTTCGTAGAGCATGATCCCGACGCTGTACCAGTCGCTGGCGGGGCCGAGAGGCTCTCCGCCACCCTGCTCCGGCGACATGTATACGGGGGTACCCGAGGTGCTGGTGCTCTCCGCGCTCGCGCGAGTGTCGGTGTCCATGACCAGGCCGAAGTCGAGAAGGACCACCCGCCGGTCATCGGCGATGAGGACGTTCGACGGCTTGACGTCGCGATGGAGCTTGCCGGCGTCGTGAAGGGCGATCACCCCGGCGGCCAGTTGCGCGAGCGCGACTCGCAGCCTGCCGATGTCCGCGCGCATCGGATGCAGCTGCGGGCCGGCTCCATTTGCGATCGATGCATCCGGCGGCTCCTCCGGAATCGGCGCCCCTCTCCGGACGTGTTCGATGAAGGTCGTGCCGCGAATGAGCTCCATCGACACGAGCCACTGGTCGCCTTCGGCGATCAGCTCGTAGAGCCGGACGAGATTGCGATGGGCGGTGTCCGTGAGCGAACGGAACTCACGCTTGAATCGATAGAGCGCCTCCGGCGTGGCGTGGCGAAGCGCTTTGACGGCCACGACCTGATTGCGGACGGGGTCGAAGGCCTCGTAGACCACGCCGAATGCGCCGGAGCCGATGCGCCTCCGCACCTGGAAACGGCTGCTGTCGATGGATTCGCCGGTAGGCATGGAACCAGTCAGGATCATAGACCCGTTGGAGCCGGGCCATATCGTTCGATATCGCTGCCCGCTCACGGCGAAAGGCCACCGTTTTGGTTTCACATCGGGAGCGTCGGTGTGTCCGCCGCACGATCCAAGGCGCGGCTCACGTCCATCGCGCTGCGGAAACGCTTCGAGGGGTCATGCTCCAGGCACCTCAGGATCGTTTGCTCCCATTCCGTTTTGAGGTTCGGAACGAAATGAGCCGGCGATCGAGGCGGCTCTCGAAGGCGTTTCGCCAGGATGCTCATCGGGGTATCGCCCTCGTACGGAAGCCGCCCGGTGACCATCTCAAAGATGACCGTGCCGAACGCATAGATGTCCGTCGCCGCGGTCAATGGGGCGCCCTCGATCTGTTCCGGCGCCATATACGCCGGCGTGCCGACGATGGCGCCGGTTCTGGTGAGTGACAGTTCGTCCGCACCGGGATTGCTGAGGCACGCCACACCGAAATCCGTCAGCACCGCGCGGCCGTCTTCCGCGAGCATCACGTTCGCGCTCTTGACGTCGCGATGAATGAGTCCCGCGGCGTGCGTGGCATCGAGGGCGGCGGCGACGTCGCGAATGATCGCCAGGGCCTCCGCCTCGTTCAGACGCCCTTTCTGCTGGATGACGGTCTTCAATGGCGCGCCCGTGATGTACTCCATGCTCACGAACATGGTCTTCCCCGCGCCGGTGACGTGGTAGCCCACATCGAAGATCCGGCAGACGTTCGGATGTGCGACCCGGCGCGCCAGTTGAATCTCCTTCTTGAAGCGCGCCAGGAGTTGGTCCGCTCCTTCGCCCGGCGTGAGAATGGTCTTCAGCGCGACCAGTTCGCCCTCGAACTCTCCATCCTCGGCCGCGTAGACGGCGCCCATGCCGCCCTGCCCGAGGAGACGAACGATTCGATACCGTTCACCGATCACCTGGCCCTTCCGGAACTGCGTCGGGTCCGAGCTTGCGACCACGGGTGCCTGGACGGTCTGATCGCCCGTGGGGATGGTTTCGTCGACCGCCGGCGGAGTGCGGCGCTTGAGAGCGAAGAAGAACGACAACAGGACGACAACCACGGCCAGCACGGACATCGGTACGAGCCAGCCGCCCGTGGCGCGAGGTGGTACTCGCACTTCAATGCTCCGATCGTACGTCCGGATCGAGCGCTTTCGCTGGTCGGCTCCGCTGCCGAAGATGGCGTTGACCGTCAGAAAGAGGCGGTGGTTCCCATCCTGTTTCGGCGTGACCTCCCACTGCCATTCCGTCGTTTCCCCGGCGCTGACCGCCTGTGTTTCCGGAGTAATGGGACGGATCTCGAAGGCCGCGCCGCTGAGCCGGGCTTCGACCAGATCCGAGATCTTGATGGTCGCCGTCGCCGCCTTGTCTCCTTCGGGAAGCTGGCCCGCGAGCTCATTCGCCGGCCGGTGCATGTCGAGCAGCAGCTTGATCACGTGATGCTCGTCGAGATTGATCTGCTCGGGAGTATTGAACGCGATGTTCGCTTCCCACTTGAGTTGCTTGTCGGCGGGAAAGGAGGTTGGTGCCGTATCGGTCGGAACGGAGGTTGGGGCGGTATCGCTCGGGAAGGAGACCGGCGCCGTAGTGGTCGCGGGAATCGGCGGCAACGTCTTCACGGGGACTGGAGCCGGTTTTGGCTGTGGCCTCGGTGGCGCACCCTTCACCGGTGCCGGCTTCTGCGAGGTCGCACGCGCTCTCCACTCGCGCAGTTGCTCCGCGTAATAGGGGCTCTTCAGAACCACGCCCTGCTCTTCCGAAATCTTCCATTCGCGCAATGCGCCGTCGACATCGCCGAGGTTGAACTTTGCGACGCCGAGCCAGAAGTGCGGCAGGTAGGCGGTGTACCCGTTCCTCGGCTGCTCGTCGGAGAGGAATTCGTCGGGCTCATCGGCGATGGCGCGTTCCAGTTCGTCGACGGCCACCGCGTAGTTCTTCGCCTTGATTGCGTTGCCGCCGCGCGTATACGCCTCATCCCACACGTCAGCCGCCGCGACAGACGGCAGAGCGAGCGCGATGCAGAGCAGCGCGCAGCGGAACGGACTCCGATGGGGCATGTTCCTCCATTATTGCTCCCGGAGCTCATGACCGCTCCGGCGGTGCTTCAGTCTCGAGGCGCTGAACTGCCAACTTCGCATCAGCCGGAAAGCACATCGAAACCGCCCAACCCCGCGTAAGCGAGAATCGAGTCGTCCTTCGTCACCAGCCTGCGCCCGTCGGCGATCGATTGGGCGATGAGGATCCGGTCGAACGGGTCATCGTGATGGCGCGGAAGTGCTTCGAGTCTCAACGAGTGCCCGAAGCGCAACGGCAGTTCCGTGAACCCGTCCTCGGTCATCGACGACAACAGCTCCTCGAGATCGACCTCGATCCTGCCCAACGTGCGCTTGATGGCAATCTCCCAGAGCGAAGCCGCACTGACGGCGACGTCATTCTCCGGGGAGGCGATGATGCCGGCGAGGGCCTTCGACAGCCGTCGATCCGCCATCACCCACCACAGAAGAATGTGCGTGTCGAGCAGAAGCCGCATCATTCGTCGCCATCGAAAAGGTTGCCGGGAAGTGGAGCATCGAAGTCAGCGGCGATGCGTATGCGGCCACGCATGCGGCCAGGCTTCCGCTTCACTCCCCCGGCACGGAACGGCACCAGGCGCGCTACCGGACGGCCCCCGCGCGCGATGATGATCTCCTCCCCCGCCTCCACACGCCCCACCAGTTGAGAAAGCCGGGTTTTGGCATCGTAGATGTTGACCTTCTCGCTCATTAGTCTGACTTGACTAACCCAAACGAGGCGTATGCCCATTCCTTCCCGTCTCAACCGCTCCTGAGCGGCAGCACGCTGCCGCTCAGGAACTTGAAATCTCATCGATGGCGCTCTCACCGGAAATACCCTCGATCCAGCGCCCGGTACTGCACCGCCTCCGCCACATGTCCCGATTCGATCCTCTCGCATCCCGCCAGATCTGCAATCGTCCGTGAGACCTTGAGCACGCGGTCGTGGGCGCGGGCCGAGAGGGCGAGGCGGTCGATGGCGTGGGTGAGGAGTTTGCGCGAAGGCGGGTCGAGCTCGCAGGCGCGGCGCATGTGCGATCCAGTGGCCGAACTCGTCTAACGAAACCTCAACAAGCTTCCTTTTTTGGACGTAAGGATCGCCACGCTCTGCGACACACCGTTAAAGGGACCGTTATCGATGACGCACACGCCACCTGTAAGCCTTGAAGAGCAACTCGGGTATTTCGAGCGGCTCGATGCCTCTCGAATCGCGTTTGCCGACTGGCGCGACGAGGGCCGTGCCGCGCTCACACACTTCCTGCAGCACAAAGGATCGCCCGCAGCGAGGCAGTGGGACGACACTCTAGACATTAGCGATCGTGCCCTCGTGATCACGGCACTTAGTCGGTACGCGCCTGCAGCTAAAGAGGTCCTGCGGGAGGTCAAAGTACTAGGAGAGACGGCCTTGAGTGACCTCCTCGGGCGAGGCACAAGTTCGATTCTTTACGCCCGAGAAAGCGCGGAGGTAACCTACATCGATGCTGCACGGGGCTTGATGGCGCTATCGGCTGCGCCGCGCGGGGCATTTGCACGGGCAACGATGTACTTCTACTACACGGTCATCCGTGAACTCTACCTCGCCTCCGAACCCGGATGGGCAGTCGGCGGCGCCCGTGCCGGTGCTGGCGGGCTGCCATCCGCGTTTGCCACGGCGCAACTCGTAGAGGGCGTCATCAGCTTCAAACGGATGCTCCAACGAACGGGCGCATACGTCGATGCCCTTGCGAGCCTGCTCGACCGGCCGGTCTCTGGTATCGCGGCGTGGAACACAGTCGATGTGGAACGCTGGAATGTTGCCGCCCGCACGCGAATGGAGCAAAGCGCGTCCAATTTGGCGTTCGCGATAGATTCGCCTACGCCAGCTCGATCAAACACTCCGCAGCGTGATTTTGATGAGTTCATGGACGCGATCTTACCGAGCATCCCTGCAGCCCTCGATCTGGCAGTGGAAATGTTCGACGCCGCCGTCGCGGAGATCCGTCACTTCCGTGACGAAGAGACTCGCTCTCCCACTCGACCATTCATGCACCGCATTGCCGCGCTTTCGGAGGGTGCACATGCGGTCGCACTCGGCGCCGTCACCGATGCCGCAACCCGCGCACGCGAAGCGCGAGATCTCTTCCATTCACTCCGGCATTTGAGCTTTAACGACCCTGAGAAGCGCCCACAGCTCATTCCGAAGTACACAATTGCTCTGCGTGCTCTGAAGGAGGCATTCGATGAGGCCGCGCGCGGAGTCGCGAAGCTCCTCCATCCGACGATCAAGTATGCGTCTGCGGTTCTCGATCACGAACTTGCCGCCGTTGGAAGCGGCGGCGGCGCCGTCGCATTTGAACCGGCAGAAATGGCGGCCGCCGCTGCGGCGCTCGGCGCCGCGAGTGATGCTTGGACCGATGATCGCCTGGCGCGTGCGGCGAACGTACTTTCAGGCGCACTCACGGAAAAAGGGTTCCCCATTGGTCGGCCGTTTCATACCGGGAAGGGAACCTACTATCAGCCTACGCAGCCGTACATTCTCATGTACTACGGGTACCTCTTGCAGCATGTTGAAAGTGCTGACGTACCGGACGACGGCATGCGCCGCATCGAGCGGTACTTCACTTGTACAAAAGAGCCGCTCGACATTAAACGGTCCGCTTGGCGATGGGACTTCGGAGAGGTGCCTAAGCGATCACCTTTCCATACGGCGATCACAACCTTGGCGCTCACCCGCATGAACCGGATGCTCGACAAACGAATTAACGATGCAGTGCTGCAACACTTCGTCTCTCGATCCGTGAAGAAGCCGAGGCTAGACGAGCTGTTCTATCCTGATTACGGCCTCGCAACGCGACAGGAAGATGGCCGCCCTCGACGGCCGTCTGTCGCAGTCGTCCTCGAACGTATGCGCGCGCACATCGCGGGCGTTGATCTCGGTCAGGATCGTGTGTACTCACTCGTGCTCCACGGCCCACCCGGCACGGGGAAAACGACGCTCGTTGAAGCACTGGCCGCTTCCACCGGCACGAAGCTCGTCGAAGTCACCCCCAGTGATATCGTGCTCCGGGGCGCCGACCGCGTGGAAGAACGAGCGCGCGCCGTTCTCCGCGCGCTCGCGCTACTGACACGAGCCGTCATCCTCTTTGACGAGTTCGACTCGGTACTGCGTTCACGGATCGAATCGGCAGTGCCGGAAATCCGTGCGGACGAAACGTCTTCGCGTCGTAAGACAACCACGGACACGCGCGACATTCACGTCAGCGTTAGGCCCAATGCACCCACCATCTTCGATTTTCTCGCTGGTGGCATGCTCCCGAAGCTGAAGAATCTCTACGAACGGGCGAGAAAGCGGCGCGTCGCCTACATCCTTGCGACGAACTTCCTCAAAGCACTTGATACCGCCGCAATCCGCGAAGGCCGCTTCGATCAGACTCTCGGCATTTACCCTCCTGACCTGCTGTCCCGCGCCGGCCGTCTCTGGAACATCCTGGCAGAGGAAGGACGAGAACGAGCCATAGTTTTCAATGGTGACACTGAGTTTCTTGAGAAGATCGGAAACGTTCTGGATCTCACGCGGGATGCCTCGATGCCGCTGCTGACCCGCCCTGGCTGGTTCATTCGCGCAGGCGAACAAATCCCGGCGGACACGCCGCTCGCCTACCTCACGAAACCGCTGGAAGCGCCGCCTCCTGCCGCGACACGGCGAACGAAGGAGCGCGATGAAACTAGAAAGGTGATGACGGACGAAGAACGCGAGGAGTACGAGCAGGTCGCCACCTGGGATGCGGATTGGCGGAAGAGTCCGTTCGCGGACGACATTACTGCAGCGTTCGAGCTAGGCATTCCACCGCCAAATGCGGCGGGGATTAAGAGTCGTGGTGGCGCCGCGAAGGAAGGTCGTAAACGACCACCGCGGTAGCTGTAGCTGTTCGACGCCCTCCACACCATCACCGCGCATGTCTAGAATTGCGAGACATTATTAGGACTCGACGCTCACCGCAGCCCTCCGAGCGTTACCAAGGACGAGCGGGTAGCATCTCATGGAGGATAGCGGTTTACGTTCGCGGCACACCGAAGCTCCAGAGCGGTGGCCCCGCGCGGAGCCACCGCTCCGGCTGCCTCTACCGGAAATACCCCCGATCCAGCGCCCGGTACTGCACCGCCTCCGCCACATGCCCCGACTCGATCCGCTCGCACCCCGCCAGATCCGCAATCGTCCGTGACACCTTGAGCACGCGGTCGTGAGCGCGGGCGGAGAGTGCGAGGCGGTCGATGGCGTGGGTGAGGAGTTTGCGCGAGGCGGGGTCGAGCTCGCAGGCGCGGCGCATGTGCTGGGTGGCCATTTCGGCGTTGCATTGGATGCGGGTGCGGCGGAAGCGTTCGCGCTGGATCTGGCGGGCGGCTTCGACGCGTTCGCGGATGGAGACGGACAGCTCGGCGGGGTCGGTGGAAGAGATCTCGTCGGTGGTCAGCGCGGCCACTTCGACCTGGAGGTCGATGCGGTCGAGGAGCGGGCCGGAGATCTTGGTGAGGTAGCGGTGGATCTGGGTCGGGGTGCAGAGGCATTGGCGGCGGGTGTCGTTGAAGTAGCCGCAGGGACACTCCTGCGGTGCCTTTTTGTCATCTGACTTTTTCCGTCGCTCGCCCGCTCTTCCGGCCGAACGAGCGAGCCAAAGGCCAGCCGGGTACGCTCGGAGCAGGCTTTCAGGCCAAGCGGTGGTCACGCGGTCTCACACGGTTCGAAGCAGCTCAGGAGATAGGCGTTTCTGTCGCTACGTACCTTGGGTGGGAAACCAATCGCAGTGAGCCCGACCTCCGGAACATACCTGCTGCCATCCGATTTCTCGGCCGTGACTGGCGACACCGGGGCGCGAGCCTAGGCGACCGAATTCGCCAGACACGGACGGCTGTGGGACTCTCGATCAA
>Ga0190275_10004150_pt1 | contig 10426 bp, 8 predicted proteins | sample Popmic550T_FD_133745 | JGI IMG/M metagenome (GOLD analysis project Ga0190275, IMG submission 133745) | Populus adjacent soil microbial communities from riparian zone of Yellowstone River, Montana, USA - 550 T | ecosystem: Environmental > Terrestrial > Soil > Riparian zone > Trees stand | place...
CCTGGCGGCTGCGGGCGTAGTCGATGATCAGCCCGCGCATGACTCGGGAGGCGTAAGCCATGAAGCGCTGTTCGTCCGGAAAGCGGCTCGGGTCGTGCTTCGAGAGATCGAGATACGCTTCGTGGAGGAGGCTGGTGGCGCCGAGGCTCACGCCCCAGCCATGCCGCGACAGCTCGCGACGGGCGATGCGATGCAGTTCCGCGTACAGCGCCGTGAACAGCGATTCGGCCGCGGCCGGTTCGCCGCGCTCACTGGCGTCGATGAGGTCGGAGAGCGACTTCTCCATAAGGTGAGCGACCGGAAGTAGGTCAGAACTTCTCTGGCACCCGCTTGCTCGCGTACTGTGGGTCCTCGTAGCCGCCCGCCTTCTGCCGCTTCGGCAGCTTCACTTTCTCCTGCGGCACAGCCTTGTACGGGATCTGTTCCAGCAGGTGCGAGATGATGTTCAGCCGTGCGCGCTTCTTGTCGTCGGACTGCACGACCCACCACGGGGCGAAGCCAGTGTCGGTGGCCTTGAACATGTCGTCGCGGGCGCGCGAGTAGTCGTACCAGCGGCTGTACGACTTCAGGTCCATCGGGGTCAGCTTCCAGATCTTCCGGCCATCCTCGATGCGCTGGGTGAGGCGGCGCGTCTGCTCCTGCTCGGTCACTTCGAGCCAGTACTTGAGCAGGATCACGCCGGAGTCGACGATGGTTTTTTCGACGAGCGGCACGGCGCCAAGGAACTTCTTCACTTCCTCTTCGGAGGTGAATCCCATCACACGCTCGACGCCAGCCCGGTTGTACCAGCTGCGATCGAAGATCACGACCTCCCCTGCGGCGGGCAAGTGCGGGAGGTAGCGCTGGATATACATCTGGCTCTTCTCGCGATCGGTCGGCGCGGGCAAGGCGACGACCCGGAAGACGCGAGGGCTGACGCGTTCGGTGATGGCCTTGATGGTCCCGCCTTTGCCGGCGCCGTCGCGACCCTCGAAGACGATGCAGACTTTCAGGCCTTTGTGCTTGACCCACTCCTGCAGCTTGACGAGCTCGGCGTGCAGCGTCTCCAGTTCCTGCGCGTAGGCCTTCCCGGTCAGCTTCTCCTTCTTGCCGGCGGCTGCCTTCGGGGCAGCGGCAGGGGGAGCTGAATCCGCGGCGCCCGCCGAAACGGCGGCGGCCTGCGAGGCTTGGAGCCGTTGCTCGCGTTTCGCCTTCTTCCGCGCCTTCTTGTCCGCCTTGTGCTTGTGTGCCACGGGGGAAGAATACCTCTACTTCGGGGTCGATGAGCGGGCGAGCAAGGTCTCCATTTCGTCCATCACCCGGTTCATCTCCTTGAGCGTCAGCTGCAAGGGCTCGTCGGTGGTCATGTCCACACCCGCGTCCTTCAACAGGTCGATGGGGTACTTGGAGCCGCCGGACGACAGAAACGCCAGGTAGCGCTTGACCGCCGTGGGATCCCCGCTCTTCACCTTCTGGGCCAGCGCCTCCGAGGCGGTGAACGAGGTGGCGTACTGGAACACGTAGAAGTCGCGATAGAAGTGCGGAACGTAACTCCATTCGTGGGCAATGTAGTCGTCGACCACCATCACCTGCTGGTCGTGCCCGTAATAGCGCCTGGTGATGTCCAGATAGAGTGCCGCCAGCGCGTCGCCGGTGATAGGTTGCCCCTGCTGCGCCATTTCGTGCATCCGCAATTCGAACTCGGCGAACTGGGTCTGCCGGAACACCGTGCCCTTGATGTTCTCCAGATAACTACCGAGCAGCGCCAGCCGCGCGCCATCGTCCTTGAGCGACTTCAGCATGTGGTCGATGAGCAGCGACTCGTTGAACGTGGACGCCACTTCGGCGACGAAGATCGGATAGTCCGCCTTCGCATACGGCTGGTGCTTGTTCGACAGGAAGCTGTGCATGGTGTGCCCCAGCTCGTGGGCCAGTGTGCCCATGTCCTCGTACTTGCCGTTGTAGTTCACGAGCATGTACGGGTGGACGTCGTAGGCGCCCCCCTGCGAATAGGCGCCCGAACGCTTGCCCGGCGTGGGGAAGAGATCGATCCAGCGCTCGGTAAAGGCGCGTTTCAGCGTGCCGGTGTACTCCTCGCCGAGGGGTTTCATCGCGGCGAGGATGTGCTGCTGCGCTTCCTCCGGTGTGTAGGTGAGGTTCACCGAGCCGACCAGCGGCGCATACAGATCGTAGTAGTGGAGCTCGTCCACCCCCATCATCTTCTTGCGCAACTTCAGGTACCGATGGAACGTCGGCAGGTTCTTGTTGACCCCGTCCACCAGCCGCGTGTAGACCGACACCGGGATGTTGGGGCCGCTCAGCGCCAGTTCGAGCGGCGAGGCGTACTTGCGCGCCTTCGCGACGAACTGCACCTTCTGCACTTCGCCGTTGATGGTCACGCCGAACGTTCGACTGAATCCGGCGAGCGCCGTGAAGAACGACTCCATCACCGTCTCGCGGTCCTTCCGAACCGGCGAGGTGCGATAGGCCGTGAAGTTCGCCTGGTTCAGCACGATCGGCTTGCCGTCGCTCAACGTGACCGTCGGATAGGGCAGATCGGCGTTGGTCAGGATGTTGTAGGCATCCTGCGGCACGCTGGCCACCGGGCCAATGGCGGCCAGCAGCGTTTCCTCCTTGTCGCTCAGCGTGTGCTCGCCGCGCCTGACGATGTCGCGAAGATAGAACTCATAGGGTGCGAGCCGGGGCTCGCTGGCGATGAAGCGATCGACCGTGCCGGTCTCCAGGCGCAGCACTTCGGGCTCCAGATAGGCCGTGGCGGCGGAGAAGTCGGCCGCCAGCTTCGCCATTTCCTGCTGCATACCCTGCGGCCCGCTCGCGCGCGTGTCCTGATCGGCGAGCAGGCTGGCGTAGGTGTACGCGCGCGACAGCTCCTTGCTGAGCGCGTAGGTGCGATCGAGCGCATCGGCGAGCGCCGCGGCCGTCTTCAGCTTGCCTTCGAACTGCCGGAGCTGCGGATACTCAGCGGCGATCTTGTCCTTCGCGGCCCGCCACGCCGCATCGGACGGGTAAACGTCGGCCAGGTTCCAGGTGAACTGCGGCGGCACCTGGCTGCGCTCGCGTTCCTGTCCGCTCGCCTGCAGGGCGAGGGGGGCGAGCAGGGCAGCGGCCAGGGCGACGCCGGATGTCGTGGTGCGCATGGCGCTAGTATGGCCCGACGCCCGGGCCCGTCTACGAACCTCGGTCCCAGGGTTGAAACGGCGTTCACCACCTGCTGGCGACCTGCATGGGAAACGTAGCCGTCTCTACCGTGGGTTGAGCTGGTGGCACTCCGCTTGCTGCGGGAAGGGCTGCATCATGAATCCTTCAGGAGCCGAACGCGCTGGACGAGCTGCCCGGACCGCGAGGGCCCTCCGCGCCGCGCGGGCGGCGAAGCGGGGACTTCCTCTGTTGCGAGGCGCCTTCAACCTGTGGATGGAGCGCAACGCCTTTCAGCATGCGGCGGCGCTCGCCTTCTACACGCTGTTCTCGCTCGCCCCCCTCGTCATCATCGTCGTCGCCATCGTCGGCGTGGTCCTCGGGGACGATGCGGCGCGGGGACAGGTGTCTGGCGAGATCTCCGGACTGGTGGGGCTGCAGGCGGCACAGACGATTGAGGAGGCGGTACGGAGCTCGCGCATGAAGGAGGGCGGCATCGTCCCGACCATTCTCGGCGTGATTACGCTGCTCTTCGGCGCGACCACCGTGTTCGCGCAGATGCAGACCTCGCTCAACGAGTTCTGGGGGGTGGTGGCGCGGCCGTCGCGAAGCGGGGTCGGCGTGTTCTTCGCCACCCGGCTGCTGTCCCTGGGGCTGGTTTTGATCATCGGCTTCCTGCTGTTGACCTCCTTCATCATCAGCATGAGCATCGTGGCGCTCATCAAGTACGCATCGACCTGGATTCCGATCCCGCCGCTGGCCGTCGCGTCCGTCGATGCCGTGCTGTCCCTGATCATCGCGACGGTGCTGTTCGCCACTATCTTCAAGATGCTGCCGGACGTCCGCCTGGAATGGCAGGACATGTGGAAGGCGGGCCTGGTCACGGCGCTGTTCTTCGTGGCCGGCCAGTACGTGATCTCGTGGTACCTCACGGCCATGGCGCCGGCGTCGACGTATGGTGCCGCGGCCTCACTGGTGCTCGTGCTGCTGTGGGTCTACTATTCCGCGCTCATCCTGTTCTATGGGGCGGCGCTCTCGAAAATGCGGGTGATTCATCGCGGCGAGGAGATCGTGCCGAAACCCACGTCCGTGCGGTTCGTCATCGAGATTCTCGAGGGCACGGGCGATCACAACATGAAGCAGGTGGCGCGCATCGATTGAACAGGCGGGAGCCGGCCGCGAGAGCGTGGGTGTCGCGGCGCAGGCACAGGGGCAGGATCATTGCGGTGTTCACCCGCGCTCCCAGGCGTCCACCAACGCGTGCCGGGCCGCTTCGTCCGGCACCGGACCGATCCCGGCGGCCATGTTCTGTTCGAGGTGGTCGAGATCGGAGGTGGCGGGAATCACGCAGGTGACCGCGGGATGAGCGATTGCATACTTCAGGAACACCTGTGCCCACGATTCGCAGCCGAGCTCGACGGCCACGGCCGGAAGTGGCCGGCGCGCTGCCTCCCGAAATGACTGGCCGCTCTCGAACGGACGGTTGATGAGCGTGGCCACGCCGTGCGCCGCCGCCATCGGCAGCAGCCGGCTCTCCGCCCGGCGCACCGCCAGCGAATAGTTGCACTGGACGAAGTCCACGATGCCGCGATCCAGGAAACGTTCCAACTGCGAATGCGATTCCACCGTGTAGTGCGTCACCCCCACGTAGCGAACACGGCCCTCGGTCTTCCACTCCGCCAGGGTTTCGAGGTGCGAATCGACGTCCAGCAGGTTGTGGACCTGCATCAGGTCGACGAGGGGCACTTGCAGCTTCGAGAACGACTCGTTCATCTGCCTGACGCCCTCCCCCTTCCCGCGAATCCACACCTTGGTGGCGAAGAACAACTGGTCGTGCAGCCCGCGGTCGGCCACCATGGCGCCAATGGCCGTTTCGGCCTCGCCGTACATGGGTGAGGTATCGACCACGCGCCCGCCCAACTCGGAGAACCGCTGCAACAGGTCTGCGCGAGAGAGATAGGCGGCCGGGCCGACATCGAACGTCTGCCACGTGCCGAGGCCGATCACGGGGAGCAGTTCGCCGGTTCGCGGGATGGCGCGTTCGATCACGGCGTCAGCGCACCGCGCCCCGCCACGCCTGACGCGGCCGCACACGCCGGTGGAAGGACTGCCCATCTCCGGCGGTGGCAGCGCGTGCCTGCAGCGCAAGTGCCGTCGCGGCCGCCACCAACCCACCCAGTGTGTAATAGCCGACTGTCAACAGGCGGTTCCTGGGAGATTCGACGGATGGCGGGTCGCCAAGTCCCATCGGCCGTGGCAACACCAGAGCGCCGACACCGGCCAGCACTCCGAGCGCCAGACCGCGGGCGACAACGCCCTGTCGCGAGCCCGAGCCAACGAGCGAGTAGTAGAACGAGTTGGCAACGAGATCGCCGGCCAGGGTCTGTTGATGAAGTGACGAGGCGTCGATCTCTCCGGCCCCCGCCTGGCGGCGGAGCGCGACCAGCGCCCGCTTGCCCAACACGTCCATACGGGGGGCATCATCGATCAGGTGACGGCCGACCTCGTGCGCGAGCGTGAGTACCGCCGCGCCGCTGGCGCCGGCAATCACGGAAATGGCTCCTCGGTGCATGTGCATCTCCAGCCGCAGTCGAATGCAAGATGAAGACCCGGACCGACCCCGGCAGTAAGATGCGCAGGTGATCCCTCGCGATTCCTTACATCTTGCCGCCATCTTGGCGGTCGCGGCGATATCCGCGCCCGTGCAGGGCCACGCGCCTGCGAACGTCTCACCGCGACAGGCGGCAGCGCAGCCGGCGACGACCCCGCTGTGGACCGACGTCACCAGGGCCGCAATAGGAACGACGAAGCACTGGACCAACAAGGTGGAGATCGCCGATCTCGACGGTGACGGCCGGCCCGACCTGCTCTTCGCCAACGGCGGCGACTACTCCACACCTGGCACCCCCGAACCCAGTCAGGTATTCCTCAACACCGGATCCGGCCTGGCCTTTACCGAGGCGACCACGCGCGTGTTCGGCACTGCGACGGCCCTTGCCAGGGTGATCAAGGCTCGTGACTTCGACAACGACGGCCGCATTGACGTCATTGTCGGCACCACCTATCAGACACAAAGCCGCCTCTACATGGGACGCGAGAATGCCGGCTTCGAGGAAGTCATCGCGAGGAACCTGCCTGCGCTGCCTCTGAGCGTCGGCGACGTGGAACCTGGCGACCTGGACGGCGATGGCGACCTCGACCTCGTGCTCGCCGACTGGGGCCCGGGCAACAACATGACGAATGACGGTGGGCGCACGCGCCTGTGGCTGAACGACGGCACCGGCCGGTTCACCGACGCCACCGACACGCGCATGCCGGACATCAAGGTGCGCTTCTCGTGGGATCTCGAGCTCGCCGACACCGATAACGATCTCGATCTCGACATCCTGGTGTCGTGCAAACGATGCGGCGGCAGTTACCTGTTCCGCAACGACGGCGCCGGCGTGTTCGCGGACGATGGGCGGGCGCTACCGCAGTACACGAACAACTACGAGTTCGAGCCGATGGACCTGGACGGTGATGGGTTTCTCGACCTGGTGACGATGAACGACGGCGAGATCGTCGGGGGGAACAGCTCGAGCCGGCGCGAGCACGTGTTCCGGAACGACGGAAAGGGCCGCTTCAGGGATGTCACCGACGCCTGGTGGCCGCCGGCGGACAACGTCGGCGAGGACGACAATATGGCGGCGTTCCTCGACTACGACTCGGATGGCGACGCCGACATCGTGATTGGGTCGCTGAGCGGTCCCGATCGGCTGTTGATCAACGACGGCAAGGGACGCCTCACCGTGAAGCTGGATGTGTTCGGCGGCGACGACACGCCGGGCACGCTCGGCCTGGCGCTGGCCGATCTCGACGGCGATGGCCGCATCGACGTCGTGCAGGGACAGGGCGAGCACAAGACTGCCATCGACGAACGCGTGTTCTCGGGCGGTGGCCTCGTGCCGGACACGAGCGCGCCATCGGTGTCGCTGGTGGCCTTCGGGACGTCGGCCGGCACTCGTGTGGTTCGCGCGCGCGTCCACGATCGCAAGAGCCCGACTCTGGCGACGGAGTGGAAACGAGTGGCCGTGGAGTGGACGACGGAAAGTGGAGTGAGGGAGGCGCCGATGCGTTGGTACGGCGAATACCTGTGGCGTGCCGACTGGCCCGCCGACGTGGCCGCCAGCGTCCCGTACCGTGTCTGCGCGACGGATGCCGCGGGAAGTACCGCCTGCGCCAGCCCCGCAAACCGCTAGCGGATCTCACACCCCGCCGCCCCGGGGCGCGGCCGTCATCGTTCGTGGGGCTGGATAGTGAATCCATGTTTTCGCGTCGCGCGCCAGCTCGAGCGTGGTAGTGTGGCGCCACTTCCCCCCATATGGTCTTCAACTCGCTGACGTTTGCCGTCTTTTTCGTCATCGTGGTGGGCGTCTACTATCTCCCGCTGCCGTGGCGGGCGAAGAAGCTCCACCTGCTCATCGCGAGCTACATTTTCTACGGCGCCTGGAACCCACCGTTTGTCGCACTGCTCTGGGCCTCCACCGTCCTCGACTGGATCACGGCTCGCCGCATTTACACCGCCGAGACCCAGGGGCAACGGCGATTCTGGCTGGCACTGTCGCTCCTTGGAAACCTCGGCTCGCTGAGCTTCTTCAAGTACGGCAAGTTTGCACTCGAAAACTTCCAGGCGCTGATGGCCAGCATCGGCATCGCCTACCAGCCGCCGGTGTGGGACATCGTCCTGCCGGTCGGCATCTCGTTCTATACCTTCCAGACCTTGTCCTATACGCTCGACGTCTACCTGCGTCGCGACAAGCCGCTATCGTCGTTCCTCGACTTCGCCCTGTTCGTCACCTTCTTCCCGCAACTGGTGGCCGGCCCCATCGTGCGGCCTGGCGAGCTCGTTCCGCAATTCGCGAGGCCACGAGCGGCGACGAGCCAGCAGTTTCTCTGGGGGCTGGTACTGATGACCGTCGGTCTGTTCGAAAAGGTAGTGATCGCGGACGGCGTGCTGGCGTTGACCGCGGATGCGGTGTACGGCGCTGCCGCGAAGGTCGGCTTCGCCGATGCGTGGCTCGGCACCCTCGCATTCTCCGGCCAAATTTTCTGCGACTTCGCCGGCTATTCCACGATCGCCATCGGGCTTGCCCTGTGTATGGGATTCTCCCTGCCCAACAACTTCCGCTATCCCTATGCCGCGATCGGGTTTTCCGATTTCTGGCAGCGGTGGCACATCTCGCTCTCCACCTGGCTGCGCGACTATCTCTACATTCCGCTTGGGGGCAATCGCGACGGCGATGGGCGCACGTATCTGAATCTGATGATCACCATGCTGCTGGGTGGCCTCTGGCACGGAGCGAGCTGGACGTTCGTCGCCTGGGGCGGCTTGCACGGCCTGTATCTGGTATTCGAGCGCGCCATTCGCGGCTGGCTCGGTGTGCCCCGCGGCGAACCAAGGTCGCTGTGGGCGCGCGCCGGCGTGGGGCTGATCACTTACCTGCTGGTGAATGTGGCATGGGTGTTCTTCAGGGCGAAGAGTCTCACGGCGGCGGCCGGCATCCTGGCCGGGATGATCGGGCTCAATCGCGAGGCGACGTCGGTGCTCCCTACGATTGACATGATCCTCACCGCCGTGTGCATCAGCGGCCTGGTGACCGCGCACTGGATGATGCGCGACCGATCTCTGGAGGAACTCGCCGACGCGACACCCAGCTGGGTACTGGCCCCGGCCTGGGCCTCGCTGGCGTTCCTGGTGATCACCACGCAGGGCTCGGGCGATGCCTTCATCTACTTCCAGTTCTGAGGAACACGCCCGATGACTGTCGTGCTGTCCGATGCCGCCGTCACCGCTCCTCCAGCCGACGCCTCAGCGCCCGCTTCCACTCAAACCGGCGAGACCGAGCGCTTGATGCCGCGCCTGCCGCTGACTGCGGTGAGTGTGGCTGCACTGGTGCTGACGCTGCTGGGCATCGGCGCCTGGGAGGTGCAGATGCGGCGCCTGGGCCTCCGTGCCGCGGACAGCGACGACGGCGTCTCGCACTGGGCGGCGGAACGCAAGGCCCTTGCGGCGGGGCCGGCGGACGCGATCGCGCTGATCGGCGATTCACGGCAGCTGTTCGACTCGGACCTCCAGGTGTGGGAGGAGATGACCGGCCGGCGGCCCATCCAGCTTGCGCTGCCCGGCACCAACGCCGGTCCGTTCCTCGAGGACCTCGCCAACGACGAACAGTTCAAGGGCCTCGCGGTGCTCGGGTTCACCGAGTTCACCTATTTCATTCCGCAGGCAACGCTGCTGACCAAGGCACTCGACTACACCCGCACACAATCGCCTGCGCAGCGGTTCGGCCACCAGGTATTCCTGCTGATCTCCCCGTGGTTCGCCTTTCTCGACACGGAATACCGGATGCCCACGCTGCTGCGCCGGGTGCAGATCACGGATCGGGCCGGCGTGCTCGGACCCTACCCGTTCCCCTGGAAGCTGTCGGAGTCGTTCGCCGAACGGCAGCCCGTGTTGTGGCCGCGAATCGTCACCGACGACCGGTTGCGCGATCACGCGCGCATGGTATGGGGCGGGTTGTTCCGCGGTGAGCCGCTGCCCGATGCCGCTATCACCCCCGTGATCGAGGCCACGCGCCGCAACGTCGAGCGGATCAGGGCGCGCGGTGGCGAGGTGCTGCTGCTCAAGCCGCCTTCGGACGGCGACGTCCTGCAGACCGAGCTGCGGGTGATGCCACGCGCTGCCGTCTGGGATCGGCTGGTGCGCGGGACCGGCGCAGTCGGCATTCACTGGCAGGACTATCCCGACATGCGCGGGCTGGATGTGCCGGAGTGGTCGCACCTCACAGGCGCGTCCGCCACCCGGTTCACCCGCGCCTACGTGCGTGAGGCGATCGCCCAGCTGCCATGGTTGCAGACGCACATGGCCACTTGGCGGACACCGTGACGTCGGTGATGGCTGTGAATTGCCCCGCTGTTGCTACTGCGGCGATAGCGGCGGCCTGACGCTGGCCGCGGGCCCGGTGCCCTTCAGAATCCACCGCTGGATCCGCCGGCCGTTGCCGGCTTCACCCGTGTACATGCGGTTCTACGAGTCGATCGCGATCATGTGCGCCCGGATGAATTCGCCGGACTGACGGCCAGGCCTCCCGAAGCGGTCGAGAATCGCCAGGTCCTGGCGCCTCAGTATCCAGACGCGCTGGTTGGTCCCGTCGATCAGATACAGGATGCTCTGTTCCGGATCTCGCGACACTTGCAGGCTGAACCCGCTTCCTGACCCGCAGGTTTCCGGCCGCACGAATCTGGATATAGC
>Ga0190275_10004151_pt1 | contig 10425 bp, 7 predicted proteins | sample Popmic550T_FD_133745 | JGI IMG/M metagenome (GOLD analysis project Ga0190275, IMG submission 133745) | Populus adjacent soil microbial communities from riparian zone of Yellowstone River, Montana, USA - 550 T | ecosystem: Environmental > Terrestrial > Soil > Riparian zone > Trees stand | place...
CGACCTTGCCCGACCCGACCGCGACAACGGGGAAGGTTCCCTTCACGATTTCCTGGAAGAAAGGCCCCGATGGTGGTTGCTTCGACGGTGGTACGGTGGCACGACCCTATCTCGCGAACGGCAAGTCCGGCCCGATCGAGCATCTCTCGCTCGAAGCATTCACATCCGACGGCACGCCGTTGCCGAATGCCTATTCGGTTCCAAAGGAGCCGACCGTGCAACCGCTCGCATTCACGGTCACCGTCGGTTTGCGGCCACCATTGGCGCAGGCGACACTCAACGATGAGCCAGCACTCATCCGATTCGCGAGCGAAGACGATCCCAGCCTGACGCAGTCCATCGACTGCGACATCGACAGCTATCCGTATCCGGAGCCGTACGACAACATGCCGGGCGGACCCGACGCGGCGGAGATCGCGCACGGATGCGCCACGCCCTACGCCGTCAACGACACGCTCGATTGCAGCGACTACTCGAATGGTGAACTTCCGCCGGATCCCGCACCCTCTCTGCAAGAAGCGGCTGACTGCGCGCAGTCTAAGAACGGCCAGGTCTCGTCGCTCCGGCACGCCTTGACTGCCCGGTTCGAAAGCCCCTGCACACCGAACAATTGGCCCGATCCGCCGATTACGCAGGAGAAGATCCAAGCGCTCGTCGACACGTTCGACACCGATCCCAGGCTCGTCACGCTCATCGTCACCGAGTTCGCCGCATTCGCAGGAACCGGAAGCACGATCATTCCGATCAAGTACTTCGCCGGGTTCTACATCACGGGGTGGGACGTATCCAATCTCACTGCCGGCTGCTACGGGCCTGGGCCCACCGTCGATTCCCCGTGGAACGATCCTCACCCGATCCACGGCCCGGACTATCTCTCCCGAACCAACAAGCTTCATCTCGATGACGGCGACGTCTGGGGCTACTTCGTGACCCCGGTCATTCCTGCGCCGACGGGGAGTGCAAGCGACGAGCTGTGCGCGTTCGACGAGCTCGGCACCTGCATCGCAGTACTCGTCGAGTAGTGGGTCAAGACGGCGTTCCGGCGAGCAGCTCGGCGGTGACGGCGCCGCCGAGGAAACGTCCGCGCCGGGTCAGGCGCAGTTCGTCGCCCCGTAGGTTTCGCTCGAGCGCGACGAGGCCGAGGTCGCGCATGCGTGCGAGTGCCTCGCGGTCAACGGCGTTCTCGACCTCGGCGAGCGCGACGGGCTGGTCGAGCCGGAGACCGAGCAGCAGGAGCTCGCGCACGTGTGTCGCCGAGTCGATGGCCTCGACCTCGCGAGGCGGAGCATCGCCCACGGCGAGTGCTGCGAGGTAGCGTCCGAGGCTCGGAAGGTTGCGGCGCCGGGCGCCGCCGACCGTCGACACGGCGCCGACCCCCAGCCCCAGGTAGTCGCGCCCTTGCCAGTAGCCGAGGTTGTGCCTCGAGCGCAGGTCGCGTCCGGCCGCACGCGCGCCGGCCAGGCAGAAGTTCGCCGTCTCGTACCAGCGATATCCCGCGCTCGTGAGCGTCTCCACGACGGTCTCGAAATAACCCTCCATCGCTTCGGCCTGTCGTGCGAGCTCCTCGCCATGGGCGTGCGTGAAGCGCGTTCCCGGCTTCGCCTCGAGCTCGTAGCACGAGAGGTGCTCGGGCTCGAGGGCGAGCGCCTGCGCGAGGTCCGCGTCGAGGTCGTCCGCGCTCTGGCCGGGGATGCCGTAGACGAGGTCGAGCGAGAGGTTGTCGAATCCGGCCGCGCTCAGCACCTGGACGGCGCGGCGCACGTCGCCCGGCGATGCCTGACGCTCGAGGGTCTCGAGCAGCCGGGGCTGGAAGCTCTGCGCGCCGAGCGAGACGCGATTCACTCCGCCTGCGCGGAGAAGCGTGGCGAGGTCCGGCGTCACCGTCTCGGGGTTCGCCTCCACCGTGATCTCCGCAGCGGCGGGCAGCGCTGCGAGGAGACGCTCGAGCTCGCGCGGCTCCGTGAACGTGGGCGTCCCTCCGCCGAGGAACACCGTCTCGACGTCGTCGGCGAGCACACCGCGTTCCAGCTCGAGCTCGGCGAGAAGCGCGTCCACGTACCGCGCGTGCTCCGCGTGTCGCCCGACGACGGTCACGAAGTCGCAGTAGCCGCAGCGGTGAGCACAGAAGGGAAGGTGGACGTAGAGGTGCCGGACGTGACCCATGGCTACCGCTTCTTGTCCGAGTCGAGGTTCAGGACGGCGAGGAACGCCTCCTGCGGCACCTCGACTCCGCCGACCTGCTTCATCCGCTTCTTGCCCTTCTTCTGCTTCTCGAGGAGCTTGCGCTTGCGCGAGATGTCGCCGCCGTAGCACTTCGCGAGCACGTCCTTGCGGCGTGCCTTGACCGTCTCGCGCGCAATCACGCGCGAGCCGATCGCGGCCTGGATGGGGACGTCGATCATCTGGCGCGGGATCTCCTCGCGCAGCCTCTCGACGAGCTGGCGGCCGCGGTCGTACGCGGCGTCGCGGTGGATGATCAGCGAGAGCGCGTCGACCTGCTCGCCGCCGACGAGGATGTCCACGCGTGAAAGCGCGCCCGGCTTGAACCCGGCGAGGTCGTAGTCGAAGCTCGCGTAGCCGCGTGTCCGCGACTTGAGCTGGTCGTAGAAGTCCATGACGATCTCGCCGAGCGGAAGCTCGTAGGAGAGGAGCACCCGGCCTTCGCTCAGGTACTCCATGTGGTCGAAGCTTCCGCGACGCTCGTTCGCGAGCTCCATCACCGCGCCGACGTAGTCCTTCGGCACGATCACGGAGGCCTTGACGTAGGGCTCCTCGACACCCTCGAGCTCACGGGGCATCTCCGCCGGGTTGTGCACCTCGACCTCCTCGCCGGTGCGAGTGGTCGCGCGGTAGGCGACGTTCGGCGCCGTGATCAGCAGGTCGAGGTCGAACTCGCGCTCGAGGCGCTCGCGCACGATCTCCATGTGCAGGAGGCCGAGGAAGCCGCAGCGAAAGCCGAACCCGAGCGCTTGCGAGGTCTCCGGCTCGTAGGAGAGCGACCCGTCGTTGAGCTTCAGGCGCTCGAGCGCATCGCGTAGCTCCGGGTAGTCGTCGGAGTCGGTGGGGAAGATGCCGGCGAAGACCATCGGCTTGACGTCCTGATATCCGGGAAGAGGCGCTGCGGCCGCGCGTCGGCGGGACGTCAGCGTGTCTCCGACACGAAGCCGCGAGACGTCCTTCAGGCCGGTGATCACGTATCCGACCTCGCCCGCCGACAGCGAGCCGACCGGCGTCCGCGCGGGCGACATCACTCCCAGCTCCTCCGCGTCGAACTCGGTTCCCTGGGCCATGGCGCGGAGCGGCTCGCGCGGCGAGAAGCTGCCGTCGACGACGCGCACGAACGCGACGACGCCGCGGTACTGGTCGTACGACGAGTCGAAGACGAGCGCACGTGCAGGTGCCTCGGGCTCACCGGTAGGGGCAGGGATGCGCTCGACGATCGCGTCGAGCACCTCGGGCACCCCGACCCCGGTCTTCGCCGAGATGCGCAGAACGCGCTCGGACGACTCGCCCAGGAGGTCGCCCAGCTCGGCGGCGGCACCGTCCGGATCGGCCTGCGGTAGATCGATCTTGTTCGCGGCCGGGACGATCTCGAGCCCGCCGTCGATCGCGAGATAGGCGTTGGCGAGCGTCTGCGCCTCGATCCCCTGCGCCGCGTCGACGACGAGCAAGGCTCCCTCGCAGGCCTGCAGCGAGCGCGACACCTCGTACGTGAAGTCCACGTGGCCGGGCGTGTCGATCAGGTTCAGCTGATGACCCCGCCACTCCACTCGCACTGCCTGCGCCTTGATCGTAATGCCTCGCTCGCGCTCGAGCTCCATCGTGTCGAGGAGTTGCTCGCGCATCTCGCGCTCACTCACCGCTCCCGTCAACTCGAGAATGCGGTCGGCAAGCGTCGACTTGCCATGGTCGATGTGCGCGATGATCGCGAAGTTGCGAATGCGGTCTTGCTGCATAGGGGTGTCAGCGCTCTTCGGAGGACTCGTCGCGCCGAGAGCGCAACAGTAGCAACGCCTCGAGCTCGCGAAGCCCGAGCGCCCGGGCCAGCCCGAGGTAGACGAGGCCGCCGACGCCGAACGCCGCGCCGAGAGAGACGAGCTGTGCGACGAATCCCCTCCCCAGGAGCTCGTCGAGCCCGTACCAGGCCGCACCGGCCAGGCCGGCGGCGACCGCCGCGGCCATGAAGACCCTGAGGACGACGGCCAGCGTACGCCGAACGTGCTCGAGTCCGATGCGCCGGCGCATCATCACGAGCAGCACACCGGAGGCGACGATGTTCACCGTCGAGGTCGCGAGCGGGAGGCCCCAGATCCCGAACCGGTAGAAGACCGTGTTCAAGGCCGCATTGAGGCCGACGGCGCCGAGCGCGATTCCCGTCGGCACCCAATTGGTCTGCACGGCGTAGAAGCTGCGGTTGAGGATCAGCATCCAGCCGTTGAACGCGATCCCGATCGAGAAGGCCTGCAGGCACTGCGCCACGATCACCGTGTCGTCCGCGGTGAACTCTCCCCGCTGGTAGACGAGTCGCACGATCGGCTGTGCCAGCACGATCGAGAGCAGCGCAGCCGGGATCAACAGGAACGCGATCTGACGCATGCCCCCGTCGAGCGCGCGGCGGAGACCCGCGAAGTCGTCGCGAGCGGCGAGCCGCGCCAGCGTCGGGAAGAGAACCGTCGTCACCGCGACGGCGAAGATCCCCTGCGGGAGCATGTACAAGCGGAAGGCCTTGTCGATCGCCGCGGGCGCGAGCTCCGGGTCGAGCAAGCGCGATGCGAAGAGCGTGTCGACGAGGAAGTTGATGTTGACGAGGCCGATCGTCAGCGTCACGGGCAGCATCAGCACGAGCACGCGCTTCACTGCGGGGTCGCGCCAGTCGATCACCATCGTCAGGCTTCCGTCGAGCTTGCGCAGCCACGGGATCGGCAGCAGGAGCTGCATGAGCGTCCCGACGACGACCACGCCCGCGTAGAGGTAGAGCTGGGCGCTCTCGTCGTCGATCTGCGGCACGCCGAGAACGAGCCCGACGATGATCACGGCGTTCCACGCGACCGGGGCGAGCGCCGGCAGCGCGAAGTGGTGGTACGTGTTGAGGATCCCGACGACGATCCCGGACAGCCCGAGGAGGACGACGATCGGGAAGAGGACGCGCGAGAGGCCGACCGCGAGCTCGTAGTCGCCGCCCGGATCCCCGAACGGCCGCATGATCAGCGGTGCGAGCAGGATGAAGAGGGCCGTGACTCCGCCGAGGATCAGGAGCGTCAGCCAGAAGAGCGTCGACGCGACCCGCCAGGCGCGTTGTCGCTCGCCCTTCTCGAGCAGGTCGCTGAAGACCGGAACGAACGCACCCGAAAGCGCAGCGTCGGCGACGAACGCCCGCACGAGGTTCGGGATCAGGAGCGCGACGGTAAACGCGTTGATGAGTCCGGTGACGCCGAAGAAGTAGGCGCTGACCGACTCGCGAGCCAGTCCGAGCACACGCGAGACGGCCGTCGCTGCCGAGAAGATCGCCGTCGAGCGAGCGATTCGGCGACTGCTCCCCGCTTCGGTGGACTGCTGCGATGTCGGCTCGGAATCCATGGCGCGCGCTGCGATTCTCCCAGCGGGGTCTGCTACCATCGCGCGGCCCGCAGCCGCGGGCGCTTCTTCGAATGGCGAACATCAAGCAACAGCGCAAGCGCGTCCTCATTCAGGAGCGCCAGCGGGGGGAAAACCTCCGCTATCGCTCGACGATCAAGACGCTGACGAAGCGCCTCGAGGCCGCCGTCTCGGACGGAGATGCCGAGCGTGCCGGCTCCGAGCACCGCGAGCTCGTTCGCACGATCGATCGCGCGATCTCGCGTGGCGCCCTGCACAAGAACACGGCGGCCCGGAAGAAGTCGCGCGCCGCTCGGCTCGTCGCCGGCGCCGCAACCTAAGAGCTCGATGTAAGACAGAGCGACCCGGCCGCGACAGCGGCGGGCTTCAGTGATTTGCGCGAACGGAATCCGCGGTCGCGGATTCCGTTCTGCGTCTACTACGAGTCCTTCGGCGACGCGACGCCCGCCCCCGGGCGGGAGCTCAGCGCGACGAGGGTGCGCTGCACTTCGAGATCGGCGTTCAGTCTGCTCTGTCCCTTGAGCGCGCCGTCGAGCGCAGCCAGCTGGAGCATCGCGTCGTCGAGCTCCTCTCCGGAGAAGCCCTCGGCCTGCCGGTAGAGCTTGGACGCGTAGAACGGGTTCAGCTTCAGGCGTGCCGCGGCTTCCTTCGAGCTCACCCCCGTGGCGGCGAGCCTCTTCAGGGCTCGCAGGCGCCCGAGGTGGCTTGCGAGCGAACCCGCGAGCCGCGGCGCCACGTCTCGTCTGGGCTTCGACTCGCGCTCGAAAAGCACCTCGCAGACCTCGAGGGCACGGGCCGAGTCGCGCGCAGACCACGCCTCGGTGAGCTCCCAGATCGGGACGTCGGCATTTGACGGCGTCAACGCCTCCACCTCGCGCTCGCCGACGGGCTCGTCCTGCGCCCAGGTGCCGATCTTGTCCACCTCCGTCTTGAGCGCGCGCAGGTCGTCGCCCACGAGCTGCACGAGCGCCGCGCTCGCCTCGGGCTCGGCCCGTACGCCGCGCTGCTTGAACTGCTCGGCGACCCAGCCCTGCAGCTTTCCCTTCGCGACCTCGAACGAGAGCACCTGGCCGTGCTTCTCGCAGATCTTCCAGAGCGCCGAGCTCGACTTGAGGTCGTCGGCGACGCACGCGACGACGGTCGCGGGCGCAGGGCTCTCCAGGTAGGTCGACAACGCCTCGACGTCCGCCGCCTTCCAGCCCCCCTTGCGCCGGCCGTCCGTGTGCTTCGCGCCGTCGATCGCGGTGACGACGATGAGCCGCGCGTCGCCGAAGAGGCTCCCGGAGTTGCACAGGCCGACGACGGCCTCGCCGGAGAACTCGACGCCGCTGACCGTCTCGATCGACTCGGGGTCGAAGTGCGAGCGAAGCCGTGCGATCGCGACCTCGACCTTCGGCCGATCGCTGCCGGAGATGAGGTAGACGGGCTTGTCGGGAGCGTCGGCCACTCGGCTGACACTACCGTCCGGTCTCGACCGTCAGCCTGCCTGCGCTGTCCGCCTCGACGACGACCCGGCCGTCCTCGTCCGTGCGGTATACGGCGAGGCCGGGAGAGCTCTCGAGCGCAGCGAGCGTCTCGGCACGCGGATGCCCGTAGTCGTTTCCCCGCCCGCACGAGATGACCGCGATCCGGGGCCTGAGCTCGCGCAGCTCACCTGTGAGGCCGGGATCCTCGGATCCGTGGTGTGCGACCTTGAGGATCTCGACGGGCGGCAGCGACAGATGTGCGGTGACGTCGGACTCCGCATCGGCCGGGAGAAAGACATCGGTCGTGCCGTACGACGCGACGAGGACGACCGCGTTTCGGTTCGGGTCTTCCGTGCTCGTGCCCGCGTCTTCCGGCCAGAGTGCCCTGAGTCGAAGACCTCCTGCGCGATACGTGGAGCCCGCTCGCACGACGCCATGTGGGATTCCGCGCGACGACGTTGCACGAAGCGTTTCCTCGTGCTCGGGGCCGGTCGCCTCGAGATCCGGGTCGAGGATCTGCCCGACGTCGAGCCGGCGAACGACGTCCGCAGCGCCCCCGACGTGGTCGCGCTGGGGGTGGGTAAGAACGAGGGCGGTGAGCGAGCCGATGCCCATGTGTTCGAGCTGCCCCGCGGCGTCGCCCTCGGGTGGGCCCTGGTCGACGAGGACGCGCGCACGAGGCGTCTCGAGCAGAACCGCGTCGCCCTGACCGACGTCGAGGAACGTGACTCGAAGACCCGCCGGCGGCTCTCGCGTCGGCGCGGCACCCGTCAGCCAGGCTGTGCCGAGAACGAGCGCCGCACCGCCCAGCGCGACGGCGATCGGCGCCCGCTGCGCTCGTGAGACGCGTCTTCGCACCCGCGTCAGAAGCACCAACGCACACCCGACGCCGAGTACCGCCGTCAGCATCGCTCGCGGGCCGACCTGCGCGTTCGGGAGATCCGCAACGAGCCGCGCGACGAGCTCGAGCCAGGCCGCTGCCCAGCCGGCGAGCCAGGCGAGACCCGCTGCAGCCGACGGCGTCACCGGGTCGACGACCGTCGCGAGGAGTCCGAGCCCGAGGACGAGTGGAGCCGCCGGGAAGGCGACCACGTTTGCCAGCACGGTGTAGACGGGCGCCTCGCCGAAGTGCAGGAGGACGATCGGCGCCGTGGCGACGCTGCATGCGAGCGCCACGGCGAGCGCATCCGCCACTGCTCGTGGGATCGCGTAGCCGTCCAGACGCCGCCGCACGCGGGGCACGGCGACGAAGATCGCCGCGACGGCGGCGAACGAGAGCTGGAAGCCCGGCTCGAGCACCGCGGTCGGCATCCAGACCATCAGCACGAGCGCACCGACCGCGAGGAAGTGCCAGCGGTCGGCCGGTCGCGTGACGAGCCACGCGAGCGACGCCAGCGCCCCGGCGACTCCCGCTCGCACGACGGACGGTTGCCATCCGACCGCGAGCACGTACGTCGCGATGATCGCGAGGACCGACAGCTCGCGCACGACTCGGGAGAGCCGCAGGAGCCAGCCGAGCCCGTAGATTCCGCCCGCGAGAAACGCGACGTTCTGCCCCGAGACGGCCAGCAGGTGGTAGAGGCCCGAAGCGCGGAAGTCGTCCTGGACGTCGGCCGGCAGGCCCTCGTCCTCGCCGAGGACGACGCCGAGCACGATGCCGCGGCGGACGCCAGCCGTTCCCCGGGCGACGCCGCTCTCGATCCGATCCCGGACGTCGTCCCCGAAGCCGGCGATACCACCTCGGCGACCGCGCTCGCGCCAGCTCGACGCCTCGAGCACGACGTGGACGCCCTGCCGCTCGAGCCACGCTTGCTCGTCGAAGCCGTTCTCGGCAGGACGCGGCTCCGTGACCCGGACGGACGCCTCCAGGATGGCTCCGCGCGCCGGCGGGGAGCGACCGACCGGCAGCACGAGCAAGACGCGCTCGCGCAACCGCACATGTCGAAAGCTCCGAGTGACGGCGATCACGCGCGTCGACCATGGTGACGCGCGCGCGGGAGCGACGGTCACGAGCTCCGCCACGCCGCTCTCGCCGAGCTCGCGCTGGAGGACGCTCTCCCTCAGCGCGTCCATGCGAAGCGATCCCCAGGCGAGCCCGATGAACGCGAACGCCGCACCGAGCAGAGCGACGCGCGCGCCCGCATCCAGACGCAACCGAGGACAAGAGCGCCGACCGCCAGAACGGAAGCGACGGTCAGGGAGACGGAGATCCAGATCGAGACAGCGAGCCCGAGGCACGCGGCGCCGACGAGAAGCGCGCGCCAGTGGAGCTCGATGGCTCGCTTCACGGCGTGACGAGGTCCCGAAGCTGCTCGATGCGGGTCGGGCCGATGCCCGGCACCGCGTCGAGGTCGTCCACGGAGCCGAACGGCCCGTGCTCGGCGCGGTAGTCGACGATCTTCTGCGCGGTGACGGGCCCGACGCCGGGAAGCTCGTCGAGCTCCTCGAACGTTGCAGACGAGAGGCTGACCGGGCCGGACGGCAGGTCGTCGCCTGACGAGGACGAGGCCCGAGCCGGCGTTCCCTCCGGAGCACGCGGCGGCACGAGCACCTGGATGCCGTCCACGAGCGGGGCCGCGAGGTTGAGCGCGGCGAGATCGGCACCGCGTCGAGCGCCGCCGGCGCGACGCACCGCGCCGGCGATTCGCGCTCCGTCGCGAAGGCGGTACAGCCCCGGCTGCCGCACTTCCCCGACGACGTGAACCACGAGCAAGGCGCGCACGGGTGCTGCTGCGACCGGCTCGAGCGGTGTCGCGACGACCTCCGGCTCCTTCGCGGCTCCGGCCTGCGCGAGGCGCTGTCCGACAAGCGCCAGCAGCGCCAGCGCCACGAAGACGGCGACGAGCGCGGTCGAGCGGGACACGGCGAACGGCACGAGATCATCGTGGCCGCGAGGCCGTCACACAGGGTTCACGACTTCGTCAGAAGTGCGTGAAAGTCGCCGCGCTCGATCAGGTCACGAAGTTGACGAGCTTGTCCGGCACCACGACCGTCCGCGCGGGCTCGCCGTTCAGATACTCACCGACGCGCTCCGACGCGCGTGCGAGCGCGACGAGCTCGGCCTCGTCCACGCCCGGCGAAACCTGCAGGCGGTCGCGGATCTTGCCGTTCACCTGGACGACGACCTCGACCCTGTCCACCTCGAGCAGCGTCGGGTCGGCGACCGGCCAGGGCGCTTCCCACAGCCGCGAGTGCCCAAGCTGCTCCCACAGCTCCTCGGCGACATGGGGTGCATAGGGCTGGATCAGCGAGACCGCCGTCTCGGCGGCGAACCGCGACCCCTGACCCCGCGGCTCGCGCGAGAGGTCGTTCACGAGCTCCATGACCGCGGAGATCGCGGTGTTGAAGGCGAAGCGACGTCCGA
>Ga0190275_10004152_pt1 | contig 10425 bp, 7 predicted proteins | sample Popmic550T_FD_133745 | JGI IMG/M metagenome (GOLD analysis project Ga0190275, IMG submission 133745) | Populus adjacent soil microbial communities from riparian zone of Yellowstone River, Montana, USA - 550 T | ecosystem: Environmental > Terrestrial > Soil > Riparian zone > Trees stand | place...
CATGCGCCCGGCTTCCACATGCGCACCATCCACAGCTGCCCGCCGTAGTCGCCCACCGTGGCCGAGTCGAACAGCTTGTCGGCATCCGAGAGCGCGTTGTTGGCCTGGCCGATGTCCAGCACGGAGAGGCCCGCGCCGATCGGGTAGCGCAGGTGCTCCGAGCGGCTCTGCCCGTCCCCATGGAAGAAGCTCCACACGGTGTGGCCGGTGCGGATGTCCACGATGGCCATGCCGCGGCCGCGCAGCATGTGCTCGTCGAAGCCGCCGTTGAGGGCCACCACCCAGCGCTCACGCGCCGGGGTGTTGTCGATCAGCCACGGCGAGGTCTCGCTGGGGTGAGGGGTGCTGGACAGGTCCCTCAGGGCGTTGTCGGCGCCGTCGGTGAGGGCCACCGGGAGGATGGGCGGCGGCTGCGGCGCGTAGTTGGTGAAGCTCTCACCCACCTGCAGCGCCAGCGGGTCGCACGGCTGCGGCCACATCCACAGGAAGTCCCCCGCCTGGTTGGGCACGCGGTGGTCGGTGTCGCCCGGGTCGCGGCCCAGCAAGCGCGTCAGATCCAGCGCGAAGCGGTGCACGCCGCCACGGCCCGTGCCCACCACGGCCACCGTGCGGTACTCCTTCCACTGCTTCTTGCCGTCAGCCGGCTCGCCCTCCGTGCCATCCAGCCACGTGTCCCGCACCATGGGCGTGCCGTCCACGAAGTAGGCGTGCTTGCCCAGGTTGGGGCGCAGCTTGGGCAGCATGTCCGGAGGAATGAAGGCCCACAGCTCCTCGCCCGTACCCGGGTCGTACTTGGACTGGCCGGTAAGCGAGTCCACCTCCCCCGCGCCCAGGGCCTTGCCGTTGTGGAAGGCGTGCAGCATGCCGCCGTTGCTGCCCACCAGCAGGAGCTTGTCCCGGTTGCCTGCCTCGTACTGGTACGCCGCATAGGCCTTCACCGTCGCTCCACCGGGGAGCGAGGTGTCGTCCTGCAGCGTGGAGCCGGAGAACAGCGCCGAGACGCACTGCTGGGAGAAGCTGCAGAAGCGGGCCTGCGCGGGCGGCTCCACGCTCACCGGCGAGGAGTGGAAGATGTCGTGGAGCAGGAACGGCCTGTCGAGGCCGCGCAGGAGCGGATCGGCGTTGAGCGCGTCCGCGCCGCGGTACCAGCGGATGACGAGCCGGGCGCAGTCGTCCGGCGACAGGGCAGGCTCGCCCAGGCGCGCGGCCAGGTCCGAGCACACGTCGGGGTTCTGGCTGATGCCCAGGTACTCCCGCAGCACGCTCGCGTTGGCCTCGCTGAACTCCACCGGCGTGTCCCGGGAGTCCACCTTGCCGTCCGCGTTGCTGTCCACGATGCTGTAGATGCGGCGGGCCATCCACTTCTGGTTGCCGCCCGCCTTCAGCTTCGCGCCGGCCTCCCAGATGGGCACGGCAGGCGTCAACGGATTCAAGAGCTTCACGAAGTCACCCTCGTCGTTCTCGATGATGGCGTCCCCCGCCGCGTCGAGCAGCAGCGTGTCGTCGCAGTCGCCGTCCTGGTTGAGGTCTCCCCCCGCGGAGGGGTTCTGCGGATGGCAGCCCAGCAGACGCTCGGGCCCCTGCTCGAACCGGTACAGGAAGCCCTGCCAGGGCGCCGTCTTGTTCCGGGCCGGCTTGAAGCGCGGAATGAGCGTGGCGCTGGCGCTGCGCACCTGCAGCGTGCTGGCTGCGGGGCTCGAGAAAGAGGTGGACCGCGTCTGCACGCTGTTGATGATGTCCAGCAGCGCCTGCTTCAGGCTGTCCGCGTCGTCGGCCGTGTAGTACAGGCCGCCGCCCACCTCCGCGGTGTGCTTCAGGAGGTTGCTGTTGATGCCGAAGCCCACCGTGTACGTGATGAGGTTCTGCTTACCGGCGGTGTTGAAGTCCCCCACAATGGGCGGCGTGTTGCGCTGCAGATCCTGCTCGAACAGGAGCTTGGCCACGTCATCGAGCATGTACTGGGGGTTGTCGTCCGTGTAGATGGCGGGGTTGGAGCCCTTGTCACGGCCAGGCGCGGTCCCGCTGCCGCACGAGGCCGTATCCGGGCAGTACACCGGGCCCTGGAGCTGCCGCAGCTTGGTGACCACCGTGCTGCTCAGGTTGTCGCCGGAGGGCTCACCGTCCGTGATGATGATGACGGAGGACACCTGGCAGCCCCAGCACACGCTGCGGTCCTGCGAGCTGAGCGAGGGGTTGCGGAAGTTGCTCGGGGCGCTGCTCGGGTAGCTGTAGCCGGTGCCGAAGCCGAACACGTCCCGGTACACCCCCTCATCCGAGGTGAAGTAGTAGCCCAGGTTCAGCAGCGAGCGCGCCAGGGGCGTGCCCGCGGTGAAGTTCAGCTCGTTGACGGCATCGATGTAGCTCTCGCGATAGCTGTCGAAGGCGCTGGCGTCACTGACGATCTGCTGACACGAAGGGCTCTGCGGCTTGAGCATCGCCGTGTTGGGCGTGCTGCTGGTGAAGTAGCTGATGCCGACACGCACGCGCTTCAGGTCCTTGATGACGGACTTGAGCACCGCCTTGGCGGTGACGTACTTGGGCGGGTTGAAGTTGAGGAAGCGGCCCCAGAAGATGAAGCCCGCGACATTGTACGGCGGGTTGTCACGGCCCCGCGCCTCGTGCTCCTTGAAGTAGCCCTTGGTGCTCAAGCACGTGAGACAGAGGGCGTACTCGGCAGCGCCGGTGCCAGCATAGTCCGTCACCTGCGACTGGCAGGCCTGCTCCCGGGTGTTCCAATGGGGCGTCGGATTGGTGAGGTCTCCCCATTCCATGTAGCCGTAGAACTTGTCGTCCTGGAACAGGTTGGGGAAACCCTGGTCCAGGCCCAGCCCCGTGCCCGGATCCGGCACCGGGTAGACGGTGGCTGGGTTCCAGCCACGGCTGACCTGGAAGGCATCCAGGCGCGGGTTCTCGCAGCCGTTGGTGGTGAGATCGAGGAAGGCCTCGTGCCCGCCGAGGATCACCTGCGGCAGCTCGCGCATGGAGCTCGAGGTGTCGACGAGGAAGTGGATGTTGGGTGGGGCGCCCTCGGCGCTGAAGAAGCGCTCGTCGCCCGATACGTCCTTGCCGCGCAGCACGTCATTCACCAGTGACGTGGTGAGCTGGCAGCACGCGGCGGAGTCGGAGGCCGGGTTGCCGAGCTCGGCGTGCGCTCCGCCCGCCACACCCAGCATGGCGAGCCCCAGGCTCAGCCGACGAAGAATGGAAATCCAGGACTGCTGCATGGTCATGTCTCCGCGCAAACCCCGCGAGCCTTCATCGGCTTCACGTGGCGCAGCGGGACTGTGCAAACTCAAGCCCTGGGCCAGGTGCCGCACAAGCCAGCGAAATGACGAGGCTTCCCAGCTCCACGCACACCTCGGCGCGCGGGAGCCCACCTCGCAAACTCTGCATACCGCAAAGGTTCGCTGGTGGAGTGAGTGATGAGGGAACCGATGATCTCGCGCGGCACTGCGCGATCAGCGAGATGACTAGAAAGAAATAAGGGGTCGATCAGGCAGGAGAGGTGGTCAAGCCTCCTGCTGAGTCGGTGCCACGGTGACGTGGAGGCCCATGCCCTCAAGACGGCGCAGCAGGCGCTGGGTGAGTTGGGTCTTGTTGGAGCGCTCGAAGTAGTCCTGGCCCAGATCCTCGTAGAGCACGCCCCGAGTAAGCATATGGTAGGCGGCAGTGAGCATGGAGGCGGCCAGAGCGATGAAGGCCTTCTTGGGACCGCGGCGGCTCTTGAGGCGCAGGAACAGAGAGCGCAGGTAGGTGCCCCGGGTGCGAGCAGCGCTCCAGGCGCACTGCACCAGGGTGTCCTTCAACCACGGAGCTCCTTTGCGTATGCGGGTGGAGCGGCGCTTGCCGGCGCTCTCATCCATTCGAGGACAAAGGCCCGCCCAGGAAACCAAGTGGCCGGCGGTGGGGAAGCGCGACATGTCCACGCCTATCCGACTTGCGGCCGGGCACGTTGCGCACCTGGGCGGCGTTGGCCAGCACCAGCTCGAAGCTGCCCTCCAGCATGTGCCAGACAGGCTTCCAGTATACCCCCGTGGCCTCCATGACGAGGTGCGTGCATTCGTGGGACTCCAGCCACTGATGCAGCGCCAGCAGCCCTCGGGTCGTCGTTTCGAACCTCTCCACGTGTCGGTGGACCGCGCCCGCCTGCGCGATACGCGCGCACTCCCCTGCCGCTGTCCTTGTGCACCTCCAGCCCCGCGCACTTGGGATGAAGCACTTCCATGGGCGTCTCCTCTCGGTAGCGGCGCTGGCATGGAGCCCGTGTCGGGGAAGTCTAGAACGCGTGCTCACTCCGCACCCACTTGGTGCGGCCTGGCGACAATTCGGGGTGCTCGCCGGGCTCCGGGCCAAACTGTTCGACGGGCTTGTAGAGCACCACTGTCAAGCCGGCCTCTGAGCCAACGCCACAGGTAGGCTACCTCATTTCATGCCTCGCGGGTCGGGCCATCCCGGTGAGCAACTGTTCGGAAATGTCGGGGGTTTGGGCGCGAAAAGTCCCGACATTTCCGAACAGTTGGCCATGGGGAATGCCCCACCCGCGAGGCATGAAAGGGGCTTTTTCTTTCTAGTTCTCCACCGTGGCTCATCGTCAGGGCTTCAACGTCCCCCCTATCAGAAGAGGTCCCCCTGTGCCTGAGTAGCGCACCGGCTTGCCTTCGGAAGCGGTGACCGCTCCCGGAGGCGAGGAGCCCTGGCGCTACTGCCGACACATGCGGTAAGCCTCTCCGCTGTCAACCGCTGGCGTCCCTCGCTGGTCGTGCGGCACTCCCGCTACGCAGTGGCTCGACGTGGTGTTGCCGGCCGCGTCCTTCACGGTGAAGTAGAGCTTGTAGACACGGCCGTCGCGCGGCCCGCCGCGCTCGGAGCGCAGCATCACCGTGGTGGAGTCCACGAAGATGATGTCCGGCATGGTGTTGCCATCTCCCAGCCCGTTGATCGGCTCGTCCGAGGAGACGCAGGAGATGGCCGCCTGGGCGGTGGCCAGATCCAGACTCCCCTCACAGACATCCTGGATGGAGATGCCACAGTCCTCGAGCGAGAGGTTCCGGTACTTGTGGTTGGGCGGCCACAGGTCCGATGCGCCCGCTACCGAGACGACAGGGGGGAGCGTGTCCACGACTTGAACAGTGGTGCGTGCCGTGTCCTGGCAGGCTCCATTGCTGACAGTCAGATCGGCGGTGTGGGTGCCCGTGGACATGAACTCGCTCACGACAGCCCCGGCCCGGTGGACCGTCCCATCAATGAGCCAGTTGTAGGAGAGAGGCTTTCCCCTTGGGTCTGAAGATCCAGAGCCATCCAGTGTCGCGGTGGCCCCGCCATTGCCGGTGCACTCCAGCACCTGCGGTGGCCCCGGGTCCGCCGAGGGTGGCGGATTGAAGCAGATGCTGAACGGGGCCGTGAGGCTCGGAAGATGCGTGCGCGTCGAGTTGCCCACCGCGCCCTCAACGACGGTCAACTTGCTGATACCGCTCACCTCCTCCGGATCGATTGTGACGCAGATCTCCTTGCTCGTGAACGTGACGGCCGTACCATCCGTGCAGCAGTCGTTCCATTTCCAGGTGGCCGTAGTCACGTCCGTGGGCACGCTCTGGATGCCTTCAGTAGACTCGTCATTCACAGCCACGCTTGAGGCATTGCTGAGCCCTTGGATGCCGAGCTGAATGGAGCCCCCACTTTCATCCCCGGCCTTGTCGTGAATCATGAACAAGCTGAACTGATCCCAGGTGGTGTCGTGATAGACGAAGAATGTGCTTTCCTGGGATACCTCAAGGCCCGTGTTCGCGCTGGAGTCGCTGTATGCGTAGAACTCTTGCGCGCTCTTGCTGTCCTTGATGGTGTGGATGGTGGTAGTGAAAGTCCCCTGTCGCACCGTGTAGCTGTCACCGCCAATGCATTGCGCTCCCTCTACCTCGGCTCTGGCACTCCTCTTCTCGGAGTCCTGCCCGTCACCGATCCATCCACAGCCAGCACTCAATCCCCAGATCAACATGGAAGCCGCGAGCAACCCGTTTGATACGAATCCAGAAGCCTTCATGATGCCCCCTTGGAGGACAACACCATTAGTCCTCTCCGAGGACTATACATATCTCCACCACTTCCTGGTGGAAATTGCAGGAAGAGCGCGACATCGCTGAGGCCTACGGCGCCGACAACTCCGGTTGACATGGTGGACCATGCTCAATCCGTGTCTCTCTTCCGGAGCTGCTCCGCGAGCCAGGCACGAAAGTGGAACGTGCTCGTAAACCAGGAGACCGTGCCGCTATTCGCATGGCCGCTGTTGAAACCCACCAGCCATCGCCCCGCTGGGGACTCTCGAAAACAAGGCCCACCGCTGTCCCCAGCATGTGTATGTGCTCCGGGAGCGCGGAACAGAAAAGAGCCAGTACCTCCTGAGGAGAGAACGATGTCCGTGACGGCATTGTGTCCCACTCTCCGGGTGCCTTCATCCTTCCCTCGGTGACGTGTCTCTCCGAACCCCACCACGGTGAGCTCCTCGTCGATGGAGACCTCTTGCGCTGGAAACTGGAAATCGATCTTGATGCCTTCGACCGGCCTACCGAGCTGTACGACCGCGAGGTCCGCGAGGTTCGACTTCAGCTTGCCTCCGGCCATTTCAGCCCTGAAGCTTGGATGCACTCGAACCCTTCCCTTGTCTCCAGGGGACCCTCTCGCTGGCGCCTCTTCCGAGCCGTGGAGGCCTCTCATGACGGTGGCGCTCGTCACGCAATCCGAACCATCAATGACCTGAGCCTGGCTCTTGGGATCTGCGGGCGCGCACAAGCAGTGAGCCGCCGTCAGCACCACTTCGGGCGTGACGAACACGCCGCTACACGCTCCCCGCTCGCTCCGAACCTGTACCACAGCCTCATAGCGGTTCTTGATGTCCTCTCGAGCTCTCGAAACAGAGATGTCGAACCCCGATGTCAGCCCGCCCGCTTCCGTCTCAAAGCCCGTGCGCTCGTACTCTGGAGTCACGGTGCTGTTCGCGGCGCCGCCAGCACACGCCATGAGCCAGGCCGCCCACGCGATGCACATGGCGCGCAACCTCAATGAGTTCATCGGGCTTTTCCTCCTCACGGCTGGGCAGAGCTTCCTTGCATCGCACGCTGCACCTCCGCGCGCACCCACTCCCGGTGGACATGAAGGCTCGTGCAAGAGAGCTCCTTCTCCGAACGGCCCCCCGCTATGCCAACAAGCCACCGACCCCCTAGGCCTTCACGGAAGCAGGGGCCTCCAACGAAGCCGTCATAGACGTAGGGGCCCTGTTGTTCATAGAGCACCCGATCATCCTCCACCCCGGGAGCCCGCGTTGCCTTGTTCTTCCGGTAGTACCGGGCGCCCCAGTCTCCTCCAAGGGCCTCATCCTTCCCGTAGCCGGCCATGATCAGGGCTTCGCCTTCTCGAACCTCGTTCGCGGCCAGGAGCACCTCCTCTGGCCGCTCCTGGACGGGTTCATCCAAGAGGATAACGGCCAGATCCACGCGAGAGAGCCTGAAGCCGTGCGTCGCTGCCCGGGACTCCATCTCAGGATGGGGTCGCACGTCCCCCTCGTAGGTTCGGAGCCGTCTCCGCCCCCTCTGAGCCTCAACGTCCCCCCCATGGAAGACCGTCGTGATGGAGACGCGCTTGACGCACGAGGAAGCCTGGGGGGAGGGGGGGGCTGACTCCGCGGATTTACCGGAGGGCTGCTGGAGACACACACAGCTTCCGGCTGTGAGAACCAGTCGATCGCTGATGAGGACGCCGCTGCAGAGTCCTGGATCATCCTTCCGGGAGATCATGACCACGGATGCGTAGCGATCCTCGACATCCACTGTCCCCGCATACCGCAGCCACTCCTCTGTCTCCGCGGGACCGAACTCAAGTCCCTCGGGCAGCTGGCCGATGGGCATGTCGATCTCAACGTCCACTGGCTGGAGCTTGTCCTCCGTGTCGTGCATCGCTTCCGAGGCCGTAGGCGAGCCAGCCGTGCGCTCCTCGCACCCCTTGCAGCTCCACGGCGTCGCCAGAGACAGGAGGAGCAATGGGACGAGGAGGGCTCGCCCCGCTTCGGGGCGCGTCGCTCTCATGGCTTTCTCTTTCCGCGGTTGCGGGTCGAACGCCGCGGTCTGGCGAATGGAGGCCGGGGCCCTGACGGTTCGTCACGAGGAACCTCCATCCTACCTCAGCGCGCCGACGGAGGCCTGGAGAGCACCCTCCGCCGCACCGCGTCGAGGCCGAGAGGCTGTTCTGGTTGGGCACAACCATGCGCTGGATCGCCCCCGCCTCGAAAGACACCGACACCGCCACGCTGGAGAAGCAGCTCTGGGCCGCCGGCGACGAGCTTCGCGCCAACAGTGGACTGAAACCCGCGCAGTACAATCAGCCCGTCCTCGGGCTCATCTTCCTCCGCTTCGTCGATGCGAAGTTCGCGGCGCGCCGGGCCCAGTTGGAGAAGGGCGCGACCGGGCGGTGCGGCTCGCGCGTCGATGACGCGTAGCCCTCAATGCAAGGGGGCGGATCCTGCGGGTCGCAAGGAACCCTGCACAGCCAGGCGTCGCAGCTCCATCCGCAGAAGAAGCCCGCGGGACACGCCGCTGCGTCTCCCAGCTGACAGGGCCGGGCACACCACCCCTCATGAATACCGCCGCATAGCAACCCCAGTGCACAGGCCCTTCGCGGGTCTCCGGTAACCTCTGCCTCGGGGCCGGACGAAGTCCGGTGACCCACTAGAAAGAAATAAGGGGTCGATCAGGCAGGAGAGGTGGAGACGATCTTCAGAAAGCGCAGCGTTTCGATCGCGGGGTGCGCGATCCTTGGTGCACAGGGGCGATCAGGCGAGCGCGGGTCGGATCAGCATCGCTGTCGATGGCTCTTCCTGGTCCCTTGCTCGACCTCCGGACGCCCGATGGGTGTACGTGGCACCAACTTCCGCTCTGCCGCTGGGCTCCTGAACAAGAGAGTGCCTCATTCTCTGCTGCGGGCGGCAAGCCGCACTCGTCATGACCATAGGCGGAAGTTACGGCGATCGTTGGAGCGCGGGATTCGTTCCCGCGCTTCGTCGCGATCGGCGGGATCGAAATCCCTCGTTATTGGAAGATCGTTTCCACTTGGTGATCCTGCGCAACGTTACAGATGAAGACCTCCCGATCTTCTTCGAGCACCAACGGGACGCAGTCGCGCTGCGCATGGCCGCATTCCCGTCGCGGGAACGCGATGCCTTCCTGACCCACTGGCGCACGAAGGTTCTCCGCCCCGAAAACGTGACCCGCACCATCGTCGTTGGCGGCTTGGTCGCTGGGTACATCGGCAGTTGGGAACAGGACGGCAAGCGCTTCGTCGCCTATTGGATTGGTCGCGAGCACTGGGGCAAGGGCATCGCGACACGGGCGCTCTCGGAGTTCCTCGTGCTCGAGCCGATTCGTCCGCTCCATGCGTGGGTCGCTGTCCACAACGTCGGGTCGATCCGCGTCCTCGAGAAGTGTGGCTTCCGGACGGTGGCCCAGGAGAACCAGCAGCACGCGGACGGAGTTGCTGAGGTACTCATGACGCTTGGTCCGAAGTAGTATGATCCGGGTACCCGCAGGACGCAGGCCGGTTCCCAGCGCACCGCGTCCTTAAGCAACTTCCCTGAAGGGGGGTAGGCGGAGGTCCAGTACCGTCCTCGAGCAGCTCGGCACGGCCCTGGGAGAAGGACAGGACGGCAGCACCTCGACATGGGCCGGACCCCTCGGCGCCGCCTTCAGGATGCCGCCCAGAAGGGCCCAGAAGGCTCGCGCAGGGGCTTCGAGCCCTCCCTGGCAGCAGTAGCCGCTCCGGACGTTCCGAGGCTCAGAGAGTGCTCCACAACTCCAGGCCATCTGGCACTGGCTGAACCTCAATAGTTCAGGGTGTTTATGTGTGCCCTGTGGGGTGCGCCAGAAGCAGTCACTTGTGGCGCACGCCGCGCTCCACGGCGCCAACCTGCGCGCCCGTGTTCCTAGGCCCCTGAGACTGCGGGGCTGTCGGCGTCGCTGCTGCGCGAGCTCGCCGGGCCAGAGCGACCGCAGCTAGGTGGGAACCGCGCGAACTCGGCTCATCCATGCACGGACCGGCGTTGGGCTGCTGCGCGGCCCCAACATTGACGACCGCGGAGAACCCCACCGACCTAACAGTCGGTGGGCGCCGTGCTCCCCGTGCGGCGAGTCTCGCCCGGCGCCCGTGGCAGGTGCGGCGCGGGGCGAGCTGCCATCCGACTGCGTCAGAGGTCAGTCACTTCTGGCGCATCCGGCTCATCACGTCTCCGAGCAACGAGGTGGACCCCCGGCTCATCACGTCTCCGAGCAACGAGGTGGACCCCCGGCTCATCACGTCTCCGAGCAACGAGGTGGACCCCCGGCTCAACGCGTCTCCGAGCAACGAGGTGGACCCCCGGCTCAACGCGTCTCCGAGCAACGAGGTGGA
>Ga0190275_10004153_pt1 | contig 10425 bp, 7 predicted proteins | sample Popmic550T_FD_133745 | JGI IMG/M metagenome (GOLD analysis project Ga0190275, IMG submission 133745) | Populus adjacent soil microbial communities from riparian zone of Yellowstone River, Montana, USA - 550 T | ecosystem: Environmental > Terrestrial > Soil > Riparian zone > Trees stand | place...
ACGAACTCGACATGCAGGTGCAGATCCACACCGACACGCTCAACGAGTCCGGCTTCTTCGAGGACACGATGGAGGCCATCGGCGGGCGGACGATCCACACCTACCACTCCGAGGGCGCCGGCGGCGGCCACGCGCCCGACATCATCCGCGTCGCCGGCGAGGCGAACTGCCTGCCCTCGTCGACGAACCCGACCAACCCCTACACGCGCAACACCTTCGACGAGCACCTCGACATGACGATGGTCTGTCATCACCTCAACCCCCGAGTGCCCGAGGACGTCGCGTTCGCCGAGTCGCGCATCCGGCGCGAGACGATCGCGGCGGAGGACGTGCTCCACGACGTCGGGGCGATCAGCGCGCTGGGGTCCGACTCGCAGGGCATGGGGCGGATCGGCGAGACGATCGCGCGCACGTGGCAGGTGGCCGCGCACATGAAGGGCGAGCGCGGATCGCTGTCCGAGGACGTCGGGAGCGGCAACGACAACACGCGCGTCAAGCGCTACATCGCCAAGCTGACGATCAACCCGGCGCGGATCTACGGCATCGACGGCGAGATCGGCTCGCTCGAGGTGGGCAAGCTCGCCGACATCGTCCTCTGGGAGCCGAAGTTCTTCGGCATCAAGCCGGAGGTCGTCTTCAAGGGAGGCTTCCCGGCCTGGTCGGTGATGGGAGAGTCCAACGCGTCGCTGATGACGTGCGAGCCCCTGGTCTACAGGCCGCAATGGGGCGCCCACGGGCCGGCAGCGCAGGACCTCTCGGTGACGTTCATGACCGCGGCGGCCGTCGATGGGGGAGTTGCGGAGCGCTGGGGGCTGCGCAAGCGCTGCGTCCCGACGCGCAACACCAGGGAGCTGACCAAGCGCGACCTTGCGTGGAACGACGCCACGCCCGCGATCTCCGTCGACCCCGAGACCTACCGGGTCGAGGTCGACGGCGAGCTGTGCACCTGCGAGCCGCTCGAGCGCGTCCCCCTGGGCCCGCTCTACGTCTTGAAGTGATGGAGGGCGCTATCCGCATCGGCATCGGCGGCCCGGTCGGCTCGGGCAAGACGCGGCTGATCGAGCGGCTGCTGCCGCTGCTCCACGACGAGGGGCTCCGGGTCGCGGTTATCACGAACGACCTCGTGACCAGGGAGGACGCCGACCGGGTCCGCCGCAGCGACCTGATCGCGCCCGACCTGGTCGTCGGCGTCGAGACCGGCGCCTGCCCGCACACCGCGATCCGCGAGGACCCGTCGGCGAACCTGGACACGATCGAGCGGCTCGAGCGCGAGCAGGGGCCGCTCGACGTGGTGCTGATCGAGTCCGGCGGCGACAACCTCGCGGCGACGTTCACCACCGACCTCGTCGACTGGTGGGCCTACGTGATCGACACCGCGGCCGGTGACGACATCCCGCGGAAGCGCGGGCTGGGGATCCTGCAGGCCGACCTGCTGATCGTCAACAAGATCGACCTCGCGCCCCACGTGGGGGCCGACCTCGAGCGCATGCGGCGCGACGTCGCCGACGTGCGCCCCGGACGGCCCTCGCTGTTCACCGACCTCAGCCGCGAGGGCGGGGCCGCGGAGGTGTTCTCCGAGCTCAGTCGCGCGGCGCTGTTCGGCGCCCTGCCGGCGCGGTGACCGGGGCGCATCAGGACGGGCTGCTCGACCTGCGCTTCGACTGCGCCGCCGGCGACCGGACCTACCTGGCCGCCCGCCGCCAGCGCTTCCCGCTGCGGATCACGACCCCGCTGTACCTGGATCCCGCCGATCGCGGGATGGCCTTCGTCTACGCCCAGAACCCGACGGGGGGCGTGTTCGCCGGTGACCGCCTGGAGACCACCGTCGCGGCAGCGGGCGCGACCCGCGTGCACCTCACGACCCAGTCGGCCACCAAGCTGTACCGAATGAACGGCGGCGAGGCCGTGCAGGAGCTGCGCTTCGCGCTCACGGGCGACGCCTACCTGGAGCATCTCCCTGATCCGCTGATCCCGCAGGCGGGCGCGCGCTTTCGCCAGCGGACCATGGTGGACATGGACCGCGAGGCGCGCTTCCTGGCCGCCGAGATGCTCGCCCCCGGGCGGCGGGCGCGCGGTGAGCGCTTCGCCTACGAGCTGGTCGAGTTGAAGACTGAGGTCCGGTGCGCCGGGCGCGAGCTGTGCGCCGACACGCTGTGGCTGGAGCCCCGGCGCCGCGCTCCGGCCGCGCCGGGCATCCTGGGGGACCACGACTACCTCGCGACGCTGCTGGTGGTGGCGCCCGGCCGCGACGCCGGCGCGCTCGCCCGCGAGATCGACGACGCCGTGGCGGCCGCGCCGGGCGCCCGGGCGGCTGCGGGCCCGCTGCCGGACGCGGCGGGCGTGCTGGTCCGGGTGCTGGCCGCCACCGGCGGCGCCGCCCGCGCGGCGTTGCACCGGGCGTGGGCGACCGCCCGGCTGAGGCTGCTGGGGATACCGCTCCCTCCCCTGCGCAAGTGATGCTCCAGGCGCGCGAGATCCTCGGCCATGCCGGCGAGCCGCGTTTTCACGGACGCCGGGTGGAGCACCTGATCGTCGGCTGGGACGAGGCCTCGAAGCGCCGCCTGCGCCGGCGGACCGACGGCGGGACCGACGTGGCGATCGACGTGGCGCGGGGCGCCTACCTCGCCGACGGCGTCGTGCTGGCTGACGACGGGGAGCGGATCGTCGTGGTCGAGCGCCACCGTGAGCGGGCGCTCGTCGTGCGGCTGGACCCGGCGCTGCCGTCCGAGCAGCTCGCCCGCGCCGCGGTCCTGGTCGGTCACGCGTTCGGCAACCAGCACGTGCCGTTGGAGGTCGAGGGCCACGAGATCCGGGTCCCCCTCACGACGAGCGAGGCGGTGGCCCGGGCCACCGTCGAGGCGCTCGGCCTCGCGGGCGTGGAGGCGAGCAGCGAGCTCGTCGCGCTGGGCCGCGAACGGCCGATGCCGGCGGGCCACTCGCAGGGTCACCACGGGCACGGCCACGGATGAGCTCGAGCGAGGCCGGGCTCGCGCTTCTCGCCGCGCTCCAGCTCGCCGACAGCGCGCTGCCGATCGGCCGCTTCGTGCACTCCCACGGCCTCGAGGCGTGGCTGGGCGCGCATCCGGAGGCCGGCGAGGACGCGCTCGCCGAGCTCGTCACCTCGGTGGTCGAGGAGGGGGTCGCGCCGCTTGACGGCGCCGTGCTGGCCCGGGCGCACGGCTGCCGTACGCTGGAGGCGCTGCTCGACCTCGACCGGCGGCTGACCGTCCGCAAGCCGGCCCGCCCGGCGCGGCACGCGTCGCAGGCGTGCGGCCGGCAGCTCGCGGCGCTCGGCTCCGAGCTGGTCGACGACGGGCTGGTGGCCGCGCTGGCCGGACGCATCCGCGCACACGAGACGGACGGCAACCTCGCCGTCGTCGAGGGGTGCCTGACCCGCGCGCTCGGCCTGGACGCGGCAGCCGCCGTGGTGCTGGAGCTCAGGGGCGCGGCCGCGGGCCTCCTCTCGGCCGCCGTGCGCCTCGGTCGGCTGGCGCCGGTCCGCGCGCAGGTCGTGCTGCACCGGCTTGGGCCCGCGCTCGAGCGCGGCGCGGCCCTCGCGCTCGCGTTGGACGACGACGCGCTGCGGTCCACCGCGGTCGAGCTCGAGGTAGCCGCGCTCGCCCACCGGCGGGCCGACGCGCGCTTCTTCTCGACGTGAGTGGCCGGTAGCGGACCCACTAGGCGATCCTGCGACCCGTCTCCTCGGTCGAGTAGCCCCCGAGGCCCTGCACCGCCGCGCGGAATGCGTCGTCGGCGAGCAGGGTCCAGAGCGGCGCCAGCAGCGGGTCGTCGACCGTCTCCGCGGCCATCACGAGGTCGTAGGGCTCGCGGCGCAGCGGTTTGAAGTCCAGGCCGAAGGCGCGGGCGGCGGCCCGCACGCCGAGCCCGCAGTCGGCGCGTCCGGCGGCCACCGCCGCGGCGACCGCCAGGTGCGTGTGCTCCTCGCGCTCGTAGCCGTCGATCGCCGCCGCGGAGATCCCGCGCTCGGACAGCTCGTGGTCGAGCAGCACGCGCGTGCCCGCGCCGCGCTGGCGGTTCACGTAGCGGACGCCCTCGCGGGCGACGTCGTCCAGCTCCCCCAGGCCGAGCGGGTTCCCCGGCGCGACGATCAGCCCCTGCTCACGGTGCACGAGCCGGATCACCGCGACATCGCGGCCGCCGAGCACGCGCTCGACGTAGGGGAGGGTGTACTCGCCGGTGGCGGGATCCAGCAGGTGCGAGCCCGCGATGTGGCAGAGGCCGTCGCGCAGCGCGACGAGCCCGCCGAGGGAGCCGACGTTCGAGGAGGCCAGCGAGACGGCCGGATCGGCGGCCCGCAGCCGCGACGCCGCAAGGTCGAGCACCAGGTCGTGGGAGCCGAGCGCGACGATCGTGCGCTCGATCTCGCCCAGCGGACGCAGGAGCGCGACGTCGACCTCCTCGCCGGCGCGGTGGCCCTCGAGCGCGGCGGGCACGACCAGCAGGCCGTCGGCGCGCACCAGCGAGGTCAGTACCCCGGCACCCCGCGGGAGCGGCGTGGCCACGACCGAGCCGCCGACCCGCCCGAGTCGCACGCGGACCCAGTCGTCCATGCCCATCACCGAGGCGAGCTTGCGCGCCAGCCGCGCGCGGGCGCGCGGGCGTTCCGGTGCCGCCGCGCCCTCGAGTGAAGCCAGCAGCGGCGCCGCGAAGATCTCGAAGGTCAGCGCGGCGGAGACCGGGTAGCCGGGGACGCCGAGCACCGGGGTCGCCTCGGCCGCCCCGAGCACCACCGGGTGGCCGGGACGGGCCGCGACTCCATGGACCGCGAGGGTGCCGACGCGCTCGACGACGGCCGCCGTGTAGTCGTCGCGGCCGGCGCTCGAGCCGGCCAGGACCAGCACGAGGTCGCAGCACCGGGTGGCGGCTCGGACCGCCGCGGCGATCCGCTCGGGATCGTCGGGCTCGATGTCCAGGCGCACGACCTCGCAGCCGGCCTCCACGGCCTGGGCGGCGAGCATCAGCGAGTTGGTGTCGAGCACCTCGCCCGCGGCGGTCTCGCTGCCGATCGGGCGGACCTCGTCGCCGGTGGGCAGGACCGCCACCACGGGGCGGCGGCGCACCCGCAGCTCGGTGGCGCCGGCGGCGGCTGCGGCGGCGACGTCCACGGGCCTCAGGCGATGGCCCTCGGGCAGCAGCAGCTCGGCGGCGCTGACGTCCTCGCCGATCGTGCGCACGTGCTGGTAGGGGACCGCCGCCGCGCGCAGCTCGGCCGCCCCGCCGTCGTAGCGGACCTGCTCGCGCATGATCACGGCGTCACGGCCGGCCGGGAGCGCGTCCCCCGTGTCGACCACCGCGTAGCCCTCGGGCTCCAGTCGCACGGGCGCCGTCTCGCTCGCGCCGACGGTGTCGGCCGCCAGCACCGCGATGCCGTCCATCGCGGCCGCGTCGTACGGGGGCGAGGAGCGGGTCGCCCACACCGGCTCGGCGGTGACCCGCCCGACGGCGTCGGCGAGCCCCACGGTGACCGCCTCGAGGCGCTCGGGGCAGCCGGCCGCGGCGCACGCGTCGGCCCAGGCCGCCCGGGCCTCGGCCACCGGCCGGTCTGAGATGTAGTGGCGGGTGGTCACCGGTAGAGGGTCACCTCGACCTCGGCGCCCTCGGCGAGGCCGGTGTCCGCCTCGGGCACGGCGATCCAGCCGTCGGCGGCGGTGAGCACGGAGAGCAGCGCGGAGGAGCCGAAGAGCGGGGTCGCGATGCCCACGCGCACCGTCACCTGGACCACGTCGAGCCGTCCGGCGGCCGAGGGCAGGTCGCGGTCAAGGCGCGCGCGCACCGTGGGCTCGGGAGGCGTGACGGTGCAGCCGCCGACCAGCCGCACCAGCGGCATGCCGACCAGGCGGAAGACGACGAGCGCCGAGCGCGGGTTGCCGGGCAGGCCCACCACCGGCACGCCGCCGACGTCGGCCAGCAGCGTCGGCTTGCCGGGCTTGATCGCGAGGCCGTGGCAATAGATGCCCGGCTCGCCGAGTCCAGCCACCACCGCGGCGGTCTCGTCGCGGGCGCCGACGGAGGAGCCCGCCGAGACGACGACGACGTCGGACTCGGCGACGGCGCGGCGCAGCACGTCGGCCAGCGCCGCGGGGTCGTCGGGCACGATCCCGCGCGGATCGGGGGCGCCGCCCGCCTGCGCCACCAGGGCGGCGAGCGCGGGCGCGGTGGCGTCGCGCACCTGGCCCGCCGTCAGCGTCGCGGTCTCCGGCGGCACGACCTCGTCGCCGGTGGAGACGATCGCGACGCGTGGGCGGGCGTGGACGGCGACCGTCGTGACCCCTGCGGCCGCGAGCATCCCGAGGTCCTGGGCGCGCAGCGGGCGGCCCGCGGGCGCCAGTTCGGAGCCCGCGGCGGCGTCCTCGTCCGCGCGCACGAGGCCGTCCCCGGGGGCCGCGGGCCGCAGCACCTCGATCGTGCCGGGGAGCGCCTCCTGGGTGTGCTCGACCATCACCACCGCGTCGGCTCCGGGCGGTAGGACGGCGCCCGTCGGCACGGTCACTGCCGCGCCCGCCACCACCTCGACGTCGGGCGCGGCTCCCATGCGGACCGCCCCGGCGACGTCGAGGTAGCTCGGGAGCCCCTCGGAGGCGCCGTAGGTGTCGGCGGCGCGCACGGCGTAGCCGTCCACGGTGGCGCGCGCGAAGCCCGGCAGGTCCTCGCGCGCGGGGACCGGCGCGCTCGGCACACGCCCGAACGCGGCGTCGAGCCCGACGACCTCGACCACGGTCCGTCGCGCCGGCCGGAAGCCGCTCAGCGCCTCGGGCACCGTGCGGACCGCGAAGAACTCGCGCATGGCGCCCGGCGGGTGTGTCCGTGGGTTGGCCGTGATCAGTCGGTCTTCGTCTTCACGTCGCCGACCTCGTCGGCCTGCTCGGCGGCCTGCTCGCTGTCGCGCTCCATGGCGACGACGCTCATCACCGGGCCCAGGGCCACCTGGCCGAGGCCGCAGATCGACGTCATCCGCAGCGTGGCCTCGAGCTCGGGGATCCGGGCGTCGACGGCCTCGCTCCCGCGCCCCTCGGCGAGCAGCTCGGAGAGGATCGTGTAGGCCTTGGTGGAGCCGACGCGGCACGGCACGCACTTGCCGCAGGACTCGTTGCGGAAGAAGCGCAGCACGTTGGTGGCGGCGGCAAGGAGGTCGGGTCCCTCGGCGACGGCCACGAGCGCGCCCGACCCGAGCATCGAGCCGGCGTCGGCGAGCGGCTTGAAGTCCAGCTGGACGTCGAGCCTCTCGGGGCCGAGGAAGTTCGACGACGCGCCGCCGGGCTGGAAGGCCTGTAGGGTCGCGCCGTCGCGCATGCCGCCGGCGCGCTCGATCAGGTCCCGCGCCGTCGATCCCATCGGCACGCAGTACACGCCGGGCTCGGCGATGTCGCCGGAGACCGCGAAGAACTTCAGCCCCGTGCCGCCGTTGATGCCCTGGTCGTTCCACCACTCCGCGCCGCGGTCGACGATCACCGGCACGTCGGCGAACGTCTCGACGGAGTTCATCAGCGTGGGCTGGCCGTGGAGGCCCCACACGCCGGGGAACGGCGGCTTGTTGCGCGGCTCGCCGCGGTGGCCCTCCATGCACTCGATCAGCGCCGACTCCTCGCCGAGGATGTAGCCGCCCGGCGAGGTGAAGACCTCCACCCGCAGGCGCTTGCCGGTGCCGAGCACGTCGGCGCCGAGCAGCCCCTCGTTCTCGAGGCGGTCGAGCTCCTCGCGCAGCACGTGCTCCTCGGGCTCGTACTCGTGGCGGATGAACACCCACCCCTCCTCGGCGCCCGAGACGACCATGCCGAGCAGCAGCCCCTCGAGCACGAGGTGGGGCTGCTCGGCGAGGATCTGGCGGTCCTTGAACGTGCCCGGCTCGGACTCGTCCGCGTTGCAGATCGCGTACTTGGGCGTGTTCTCCTGCTTGCGCACGAGCTCCCACTTGGTGCCGGTGGGGAATCCCGCGCCGCCCATCCCGCGCAGCCCCGAGTCCTTCAGGGCGGTGATGATCTCGTCGGGCTTGATCTCGCCGGCCAGCAGGCGCTTCAGCACGCCGTAGTGCTCCTCGGGCTCCTCGTAGGGATCGTTGGCCCAGGTGCGATCGGGGCGCAGGGCGTCGATCGCGCTCACCGGCACGTGCGCGCCGCCGCGGGCAGCCTCGACCCGCTCCTCGGCCTCGACGGCGGGAGCGTGGCGCTCGTCGACCGCCACCGCGGGCGCGATGTCGCAGCGCCCGAGGCACGAGACCTCGACAAGCTCGACCTCGACGTCGTCGCCGTAGCGCTCGCGCAGCTCCGCGATCCGCTCGTCGGAGCCGGCCAGCCAGCACGTCAGGTCGTGGCAGACCGCCAGCTGCACCGAGGCCCGCGGCTCGGTGCGGTAGTGCGGATAGAAGGAGATCAGGCCCTCGATCTCGTACAGCGGGCGGCGCGTCTCGCGCGCGAGGGTCACGAGCTCCTCGCGCGGCAGCCATCCATGCTCCCGCTGGATCGCGTTCAGCGCGGGGATCAACGAGGGGCCGGGGAACTTCCCGGCGCGGCCCTCGACGCCCGGTGCGGTCGCCCTCGTGCGGCGGCCTGCGCCCTCGACCTGGACGACGGGCATGTCGCCGCGGTCGCCGTTGCCTCCGTTGTCAGTAGCCATCAGGCGCCTTCCTGCGCGGACATCGACTCGTGGAGGTCGCCCTTGCCGCCGACCGGTTCGATCTTGACCGCGCAGAACTTGAACTCCGGGATCTTGCCGGTGGGGTCGATCTCGTCGATCGTCAGCACGTTGGCGGCCGCCTCGCGGAAGTGGAATGGGATGAAGCAGCTCCCCGGCGTCTCCCGATGCGAGATGCGCGCCTCCAGCTCGATCGTGCCGCGCCGCGAGGTGACGCGCACGAAGTCGAAGTGCTCGACGCCCATCCGGGCCGCATCGTCGGGGTGCAGGTAGACGTGGGCGCGCGGCTGGATCGCGTCCAGCGCATAGGAGCGCCGCGTCATGGACCCGGTGTGCCAGTGCTCGAGCAGCCGGCCGGTGTTGAGCACGTACGGGTACTCCTCGTTGGGCAGCTCACGCGCCGGCAGCCACTCGGCGGGGACGAGGTGCGCCTTGCCGTCCTCGGTGCCGAAGCGCTCGTCGAACAGCACCACCGTGCCATCGGAGTGCTCGGGGTCGGAGTTCGGATACAGCTTGCCGGTCCCGGTCAGGTTCCCGTAGGCCAGCCCCGCGTAGTTGGGCATCACCGACACGAGCTCGTCGAAGATCTCGCTCGGGGACTCGTAGCCCATCTCCAGCCCGACGCGGTTGGAGATCTCCATGATGATCCGCCAGTCCTCGCGCGCCTCGCCGGGCGGGTCGAGGGTCTTGCGGCCGATCTGGACCCGGCGGTCGGTGTTCGTGTACGTGCCCTCCTTCTCCATGTAGGAGCTGGCGGGCAGGATCACGTCGGCGAATTCCGCGGTCTCGGTGAGGAAGATGTCCTGCACGACGAGGAAGTCGAGCGCCGAGAGGGCCTTGCGGACCTTGTTGATGTTCGGGTCCGACAGGAACGGGTTCTCGCCCATCATGTACATCCCGCGCACGCCGCCCTGCAGGGCCGAGGCGACGATCTCGGTGACCGTCAGGCCCTTCTCGTGGTCGAGCTCGCGCCCCCAGACCGACTCGAAGCGCTCACGGACCGCCGGCTGGTCGACCGGCTGGTAGTCGGGATAGAACATCGGGATCAGCCCGGCGTCGGAGGCGCCCTGGACGTTGTTCTGGCCGCGCAGCGGATGCAGGCCGGTCCCCGGCCGCCCCACCTGCCCGGTGATCGAGCACAGCGCGATCAGGCAGCGGGCGTTGTCGGTGCCCGTCGTGTGCTGGGAGATGCCCATCCCCCAGAAGACGACCGCGGCGCCGGCCTCGCCCCACAGCCGCGCGACCTGGCGGATGGCCTCGGCGTCGACGCCGCAGATCTGCGCGGCGCGCTCCGGCGGATACTCGCGCACCGTCTTGGCCAGCGCGCCGTAGTTGCTCGTGCGCTGCTGGATGAACTCGCGATCGACGAGATCGAGCCGGATGATCTCGTGCATCACGCCGTTGTAGAACGCGACGTCCGTGCCCGGCTTGATCTGGCAGTAGATGTCGGCGTGGTCGGCGATCCGCTCGCGCCGGGGGTCCACCATGATCAGCGTGGTCCCGCGACGGCGCGCCTGCTTGAAGAACGAGGACGCGACCGGGTGGTTGGCCGTGGTGTTGGTCCCGGCCATGATCGCGACGTCGGCGTTGACGATGTCGCCGTAGGTCGTCGAGACCGCGCCGGAGCCGACGCCCTCGAACAGCGCCGCCACGCTCGATGCGTGGCAGAGGCGCGTGCAGTGGTCCACGTTGTTCGTGCCGAAGCCGGCCCGGATCAGCTTCTGGAAGAGATATGCCTCCTCGTTCGAGCACTTGGCCGAGCCGAAGCCGGCGATG
>Ga0190275_10004154_pt1 | contig 10421 bp, 10 predicted proteins | sample Popmic550T_FD_133745 | JGI IMG/M metagenome (GOLD analysis project Ga0190275, IMG submission 133745) | Populus adjacent soil microbial communities from riparian zone of Yellowstone River, Montana, USA - 550 T | ecosystem: Environmental > Terrestrial > Soil > Riparian zone > Trees stand | place...
TCTCTCCTGCAGCGCTCCGTCAGGGCCGGTGCACGGCGCCCTCCGGTCCCGTGTCTCATGGCTCTCCGCTCGAGTCCTTCCCCACGTCTCGCTGGGGCTCCGCGCCTCCGCGCGAGGACGCCTGCCGGTAACGCGCGATGCGCCGGGCCACTTCCCGCCACGAGCCCGCCTCCGCCCTCGCCCCGCGCAGGTACTCCATGGTGTAGGCCACCGAGGTGCTCTTGTAGGCCACTCGCTCGAGCCCCAGCCGATCCGCCAGCCGCGCCGCGCCCATCAGCACGTCCGTCACCGGCTTCGTCGGCCCCGGCAGCGCCACCGCCGTGGCCAGCAGCGGCCGCGCCAGGGCGTTCATCTCGAAGAGCATCCGCCACGGATCCACCTGCGGCACATCCGAGTGCCGCTCGGACAGCCGCGAGTCCATGATGCCGTAGCGGTGCGCCCGCGCCAGCCACTTCTCGAAGCTGGTGTGATCCGAGCCGTGGAGCACGTAGGACTCGTTGCAGAAGCGCACCTGGCAGCCGGCCTTCTCCAGCCGGATGCCCAGCTCGATGTCCTCGGACTGCTTCAGGCTCGGGTCGAACCCGCCCACCGCCACGTAGTCCTCACGGCGGAAGGAGACATTGCCCGTGTAGAGGTTCCACCCGTGGGCGCCCTCCTCGTGCAGCCGCTTCGCCAGCCGCTCGTGCAGGTACGCGTACCAGCGCTCGAAGAGCGGCATGTCCGGGAGGGCGGGATCCGGATCGATGCGGCCCAGCACGACATGGCGCGAGCCCGGCGGGTGCTGCTCCAGGTGCCGCTGGAGGAAGTCCTCCGGCACCTGCATGTCGTCGTCCGTGATGATGACGACGTCCCCGCGGGCCTCCAGCACTCCGCGGTGCCGCGCCGCCGCCGCGCCCGCGTTCTTCTGCGTCTCCACCCGCAGCGTGTACGGCAGCGCCTGGGCCAGCTCCGCCAGAGGCCCCTGCACGGGCTCCTGGGAGCCGTCATCCACGACTACTACCTCGTAGTCGCTCGGAGGCAGCGTCTGTTTCGCGAGCTGCTGCAGGAGCCGCGGGAGCAGGGCCAGCCGGTTGTACGTGGCCATCACCACGCTCACCCGGGGCCGCTGTGCTTCAGTCCGCGGCGGAGCATCCGAGCTCGCCGAGGGCGAGTCGCTCACTTCTTGCTCCCCACCTTGTGCTGCAGCGTGACGCTGCCAAGGAAGCGCGCCTTGCCGATCAGCCCCAGCGTGTGCCGCGCCGCGGAGAACTGGGTATTGCCCAGCGGCACGCACAGCAGGGCGCGCTCGCTGGCCAGCGCCACCTCGAGGCCCACCGGGTTGGAGAGCACCGAGTCGATGCAGACGACGACCATGCCGCCCTGCTCGATGAACGCCTTCATGTCACGCACCAGACGCCCACCAGCCCCCGGCGGCAGCCCCTCCGCGTCAATGAGACGCAGGGGCTTCTCGCGGTACTGGTTGCCCACCTCGACGATGGCGCGCCCGGCCATCAGGCCCGAGGCTCCCGGCTGCGCGGGCACCACCACCAGCGAGGACCACTTCTCGCGCTGGGTGAGCAGCGTCCACAGGTGCAGCAGCTCCGCGGGAATCGGCTCCGAGGCGGCCGGGAGGAGCTCGTTGTGAACGGGCTCCTCGGGCACGAAGGGCAGCGGCGTCGGTGTCCCCCGCACGACAGACCAGGGGCGCGGACGAACCGGCCCCGCCTTGGGGCTGTTGCCATCGCCCCCGCGGGGAGGTCCTCCTCCTCCCGGGTTGTCATTCGACTCGAACATAGACGGATCCAGTCTACTCATTTTCTGGCCACTGCCCAGTGGGGCTTCGGGTGCAGGATCAAGCAAGTCAACAGACAGTCGCCGCCGATCCGCTCGTACTGAACGTGCTCCTTTGCGGCTCATGTGCGCCCACCTCCCTCCTGCACCGACGCGGTCATCATGGGCGCGTCACCGGCAGGTACAGGGGCATGGGAGTTCTTCCAGGCGCCCGTGAGGGTGGCCAACTTGCCGGAAACAGTCACCGCCAGGGCCATGAGGATGGTTGCGTACCAGCTGGTGATGCCCATGTCTCCGAAGCACTGGTTGATGTAGGCGAAGACGATGGAGACGACGACGAGGGCTCCGGCGCGCCAGTGTGGCGAGTGGGCGCGATGGTAGGAGCGGACGGCGAAGTAGACGGTGAGCGCTACAAACAGCCACACCCCTGTGAAGCCCACCGCCCCGCCGAAGGCCAGCAGGCCCAGCACCGAGTTGTGCGGGTGGTACAGGTAGTCCTCGAAGAGGTGAGAGATGTCCGCGAGCTTCATCGCCTCTTCGAAGCCGTGCCCATAGCCCGTGCCGAGCATGGGGTTCTTCTGCCACGTGGTGATGAGGTTGAAGTTCTCCACGTCGCGGTAGTCCATCTCGGTGGTGGCGTTGTGCTCGCCGACGATCATCGACTTGAACGTGTTCACAGGCGAGAAAAAGCCCGTGGGATTGGCCCAGCCCACGACGACGTAGACGAGGAACAGCGGCGACAGCACGAGGCCCACGCGCGTCGCATAGCGCTTCACGCGGGACCAGGGGCTGATCAGGAACATGGCGATCACGCACTGGTTCAAGGTGGCGTACGCCAGGCGGCGATCGTTGTAGTCCATGCCGATGAGGATGACCCCACACACCAGGACCATGCGCCGGAAGGTCTTCCAGTTGGGATCCTCCGCCCAGGAGCTCAGCGCGATGGCCACCCCCGTCACGTAGATCATCGTGTCCGAGTGCGTGGTGGCGTACTCGGTATAGAGCCCCTGGGGCCGAGCGATGAAGACGATGAAGAAGGCGCCCAGGAACGCCTTGGTGAAGGCGGCCGCGACGATGATGCGGCCCAGGATGCGGAAGTCCTCCGGCCCGCGGATGGCGGCGTTGAAGAGGAGCACGAACATGGGCATCAGCAGCAGCTTCTGCAGCTGCCACTTCGCGGGCCGTGGATCTCCGCCCCGCATCAATCCCCAGAGGTACATCCAGCTGATCGTCACGAGGATGAGCAGCAGCGCCATCACCAGCGGCCGGGGCAGCGGCGTCATCCGCTCGTCCGTCTTCAGGCCGACGGCCTGCCGGTAGACGTAGAGGATGATCAACCCGAACACCGACAAGTCGATGAGCGTGAAGCCCAGGCCGGGCACGCCGGTGACGACGTTGAGGTTGATGAAGAGCAGCCGGCCGATGAAAAAGAGCGGCGACTGCCAGTGGCCCGAGTAGGGCACCTCCACGGCACAGTCGACGATGAGCAGGGTGGCGAGCAGGGTGAGGACGGGGTAGCGGACCGGCACCTTCGCCAGCACCCACAGCATGACGGCCCCCACCACGGGCAGCAGCGCCACCGCCGGGAAGAGGACGAGCAGCCCCAGCGTGGCCAGCACCACGCCGGCCAGCATCATCAGGAAGACAGGGGTGCGGGAGAGGAAGGCTTCCATCGTCGTCTCTCAGGGTGCTCGCCCCGGGCGCGCGCTCAGGGCTTGCGCGCCTCGCGGGTGGTGCGCACCCACTCCCCCTTCTTGTCTCGAGGGCCCGCCACCATCAGCCACACCTTCCAGAACACGTAGAAGGGCGCCCGCATCAGGTCCAACAGCCCGCGCGCGCCCATGCCCGACACCCACCAGCCGCGCAGGACGTACAGGCCCAGGCTGGCCACGCAGAACGAGGCCGCGGACGCGCTGAGCAGCGCCGGCCCCTGCCACACGGAGAGCGCTCCGGCGGCCACCGTCAGCGCGAAGGCGCCCAGCACCACGTAGCTCAGCGGCGGCACCAGCAGATCCATGGCCAGGTCCAGCAGCACGCCGTCCCGCTTGCGCAGCGCCTCGCCCAGCAGCGGCACGCCAAACTGCTTCGTCATCGCCCAGCGCCCGCCCTCCCAGCGGCGGCGCTGCGAGCGCGCGGCCTTCTCCGAGGAGACCATCTCCCCCAGCACCTCGGCCTCCCACGCGTAGTGCACGCGGTGGCCGGCCCGGCCCAGGCGGATGCCGTACTCCAGGTCCTCCACGATGGAGAACGCGTCGTGCGGCACCTCGCGGATGACGCGGTGGCTGAAGCACATGCCGTTGCCGCGCAGCCCGCAGGAGACGTTCAGCCGCTCGCGGCCCATCGAGCGCACCTTGTGGAACAGCGCCAGGGCGATGGTCATCAGCCGCGTGCGCCAGGAGGTGTGCGGGTTGAGCACGCCATAGTGCGCCTGCACTGCGTGCGCACCCGCCTCCAGCCGCAGGCCGAACGAGTGCAGCAGGTGCGGCGACACCTCCGTGTCCGCGTCCACCACCACCACCGCGGCGGCGAAGCCATCCCTCAGGCTGTACTCGAAGGCATGCGCCAGCGCGAAGCCCTTGCCCCGCTTCTCCGTGTCGTGGCGCACCAGCACCGTGGCCCCGGCCTCGCGCGCCCTGTCCGCCGTGGCGTCCGAGCAGTTGTCCGCCACCACCAGGATGCGCCGCAGCGCGGCCGGGTAGTCCAGGGCCGAGAGGTTCGCCACCGTGCCGGCGATGCCCGCCTCCTCATTGTGCGCGGGGACGATGATGTCGAACTTCAGGCGCGGGGCGACGCGAGGCGGCGCCGGCCTGCCCGCCGACAGCAGCGTCAGCAGCAGCAGGTAGCCGCACGCCACCACCACCGGCAGCGCCAGCACCAGCACCAACCCATCCGCCCACATCACGGCCTCACTCCAGCGCAGGACTCCATGCCGCTCACCCGGAGCCCCGGTCCAGCTCGGCCAGCACGGGCACACCCAGCCCACGCTCCACCTGCCAGCTCTCCAGCACCCGCCCGCTGAGCACATCGCGCGCCAGCGCCGCGAACACCGCCAGCAGCAGCCCGGCCACGAACCCGCCAATGGCGATGATGAGCGCGTTGGGCTTCACCGGCTTGCGCGGGAACTCGGGCGGCGCGAGCTCCGTGAAGCGGTACTTGAAGGACTTGGTGGCGATGTCCAGCTCCAGCTTCGCCGCGTCGATGCGCTTGAGGATCTGCTGCTGCGCGCTCAGCCGGCTGCGCAGCCGGTCCAGCGTCACCGCCGCGCTCGGGTTCTCCGACACGGCCGGCAAGAGCCCCATCAGCACCCGCTCCAGCCCGTACGGATCCGGCACCGGCTCGTCCGGGAACGGCAGGGACTTGCCCCCGAGATCGCCGTACTCGGCCAGCATCTGCCGCTCCTCCTCCTGCAGCACCTTCACCTGCGGCGAGCCCTGCCGCATCGCCGCCACGCGCGTCTCCTGCTCCACCACCGTCGGATGGTCTGGCGCATACATCTCCCGCATCTGCACCAGCTCGTCCTGCATCTGCGTCACACGCTGGTTGTGCTGCACCTGCGCGTCCGCGATGGCACGGCGCTTGGCCCGGATGAGGAAGCGCAGCTGCGCCAGCTCCTGGTCCGTGGAGCCAAAGCGCGGCAGCAGGCGCGGGTCGCCCACCGCGCGCCGCCGCTCGAGCATGATCGCGGAGAACGTCTTCTCGAACTCGTCGTAGGACTCCATCACGGCGGCGGCGGCCTGCTGCTCATGCTCCTGGAGGATGGTGATGGCGTCCTTGATGCTGTTGAGCTCCTCTTCCTTGCTCTTGTCCAGGAAGCTCTGCTGCGCCGTCTTGATCAAGTCATAGGCGATCTGCGGATCTCCCCAGTCCACGCCGATGGTCACCTTCCCATCGCCAGTGCCCACCCAGAGGCGCTTCTCCAGCGTGCCCACCATGGCGGACATCTTCGACTCCTCGTCCATCGGAGCCGAGATCAGCCGCATCATCCCGTCCTTGAGCCGCAGCAGCGGAGGGCGCGTGGACTCCCACCGGTCCAGCAAGAAGGTGTCCTTGATGATCTTCTTCAGGTTGGACTGGCGCAGCACCGCCTCCGCGGCGGCCTTCGTCGGCCCGTCCACCTCGTTGGCCGGCCGCATGGGGTTGGGCGGCTCCGGGTTGAGGATGTTGGGGCGCTCGGGGTTCACCAGCCCGGGGATGATGGTGTTGGCCGTGCGGCGGGGCAGCAGCTTGGACTCCGCGTGCCAGGTGCGCGGCAGGAACTTGGCCGCGAGCAGCCCCAGCACCGCCGTCACCAGGAAAGTCCCCAGCGCCAGCTTCCAGTGGCGCTTCACCGCATTGCGCACATAGCTGACGTAGTCCCGGATCTGCTCCCAGTCGAAGATCTGCGCCTGCTCGCGCTCCACGTCGGGGAGCCTCTCGTCATGAGGTGCGGGCATCGCTCTTCCCTCCCGGTGTGGCCTCGGCCGCCTTTGCCAACAGCCGCAGCACTTGCTGGATGAACTCGTCCTGGGTGAACGGCTTCGTCAGATAACCGTCCGCCCCCACCTCTTCAGCCTGAGCGCGGTCCAAAAGCGTCCCGCGCGCGCTGATCATCAACACCGGCAGCCCCTCCAGCTCCGGCTGGCCGCGGATGTACTCACACACGTCGTAGCCGGACACATCCGGCAATGTCAGGTCCAGGCACACCAGGTCCGGCCGGGTCTGCGCCAGCTGCTCCAGCGCGGAGCGACCGTTGGCCGCCTCCTGGATGCGCGTGATGCCCAGGGCGTGCAGAAACTCCCCCACCATCTTGCGGAACAGGGGCGAGTCCTCCACCACCAGGACCGTGCATTGCGAGACGTCCATGGCCCGTTCCGGGTCCTCTCCTAATCGTCGAGCCGCGGCCAGATGACCAGCACGGCGAAGGTGTAGACAAGGTTGAAGACGACCATCATCAGGATGGCCTTCTTGACGCCACGGACCGGGTGACGCTCGCGCGCCGCCAGGCTCGGCAACAGGATGATCGCGTACAGCACGGACAGCAGCAGGAACTTCTTCATGACCTGGTGGGATTAAAGCCTACCATTCTCCTGTCTGATCACCAATCCGACGCCCATGAACCACTTATAGATGGGGTCTGGGTCGATCAGAAATTCTCGCAGCCTCAAGAGTCGCCCGGACGCCACTACGGCCGAGGAGCGAGTAAGCGGCCATTGAACTTTCAACGAGAGGCGCTCCTCGCCGTCGCGGCGGTGGAAGCCCCCGGTCGCGGCCTGGGCCAGGGCCAGATCGATGTTCACCTGGGCCTTGCGGCGCCCCACCCACTCGAAGCCGAAGCCGCCCTCGACGCGAGGGATGACGTAGGTGGTGAAGGCGTTGACGAAGGGGACATAGCGCACCGATATCTTCGCCTTGACGGGCCAGTGGTAGCCCACCGGGACGGGGGTGGTGATCGAGGCCTCACCAATGGGGTGGAGGATGCCCGTGGTCGGCAGCGGGAACAGGGCGCGCTGCGGTTGACGCTCTCCGACGGCCAGGCCGAGCGACAGCCGGCCGTTGATGAGCGGGTGGAACTGGTACTGCACCAGGGGCGATGCCTGCAGCAGGGACAGGTGCGCCTGGGTGGAGAAGTGCACGTCCCGCCCATAGAGCTCGGCGCCGACGACCAGGCGACGGGTGAGGGAGTGGAAGGCCTGCGCGCGCACCTCGGGGCCGATCTGCGCGGGCGTCACCCGGTCCGCACGTGGGCGAATCACGGTGGGCGGGTCCAGCAGGCCGTTGATGACGACGCCGCCCATCAGGCCGATGTACGTGCGTCGGATGCCCGTGAAGTCGAAGCCCACCATGTTCTCCGAGTAGACGTACTTGCTGGCGTCCAGCAGGCGCACGTCTCCCGAGCTGGTGGGCGCGGGGATGCGGAAGTCTTCGAAGGGGAAGGAGCCGTAGGTGGTGGAGGACATGGCCCACACCTTGAGGCCCGGGACTGCCTGGTACTCGCCCCGCAGGAAGAGGAAGGTGAGCACCTCCAGCGTGGGCTCGGTGAAGGTGCGGCGGAAGAGGAGCTGCGGCTCGAGGATGGCCTTCAGCTCCATGCGCGGCGTGTAGAAGATGAGCTGCCCTCGAGGGGTGATGACCACATCCTCGATGACGGCCCGGTCCTCGCGCTCCGTCAGGTTCGGCGTGCGGATGATGGTCTCCGCGCGGAGCTGGGACGAGTAGCGCATGGCGGGAGAGCCCGCCAGCACCATGCCCGTCACCAGCAGGGGGAGGACCATCGCCATCCGTCTACTCCACCACCACGATGTCGCCCGTGCGCAGTGCGAAGGAGGCGCCCTTGCCCTGGGTGCGGCTGGCGGCCTCGTAGTTGAAGCGGATGCGCAGCGGCAAGGGGCTGTCCTGCTGGCGCCGCAGCACGTAGATGCCGTCCAGCTGCGCGTAGTCCGTGAAGCCGCCCGCCTGCGCCAGCGCGTGCAGCACCCCCGAGCCAGGCTCCAGCCCCTTCATCCCCGGGCTCTTCACCTCGCCCAGCACCGCCACCTGGAGCTGCTTGGGCTCCCTCACGTACACGGTGACGGCGGGGTTGCTCACCATGGGCTTGAGCAGCTCCTCGATGCGGCGGGCGAGCACGGGCGGAGTGAGGCCCGCCGCGTCCACGTCGTTGAGCAGCGAGAGGGTGACGCGGCCGTCCTCGCGCACCAGCGTCTCCGGGGTGTCCATGTCCCGCTGGTTCCACACCTTGATGAAGAGCTTGTCTCCCGCGCGGATGACGTAGCCCTCGTCCTGCAGCGAGGGGGGCTCTCGGTAGTCGTCCACCCAGATGAAGCGGCCCGGGGTGTAGCAGGCGGCCAGCGACAGCAGCGCGGCCGGGAGGACTCGGAGGAGGAGGCGGAGGTCAGTGAAGGAACGGCCCATAGGAGATCAGCTCCAGCTCACGCGGCGGACACCTGGACGGGCGCACGCCGCCGGCGCACCACGCGCAGCAGGGCTTGCAGCTCGTCCAGGCGCACCGCGCCCGTTGCGAACACGAGGAGGAGATAGAGGCAGGCGCCCACCAGCAACCGCACGGGGCCCAGGTCCACGAGCGCCACGTGCACGCCCGTCACCACGGCGCACACCGCCAGCGTCTTGAGCAGCCGGGTGATGCTCTGCCGGTCGAAGGCGCTCCGGCCCACGGCCCACACCAGCAGGGACACGGCCACCAGCTCGCAGGTGAAGAGCGCCAGGGCCGCGGCACACGCCCCGCCCACCGGGCCGAACCACGCCAGGAAGGGGCGTGCCAGCGTCAGGTTGAGCGTCGAGTTGAGCACCATGGACACCACCGAGGTGCGCGTCACCCACCAGCCCTTGCCCATCGCCGTGAGCACGCTGGCGCACACCATGGCCACGTAGGTGAGCGCGAGGATGGGCGCCTGCAGCCGCAGCACCGCCGCGGCCGGCGCGAAGGCCTCGCCATACACCAGGCGGATCCACGTCTCCGCCCCCAGCGCCATGGCCAGCGCCATGGGAATGGAGAAGGCGGACACCGCCTCCAGCGTGCGGCGGCTGAGGCGGAAGAGCTCCTCTGTCGACTGGGCCGCGGCGCGCGCCATCAGCGGCATGAGCACCCACGTCACCACCGGCGCCGCCATCAGCGTCATGCCCGCCAGGTTCCACCCGGCGCCGTACCAGCCCACCTCGGTGGTGTTCGTCAGGAAGCCCAGCAGGAAGATGCCCATGGGGCCGTTGGCCGCCAGCGCCGCCTCGTTGAGGAAGAAGGGCAGCGCGCCCGTCATGGCCTCTTTGGTGCCCTTCGCGTCCAGCCGGAGCTCCAGCCCCGTGTGCCGGCGCGAGAGCCGGAAGAGCACCACTGCCCGCACCAGCTCCGAGGCGAGGATGGGCACGCCCAGCCACGGCAGGGGCAGCCCCAGCGCGAGCACCAGCAGCTGCCCGCCACCCCACACGCACTTGGTGGCGATGTTGGCCACCGAGAGCCCATCCACCCGCTCACGCGCGTGGAGCACCGCCGCCAGCGTGCCGTTGCACCGGAAGAAGAGCTGGTACACGCCCAGCAGCAGCACCAGCAGCCGCAGGGGGTTGGGCTTGCCCTCCAGGTGCATCAGCCCCTGCATCGCCCCGAGCAGCCCCACCGCCATGCCCACCTGGAGCAGCAGCGTGCCGCCGAAGAACTCGCTGGCGTGCTGCGGCCGCAGGGCCACCTCCTTGCGGATGTAGACCTCCAGCCCCAGGCCCGCCAGCACGAAGAAGACGGCGGTGAAGCCCTCGGAGGCCCAGTTGAACTGCCCGAAGGCCTCCGGCCCCAATACCCTGGGCAGCAGCAGCCGCACGGCCAGGGCAATCCCGTACGTCACCATGAGCGAGCCGCCCAGCTTCACGGCGTTGCGCATGGACGTCGACACGTCCAGCGCCGCGGGCTGCGGAGCCGGAGGTGACGCCGCGGCGCTCGGTTCAGGGACTTGCGTGGACATGGGCTCGGCGCGGGTTGGGATCAAGGCCAGTGAACGACAGCCCTACACCCGCGTCAATTCGCGGGCAGCTTCCCCGCCATGAGCCCAGGCAGCCTAGCTGGCGCCGTTGCCCGTGATGACCACGGGCACCGTCTTGAGGATCAGGCCCAGATCCGTCAGCAGGCTCCAGTTGTCGATGTACTGCATGTCCAGGTACATCCACTCCTCGAA
>Ga0190275_10004155_pt1 | contig 10421 bp, 8 predicted proteins | sample Popmic550T_FD_133745 | JGI IMG/M metagenome (GOLD analysis project Ga0190275, IMG submission 133745) | Populus adjacent soil microbial communities from riparian zone of Yellowstone River, Montana, USA - 550 T | ecosystem: Environmental > Terrestrial > Soil > Riparian zone > Trees stand | place...
CCTCGTCGGTGATGACCTCGACGGTCATGACCAGATGCCCGCTGTACTCCCAGGCCAGCGCCAACCACCGGCCGTCGACCCGCGCGAGCAACCAGGCAGCGGCGTCCTGGTGCACCTCGTCGGCCTGCGGGGGCAGGACGTCGTCCGGCCGGTAACGGTGCCCGTCCCCGGTGCTCGGGAACTCCATCGGCACACCGTCGCGATGAGCGGCGGCGTCCGCCGTGCCGTACGGGCCCGCGTGCAGGCACAGGCGATCGCCGGCGCCGAGCCGACGAGCCGTCGGGATGACCCCGCGATCTGCACTGTCCCAGGAGAACGGATACAGCCACTCGACCTCGACGCCACGTCCGGCCAGCCGGATCTCGGCCAGCGCGGTCCCGTCCTGACCATGATCATCCAGGCTCGTGACCAGTCGGACGAAACCCGCGGCCTCCCCGGACGGCACGGCGTGGCGGATGCTGACATCGAGAGGTCGGGAGGTCACGAGCTGCTCCGGGAGGTCGGGGCTGCCACTACGTTGGGCAGGTGGACGAACGTGGCGAGGTGGCGGTGGTCACCGGCTCGGCCAGCGGCATCGGGGAGGGCATCGCCCGACTGCTGGTGGAGCGTGGCTGGTGGGTCGTCGGACTCGACCGGGACGTCGCCGGCCTCGATCGACTGGCCGCCGATCTGGGCAGGCGGTTCGTGCCGGTGCCCGGCGACGTGACCCGGCGGGCCGATCTCGAGCGCGCGCGGGACGAGGCCCAGCGGCTGGGCGCGGTCACCGGTTGGGTGAACAACGCAGGCATCGAGCGGCCGACGACCGCGCGAGCCCTGGTCGAGGCCGACCTGGAGGCCATCGTGGGGGTCAACCTGATCGGCACCATGCTGGGCTGCGCGGTGGCCACCGAGGTGATGCGCGATCACGGTGGAGCCATCGTCAACATGTCCAGCATCCACGCCCTGGTCGGGTTTCCCGAGTCGTTCGTGTACGCGGCGACCAAGGGTGGCATCGACGCCCTCACCCGGCAGCTCGCTGTCGAGGAAGGACCGCATGGCATCCGGTGCACGGCCGTACGCCCCGGAGCGGTGCGGACTCCGCTCACCCAGAGCTTCCTGGACACCGCCGACGACCCGGCGGCGCTGCTGGCCGAGTATGCCGATCTCCACCCCATCCACCGGTTGATCGAGCCGGTCGAAGTCGCTCGCGTGGTGGCCTTCCTGCTCTCCGACGAAGCGTCGTTCGTGAACGGCGAAGTGGTGACCGTGGACGGCGGGGCGACAGCTCGCTGTTATCCCTACCCGACCTGACGGTTCCACCGTGGGACTCACCGGCTCCGCCGGATCGACCACCAGGCCGAGGTGGCCGGTGCTGTCGGCGTCGCCAGCCCCTCGGTCATCAGCGTCGCGCCCGCCGCGACGTCCAACCGATCGCCGGTGTCGAGATCTCGCACCTCGTAGTCGGCCGTCGGGTCCAGCCCGGTCGGGTGCACCGGATGCCAGTGCCAGCCGGGCGGCAGCAGGAACGCCGCGATCACGTGGTCGTCTCCGGAGATCAGCTGGTACGCCGGTTGCCGGTGGCCCCGTTCCTCGCGCAACGGCTGGTCCGTCAGCGGCCGGAGGATCCCGTCGACCAGCAACGGCCGGATCGATGTCTCGTACACGCGGAGGTGGTGGCGGAGCCGCTCGCGCAGGTCGGCGCGCAGCTCGGTCAGCCGGACGGAGACCCCGAACCGGTGCAGCATCGCGGCCCTGATCTTGGTGTCGAACTGTGCCGCGGTGATCAGGGTGCCGGAGTAGTCGACCTTCTGGAACCGGTGCTCGCCGCGCCACTCGCTCTGCGGCCAGTGCAGCAGCTGCCGCGGGGGGAGCAGCCGAGCGGCTCCCCACAGGCAGGTCAGGTGGTGCTCGGTCCAGTCCGGGTCCGAGAGGAAGAAGCCGTCGACGTGTGCGGCCAGACCCGGGTCGATCCGCAGGCCTCCCGAGGAGCACGCCTCGAAGATCGTCTGCGGGTGCTCGCTGCGAAGCCGGTCCAGCACCTCGTACAGTCCGAGGTAGTGCCTGAGCAGACCGTCGGTCGACGCGTGTCCGTGATCATCGCGCTGGCAGCCGGAGCCGGGGTCGAGGTTGAAGTCCCACTTGATCCACCGAGCCCCCGTCTCCTGGATCAGCCGGGCGACGTGATCGTGCACGTGGTCTCGGCCGGCGGGGGAGCCCAGGCAGACGTAGCCGAGCGATCGGGTGCTCGCCCGGGCCACGACCTCGGGCCGCTCAGCGGCGACCGTCGCCCCCGGCCCGATGGCCTCGGCCTCGATCCAGATGCCGAAGTCGATGCCTCGGCCGCGAGTCTCGTCGGCCAGCCAGGCCAGCCCGTGCGGGAACCGAGCCGTGTTGACGCGGTGCCAGTCGCCCCGCTCGGCCACCCAGTCGCTGCTCGCCTCGGCCCGACCGAACCAGCCCGCGTCGAGCACGGCCACCTCGAGTCCCAGGCCGGCCGCCTCGGTCGCCTCGGCCAGGAAGGTGGCTTCGTCGATCTCGGCGTCCTCGTAGGGCCACCAGTGGTTCCATTCCGTCAGCAGCGGGGCCGCTGACGGCGGCACCTGCCCGGCGAGCAGCGCGGCCATCGCCGCCGCGGCGTCGGCGTCGGTGGCACCGACCGCCACGCTGACCTCCGGCAGTCGCAGCGCCTCCCCGTCGGCCAGGATCACCCGTTGCCCGTCGGGATGCAGTCCGACCACGATCTGCAGGCCGTCGACCCCGGGGGTGATGACGAAGCGCCAGTTGCCGCTCCAGTGCACGCTGAGGACGACCGCTCCGGTCTCGGTCTCCACGGCCAGCCAGGGCAGGGCCCCGTTGCTGGACCGGCCGCTGGTGACCTCCCAGACGATCGGCTCGTCGAACGCCACCGTGGCGGGCTCGAACTCCAGGCCCCAGGAGCCGGTGAAGCCCGAGACGAGCCGGACGTCCTCCACGGTGATGATCATGAGGTCGGGGCTGAGGCCGGGCGGCTCCGTCGGGCCGGCCACCGTCGTCGACCAGGTCGCCCCCGAGGCGACGCGGCGGACGAGCTCCGGTGGGACCCCGGTCTGAGCCGACAGGATGCGATAGGCGTCGTTCACCGGGCCGCTCCCGCCGTCACGGCGGCCGGTCTCGGCTCCAGCACGATCTTGCCCGCCGGGTGCCCGGCGACCAGCTTCTCGTACCAGGACTGGCCGGCGTCCAGACCGGCGTGCACGATCTCCCCGTGGAAGCTGACCTCACCGGACTGCAGCAGCGCGACGGCGTCGCCGAAGTCCTCGGGGGTGTACGCGAAGCTGGTCACGCAGGCGACCTCGCGTCGGATCAGGTCACGCACCGGCAGCATCGACTCGCCGGCGTGCAGTCCGACCAGGCACACGTCGCCGCCGGGCCGGACGGCCTTGACCGCACTCTGCCGGGTCTGGCTGCTGCCGACCGCGTCGAAGACCGTGTCCACCCCGTGACCTCCGGTGCGATCACGCACCCGGTCCAGCAGCTCGGCGTCGTCGTCCGGCAGCCGCACGGCCCCACTGGCGCGTGCGGCCGGCACCCGGCCATCCATCCGCTCGGTGAACAGCAGCACCTCGACGCCCTTCAGTCGGAGAACCTCCAGCAACAGGAGTCCGATCGGTCCGGCCCCCAGCACCAGTGCCGAGCCACCCGGCGCCACCGCGGTGCGACGGACGGCGCGCAGGGCGCAGGCGGTCGGCTCGGCCAGGATCGCCGTGCCCGACCTCCCGTCGTCGACCGGGTGCAGGGACCCGGCGTCGACGACCACCAGCTCGGCGTTGCTGCCGTTGACGTGGCCGCCGAGCAGTCGTCGGTCCGGACACACGTTGGGTCGTCCGGAGCGGCAGATGGGACAACGACCACAGGACCACAGCGGGTTGACCGTGACCACGGTGCCGAGCTCGAGGCGCAGCCGGGGCGGCACCCCGGGTCCGTACGCGTCCACGAGCCCGATCAGCTCGTGGCCGAACACCAACCCGGGATGCCGGAGACCGTCGGTTCCCCGGAAGCCGCCGAGCTCGGACCCGCAGATCCCCGACTGGATGACCCGCACCAGCACCTCGCCGGCTCCCGGTCGAGGCTCCGGAAGGTCGACCAGCTCGAACCGGCCGACCTCGGCGAGGACCAGGGCGCGCATCAGGTCAACAGCTTGGTGGCGCCGTCCTGCATCTTCTGGGCGGCGTCGGCCGGGGTCAGCTTGTTGTTGAAGAGCTGATCGAAGTTGGGCCCGAACACCTCGTTGAAGATCTGCTGCATGTTGCCGGTGTAGATGTCGCCGATCCGGGCGTCCGGCAGGTTCTCCATCGCGGCGGAGAAACCCTCCGGCATGCCGTCGAGCATCTCGCTGGAGCCGCGGGCCGCGTTCTGCAGCGGGATCCAGTCGTGGTTCTTCGCCATCGTCGGCTGGAAGGTGGTGGCGCTCCAGAGGGCGAAGGCCTGAGCGGCCGAGATGGCGCCCGAGTCAGCCGGTACGACCCAGCCGCCGAGCCAGTACGGGGCGGTGCTGTTGCCCTGGTAGAGCGGCAGCGGAGCCATGGCCCACTCGTCCTTCATCTGCTGGTAGGAGGCGATGTTCCAGGTGCCGCCCGGCATCATCGAGTAGGCACCGGAGGAGAAGCCGCCGTTGTTCTCGCTGACCGCAGCGCGCTCCTCCGGGCGCGGGGCGACGTGCTTGCCCCACATCAGGTCCTGGACGAACGTCATCGCCTCGACGACCTTGGGGTCGGTCATCTGGAAGGCAGTCGGCTCCAGCGGCTTGTCCACGAAGGCGGTGCCCGCGGCCCAGGCCAGCGTCTGGATGCCCCACCAGACCCCGAGGTCGCCGATGTCGAGTCCCCATTGAGTGACCTTGCTGCCGTTCTTCTTGGTCAGCTGGGGGGCGACCTCGACCACCTTGTCCCAGGTCCAGGTGGCGTCGGGGTAGTCGATGCCGGCCTCGTCGAAGTGGGACTTGTTGTAGAACAGGGCCATCGACTGGATGTTCTCCGGCACGCAGTAGAGGTTGCTGCCGTCGAACTTCCACGGGTCGTAGAGCTTCACCGGGTACTTGGAGTCGTCCACCATCTCCGTGGCGTCGATCGCCGGCTGCTGGTTGAGGATCAGCCCCTTCTTGAAGTGCGCGTACGCCTGCACGTCCCAGTAGTAGACGTCGAAAGGCTTCTTGGCGGCGTACTGCAGCTGGATCTTCTGCCAGTACTGGTCGTAGGGCAGGAAGTTGATCTTGGCGGTGAACTTGCCGGCCATCTCGGTGTTGAACTGGGCGACTCGCTTCTTGAAGTTGTCGTCGATCGTCGGCCCGTTGGTCCAGGCAAGGACCTCCAGGTCGGTGCGACCGATGACCTCGGTGCTGCTCGGCGCCGGTGCCTCGGCGGCCGGCTCGTCGCTGCCCGAGCACCCGGCCAGGGTCAGGGCGGAGGCGCCGAGCAGTCCGCCGAGCAGGGTGCGGCGGCTGACCGGCAGGTGACGGAACGGGCTCGGGTTGACCATCGGGACGATCCCTTCGTTGGGTGGTTCTCGCGGTGGGCGGAGCTGGTGGTGGGGCGGTGCTGGTGGTGGGCGGGCTACTTGCTGACGCCGCTGACGGCGATGCCCTTGATGAAGTAGCGCTGGGCGAGCAGGAAGACAGCGATCGAGGGCAGGGCGGCGATGGTGGTCGCCGCCATCAGGAGGTGGGTCTGCGGTCCGATCCGGGGGGAGCCGCTGAAGTAGGACAGGGCGACCGCGATGGTGTACTTGGACTCGTCCGACAGGTAGATCACCGGTCCGAAGAAGTCGTTGTAGGCCGCCACGAACGTGAACACGGAGACGGTGGCGATCACCGGCCAGGACAGGGGCAGGAAGATCGTCCACCAGATCCGCAGGTAGCCGGCGCCGTCGATCCGGGCTGCTTCCTCCAGCTCCTTGGGGATTCCCAGGAAGAACTGCCGGAACAAGAAGATGAAGAAGGCTGACCCGAAGAAGGCGGGCAGGATCAAGGGCTTGAAGGTGTTCAGCCAACCCAGGTGGTTGAACACGATGTAGGTCGGCACCAGGGTGACCGTGGTGGGCAGCATCAGCGTGGCCATCAAGACCAGGAAGATGGCGTTCCGACCGGGCGCCCTGAGCCGCGCGAAACCGTACGCGCAGAAGGAGCAGCTGAGGAGGGTGCCGAGGGTGACGAAGCCGACGATGGTCGCGGTGTTCAGGATGTAGCGCTGGAACGGGACGAGCTGGAGAACCTCGGGGTAGTTGCCCCACTGCGGCTCGAAGATCCAGATGGGCGGCATCACGAACACCTGGTCGGGCGCCTTGAGCGACGTCAGCACCATCCAGACCACCGGCATCAGCACCACCAGGCAGCCGACCGCGAGGGCGATCGTCACCAGCCAGGAGCCGGCGGTCATCCGGGGCCGGGAGGTGCTCTTCCGGTACGGACGGGCGGTGGTGCTCACTTCTCCTCACCCGCCTCGGAGTGCACCCACATGGGCATCGAGCGGAAGACGAGCAGGGTGAAGACTCCGATGATCGCGAAGGTGACCCAGGCGATCGCCGAGGCGTAGCCCATCTTGAGGTACTGGAACGCGTTCTGGTAGAGGTACACCGACAGCAACAGCGTGGAGTTGTTCGGCCCGCCCTTGGTCAGCACGAACGGCTCGGCGAACACCTGCAGGCTGGCGATGATGCCCATGATCAGGTTGAAGAAGGTGACCGGCGACAGCATCGGCACGGTGACGTGAAGATGCTGACGGAGGCGACTGGCGCCGTCGACCTGGGCGGCTTCGTAGAGCTCCTTGGGCACTCCCTGCAGCCCGGCGAGGTAGATCAGCATGGTGGCGCCGAAGCCCCACAGGCTCATGAAGATCAGCGCCCGCAGCGCCCACTGCTCGTCGGTCAGCCAGGCCGGTCCGGCGATGCCGATTCGCGCCAGCCCGGCGTTGATGAGGCCGTACTCGCCGTTGAACATCCACTTCCACAGGGTCGCGACGGCCACGCCGCTGATCACGCTGGGCAGGTAGTAGGCGGACCGGAAGAAGGGCAGGGCGGGGATCTTGGCGTTCAGCATGATCGCCAGGACCAGGGCGATCAGCATGGTGCAGGGCACGGCCACGAGCCCGTAGATCAACGTGACGCTCAACGACTTGCGGAACAGCGGGTCCTGGGCGAGGTTCGTGTAGTTGTCGGCGCCGATCCACTCCGGTGAGCTGAGCAGGTCGTAGGAGGTGAAGCTGAGCCACAGCGAGGCGATCATGGGGCCCAGGGAGAAGAGCAGCAGACCGAGGATCGCGGGCGCGATGAAGACGTAGCACCACAGGGCCTGCCGTCGGGCCAGGGTGCCGCGCCTGCGCGGCGGGTCCTGAACCGCTGGGGCCGACCGCGAGGTCGGCGCGAGTGTGGCCATGGCTCCCGTTCTCCGCATCCTACGTTCCGATTATCGGAACGTCTTTCCTCTGAGTGGGATAGTGTTATCGTACGACAGCAAGCGACCTGGTCAAGTACCGCGTACAACGGATGCGTATCGGCGGGTGGTGAACGATGTCGGACGGCGGGCTGACGGGGTCAGCGCGCGTGCTGGCCATCCTGCGCTGCCTCGGAGAGCGACCGGCCGGCGCCCGGCTGGGCGAGGTGGCGGCCGACGTCGGGGCGCCCAAGTCGAGTGTGCACCGGGCGTTGGCGGCCCTGGTGGACAGCGGGTTCGCCCGCCAGGACACCGACGGCGTCTACCACCTCGGCTTCGACCTGCTGCAGCTCGTGTTCGGTTACCAGGAGGGACAGCAGTCCAGCTCGACCGTCGAGCCCGTCCTCCGTCGGCTGGCCGACGCCACCGGGGAGACCACCCACTACGGCGTCCTGGTCGGAGCCGACATCGTCTACCAGGCCAAGGTCTCCCCGACCCGGAAGACGTTCCAGATGAGCTCGGTGATCGGCGGCGCCAACCCCGCGTACCGGACGGGTCTGGGCAAGGCCTTGTTGATGCACCGCCTGCGCGACCTCGCCGCGGTGCAGGACTACGTCGCCCAGCAGGGCCCGCTGCTCGCCAAGACGGCCCACACCCTCACCACCGCCGAAGAGCTGGACGCCGCCTTCCGGGAGGGTCGGGCGCGCGGCTTCGCCCTGGACCTGGAGGAGAACGACCTCGGCATCGTCTGCATCGCCTTTCCCCTGTTCCTCGACTCGCCGAGCGTCCCGGCCGGCGCTCTCAGCATCAGCGCGGTGTCCAGCCGGACCTCACCGGCGGAGCTGATCGCTCAGGCCGAGATGATCCGCGGGATCGTCAGCGAGGAGCTGGGGGACCGGGTGCTGGCTCCCGAGGTGGCACCGTTCGATCAGACGTCGACGCCGATTGCGCCCGGCGAGCAACCGCAGCGAGGGGTCTCGTGACCGCCGACCTGACGATCACCGACGTGCAGGCGGTGTTCTGCCGCCTCGACCAGATCGACGCCGAGCGGTGCGACGGCACCCAGGACACGCTGTTGATCTTCGTCACCGCCAGCGACGGAACGGTCGGGGTCGGCGAGGTCGACTCGGCACCCCTGGTGGCCAAGGCGGTGGTGGAGGCCGAGCCGTCCCACCTGATCGCCCGCGGCCTCCGCTCGATCCTGCTCGGGCGCAACCCGCTGGACATCGACGTCTGCTGGCACGCCATGGTCGCCGGCACCCGCTACTTCGCCGGCGGGGCGACGATGCACGCCATCAGCGGTGTGGACATCGCCCTCTGGGACCTGGCCGGCAAGGTCCTCGGCCAGCCCGTGGTGCGGCTGCTCGGCGGCGCGCGTTCCGACTGGCTGGATGCGTACGCGAGTCTGGTGATGCCCGACACGCCTGCCCTGGCGGCTGCCGAGGCTGCCCGGTACGCCGAGCGCGGCTACCGCAAGATCAAGTTCGGCTGGGGTCCGATCGGTCAGGACGTGGCGTTCAACGAGTCGCTAGTGCGTGAGATCCGTCGTGCGGCCGGCGCCGACGTGGAGGTCATGATCGACGCCGGGCAGGTCTGGGACACCAAGACCGCCCTGCGGATGGCGGCGATGCTGGAGAGCCACGCCATCGGCTGGCTGGAGGAGCCGGTCGCCCCGGACAACCTGGCCGGCTACCGGGCCCTCGCGGACCGCTCCTCGCTGACCATCGCCGGCGGCGAGGCAGAGAGCGACTACGCCGCGTTCGAGCGGCTGATCGACGAGGGCGGGGTCGACCTGATCCAACCCGATCTCGCCCGCTGCGGTGGTCTGACCCAGGGCCGCCGGCTGGCCTGGCTGGCCCACCAGCGGCATCGCCGGGTCGTGCCCCACGCCTTCAAGAGCGGCGTGCTGGTCGCGGCGTCGACCCACTTCGCCGCGACCATCCCCAACGGCGGGCTGATCGAGCACACCGTGTCGACCTCCCCGATCGCCCGCGATCTCGTCCGCCGGGAGATCACCTTCGTCGACGGCCGGGTCCGGGTGCCGGTGGACCGTCCCGGTCTGGGGGTCGAGGTCGATCTGGACGTCCTGGAGCGCCTTCGTGTCGGCTGACCGCTCGACGCGGATCAGCACCGAGTGGTCGCTCGCCGGTCAGCCGGCGGTCGTGCTGGAGAACCGGCACCTGCGGGCGGTGCTGCTGCCCGCTCTCGGCGGCAAGATCATCAGCCTGGTCGACAAGGTGGCCGACGTCGAGCTGCTGTGGCGCAACGAGCGCGTGCCGGTGCGCCCCGTGCCGTTCGGCGCCGGCTATGACGACGCGTTCCTCGGCGGCTGGGACGAGCTGTTCCCGAACGACGAGCAGGAGGTGCTCCTCGGTGAGCCGATGCCCGACCACGGTGAGCTCTGGTCGCTACCCTGGTCCATCACCGAGCTGATCGAGGGCTCCGACGAGGTCGTGCTCGAGCTCACCGTGCGCACGCCGATCTCGGCCGCTCTGGTGACCAGGCGCCTGGTGCTCGGCAGCGGTCCGGGACTGCGAGCCGACTACCGCCTGACCAACGATGGTCGACTCGATCTGCCGTTCCTGTGGAAGTCCCACGTCGCCGTCCGGCTGCGCCCCGACACCACGGTGGCGATGGCGGCACGGGAGGTCCTCGTGCACGAGTTCGGTGCGCCACGGGTCCGTCCGGCGGGCGGATCCTTCGCCTGGCCGACCGTCGTCGAGGACGGCGCCGAGCACGACTTCCGCCGGCGCCCCGACGACGGGGAGCGGGGGATCAGCGAGTTCCTGATCGCCACCTCGCTGGACCAGGGCCGTTGTGGCGTCAGTCATCCTGCCGACCGCAGCGGGTTGACCTTGACCTGGGACCGCGCGGACCTGCCGTCGTGCTGGACCTTCGCCTCGTACGGCGGTGGGTGGCGCGGTCTCGACGTGCTGGTCCTCGAGCCGTGCACGGGGCATCCGCTGTCGGTGGTCGATGGGGCTGCGGCCGGCACCCACCAGGTGCTCCCGGCCGGTGCCACCAAGGAGTGGTCGCTCAC
>Ga0190275_10004157_pt1 | contig 10418 bp, 10 predicted proteins | sample Popmic550T_FD_133745 | JGI IMG/M metagenome (GOLD analysis project Ga0190275, IMG submission 133745) | Populus adjacent soil microbial communities from riparian zone of Yellowstone River, Montana, USA - 550 T | ecosystem: Environmental > Terrestrial > Soil > Riparian zone > Trees stand | place...
AGGCGGTCGTCAGCGCGACCGTGGCCGAGCCCTGCGCGACCCGCAGGAGGGTGGCGATGACGAACGCCTGCACGACCAGTGACAGGCCAAGGTCGGAGAGGCTGTCGCTGAGGGCCGCGCCGATGCCGCTGAGCTCCAGGACGCCACCGAACATCCCGCCCGCGCCGGTGATCAGGATGATGGTGCAGATGGGGCCGAGCGCCCCGTCCAGGAGCTCACCTATCCGCGCCATCGAGGCGCGGGGGCGCCCGAGGACGAAGATCGCGACCAGCACCGTGATCAGCAGCGCCACAGGGGTGAAGCCGATGACGCTGAGCAGCTCCACCCACCCGGTGCCTTCCTCGAGCCTGCCCGTCGAGACCAGGGTGCTCAGCACGGTGTCGAAGGAGATCAGGACGAACGGGATGAGGAGCAGCCCGAGGACCGTGCCGAAGGACGGCGGATGGTCTCCCAGCCGCTCCTCCGTCGGCCCTTCGGCGTTCTCGGCCCTGTCATCGGCTCCACGGCCGTCGTTGACCTCGCCGAAGAGCACCGCAGGGATGGAGACGTGTACTCGTCGGCTCAGCACCCTGCTGACCAGCATCACCCCGACGTACCAGGCGAGCACCGCAGTCGGGATGCCCACCAGCAGCGACAACCCGACGCTGCCGTCGAGGATCGTCGCTGCCGCGACTGGGCCTGGGTGCGGAGGAACGATCGCATGCATGGATGCGAACGCTCCCGCCGCAGGCAGGGCGTACAGCAGAAGAGACCCTCCGAAGCGTCGGGCGACGGTGAGGATGATCGGCAGGAACACGACCAGGCCGGCGTCGAAGAAGATCGGGAAGCCGAACAGCAAGGCAGCGACACCGAGCGCCAGCGGCGCTCGTTTCTCGCCGAACCCTCCGATCAGGGTGTCCGCGAGCACCTGCGCGCCACCGGTGATCTCGAGCAGGCGCCCCAGCATCACCCCGAACGCGACCAGGAGAGCTACCGAACCCAGCGTGTCCGCAAAGCCGAACATCAAGACGTCCGGCACGTCGCCGAGCGGGAAACCGACGGCGAGCGCGGTGAGCACGCTGACGAGCACCAGTGCGACGAAGGCGTGCAGCTTCACCTTCATGATCAGGAACAACAGGACCACTACTGCGACCGCCGCGATGAGGAGCAGGACGGTGGTTCCGTACTTCGGGTCGATCGCTTCCATGTGGCCCCCAAGTCTCCTGACTCGGCCCCGCCGGCCAGAGCTCGCCCTCTCACCCTGTCGCGCATGAAGTCCGGCTGCAACCCACGTACGGCACTTCAGGCGCGGCGCTGGATCCCTCTCCGCCGGGGTTCGCCGAAGGTCGCGCATCTAACCGGGTGCCTTCAAATGGCCCTGTTCCGCTCCGGCCATGACAGGGATCGCCTGCGGCGAGGCGTGGGCCGACGTGGAGCGAAGCGATGGATGATCGGACGAACGTCCCGTCGGCTCGCCGACGGGCTCGACGAGCTCGTGGGCAGGTCGCAGAGCTGGGTGAACGGTGTCAGGAGAGCTCATGCTCGGAGGTGCACTCATTCGCGACGCCGCCGTCATGGCCGCCATCTTCGGCGTCGCCGGCTTCGCCTGGCTGGGGTGGGCACAGGAACGCCCACCGCCCCGATGGCGACTTCCTCTCGGCGTCGGGTCGGTGCTCAGCGTCCTCACCGGGATGGCTGGTGCGTTCCTGGCTTGGCGCCACTGGGGACCCGACTCCGCCCTCGCCACCGAGTCGGCGAGAGAGTCGTTCGGCATCGTTGCCGGGATCGAGCTCGGGTCGGCGGCTGTCGGGGCGGCCATCCTCGCGGTCCGTCGCCAACGTCGCTGGACCAGCACGTGGGTCTGCCTGGTCGTCGGCGCCCACTTCGTCCCGCTCGCGTTCATCTTCGACGACGCCGGGCTGCACCTGCTCGCCGGAGCACTTGTCCTGGTGTCGATGAGCAGCGTCGTTCTGACCCGCCGTACCGGCATTCACCCCAGCGCGATAGTCGGTGCCGGCGCTGGCGCCGTGCTGTGGCTGTTCTCGGTCCTGAGCTTGCTCGCAGTCCTGACCGGGTAGCCCGTCGCTGGCAGCGGTTCTGCTCGGTCCTCTGCGCGCTCGACTCCGGATCAGCGATCGCTGTCAGGGTCGTCCGGTGAGCTATCGAGTGGTTCGACGGCACTGACGTGTGGGTCGCCGCTGACGGAGTCTTGCTGCAAGGTCCCTTGTCCACCTGAGCTCGCCAGGTCGTTATCGATCAGGTCTGCGACGGCGCGTTGGATGGCGGTGACGATGGTCCCGGCGGCGAACAGGTCGTCGTCGGTGTGCACCCTGGCGTCTCGGATGGCTACGGTCAGCTCCTGAAGGGCGCTGTCGGCTCCGCGGAGTGCGTCGGGCTCGGCGGTGTCACCGTGCATGGAGCGCAGAGCGCGAGACATGGCTCTGAGGGCTCGAGCGGTCGGCGGGCGCAGCGTGGGACCGAGCACCACCTCCTGCCTGCCTGCGTGTTCTTGCTCGACGACCAGGCCGGTGATGTCCTCGACGAGGAAGGACAACCGCTGTAGTGCCTGCGCCCATGCGTACTGCCGATCGGCGGTCTCACGCCACCGGCTGGCACGCCAGTTGACACGGCGCGCCTCGGTCGCCTCGGTGACCATCTGACGCATCTCTCGAGTCTGCGGCTCGATGGCCCGCTGTCGCTCCTCCCACTGCTCGGAGGTGATCAGGGGATCCTGCAGGAGACCCTCGGCGAGGTCCTCGAGTTGCTTGGCGAGGGTCTCGAGGAGCGTGGACTGGGTGACGCCGGTGGCGATGAGTGGAAGCGGCGGCAGGGCTGCGTTGACGAGCACGCCGATAGCCGCGCCGAGGGCCGTGAGGGCGACGTACGCGAGCGCGTAGCCCTCGGGGTCGGTCCTGCCGATGATGAGAATGAACAGGGCCGAGATCGGCACCCAGGACGCCATGTCGCCGACGTGGCGCCACCCCGCGGCCACCGTGCCCAGGAAGACGACCGCAGCAATCGCGGCAACCTCAGGCAGCGGCAGGAGGCCCACGCCGATGCTCAGACCTGCGCCGAGGATGAGCGCGAGCACACCCTGGACCGAGGCTCGCACTGAGGTGACCACGGTGGCTCCCATGGCGACGACGGCTCCCAAGGGCGCGTAGTACGGGTAATCGTCCGCGACGCCGCCGAGCGGCAGCACAGCCAGCCAGGCCAGCCCCGCCGCGGCTGCTGACTTCAACGCCAGCGGCACCCGGGGGTACCGCCCGAGGACGTCACCCAGCCTTGACCAGAAGTGGCCTGCACTCATACCGCGTCCGTTCCTCACACCGCCCTGCCCAGAGCGTAGGCATCGTGGCGACCTCGGGGCGAGGAGACCAGCCGAGGTCGTCGGAAGACACTGCGATGGCAGGCTGGGAGCATCGGTCAGTTCGCTAGATAGACAGCATGACTAGTTCGCTGTACTTTCTAGTCATGTCCCACGACCCCTGGCCCAGCGACTGGCTGCGCGGTGCTCTGGGCGTCTGCGTGCTGCGGATCCTCGCCGACGGGCCGACCTACGGCTACGCCATCGCCAGCAGACTCGAGGACGCAGGCATGGGGAACGTCAAGGGCGGCACGCTCTATCCCCTGTTGACCCGGTTCGAGGCCGCCGGCCTGGTCGAGATCGACTGGCGTCCGGGTGAAGGCGGTCCCGGACGCAAGTTCTACGCACTCACCGAGCTCGGGCGTCGGCACACCGAGACCCAGGTGGAGCAGTGGATCGCCTTCACCCGGACGACCAGGGCTTTGATGCACACCGGTGCAACCTCCGAAAGGACACGAGCGTGATGGCGGAAGACCTGGATCGACTGACCCCGAACGTCAACCGAGAGTGGCGCGAGCAGTTCGTCATGGAGCTGCGGTTGGCCGGCACACCCGGAATTCGGATCGGGGACGCCCTCGCCACGGTTGACGCTCACTGCGCCGAGTCCGGGGAGAGTACCGACGAGGCCTTCGGGGATCCCGTCAGCTACGCCCGGGAGCTCCTCGGCGAAGAGACTTCCCGTATTCGACTACGTCCTCGCCTCATCATCGGGCTGACGTTCGGCTTGCTGTCCATGCTGACGCTTCCCCGGGCCGTGGAGGACTGGGCACAGGACGAGCGCTTCACGGTCACGGCGGGGGACCTGGCGATCACGGTGACGCTTGCGCTCCTGGCCGGGCTGCTCTTCTGGCGACCCGAGCCGCTGCTCGGTTGGTTCTACCGGCACCCTGCCACCAGCTTCTCGCTGCCGTTCGCGGTGCTCATCGCGATGCTCATCCCAGCCGCCCTGCTGCAGAGCACGGTCGTCGTACTGGAGTGGCAGACGCCGGCTGTGCTGGGTCTCAGCGCGTTGATGCTGTCGGTGGCACTGACCTGGCCCGACCTCTCTCAGCCCGATCCGATCGTCGACCCACGCGACGACAGGTCAACGCGTGCCGGACGCGACCCGATGACCTGGATGACCGTGTTCATGTTCCCGGTCCTGGTCGCGATCATGATCGGGTACGACGCACTAGTCCGCGCCCTGGTCTGAGGTCGAGCGCGCCGGGGGAAGCACATCCGCCGGGTGAGTGCTCACGAGTCACCACCGGCGCGGTGCTACTCGGGCAGGAGGGCGGCGCCGGCCATGCGGGCGATGAGCGCGGCGTAGTCCTCCATTGCCCAATCGGCGTCCTCGACCAGCCGCTGACAGGGCATCGGGTCCATCAGCACGGCCGCCACTTCGGTGGCGCGGTCGAGGTCCAAGTCTGGTCGAAGCCCGCCGACCTCGTCGAGGTGCTGCACGAAGGACCGCGCACCGCCTAGTCGGTTCCGCTCTGAGGTCGCGTGCACCTCAGCGACGTCTGCGTCCGTCTGGGCGGCCACCCGAAGTACTTCGTAGAGGGGTGCCAACCGCGCGGCGATCTCGCACACGAACCGTGCCCAGCTGGCTACCAGGACCTTCGCGTCGGTCTGGCTGAGCACCACTCCGAGAGCCGGACGGTCGGCCATGGCGATCGGTAAGTCGTCTCCTGCCAGCGCCCAGTCCCAAGCCACCTTCAGCAGTGCGGCCTTTCCGCCGACGGTCGTGAACACAGTCTTGCGACTCACTCCTGCCCGCTCGGCGACCGCGTCGATGGTGGTGCCGGTGTAGCCCCGTTCGATGAACAGGTTCCGTGCTGCCTCGACCACTGCGTGTCGGGTGAGCCGTGCCTGCTCGTCTCGCAGGACCGATCGATACGGACGAGCCATTGACACGACCACCTTTCGGGTTACTCTAAGTGTAACCAAGTTACTATCAGTCTACCGAAAGGCTGGGCCATGCGGGTTCTCGTCGTGGGTGCAGGACCGAGTGGGCTCATTCTGGGCGCGGCGCTTGGCCTTCGCGAACACCTCGTGACCGTGGTCGATCGCGATCCGGGCCCCACCCCGGACGGCGTCTGGAAGCGACGCGGTGTCATGCAGTTCGAGCACGCTCACGGGTTTCGGCCGCAAGTGCCATTTCTGCTGCGCGAGGTGTGGCCCGCGGCGTACGACGCGTGGATCGCACACGGCGCGGAGCCCGTGACCGTCGAGACAGCGGGACAAGCGGAGGTGCCGATGGGGATGCGCTCGCGCCGCTCGACCTTTGAGCGCGCACTGCGCGCCGCAGCCCAGCGAACGCCCGGGCTAGAGATCCGCACCGGTCACGTCGACTCTCTGCGACGGGTGGGTCTTCGGGTCGTCGGCGCGGTCATCGACGGAGATGAGGTCGAGGCTGACCTCGTCGTCGACGCCTCGGGCCGCTCCGGGCGCCTCCTGCGGCGCGACGCAGGAATCGATGGCGACTGCGGCTTGGCCTACGTCAACCGCGGATACCGCCTGACCGCCGGCGCGGAGCCGGGCCCGCTTCTCAACCCGTTGCTCTGGGTCGGCAACTACGACGGTTACCAGGTGCTCGTCTTCCTCCATGAGCAGGGTCACTTCTCTGTCCTGTTCGTCCGACCCACCGCCGACGTCGGGCTCAGGTCCCTGGGCCATCGCACCGCCTTCGACGCGGCCTGCCGGACGGTCCCTGCACTCGCCAGTTGGACCGATCCTGATCGGGCCATCGCGACCACCGATGTGTTGGTGGGTGGAGCGCTGCGCAACGTCTACACGCCACAGGCCGGGCTGCAGAACCTGGTCTCCATCGGCGACGCCGTGTCCACGACCACCCCCACCGCCGGTCGCGGCATCGCGATGGCCTGCATGCAGATCCATGCCCTCCTCGGCCTGCTCGACCATGGCGCCGACCCTCACCGGTTGGCCGAGCCCTTCGAGATGTGGTCAAGGGACTGCATCCGACCATGGGTCGAGGACCACATAGTCCTCGACAACGAGTCCGTACGACTGTGGCAGGGCAACGACATCGACCTGGCGCATCCGCTGTCGTCGACCCGCATCCTCGACGCGGCGCAGATGGACGACCGGATCTCGCCCTATGTCGGTGGCTATCTGGCAATGACCGAGCTGCCGGCCACACTGGCACCAGCGCAGCCGCTCGCGCGAGCGGTCTACCAGAGCGGATGGCGCCCGTCGTTCTCAGAGGGCCCGAGCCGTGACGAGCTCGTCGAAACCATCTCCGGGCTTTCTGAGACCAGGACGGTCACGGCCTGAGTCTGCCCCGAGTTGTCCGGAGAACTGCGGGATGTGCAAATCGCTGGCTGAGCACTGTTGCGCAGATGGCTGTGCGCATCGTACCTTTGTGCTGAATCCACCCAGACCTATCAAAATCATCAGTCGAGACACGGCGACCCGGGGGCGAAGCGATGATTCTCGCGGCGACTTCAGAACTGGTCTCTAGGGGCGGGGTCGCGATCCGATCAGCACAGCCTCCCCCCGCTACGGGTCGGCTCCACCGCAAGCAAACTCCCTGCGTCGTCCCGCGCTCCCCTGAGCCCCCAGACCGGCCAGCGCCTGCCCCTTCCGTCAATACGCTTGACGGCGCGGTCCTGGCCGGTCTGGGTTCTAGTCGTCTCGAACGGAGACGATGATCTTGATCCGTCAGAGCAGTGGGCGCCCCATGTACTCCACTCATGAGGCGATCACCCGCATCGCCGGCCGGGTCCAACATTCGATGCGCTACAGCGAAGACGGCGACGTCGACCCGATCGAGACGACTCTGGCGCTGAGGCGCGAGTTCCCGTTCGCTGACCAGGACACGGTGAACGGCTGCGCTTGGCGCGCTTACCTGATGGGAGAGCGCAGCTACCGGCCCACGAGCGCCGCCCACACCCTCCTGAGGAGCGGCGGAGATCTCGGGCCCCGCGACGTTGCAGACACCCTTGGGTTGAACGACCCCTAGGACGCTCCTCTTGCCGGGTCGTCGTCCCCCAGAGCCGGGCACCCGGCACCATCGACCACCGCGCACGTGTCCTCGAGCCTGACCAAGCGGCCACTGAAGGAGAGCGGACACGGGTAACGTTCTCGCTTCGGTCGGCACGCCAGCATGCAAAATATCGTTGATACGGGTACCTTCGGCGCTTGAGCCGACAAATCTTCCGCCGGCTCTCGCTGATGAGGAGGCCCCGTGGCAAACACGCTCGAAGATGGAGTTCCGCCCCCCACCCCGTCCGAGGCGCGTTACATCAAGGTGCAGAAGTCGCCGGAGTTCCAGGATCTCCGCAGTCGTTACCGACGCTGGGTGATTCCGGTCACCGTGGTCTCGCTCCTCTGGTACTTCCTCTACGTGGGGCTGGCTGCCTATGCCACAGACTTCATGGGCACCAAGCTCTTCGGCAACATCAACGTGGGCCTCGTGATGGGGCTACTGCAGTTCGTCACCACCTTCGGCGTGACGTATGCCTACATCCGGTACGCGGCGCGGGTGCTCGATCCCCGCTCCGCACGCATCCGTGAAGAGATGGAAGCAGAGGGTCTCCTGTGATCGGTCTCGCCGCCGCGCCCGAACAGGTCGGCAACACCTGGCTCAACCTCGCCATCTTCGGTGCGTTCGTCGCCGTGACCCTCGTCTTCGTGATCAGGGCGAGCAAGACGAACAAGAGCGCCGGTGACATGTACACGGCGGGCGCCGCGTTCACCGGCCGCCAGAACGGCATCGCCATCTCGGGCGACTACCTGTCCGCCGCGTCGTTCCTCGGCATCGCCGGAGCGATCGCGCTCACCGGGTACGACGGCTTCCTCTACAGCATCGGGTTCCTCGTCGCCTGGCTGGTCGCGCTGCTGCTCGTCGCCGAGCTCCTGCGCAACACCGGTCGTTACACGATGGCTGACGTGCTCGCGTTCAGGATGCGCGAAGGGCCGGTCCGGACGGCCGCGGCCACCTCGACTCTGGCCGTTTCCTTCTTCTACCTGCTCGCGCAGATGGCCGGTGCAGGCGGTCTGGTTGCGCTGCTGATGAACATCAACGACCGCACCGGCCAGAGCCTCGTGATCGCGGCTGTCGGCGCGCTCATGATCACCTACGTACTGATCGGTGGCATGAAGGGCACCACCTACGTGCAGATCATCAAGGCAGTGCTGCTCATCTCCGGCGCAGCCTTGATGACGGTGTGGGTGCTCCTGAACTACGGCATGAACTTCTCCGACCTCCTCGGCGACGGCGCCGCCGCCGGCGCTCTGCTCGAGCCAGGAGCGAAGTACGGCCTGACGAACACCACCAAGATCGACTTCATCTCGCTGGCGCTCGCGCTGGTCCTCGGTACGGCCGGGCTTCCGCACATCTTGATGCGGTTCTACACCGTGCCCACCGCCAAGGAGGCTCGCAGGTCCGTCGTGTGGGCGATCTGGCTGATCGGCCTGTTCTACCTGTTCACCCTGACCCTTGGTTACGGTGCAGCGGCGATGGTCGGCCCCGACAAGATCGCTGCCGCGCCAGGTGCCGCCAACTCGGCTGCGCCGCTGCTCGCCTACGAGCTCGGCGGCACCCTGTTGCTCGGCGTCATCTCCGCTGTCGCCTTCGCGACGATTCTCGCCGTCGTGGCCGGGCTCACCATCACCGCGTCGGCGTCGTTCGCCCACGACATCTATGCCAGTGTCATCCACAAGGGCAACGCCCCTCCCGGAGCAGAAGTCCGGGTGGCCCGCATCGCCGCGATCGTCGTGGGCATCGTCGCCATCCTGGGCGGGATTGCTGCCAACGGACAGAACATCGCGTTCCTGGTGGCGCTCGCCTTCGCAGTCGCGGCTTCAGCGAACCTGCCGACGATCCTGTACTCGCTGTTCTGGAAGCGGTTCAACACCCGGGGCTGCCTGTGGAGCATCTACGGCGGGCTCATCATCACGATCGGCCTGATCACGTTCTCTCCCGCCGTCTCCGGCAACGAGACAGCCATGTTCCCGAACGGTGACTGGGCCTGGTTCCCGCTGTCCAACCCTGGAATCATCTCGATCCCGGCCTCGTTCCTGCTCGGCTACCTGGGCACGGTCACGAGCAAGGAGCACCTGGAGAACAAGGCTGCCGAGATGGAGGTTCGCTCGCTGACCGGGGCCGGCGCTGAGGGCACCGCACTCGAACACTGATTTGAACGTGAACGGGCTCGCCAGTCGGCTGGCCCAGGCTTGCTGATCACCTGATCAGCTCTCGCGGGTGAAGCCTGGGTCCGCCTCCTCGGCGAGTGCCGCGACCAGTTGGGGCAACTCGGCGACATCGGTGCGCGCCAGGTAGTACCCGCACTGCATCAGGTAGCGCGCGACTGCCTGTTCGCGTTCAGGCATGGCTGGGAGCTCGTCAGCTGCGATGAGAAGTGCGCCTGCGGCCCCTCGGTCCGTGCTGGAGCGGTCATCGGCCACAACTGCGCGCTCGACATGTCCGATCCCGGCCCCGAGCTGCACGGCCGAGGCGAACAGTCGGCGCAGGTAGGGCTCGTCCTCCGGCGCCACCTGGGGAAGCACCAACGGCAGGATCTGGTCGAGGATCAGGTCGGTGATGTCGTGCGACTTCGGCTCGAACGCCTCGCGGTATCCCAGCTGATGCAGTGTGGACGCGGCGAAGGACGCACCGCGGACCTCGCGGCGGTCGGGCCAAGAGGTGCCGTCGAGCCTGGGCAGCTGCAGAGGCAGCAGCGGGCTCCGTCCGCGCCGGATCCATCGCATGGGTACTCCTGGTGTCGACGGTCACGAGACGGCACAGCGCCGCCGGGGCGCCATCTGGGCCGTCTGCACGAGTGGTCGAGGCCATCAAACCACCGACACCCCCCTGCTCGTCCCAGACGCGGTCAGGGCGCAGTTGTCAACGCCACCGCAGCGGACGCACCGGCCAGTCGTGCTGTGCACCGGTCGGGCTTGGATCGCGCGGTCTGGCGATGCAGGCCGCGCCCTTCGCCCATGCGCTCTACTGTTCCGGCAGCGCGTCCGGGTCTCGCTGTTCCATGGCCTGGCGTGCCTGCTCACGGATGCGGGTGCCGAACAGGCGAGTGAAGACGAGGCTGGTCCCCAGCGCCACGATCGCCAC
>Ga0190275_10004158_pt1 | contig 10416 bp, 1 predicted proteins | sample Popmic550T_FD_133745 | JGI IMG/M metagenome (GOLD analysis project Ga0190275, IMG submission 133745) | Populus adjacent soil microbial communities from riparian zone of Yellowstone River, Montana, USA - 550 T | ecosystem: Environmental > Terrestrial > Soil > Riparian zone > Trees stand | place...
AGTCGGGTCGAGCCACCCGTTCAGGGTGAAACGACGTCGGACCATGACATAAATAGGCACAATGGACTAGTGCCAAGGTGACGTCCGTCATGTAGTAACACTCTCCATGGCGGGAGGGTTACGCAGAGTCGTGGTTGGCGGAGGCCTCGTGGCCGTGACGGTGGCTGTCATCGTGGCGGCCGTGGTCCTCGTCGGCGGGTCCGACGGCGACGCCGGCCCGACCGATCGCGCCGTGCGCGAGGAGGGCAGCGCCGGGCGGGGCACCGTGCGCGCCGCCACCGTCCAGGAGGGCCGGAGCGCCACCGTGGCCGTCGAGCGGGCCGACCTGCCCGAGACCGGCTACGTGGCCGTCTACGCCTCGGCCGACGGTGCGCCGTCCCAGCTGCTCGGCGCGACCGACCGTCTCGACGCCGGTCGGCACGACGACCTGCGGGTGGCGCTGACGCGCCGCGTGCGCCGGCGCACCGAGCTGGTGGCCGTGATCCACACCGAGGACGGCGCCACCGCCGGCCTCGACTTCCCGGACGGCGATCCGCCGTTCACCGACGACACCGGCGGCGTCGTGGCGCTGCCGATCACCATCGCACCTGATTGAGGGGTTTCGACATGGCGGGACGAGCGACGGCGCGAGTGCGCGCCGGGACGGTTGCGGTCGCACTGGCGCTGGCGGCGACGCTGCTCCCCCTCGGGGAGCCGGTGCTGGCCGCCCCCGCGACCGGCGGTCCCGCCGAGCGGGCGCCGCTGGCCGCCCAGACCCCGCCGCCCCCCGGGCCGGCGCTCTTCGACGAGGCGGTGCTGGCCGACGACCCGCTCGTCTACCACCGGTTCGACGACACCGGCGCGACGGCCGCCGATGCGTCCGGCAACGGCCGGACGGGCACGTACCGCAACGGGGTGGTGCAGGGCGAGCCCGGGCCGCTGGTGGACGACGCCAGCGAGTCGGTGACCAACCCCGACGGCACCGTCCCCGTGGTGACCGGGAGCGACACCGGGATGCCCAGCGGTGCGGCCGCCCGCACCATCGAGGTGTGGGCCCGCAGCCAGGAGGCCTGGAAGCGGCTGATCCGCTACGGCAACTTCGAGCTCGGGTTCCACGAGCGCGACGTCCTGGTGGTCCAGCTCGACGCCGACACCGGCCTGACCTTCCCCCACCTCCTGCCGGCGACGAGCACGGGGTGGCACCACTACGTGCTCAGCCTCACCGCCGAGGGCCTCCTCACCCTCTACGTCGATGGCCAGGCCATCGCCACGCACACCGACCCGGCCGTCACCACCGCCCTCGGGTCCGGCTTCTCGGTCGGGCACGGCTCCGGTGGCTTCGACGAGGCCGCCGTCTACGACACCGCCCTCAGCGCCGAGCGGGTGCGCGAGCACTGGTTCCGCGGGTCGACCCGATCGCACGACGAGACCTGCCCGGTCGACCCCCCGGCGCCGACCGACGCCTACGGCGAGGCCGTCCTCGCCGCCGACCCGCTGCTCTTCCTGCGGCCCGGCGACGCACCCCAGACCGAGGGGGAGCGGCTCGCCTATGACCTCTCCGGCGGCTGCCACCACGGCGCCATCAGCCCGGGCGCCGAGCTCACCGACCCCGCCACCGTCGGGGGCACCGGTGCGGTCGTCCTGCCGAGCGGCAGCCCCGAGTCGGCCGTCGTCACCGCCAACGGCCCCTGGCTGCCGACGGCGGCGGCGCCGCTGTCGGTCGAGGTGTGGGCCAAGGGGACGGTCAGCAGCTGGCAGTCGATGCTCCAGCTGGGCTCGACGTTCAACCTGGCGTCGGTCAACCCCAACCGCATCTGGTTCGGCTCTCCGGGGGCGGCGGCGGAGATCGCGCTGCCGTACAGCCACCGGGACGACCGCTGGCACCACTTCGCCGTCACCTCGACCGGCACGCGGATCACCGTCTACTTCGACGGCCGGGTGATGTGGGCGGCCGATGCCGCCCTCCCCGCGCCCACCGGCCCCCTGCGGGCCGGCACCAACAGCGCCATCGACGACATCGCCATCTACCCGTCGGCCCTGTCCACCCCCACGGTGGCCGCCCACTGGGGCGCGGGTGGCGCCGGCGTGCCGGCCGACGACTGCCCGGTGGCGTCGGGCGGCTACGCCGACGAGGTCATGGCCGACGAGCCGGGGCTGTACTACCGAGCCGGTGAGCGGGTCGCCGACCCCACCGCCCGGGTGGCGATCGACTCGTCCGGCTCTTGCCGCCACGGCTCGTACCACCCCGACAGCACCGGCGCCGCCGGCGGGCTGGTCGGGTCGTCCGACGGCGCCGCCGACTCCAACACGACCGGCAGCTGGGCCGTGGGCGGCGCCGCCCACGGCCTCACGAGCAGCGCCACGCAGCCGATGACGATGGAGGTCTGGTCGAAGCGGTCCTCGGTGTCGTGGAAGGACCTGATGTACGTCGGGAACCTGGGCCTGGCCACGGTCCACGACACCCGCCTGTTCCTCTCGGCCAACGGCGGGTTCGAGTTCGACGTGCCCCGCTCGCACGCCGACGGCCGGTGGCACCACTTCGTGGTCACCTACGACGGCACCACCGTGAAGGTGTTCGTCGACGCCGTCGAGGTCTTCCGCCTCGATCGGGCGCTGTCGGGGCCGGTCGGCGAGGTGCTCGGCGGCTCGGCCGGCACCACCGACGAGCTGGCGGTGTACCCCACGGCGCTGTCGACGGCCGACATCGCCCGGCACTGGGCCGCGGGCCGGGCGGAGCTGGAGCCCGAGCCGTGCCCGGTCGGCTCGGGGGGCTACGCCGGCGAGGTCGTCGTCGACGAGCCGGTGGCCTACTACCGGCTGGGCGAGCTGGCGGCCGAGGAGGGGAGCCAGGTCGCCGTCGACTCCTCGGGCGGCTGCCACCACGGCGCGCTCGACACCGGCGCCACCGCCGTCGCCGGGGCCCTGACGACCTCGAGCGACGGGGCCACGGCCTCCTCCGGCTCCTACGCCGTGGGGTCGACCGTGGCCGGGCTGGTGGACCCGGAGGCGCTGTCGGTGGAGGTGTGGACCAACCAGACCGCCGGTGGGTGGAAGCCGATCATCGATCTGGGGGGCTCGTTCCACCTGGCCTCGAACAACGCCAACCAGCTGTGGATCGGGCAGCCGGGGGCGCCGTCGTCGTGGGTCGACCTGCCGCACTCGCACCTCGACGGGCAGTGGCACCAGTGGGTGGTGACCAACGACGGCACGCAGACGGTCGTCTACATGGACACGATCGAGGTCCTCCGGATGGCCGCCGACATGGGCACCCCCAACGGGTGGCTCCTGGCCGGGACCAGCGGCGCGGTCGACGAGCTGGCGCTCTACCCGTCCGCCCTCGGGCCGCAGGACATCGCCCGGCACTGGGCCGCCGGCCGCGTCGACCTGGGCGAGGAGCCCTGTCCCGTGGCGTCGGGGGGCTACGCCGGCGAGGTCGTCGTCGACGAGCCGGCGGTCTACTACCGGCTGGGCGAGCGCTCGATCGATCCCGGCGCCCGGGTCGCGGTCGACTCCTCCGGGAGCTGCCGCCACGGCGACATCCAGGCCGGCGCGACCGCCACCGGAGGGGCGCTCACGACCTCGATCGACGGGGCCACGGGCTCGGCGGGCCCCTACGCCCTGGGGTCGACCGTGGCCGGCGTGGTGGCCACGGAGGCCGACGCCCTGTCGGTCGAGGTGTGGACCAACCAGACCGTCGGTGGGTGGAAGCCGATCATGGATCTGGGGGGCTCGTTCCACCTCGCCTCGGACGCCGCCACCCGATTGTGGATCGGGCAGGTGGGGGCGCCGGCGTCGTGGATCGACCTGCCCTACTCGCACCTCGACGGGCAGTGGCACCAGTGGGTCCTGACCAACGACGGCACCCGATCCATCCTCTACATGGACTCGGTCGAGGTCTGGTCGATGGCCGCCGACATGGGCACCCCGAGCGGGTGGCTCCTGGCCGGCACCAGCGGCGCCATCGACGAGGTGGCCCTCTACCCGTCCGTCCTCGACCCCCTCGACGTCGCCCGGCACTGGGCCGCGGGGCGGGCCGACCTCGGCGTCGACCCCTGCCCGGTCGCCACCGGCGGCTACGGCTCCACGGTCGTGGCCGACGAGCCGGCGGCCTACTACCGGCTGGGCGAGCGCTCGGAGGACCCCGACGCGCGGGTCGCGATCGACTCCTCCGGGAGCTGCCGCCACGCGCGCATCGAGGCCACCGCCACCGGCACGGGCGGCGCCCTCACCGGGTCCGTCGACGGGGCCACCGCGTCCAGCGGCTGGACGTTGAGCGCCACGGCCACCGGCATGGTGGAGGACGACGTCAGCGTCGAGACCTGGTGGAAGAGCACGCTCGGAGGGTGGCGGACGATCGCCAGCGTGGCCGGGTCGTTCAACCTCGTCTCCGACAGCGCCGGGACGCTGTGGATGGGCCACCCCGGCCAGGGCGACCACTGGGTGTCGCTGCCGTCCTCGCAGCTCGACGGCCAGTGGCACCACTTCGTGGTGACCAACGACGGGACGACCACCTGGATCTACTACGACGGGGTCCCGGTGTGGGCGAAGACCGTCGACATGGGCGTCCCCAACGGCAGCCTGTTCGCCGGCCAGGGCGCCACCATCGACGAGCTGGCGGTCTACCCGACGGCCCTGACGCCGTCGCAGGTGGGCCTGCACTGGGACGCCCGGGGGGCGTTGGACACCATGGACGCCGAGGTGGCCATCACGGTGCCCGAGGAGGCGGGCTACTCGGCCCCCGTCGCCGTCGAGGTCGAGGTCACGCCGGTCGCCCCGGCCACGGCCACCCCCACGGGCCTGGTCGTCGTCGAGGTCGACGGCGAACCGGTGGGGGAGGGTGCCCTGGTCGAGGGGGCCGTCACCATCGTGGTCGACGAGCCCATCGAGCCCGGCGAGCACGTCGTCACCGCCCTCTACTCCGGCGGCCCCGGCTTCTTCGAGGCGGCGAGCGACCCCGCCGGGATCACGATCACCGCCTCCGCCGCCACCGTCGAGGTGGCGACCGACCCGTCACCGTCGGCGATCGGCACCGACGTCGAGGTCACCGTGGCCCTCGCGCCGGTGGCGCCCGCCACCGCCGCGCCCGACGGCGACGTCGAGCTCTTCGTCGACGACGTCCTGGTCGACTCGGCGACGGCGGTCGACGGAGAGGCGACCTTCACGCTGGAGGACCTCGACGAGGGCACCCACGAGCTGCGGGCCGAGCTGGCCGGCTCCGATCGTTGGCTCGCCGCCACCGGATCGGTCGACCACCGGGTCGGCGTGGGCTCGGCGACCGCCCTGGACGTGGGCCCGGCCGTCGTCTTCGGCCAGGACGTCGCCGTCAGCGTGGTCGTCACGGGGATCGGCGCGGGCCCGACGCCCTCGGGCACGGTGCGCATCCTCGACGGCGACGACGTGGTCGCCGAGGGCGAGCTCGACGGGGCCGGCCGGGCCGATCTGGCGGTGTCCGGGCTGGCCGTCGGCGAGCACGAGCTGACGGCGCGGTACCTCGGCGATGCCCTGCACGTGCCCAGCACCTCGGCCCCGGCCCCGGCCACGGTCACCGCGGCCTCCAGCCACATCACCCTGGCCGCCACGCCCAACCCGGCCGCCGCGGATCAGGACGTCGTCCTGTCGGCCCAGGTCCTGGCGGTGGCACCGGGCGAGGGGATCCCCACCGGCTTCGTGACCTTCCTCCAGGAGGGCGAGGCCGAGCCGCTGGGGACCGCGGTCCTCGGTCCCACGGGCGCGGCGGCCATCACCGTGTCCTTCCCCGACGAGGGGACCCGGCGGCTCACCGCGGTCTACGGCGGCGACGGCTCGTTCTCGGGCCGCACCTCGGCCCCCGTCGATCACCAGATCTCGCCCTCGACGGAGCTGGACCTGGAGGCGGACCCGACGACGTCCGCCTACGGCGAGGCGATCGAGCTCACGGCGACGGCCACGGCGACGGGGGCGACCCCGGTCGGCGAGGTGACCTTCTTCGACGGCGACGACGAGCTGGCGACCGTCCCCGTCGACGTCGGCGGCGTGGCCGTCCACGAGACGACGGCGCTGGCCCACGGCCCCCACACCATCGAGGCCCGCTTCTCCGGGGCCGCCTTCGGCCCGTCCTCCGACGAGGTGGTCGTCACCGTGGACCCGGTCGGGACCACCATGACCTTGGCGCTCGACCCGGAGCCGTCCGTCTACGGCGAGACGGTCTCGGCCACGATCGCGGTCGAGGCGCCCGCCGTGGAGCCCGCCGCCACCACCGGCTTCGTGACCCTCAGCGTGGACGAGGAGCCCGTCGCCACGGTCTCGCTGACCGACGGGGAGGCGACCTACGAGCTCACGGGGCTCGACGTCGGCGAGCACGACGTGGAGGCGGCCTACGGCGGCCGGCCCGACGGCGACCTGGCCCCGGCGACCGACGAGGTCACCCACACCGTGGGCCGGGCGCCGACCGAGGTCGTGCTGGACGCCCCGGCCCGGCCCATCGCCCCCGGCGACGAGGTCGAGCTGGTGGCCACCGTCGACCGCACCACCGGCGGAGAGGACCCGCCCGAGGGCGACGTCACCTTCGTGGCCGACGGCACGACCACGCTCGGCACGGCCCCGCTGGTCGACGGTGTCGCCACGCTGACCACCGACGACCTCGACGCCGTCCGGACCTGGTCGATCACGGCCGAGTACGACGGCGACGACCGGCACCTCGGATCCGAGAGCGACCCGGTCGCCTGGATCGTGAAGGAGGGCGCCTTCGTCACGGTCACGCCACCGGCGGCCCCCACGGCTCTCGGGACCCCGGCGTCGTTCACCGTCCAGGTCGACCCCGTCGCGACGGGCGCCGTGCCGACCGGCGAGGTCGCCCTCCTCCGCGACGGCCGGGCGCTGGCCCGGGCCACGCTCGACGGCACCGGCGCCGCGACCCTGACGACCCACCTGCTGCTGGCGGGGGAGACCGACGTCGAGGTCGGCTACGCCGGCGACCCCGTCTACGCCTCGGCCACCTCGGACCCGGTGACCCACGAGGTCGAGCGCTCGCCCGTGATCGTGACCGTGGCCGGTTCCCCCGACCCCGCCGTGGAGGGCGGGTTCGTCTCCCTGGTCGCCCGGGTGGTGGGCCAGGCGCACCACGTCGCCCGGCCCTCCGGCACCGTCCGCATCTGGCTGCCCTCCGGTGAGACGCGCGACGTCGAGCTGAACGGCGACGGCGTCGGCTCCGTCCGCCTCGACGGCACGCTGGCGGTCGGCGTCCACGAGGTCTCGGCCCGCTACGACGGCGATGCCAACCACGACGGGGCCCCGGCGGTCGACGGCGAGATCGAGATCGTGGAGCCCATCGACGTCGGCATCGACGTCACGCCGACGTCGGGCACCGTGGGCCTGGCCGTCACCGCCACGGCCACCGGCTCGCCCGGCGCCGCCACCCTCGAGTGGGACTTCGGCGACGGCGGCTCGGCCACCGGCCCGGCGGCGACGCACACCTACACGACGCCCGGCCGGTTCACGGTGACGTTGCGGGCGACCCTGTCCGGCGTCACGACCTACGTGACGGCGCGGGTCGAGGTCGGCCCGGACACGGCGCTCACGGCCAATGCCGGGGCGGACCAGACCATCGCCGACGGCGAGGCCGCCCTGTTCGACGGACGGGGCTCGGCGCCGCAACCGGGCATCGACTCGTGGCTGTGGGAGCTGGGCGACGGCACGACGTCGACGGAGCCCACGCCGGCCCACACCTACTCGGTCCCCGGCACCTACCTCGCCCGGCTGACCGTCACCGACGACGGCGTCACCGCCACCGACGACACGACCGTCGTGGTGGAGGCCGTGGAGCCCGACGAGGGCCTGCACGTCACCGTCACCGGGTCCGCCGGGCCGCTGGAGGGGGCCGACGTCCTCGTCGTCGACGGCCTGGGCCAGGACCACCGGGCCGCCACCGACGCCGACGGCGAAGCCGTCCTGGCCGGGCTGGCCGACCACGAGTACTCCGTCTACGCCATCGCCGAGGGCTACCGGCCCAAGCTGGTGAAGGCCACCCTCGTCGCCGGGTACGGGACGGCCTCCCTGACCCTCGAGCAGGGCGAGCGGGGCATCACCGAGGTGGCGTCGCGCGAGCTCACGGCCCAGGAGGCCGAGGAGGCCGGGGTCGACATGGAGGACCCGGCCAACAGCCACGTCTACGAGTTCGAGGTCTGGCTCGACTTCGAGCACGTCGAGCTGGACGAGGACAGCGGCCGGGGGATCCTCGTCAACGACGCGGGCAAGATCATCACACCGGAGTGCACCCCCGACTGGTGCCACTTCGACACCGACAGCCATGCGGTGTCGGTCATGTCGGGCGCCGGGCCGCTGGGCGGCGGAGGGGGCGCGCCCTCCCTCATCTGGATCGTCATGCCCGGCCGGGCCCAGTGGATGAAGGAGATGTTCGAGGTCCAGATGGTGGTGCAGAACCTCACGGATCCGGACTTCGCCTTCGAGGACGGCGCCGCCTCGATCACCCTCCCCGACGGGCTGAGCCTGGCCGCGCTCGAGGACCCGCAGACGCCCACCATCGAGATGGACGACATCGTCGGTGGCTCGTCGGGCTCGGCCCGCTGGATCGTCAGGGGTGACACCGCCGGCGCCTACGACGTGGACGTCGACTACACCGGCTCGATCTACCCGCTGGGCACGAGCGTCCGGTTCGCCGGCCGCACGGTCGAGCCCCTCCAGGTGTGGGGCGCCGATGCCCTCGCCATGGAGGTCACCGCCGAGCCGGAGGCCATCGGGCTGGCGCCGTACGAGGTCGAGGTGGCGATCACCAACGTGGCCGACGTCCCCGTGCGCAACATCGCCCTCGAGCTGAGCGAGCTGGGCACCCACAACTTCATCTACCAACCCCGTCAGCAGCTCCGCTTCTTCGACGACGAGCTGGCGCCGGGAGAGGCGCTGGTCGCCGATCCGCTCCTCGTGCCGAGCATCGGTGGCTTCCTCGTCGAGGAGGAGTCGTTCGTCGACAGCATCCTCGGCACCCCGACCATGCCGGCCACCGTCACCGCCGGCCCCCAGGGACCGTTGCCGCCGGAGATGTGCGTCGCCGGGAAGGAGGTCGACGAGGACGGCCAGTGCACCGGCGCCCACAGCCCGTTCGGGGAGGTCGACCTGACGTGGGAGCCCACCGGAGGCCCGTACCGGGTGTACCGGAGCGACTCGCTCTCGCTGCCGTTCCCGCGGACGCCGCTGGGCGAGACCAGCGACACCTCCTTCCGCTACCGGTCCCGGCCCGGCGAGGGCGGCCTCTTCGCCGTCACCGAGGTGCGCGGTGACGACGAGGTCATGGTCCACAACGCGGTGTGGGCGCAGACCGGCAAGGAGCCGACCGCCAAGCTCGACCTCTTCGTCGAGTGCCTCGGCGGCTCCAGCATGCAGCTGAGGATCGACTACCACGACGACTGGTACCCGCTGGAGCAGTTCCGGGTCGTCACCGGCTTCGACGAGGAGACCGGCGAGCCAAAGCCGGGCGCACACCTCGGCGACGGGCCCCTCTCGGGGATGGAGGGCTCGACCGACTGGCCCCTGTCGGCCGGCGTCTTCGCCCCGGGCGAGCACCTCCACGAGGTCGACCTCGAGGACGGCACCACCGTCGAGGCGGCGTTGATCTACGTCCAGGTCCGGAACGTCCACGACGGGGTCTGGGGGGCGCCGACCCCGGTCCTGGTGTTCCCGGGCTGCGAGGAGCCCTTCGCCGGGATCCCGGCCAACCAGACCTTCGGGACCGGCTGCCACGCCGAGGAGTACTTCGCCCGCTTCGACGTGGAGGGGGCCAACCCGAGCCGCTGCATGGCCGACCCGGTGAACACCGCCACCGGCAGCCTGGTGACGTCGGCCGGCGACCTGGCCCTGACGGGCAACGGCATCCCCTTCGAGCTGGCCCGCACCTACAACTCGGCCGACGAGTCCACGGGCATCCTCGGTCGGGGCTGGACCAACACGACGAACCTCTCCCTCACGTTCCCGGAGGAGGGCCGGATCACGTATCGGGCCGGCGACGGCCAGCAGATCGAGTTCTTCCAGGATCTCGAGGAGGACGAGCCCGGCGACTGGTTCCGGGCCGGGTCGAGCTTCACCGAGATCGAGCGCCGCCCCGTCGGCACCGAGTGCGGCGGCTGCACCTACGTCCTGCGCCGCTCCGACCAGACCTTCGCCCACTTCGACGCCGACGGGCACCTGCTCCAGCTCCTCGACCGGAACCGCAACGGCCTCACCTTCACCAACGACGGGGCGGGACGACCCACCTCCGTGGAGGACGCCGCCGGCCGGACCGTCACCTTCGGCTACCACCCCGGTGGGCTGCTGGCGACGGCCACGCTGCCCGACGGGCGCCACGTCGAGTACGGCTACACCGACGGGCTGCTCACCACGGTCGTCGACGTGCGGGGTGGCACCACGACCTACCGCTACGAGGACCAGCGGCTGGTCGAGGAGACCGAC
>Ga0190275_10004159_pt1 | contig 10414 bp, 7 predicted proteins | sample Popmic550T_FD_133745 | JGI IMG/M metagenome (GOLD analysis project Ga0190275, IMG submission 133745) | Populus adjacent soil microbial communities from riparian zone of Yellowstone River, Montana, USA - 550 T | ecosystem: Environmental > Terrestrial > Soil > Riparian zone > Trees stand | place...
ACCCGCGTGGCCTGGTGGTGAACCCGGAGAACATCGATCAGATCGACGCGCTGCTGGAGAACACGCCGTTTCCGGACGTGCAGCTCATCGTCGCCACGGACAACGAGGGCATCCTCGGGATTGGCGATCAGGGCTTCGGCGGCCTGGCCATCTGCATCGGCAAGCTGTCGCTCTACACGGCGGCGGCGGGGATCGACCCGGCGGTGACGCTGCCCGTGGAGCTGGACGTGGGCACGAACCGGAAGGACCTGCTGGAGGATCCGCTCTACCTGGGCGTGAAGCGGCCGCGCATGGAGGGCCAGGAGTACGACGACTTCATCCACCGCTTCGTCACGGCGCTCCAGCGCCGGTTCCCGAACGTGCTGCTGCAGTGGGAGGACTTCAGCAAGCAGAAGGCGTTCGACGTGCTGAGCCGATACCAGGACGTGGTGCCCTCGCTGAATGACGATATCCAGGGCACGGGGGCGGTGGTGCTCGCGGGGCTGCTGGCGGCCTCGCGCCGCAGCCAGCAGGACCTGAAGCAGCAGGCGTTCCTCATCCACGGCGCGGGCGCTGGCGGCGTGGGCGTGGCTCGGCAGATCGCCCGGGGCCTCCAGCTGCAGGGGCTGTCACTGGAGCAGGCGCGGCAGCGCATCTTCCTGATCGACTCCAAGGGCCTCATCCTCAAGGACCGGCGCGGGCTGGAGCCGTACAAGCTGGAGTTCGCCCACGAGCCTTCGCGCGTGGCGGGCTGGAAGCTCGAGAACGGCATCCCGAGCCTGCTGGAGACAGTGAAGGCGGCGAAGGTGACGGTGCTGCTGGGCCTGTCAGGCCAGCGCGGTGCGTTCGGCGAGGAGGTGGTGCGCGCGGTGGCGGAGAACACGCCGTACCCGGTGGTGTTCGCGCTGTCCAACCCCACGGCGAACAGCGAGGCCCTGCCGCAGGACATCTACCGCTGGACGGAGGGCCGGGCGCTGGTGGCCACGGGCAGCCCGTTCGAGGACGTGACGTGGGACGGGGCGACGCACCCGGTAGGACAGGGCAACAACGCGTTCATCTTCCCGGGACTGGGGCTGGGCGTGCTGACGTGCCGGGCACGGAGGGTGTCGGATGGGATGCTGACGGCGGCGGCGCTCACGCTCTCCGAGTTCGTGGACAAGGGGCGGCTGGCGCAGGGTGGCCTGTACCCGCGGATGGACAAGATCCATGTGGCGAGCAAGCAGGTGGCGGTAGCGGTCATCCGGCAGGCCCAGCGGGAGGGCTTGGCCACGGAGAAGCTGCCGGAGGATCTGGAGGCGCACCTCGAGGCGCGCATGTGGCGCCCCGAGTTCCTCCCCCTCCGCAAGACGCGGAGTGGCTGAGCCGCTCAGCTCACGCCGACGCCTGGGTAGGGATTGGACGAGGGTTGCGGCTCGATGATGCGCGGCTCATCGCCTCGGGCCGGCGTCCTCCCGGGGCCCTCAGAGGGCCGCAGCGGCGGCACGCTCGGAGCGCGCTTCTCGTCCTCCGGCTGCGCGGTGCGGCCAGGGTGCGGCGTCTCAGGGATCGGAATGTGCAGCACGTCCTTCTTGCTCATGGCGTCGCCTCCAGGTGCTCAGCTCCAGAGTCAAAGGTGGTGAGCCCTCGACCGGCCGAACACCCCGGCACGCCTCGCACGCATGGCTGCCAGGCCGGCACGAGGCCCTCTCGCCATGCGGGAACAAAAGAGCTCCCGCGCGCCGGCTCCCGAAGGAACCGACGCGCGGGAGTGGCGAGGGGCGCCTAGAACTTCTTCTTGCTGCCCGGATCCATCGTGTTCTTGTCGTCGATGCCCTGGCTCCCCTTGTTCACGCCACCCGCGCCGCCGGTGCCCTTGCCCATGTCGTGGCCCATGCCCGGGTGCATGTCACCGGAGCCGCCCACGCCAGAGCTCGAGCCCGGGCCAATCCGGCCCAGTAGCGTGTAGGCCTGCTGCCGGTGCTGGGTGACAGCCTGGGCGTGCTGCTGGAGCAGCGGGGTCACCGCCGCGTCGGTGACGTTCTGCTGGGCCGCCATCAGCTTGCCGAGCACCTCGTCGTGGTCACCCACCATGCTCGCCAGGAAGCACGAGTCGAACGGCTGACCCTTGAGCACCTGGAGCTTCTCCATGTTGGCCTTGTGGGCGGCCATGGACCTGCGCTCCACGTCGTTCAGCGGCTTGGGCTCGGCCAGCTTGTGGCCCTTCTGCTGCGCGTAGGTCATCAGCTTCTGGTCCGCCGCGGTGTGATCCTTCACCAGCATGTCACCGTAGCTCTTTACGTCCTGGCTCATGCCGTTCTGCTGCGCCAGCCTGCCGAGCTGGATCTCCATCTGGTTGACGTGGTGCAGCCGCTCGAGCATCGCCCTCTCGTCGGCCGGCACCATGAACCCCATGTGCTCGATCATGCCCCCCTTGGCCATGCCCTTGCCGGCCTTGGCGGTGGGGTCCTTCATCGTCTGGCCCTGGGTGCCCCCCTGGGTAGCTCCCTGCGTGGTGCCCTGCGCGAGTGCGGCACCTCCCACCACCAGCGAGCCCGCGAGGAGGAGTCCCTGAATCATGCGCTTCATGTGCTGCTCTCCTTCGTTGAGTGACCGCCCGGGTGAGGCCCCCATCGGCTCTCTGCCTTCGCGGTCGAGAAAACGGGGCGCACCTTGGCGACCTGGAGAGCCGAGATCACCCGACGTATGCTCGAGACGTGTGGCGCCGTACGTTTCAGCTCTCGGGTTTCCTGCAGTGGACTCTGCTTCTGTCCTGCAGGTGAGAGATGCCCACGGCGGCGCCGCGTGCCCTGCTCAGCGGCGGCGCTTGCCGAGCACGTCGATCTGCTTCGCGACGGTATCCCCGGCAATCAGATCAAACGACGCACGGACCTCGCTGCCCTCGCGGATGCGTGTCACGGGGATGCGCCGCTCGCCGCGCCGCGCACGCGTGTCCTCGTCCACGCGCAGGACATAGGGCTCACCTGTCTCGCGGTCGATGACCTCGATGACTCCCTTGGAGACCTTGTTCACGCGGCCCTCGAACACTGCGCTGGCGATGGGCCGCGCCTCGGAGTTCTGCTCCGAGCCCGAGCCGCCCGTGCCACTCCCCTCACCGGCTCTGACGTTGGCGAGCTCCGCGCTGAGCCGATCCACCTCGGCTCGCAGCCGGGCGAGCTCCGCCTGGGCCTCATCTGAGGCGAGCTCCGTGACTTCCCCTGTTCCGCCACCTGCTGCCCCACCCGTGCCTGCCCCACCCGTGCCCGCCCCCTCCGTGCCCGCACCTTCCGTGCCCACCGAGTTACCGGGGCCATAGAAGGTCTGTCCCGGACCCGTGGCGGCCCCAGGCGCCGGGTCTCCCGTCCCCATGAAGTTCGGCCCGGTCCCTGGCGCGCCAAGCCCCTGCTGCCCTGCCCCGCCCACCTGCCCTGTACCCCCGACACCCCCGCTCGGGTCGGTGCCTCCCGTGTTCCCCTGAGGCTGGCTCTGGACCGAGAACGAGCCCGTCGTGGGTGGACCGCCCAGGCCTCCACCCGCGGGCTGACCCGTGTTCGCTCCTCCGCTCCCCTGCTGGGCGTAGCTCGTCTGGGACAGACAGAACGTGGCCGCGAGTGCGGCCGCCAGGATGACTTTTCTCATGGGCTCGGCTCCTCTTCCCTTCCCGCGCAGAGAAGTTGGGTTGCCGACACCCGGACACCAAGGGTCGAGGAGACCTCGCGCCGCACGCCTGCCCGCTGGCGAGAGGCCCCTGCGAGCAGGAACTGACGTTCAAGGGAATTCAGTGTGAGCACATCTTGAACATCGGCGAGCAAGCACCCAGATTGGGCCGGCACTCAACAATGGGATGGACGGCAGGGTGATGGGAATCGAAGTGTGGCCAGGCAAGCCCTACCCTCGTGGGGCGACGTATGACGGGACTGGGGTGAATTTCGCGGTCTACTCGCAGATCGCGTCGCGGGTAGAGGTCTGCCTCTTTGATCCGAGCAACCCCTCACGGGAGATCGCCCGCTTCGATCTGCCCGAGGTAACAGAGTTCGTCTGGCACGGCTTCGTGCCAGGCCTGGAGCCAGGCAGCCTCTACGGCCTGCGCGTGCACGGCCCGTACGAGCCCGGGCGCGGCCACCGCTGCAACCCGCACAAGCTGCTGGTGGATCCCTACGCCAAGGCGCTCCACGGCGAGGTGGACTGGAAGCAGCCCGTCTTCGGCTACACCCTCGGCCACAAGGACCAGGACCTCGCGCGCGACGAGCAGGACAGCGCCGCGGGCATGCCCAAGGGCGTGGTGATCAGCGACTTCTTCGACTGGGGCAATGACCGGCGCCCGGATGTCCCCTGGCGCAAGACGGTCATCTACGAGGCGCACGTGCGCGGCCTCACCATGCGCCACCCCGCCGTGCCCGAGCACCAGCGCGGCACCTACGCGGGGCTGGCCCACCCGGCCGTCATCGAGCACCTGCTCAAGCTCGGCGTCACCGCCGTGGAGCTGCTGCCGGTGCACGAGGCCCCGGACGACTCGTTCCTCAACAACAAGGGCCTGTCCAACTACTGGGGCTACAGCACGCTCAACTACTTCGCCCCCCAGCAGCGCTTCGCCAGCCGCCGCACGCCGGGCTCCCAGGTGGCCGAGTTCAAGTCCATGGTGAAGGCCCTGCACGCGGCCGGCATCGAGGTCCTCCTCGACGTCGTCTACAACCACACGTGCGAGGGCAACCACCTGGGGCCCACCCTCTCGCTCAAGGGCCTGGACAACGCGGCGTACTACTGGCTGATGCCGGACCGGCGCTACTACCTGGACTTCACCGGCTGCGGCAACAGCGTGAACGCCTCGCTGCCGCAGGCCGCGCGGCTCGTCGCGGACTCGCTGCGCTACTGGGTCACGGAGATGCACGTGGACGGGTTCCGCTTCGACCTGGCCACCACCCTGGGCCGCGCGGGCGCGGGCGAGTTCAGCCCCAACGCCCCCCTCTTCCAGATCATCAACCAGGATCCGGTGCTCTCCAAGGTGAAGCTCATCGCCGAGCCGTGGGACGTGGGCATGGGCGGCTACCAGGTGGGACACTTCCCAGCCCCGTGGCGCGAGTGGAACGGCAAGTACCGCGACGCCCTGCGCCGCTACTGGAAGGGAGACGAGAACCTCGCGGGCGAGGTGGGCTACCGGCTGCAGGGCTCCTCGGATCTGTTCCAGGAGGCACGGCGCCGGCCTCAGGCGAGCATCAACTTCGTCACCGCCCATGACGGCTTCACCCTGCACGACCTGGTCACCTACAGCCACAAGCACAACGAGGCCAACGGCGAGCTCAACCGCGACGGCGCGGACGACAACCAGGCGTGGAACTGTGGCGTGGAGGGCGAGACGGAGGATGCCCACGTCATCGGCCTGCGCGAGCGGCAGAAGCGCAACCTGCTGGCCTCGCTCTTCCTCTCCCAGGGCGTGCCCATGCTGGTGGCCGGCGACGAGATGGGGCGCACCCAGGGCGGCAACAACAACGCCTACTGTCAGGACAACGAGCTCTCCTGGGTGGACTGGAACCTGGATGCGCGCCGCAAGGCGCTGCTGGAGTTCACCTCGCGCCTCATCCAGTTCCGCCACCGCCAGCCCGTGCTGCAGCGCCGCCGCTTCTTCAAGGGCGAGCACATCTGGGACTCGCACTTCAAGGATCTGTCGTGGTACCGGCCGGACGGCACGGAGATGAACGAGGCGGACTGGCAGAAACCCTTCGTGCGCTCGCTGGCGTTCCTGCTGGGCGGGGACGCCATCCCCACCCCGGACGAGCGCGGCCAGCGCATCATCGGCTCCGGGCTGCTGGTGCTGCTCAACGCGCACCATGAGCCCGTACGCTTCACCGTGCCCCACGCCCCAGAGGGCAAGCGCTGGGAGCTCGAGTTCTACACGACCGATGACTCGGTGAGCGCGGAGCCGGTGCGGCCCGGCCCCTTCGAGCTCGTGGGCCGCTCGCTCGCCGTGTTCCGCGAAGCCCCGCTCGACGGCGAGTCCTGAGCCCCGCAAAGACCACGGGCCGGCTCCCAGGGGGTAAGAGCCGGCCCGCTTGATGCTTCAGGAGACAACCAGGGTAGGGGCCCTTGCCTGAAGCTAGTTCACGCTGACCGCGGACCAGGCCGCGGCCACCGCGTTGTATTGGGTGCTGCCCGAGCCGTGGAGGTCCCGAGCCGCGTTGAGGGTGGCCGTCCGCGCCGCCTTGAAGTTGGTGGACGACGTCATGTAGACGGTGAGCGCGCGGTACCAGATCTTCTCCGCCGCCGCCCGGCCGATACCACTGACCGTTGAGCCGTTGCACGTGGGGCTGGCCGGGCTGCCGTTGGAGCCCTGCGCCAGCAGGTAGAAGAAGTGGTTGGCCACGCCGCTGGAGTTGTGGACGTTGATCGAGCCGACGCCGCTGTACCAGCAGTCCTTCGACTTGCCGTCCAGCGAGGGCTTGTGCATGTAGCGCAGCGCATCGCCCGCCGTGCCCGGAGTGCGGATCTTCTCGCCGATGAGGTAGTCGCCCGCATCGCTGGCGTTGGCCGCGTAGAACTCCACCATCGAGCCGAAGATGTCGCTGGTGGCCTCGTTGAGGCCGCCGGACTCGCCCGAGTAGATGAGGCCCGCCGTGCGGCTCGTCACACCGTGGGTCATCTCGTGGCCCGCCACGTCCAGTGAGGTGAGCGGGCTGAACGCCACCCCGTCACCATCGCCGTACGTCATGCAGAAGCAGCTGTCGGTCCAGAAGGCGTTGTTGTACCGGCTGCTGTAGTGCACCCGGCTGTAGCCCACGTTGCCCGTCCCGTTGATGCCGTTCCGGCCGTGGACGTTCTTGTAGTAGTCATACGTCACCTTCTGGCCGTAGTGGGCGTCCACGCCCGCCGACGCGGGATCCGAAGTCGTGCCGCTGCCCCAGGTGTTGTCGGCGTCCTTGAAGGTGGTGGTGCCGCTCGTGGCGCCGTTCAGGTTGGCGGTGTAGAAGCCGTTGCCGCGCGTCACGTCGCGCAGCTCGTACCCGCCCGAGGTGATGGTGTTGGTGCCGATGGACACCGTGCCCGAGTAGAGCGACCGGCCGCTGCCCGTGGCCGCCGCGGTGTGGACCATGTCGAAGCTCTCGAGCACCTTGCCCGTGTGGGCATTCACCAGCACGTGCAGCTCGCTCGGGGTGTCGTCCGGCTGGAAGCCCTCCAGGATGACCTCGTAGGCCAGCACCGGCACCTGCTCCCGAGCGGAGATGACGAGCTCCGCCGCGGCGGGGCCCACCCGCTTGCCCGTGAAGGCGCTCTCGGCGAGCACCGCGGCGCCCGCGGCGTCGAGGACCGGCGTCATGCTCAGATCCCGGAGGCTGGCCTTGTTGGAGGCGGAGACCTCGCGCAGCAGGCCGTTCGCGTCATGGTGCGACACGATGTCGCCGCCAATCACCCGCAGGCCCTTGAAGCGCTTGTCGAACCGGACGTGCTCCTCGCCGTTGTCATCCTTGATGACCGAGCGCGCCAGCAGCTCCTCCCCCATCTCCTTCTGGCTCTTCAACGCCTGCTGCGCCCGCGTCACCGCACTCGCTCCCTCCGAGGGATCCACCTCGTGAGAAGAGGTGACTGGGAGCTCTGTGCTGCCACAACCGAAGAGGGTCAGGGTGGCCAAGGCCGTCAGCAGGTTTCGAGTCATGCGTTCGCTCCGGGGGATTAGCGATGCAGACCCTTTCTAGCAATCACTCGTATTCCTGTAAAGCAAGAATTCAGCAGAAGCCAAATTATCCAACGCTGGCAGGACCTTAGCCCGGCTCATTCCGGTGAACGGGGCCCGGTACTCAGAGGTCGAAGAAGTCCACCTCGCCGGTCTCCAGGCTGTACTCCGCGCCGACGACGCGCAGCCCATCCTCGAGCACCATCCGCTCGAGGATGCGCGAGCCGTGCTTCAGGTGGCTCACCGAGGCCCGGACGTTGGCGCGCACCGCCGCCTGCATGAGGCGCTGCCGATCCTCTGCCAGCTCGGTGTGCACCAGGCCTTCGATGGAGGGCCGGATGCGGTCCACGATGGAGAGCAGGTTGGGCGAGCGCGGCGCGCTGGGCTTCTCGATGGCCTCGAGCGTGGCGTCGATGGCACTGCAGAGGGTGTGGCCCATCACCACCACCAGCCGGGGGCCCAAGGCCTCGGCGGCGAACTCGACGCTGCCAATCTGCGAGGGCGCGACGATGTTGCCCGCGACGCGGATGACGAACAGGTCCCCCAGCCCCTGATCGAAGACGATCTCCGCGGGCACCCGCGAGTCCGAGCACCCGAGGACGATGGCGAAGGGCTTCTGGCCCTTCACCAACTCGCCGCGCCGGAGCTGGCTGATCAGCACCTCTGCACTCCGGAGGTGATTCACGAACCTCCGGTTGCCCTCTCTCAACCGCTCCAGCGCCTGCTGGGAATCCGTCATGCCGCCCCTCTACCTCACGGTCAGGCTGGCAGCGAGGAGAACCGTGGCCCCCCCGGCGGTTGCCCACCGTGTCCTCTCCGCCCTCGCTGTCACTGCGCGCTCGCGGTAGCCTGGGGCCGTCTTCCACCAGCCGCCGGCCAGGCCCCTGGGACCGGCGCAGGAGTCCGTCTGATGTCGTCTGCGAATCACTACAAGCCCAACCTGCGCGACCTGTACTTCAACCTCTTCGAGTTCCTCGACATCGGCCGCACCTCGCTGGGCAAGGGGCCCTTTGGAGACATCGACGAGCTGGCGGCCCGGCAGGCGCTCGAGACCTTCGCGCAGGTGTGCCTCGACGAGGTGGCACCCAGCTTCACCGAGTCCGAGCACACCCCCCCCGTGCTGGAGAACGGCGAGGTGAAGCTGCCGCCGCTGCTCAGGCGTGCCATCCAGGCGTACTTCGACTCGGGGATGAACCAGTTCGAGCTGCCCACGCACATGGGCGGCCTGGGCGCGCCGCCCTCGCTGGCCTGGGCCTCCTTCGAGCTGCTGGTGGGCTCCAGCGCCCCCGTGGCCTTCTACACGCTGGGCACGCTCGTCTCTCGCGTCATTGACCGGCTGGGCACCGAGTCCCAGAAGCGGCGCTACCTGCCCCAGATGATCGACAAGCGGTGGATCGGCACCATGGTGCTCACCGAGCCGGACGCCGGCAGCGACGTGGGCGCCGCGCGCGCCAAGGCCCGCCACGTCGGCGGGGACGTGTGGGAGATTGAAGGCGTCAAGCGCTTCATCACCAGCGCGGAGCATGACGCCTCGGAGAACATCGTCCACATGGTGCTGGCGCGGCCGGAGGGCGCAGGCCCGGGCACCAAGGGCCTGTCGCTCTTCATCGTCCCCAAGTTCTGGGTGGAGGAGGACGGGAAGCTGGGCGAGCGCAACGGCGTGGTGTGCACCGGGCTCGAGAAGAAGATGGGCATCAAGGGCTCCGTCACCTGCGAGCTGACGTTCGGGGACGGGAAGCCCGCGCGCGGCCTGCTGGTGGGCGAGGTCCACGAGGGCATCCGGCAGATGTTCCACATCATCGAGCAGGCGCGCATGGCGGTGGGCATGAAGTCCATGGCCACGCTGTCCACCGCGTACCTGAACGCGCTGGCCTTCACCCAGGAGCGCAAGCAGGGCGCGGACCTGCTCGCCGGGCGCGACAAGACGGCGCCGCGCGTGACGATCATCCGCCACCCGGACGTGCGCCGCATGTTGATGGCGCAGAAGGCCCACGCCGAGGGCATGCGCGCCCTGGCCCTCTTCACCGCCTCCCTCCAGGACCAGGTGGAGATCAAAGGCGGCCACCGAGCCCTGGAGGCCGCGGAGCTGGACGCGCTCAACGACTTGCTGCTGCCGCTGGTGAAGGGCTACTGCTCGGAGAAGGCGTACGAGCTGCTGGCCGTCTCGCTCCAGTGCTTCGGCGGCTCGGGGTACCTGATGGACTACCCCGTGGAGCAGTACATCCGGGACCAGAAGATCGACACCCTCTACGAGGGCACCACGCACATCCAGGCGCTGGATCTGCTGCTGCGCAAGATGGCGCGCGATGGAGGGTCGACGATCCAGGGCCTGCTGGGGCAGATCCGGCAGACGGCCGAGTCGGAGCTGGGCGGCAAGGAGCTGGAGGGGGAGCGCGCGGCGCTGGGCAAGGCGCTCGGGGACCTGGAGACGATGCTCGGCACGCTGATGGCGAAGCTGGGCGAGTCGCTCTACCACGCGGGCATGCAGGGCAACCGGGTGCTGATGTCCGTGGCGGAGGTCGTCATCGGCTGGCTGCTGGTGCGGCACGCGGCGGTGGCGCTGGAGCGCACCAAGGTCAACCCGGGCGACAAAGCCTTCTACGCGGGCAAGCTGGCCTCGGCGCGCTGGTTCTGCAGAGAGGTGCTGCCGGGCATTGCCCACAACGCGCGCATGGTGGAGCACAGCACCCTGGACCTCATGGAAGTGCCCGACGAGGCGTTCTGAGCGGCCCGGGTAGGGGCCACTCCTACGGTCCACGTTGACTTGCCCGCCGGTACGACGGTAGAGCCTCCCAC
>Ga0190275_10004160_pt1 | contig 10413 bp, 6 predicted proteins | sample Popmic550T_FD_133745 | JGI IMG/M metagenome (GOLD analysis project Ga0190275, IMG submission 133745) | Populus adjacent soil microbial communities from riparian zone of Yellowstone River, Montana, USA - 550 T | ecosystem: Environmental > Terrestrial > Soil > Riparian zone > Trees stand | place...
CGGCGCGGCCGGGCAACTCCGCATCCCCGCGAGCACCCGTCTTGCACTCCATCGACTCGCCAGTTTTGCATCCAGAGATGCGCGGTCTCGGCTGTCGAACGCGTAAACGTGCGCGTACGCGATTCTCCGCGCTTTTCGAGAGTCGGGCACGGGCACGGGCACATTTTACGCGTACGAACGACGCGCTTCTGGACGAGAACTCGCCAGAGCGCGAGGGGCTAGCACCTGCAACAGGGCCGACGCGCGCGCACTCCCTCCTTAGATTCGCTTGACGATCGCACTGCCAAGCAAGAGGCTTGGGGCGTGACCCCCGACCGCGAAATGTCCGAAGAGACCGACCCGCAGGAAGCTCGCTTACGCCGTGCGCTCGAGCACTTCCAGCACGCCCTGTCCGAGCAGTCGCTCAAGATGACCGACGTGCGGCGCGCCATCGTGCGCGCCGCACTCGCTTACGAGGGCCATTTCGAGGTCCAGGACTTGGTGCGCGAGCTGCGCACGCACGGCGTGAACGAAGCCTCCATGGCCACCGTGTACCGCGTGCTGCCGCTGCTGCTCGAGACCGGCCTCTTGCAGCCCACGCTCCTGTCTGGGGAGCGCCACCGCTACGAGGTGGCGTTCGAGCGCGAGCACCACGACCACCTCGTCTGTACCGTCTGCGGCAAGGTCATCGAGTTCCAGTTCGACCCCATCGAGAAGCTGCAGCGCGAGCTCGCCGAGCGCCACGACTTCGAGCTGACGGCCCATTTCCACGAGCTGCTCGGCCGCTGCGGCGACTGCAAACGCTCGGGCCGGACGAAACCGACCGCCGCGCGCGAATAGCGTGGCAGGCTGTTCGGCGATGACGGCCCCCACGCCCGCCCATATCCTCGATTACCGCGCCCCCGAGTACGACGAAGCCGCCGTCAAGCTGCGCGGCACTCTGCCGGAGTGGCTGCGCGGTAGCCTCATCCGCACCGCCGCAGCCGGCTTTTGCGAGGGCGCCTTCAGCGCGGCGCACCTGTTCGACGCGCTCTGCTCGATCTGCGCCTTCGAGCTCAAGCCGGATGGCAGCATCATCTACCGCCAGCGCCTGCTCGAGAGCCAGCAGCGTAAGCAGCTGCAGAGCGGGCAGAACGTCACGCCCCATTTCTATACCGACATGCGCCGGCCGCCGCTCGAGAGGCTGCTCTCGCCGGTGCCGCGCTCCAACGACAACACCAACGTGAACATCTTGCCGTTCGCGGACGAGCTGGTCGCGATGACGGAGACCAACGTCCAGCACAGCATCGATCGCGACACGCTGCGTACGCTGGGCCACGTCCGCTACGACGACGAGCATCGCAACAAGCTGTTCATGCTGGCCCATCCCCGCCTCGACCGCGCGCGCGGTCTGATCGTCAACGTGGGGACGCTTATCGGGAGCAGTCCCGCGCTGGTCGTGTACGAGCACGTCTTTCGCGAGCACAAGCGGCGCATCCTGGCACGCATCGCCATGACGGAGCTGCCGTACATGCACTCGTTCGGCCTGACGCCGCAGCACGCGCTGCTGTTCGCGGGCCCACTCCTGCTCTCGCCCTGGCGTCTCTTGTGGTCGGAGCGCGGCTTCATTCGCCACTTTCGCTATCGGCCGGAGCGCGGCTCGCGCATCTACTGCGTCGACCGCGCCACGGGCAGCGTGCGCACGCATCGGGCGCCTCCGCTCTTCGTCTTCCACGTCATCCACGCCTTCGAGCGCAGCGACGAGACGGTGCTCGACGTGCTCGCCTACGACGACCCCTCCATCATCGAGTCGCTCTCGGTCGCTTCGCTGCGACGCGCCTGGCCCGAGGTCAACCCGCGCCCGCTGCGCATGGTGCTGCGGCGCAACAGCGAAGAGGTCTCGGTCGAGCCGCTCTGTGACGACAGCTTCGAGTTTCCGACGCTTCACGAGCCGGCCAGCGATGGCCACGGCTATCGCAACGTGTGGGGAGCCACGGGCAGCACGCAAGGCAGCGAGTATCGCTCCGGCATCGTGCACCTCGACCCCGAGCGCGGCACCGTCTCGCGCTTCGAGGAGAGCGGCTTTGCGTTTGGTGAGCCGCTGTTCGTCCCCCGCCCCGGCGCCAGCGACGAGCGCGACGGCGCCCTGCTGTCGGTCGCCTCGCACCTCTCGGAGCCGAGGTCGGCGCTGGTGGTCCTGGACGCTGACTCACTCACGGTGCGCGCATGGGGCGAGCTCGACCGGCCGGCGCCGTTCAGCTTCCACGGCTGTTTCTCACGGAGCGGGCGGTGCTGCCCCAAGCGGGGCAAGGTGGAACCTGACGCGCTGGAGCGGCGCGCTGCACGTGAGCTGGCTTGCGCAAAGCAAGTTAGATAGCGCCCCGTTGCGCTCCGCTGGCGCCGGGGAGGGAGCACCACGTACAGCCGTTTTGGGCTGGCACACAGCGTGCACTGGTTCGGCGTATCATGAACCTGCAGTTGTTGACTCGGCTGACGTGTATGTCTGCGTCTGTAGCCGGTCTCCTTCTCTTCACGCCCCACGCATCGGCCAAGAGCTGTGAACCCGAGGCGGCAGCGCGCTGGAATCCGGAGCGCTCCTGGCCGTCGTCGTGCGAGCTGAACGTCCCCCTCGACGGCTTCGTGCTGCTCGAGGGCAACGCGCTCGCAACGGACCAGGCGGGTGGCGAGGGCGGCCTGCTGGTCTTCGTGCAGCGCGTCAGTGAGGGCATGGTGCTCGAGCGCTTCGACGGCAGCGTGAGCCAGCTCGATGGCACTTCCGCGCTGTTTCGCAGTGATCGCCCGCTGCAGGCGAACGCCGACTACGTGCTGGTGGCAGGCCGGTTCAGTCCCGAGGGCGAGCTGCTCGGCCCGAGCTTCACCTCCGCGTTCTCGACCGGCAGCGACCCTCTCGCCAGCGTGAGCTTCCGCCAGCCGGCCCTGCTCGAGCTCGAGTCGTCGAAAAAGGCCGTGCAGCTTTGCGCCCTCGACGAGTGCGGAAGCGAGCAGTGCGAGTCGACTGGCGAGAGCCGCGACGTGCGCATCGTACGCATCGAAGTGCCGCCGATCGACGGCGGCATCGGACAGCGTCCATACGCCGTGACCGCTCGGCTCACGATCGAAGACGGCCTCTTGCAGGCGCCTCGGGTAGCCACCTCTGACACCGTTGTCACGCAAGCTGGGCGGCGGTCGTTCATCGTGCTCGAGGTCCCGGCGCTCGCGAGCGCGGCGCAAGGCTGCGTCACCATCGACGCCAAGGACGTGGCCGGCCACGAGGCGACACTCGAAGCAGGCTGCATCGAGCTTCCCGCCAGCGCGCCGAGCCCAGTGGAGAGCTTGCCGAGCGAAGCTGCGCCGGCCGCACAGGATGGCGCGGGCGTGCAGGGCGCAAGCAACGACGCGGAGAGTGGCCCGAGCAGCAGCGCAGCGGTCGGGCAGAGCGACGGAGAGCTCGAAGAGCTCGCGTTCGAGAGCGACTTGGCCGCCATCACGGAGGGCGAAGGCGACGCGAGCATCGCGGAGGGCGCGGGCTGCTCGGTCGGCGACGCACCCGGCAGCGCGGGCAACGTCGTTTGGCTGACGCTCGCTCTCGGCTGGCTCGGCCGCCGCTCGCGCAAGCGCTGAGCCGCTGAATCCGTTCGCGAACGTCGCTTCACCACGCGCTAGGCGCTGGGCGAGAGTAGGGGGCTCGAGCGCACGACCCGTCCCGGAGCCTGGATGGACCTGGAGCAGGCCTAGAGCTGGTCGTCGTCGAGCTCGCTTTCCTCGCTCTCCTCGCGTCGCTTTGCTGCTCGCTTGAGATAGCCGCGCGAGGTGGACTGAAAGCCCGCGGCAAGCAGCGCCTTGCCGAGCCGTGAGCGCTCCACCTCTTCGCCGTCGACCGCTGCGATCAGGTAGGCGACGCGCTCGCGAGCAAGCAGGCTGCGCGAGAGCGCCTCGGCCACCAGCGCCGCGTCGCGCTCCGCCTCGCGCGACTCGCTCGCGAAGAATGTGAGCACACTGCGCTCCTTGCGACCGAGCCAGGCCAGCAAGCGAGCATCGGGGGCGAGCACGACGTTCGCGCCATCGCTGCGCATGGCACGCGCACCTTCGCGAGCGGGCCAGGGCAGGGCGGCTCCCCACGGCGAAGCAGGGTCGGTCGCAGCCAGCAGCCGAGCGACCTCGCCCATGCTGCTCTCGCGCTCGCTGCGCAGGAGCTCCTCGGCGCCTCCGTGCGCGAACTGCGTCGCACCGAGCCCCTCCACGAAGTAGCCGCGCCGCACGCGACCCGCGTCTTCCATCGCGCGCAGCACCTCGTACACGGCCGAGAAGCCGCCCTGGATGTCCTCGGCCTTGAGCGCCTCGCGCACCAGCACGCCGTGGCGCCCCAGCAGGCTACTCACCAGCGTCGTCTGACGCTTGGTCTGCGACACTTCGCCGTAGTGCAAGAGCGTCCAGCGGCCTTCGCTGCCCGGCAAGACGCGACTCGTGCGGATGCCGCGCTTGCGGTCGGGCTCGCCGCCTCGTGCACGGGAGCGTAGCGGCGAGAGCGTGTCGTTGGTGACCTCGCCCGCCCAGACGAGCTCCCACAGCGCTTCGAGTACGTCGGGAGGAAACGCCTCGACGGCCTTGGCCAGGTCGAAGAAGAAGACGGCGCCGCGCTGGGCGAGCACTGCGCGAATCTTGTTGGCGAGCGGGCCATCGAGCAGGGTCGGGGGCGGCGCGAGCTCCTCGAAGTGCTCGCGGAAGTAGAGTGCGATGCGCCCACCGCCGAGCTGCGGCTCGATCCCTCGCCAGACGAGCTCGCCCGAGGCCACCAGCAAGTCGAGGTCGGTCGCCTCGAAGCCGCGCACGCGCGCCGGCAAGATGTCCCGGGTCAGCGCGTGGAGCGGGAGCTTGGCCCCCTCGAGCCGCTCGAGCGCCGAGCGCAACGCCGACTCGCCGCGCGCCGTGCGCCCGATGCCGTGCCAGCGCAGCAAGAAGCGCGCATAGCTGAGCTGATCGACCGCCTCGACCTGCTTGCGCAGCGCGGCCAGCGAGCGGCGCTTGATCGCGCGCAGGACGTCGGCATCGCAGTAGGTAACGCCAGCCTTGTCTGGATGCAGCTCGCCGCGGACCGCGCGTCCACGTACGACCATGGCATCGAGCACGGCGCTCACTTGCTGCGGTCGCAAGCCGTAGCGAGCCGCGCACTCCTCCGGTGTGAAGGGCACGTGGGTGCGGGCATAGCGCGACACCAGATCGGCGAGCGGCGCGGCCACGCTCTCGAGAAACGCCGAGGGCACACCAGCGGGCGGCATCACGCCGAGCGCGTCGCGATAGCGCGCGGCATCTTCGACCGCGATCACGCGCGCCTCCCCCGCCATCTTTACGCGCAGCACGCGGCGTGCCCCCAGCAGCGGCTCGAGCAGCGTAGCTTTGCTCTCACCAAGCCGGCAGCTGAGCTCCTCGTCGGACAGGTCGCCGATGAACAGCAGCAGATCGTGCAGCTCGTCGGGATGGCGTGGCGGAAACTCGAGCCGAGCGACGGCGCGTGCGACGTCGGCAATCGCCTCCGGATCGAGCAGGTCGCGAAGCTCGGCCTGGCCCAGCAGCTCGCGCAGCTGCGTATGGTCGATGGTCAGTGCGGCCGCGCGGCGCTCGGCGAGCGGCGCGTCCGCATCATACATGAAGTTACCGATGTAACTAAACAGCAAGTTCGACGAGAACGGAGAGGGTCGCTCGCTGTCGACCACGGCGATCTTGAGCCGCTGCTTTTGCACCTCGCTCATCAGCTCGACCAGCGCCGGCACGTCGAACACGTCCTTCAAGCACTCGCGATAGGTCTCGAGCACGATCGGAAAGGAGCCGTAGCGCGACGCCACGGCCAACAGATCGGACGCACGCTTGCGCTGCGCCCAGAGCGGAGCGCGCTTGCCCGGCTGACGGCGCGGCAAGAGCAGCGCGCGCCCCGCGCACTCGCGAAAGTGCGATGCGAACAGCGCCGTGTCGCCGAGACAGCCGACCAGCAGCTCCTCGATCTCTTCCGCGTTCGGCAAGAGCGCCTCCATCTCGGGCGGCTCGTCGCTCTCCGGAAAGCGCAGCACGATGCCGTCGTCGGTCCACACCGTCTCGGTGACGATGCCGAGATCGCGCTTGCTCTTCTCGGCGATACACAGCGCGAGCGGTGCGTGCACGCGCTGGCCGAACGGCGACAGCATGCAGACGCGCAGGTCGCCGACCTCGTCGAGGAAGCGCTCGACCACGATGCGCTTGTCGGTCGGCACGAGGTAGGGCGGCTCGCGCTGCTCGCGCACGTACGTGAGCAGGTTCTGCGCCGCGCGCGCGTCGAGCCGGTGTGACTTCGTCAGCAGCTCGATCGCCTCGGCGTCGGATGCCCGGTCGACCTTGCGCAGCAAGGCGCCGATGCCGCGGCCGAGCTCGATGCTGCGCCCCAACCTGTCGCCGCGCCAAAACGGCAGCTTCCCCGGCTCACCTGGCGCGGGCGTGACCAGCACCCGGTCATGGGTGATCTCCTGGATGCGCCAGCTCGAGGCGCCGAGCACGAAGACCTCTCCCTCGCGCGCCTCGAACACCATCTCTTCGTCGAGCTCGCCTACACGCCGGCTGGTCTTTTCGTCCTTGCCGCCGTCCGCCAAGAACACACCGTAAAGGCCGCGATCGGGGATCACGCCGGCGTTGGCGATCGCGAGCCGCTTGGCGCTCTTGCGCGGCTCGAGCACGCGCTCTTCGCGATGCCAGGTGATGCGCGGCCTGAGCTCCGCGAACTCGTCGGAGGGATAGCGTCCGCTCAGCATGTCGAGCACGCTCTCGAACGCACTCTGCGTCAGCTCCGCATACGGTGCGGCGTGGCGCACCAGCGCGTAGAGCTGCTCGACCTCGATGCGCTCCTCGCTCGCGACGATCGCCACCACTTGCTGCGCCAGCACGTCGAGCGGGTTGCGTGGATAGTGGGTGGCCTCGATCTCCCCCGCGAGCATGCGGCGCACCGCCTCGGCCGCGGCCACGAGGTCGCCACGATGCTTGGGAAAGATGGTGCCCTTCGGGTTGCCACCGACGCGGTGGTTGGCGCGTCCGATCCGCTGAATGCCGGAGGCGACCGAGGGAGGCGCCTCGATCTGGATCACCAGCTCGACGGCGCCGATGTCCAGCCCGAGCTCGAGCGAGCTCGTCGCCACGATGCACGGCAGCGTTCCACTCTTGAGCGCCTCTTCGATCTCGGCGCGCTGCTCCCGCGCCACCGAGCCGTGATGTGCGCGCGCCAGCGGCTCGCCCGCGGTCTCGTTGATCGCCGCAGCCAGCCGCTCCGCCAGCCGCCGATTGTTGACGAACACCATGGTCGAGCGATGCGCACGCACCAGCTCGACCAGACGCGGATGGATGGAAGTCCAGATCGAGCGCGGCTTGCCATCGTGCTCGGAGCCCGCTTCATTGGGGCGCGGGTCGGTGCGCTCCACGATCTCACGCAGCGCGCCCATGTCTTCGACCGGCACCTCGACGGTCAGCTCGATCGGACGCTCGGCGCGCGCATCGACGATCGCGACCTCGCGCGGGACCAGCACGCCCTCCTCGTTCTCGCGCATGCCGCCGAGCAGCCGCGCTACCTCCTCGAGCGGACGCTGCGTGGCTGACAAGCCGATGCGCTGCAGGGGCGCCTCGATCGTGCGCAGCGCCTCCAGCCGCTCGAGCGAGAGCGCAAGGTGCGTGCCGCGCTTGGTCGGCGCCATCGCGTGGATCTCGTCGATGATCACGCTCTCGACCGAGCGCAAGAGCTCGCGCGCTTGCGACGTGAGTAAGAGAAAGAGCGACTCGGGCGTGGTGATCAAGATGTCGCTTGGCCGGCGTAGAAAGCGCGCGCGCTCTTCACTGGGCGTGTCGCCCGTACGCATGGCCACCGAGAGCGGCCGATGCGCGATGCCGAGGCGCTCCGCCGTGCGCTCGATGCCGATCAGCGGCGCGCGCAAGTTGCGCTCGATGTCGACGGCCAGCGCCTTGAGTGGCGACACGTAGAGCACGCGACAGCGCGCCTCCTTGGCCGGCTCCGGCGAAAACAGCAGCCGGTCGAGCGCGCACAAGAACGCGGCGAGCGTCTTGCCCGAGCCGGTCGGCGCCAGGAGCAGCGTGCTCTTGCCCTCGTAGATGGGCGGCCAAGCCTTGCGCTGCGCCTCCGTCGGCCGCTCGAAGGAGGCCTCGAACCATGCACGTGTCGCTGGCGAGAGCAGTGCATCCGCGGCTCGCTTCACCCCTCACCCCGCGCCGACTGGCAGCGAGCACAGTAATAGGTCGAGCGCAGCTGCTCTCCTTGGCGCCTCATCGCAAGCACTCCTCCACAGTCATAACAAGGCTTGCCCTCGCGGCCATACACCGAGAGCGCGCCTTCGCCCTGGCGCGGGTCGAGCCGCGCTTTGCGCTGAGCACGAGACGTGAAGGGGTCCGGCAAGGTGCGCTGCGGCCCGTAGACGTTGTCGCCCATCTGGCTGCGCGCGAGCGACAGCAGCGCCGACAGCTCCTCGGGCGCAAAGGCGCGGACCGGCGCGAACGGGTCGAGACGCAGGCTGAAGCAGAGCTCACTCTTCCAGACGTTGCCGATGCCCGCGACCACCCCTTGATCCATGATCGCTTCGCCTAGCGGGGTCGCGGCGCGCGCATTGAGGCGCGTGCACGCCTCCTCGAGCGCGAAGCTCGGCGCGAGCAGGTCGGGTCCGAGCCCGCGCAGGTGGAAGTCGCCACGCAGGTCGCGCGTGCGCAGCAGCCTGGCGATCGGCGCGTCGTAGACCACCACCCGCTGCGCCTCCGTCTCGAGCACCGCCGAGGCGTGCGACAGCGCGATGGCCGGCGCGCTCCGACGCGCATAAAGGCGAACGCGTCCATTCATCTTGAGGTGCACGTGGAACGACCAAGCCGCGCCCTTGGCCGGCTCGTCCTCTACTGAAGACGCGCGCGGCGCAAAGTGCACCAGCAGATTTTTACCGCGAGCCTCGACTCCGACGATCTTACTGCCGACCAGTCCCTCGGTGCGCGAGGCGCTGCGCAGGAGCCGCAAGGAGTAGAGCTCGTGGCCGAGCAGCTTGGGCCCGAGCATGCTCGCGAGGCGGTGGAGACTGTCACCTTCGGGCATGTCTGCACATTGCCACGGGCAAGAGGTAGCGTCCTCTGCCCGCGTCCTAGCGCGTCATTCCCTTATCCCGTGGACGCTCCCTCCAGCGACCCCACCCACCGTTACAACTTCCGCTCAGGCCGTCGTACATTTCGCTTTCCTTTGGCCGAGGCCCTCTCTATGTTTGCCGCCACAAGACAGGAGGCTCGAGCTCAGGTCCCCCTCTGAGCGTCATGAGCCTCCTACGGGGTCGCAATGGATGAGGCCGATCGGGTCGCACCCTTACTGCGGTGTGATGGTGTGCGTGTGCGTTTCGGTTCGATAGTCGCCCTGGACGACGTGAGTTTCACCGTTCCTCAGGGCCAGATCGTAGGAATTATTGGGCCTAACGGCGCGGGAAAGACGACTCTCTTCAACTGCATCAACCGCCTCTACGACGTAGAGCGCGGCGACATTCGTTATGGCGATACCTCGCTGCTGTCGATGCCCAAGCATCGCATCGCGAGCATCGGCCTCGCACGCACGTTCCAGAACGTCGCGCTGTTCGCCACGCAGACCGTTCTGCAAAACACGCTGACGGGAGCCCACACGCGCATCGATGCCGGCTTCATGTCGGCAGCGCTCGGCTATCCGCTCAAACGTGCAGAAGAGCGGATAGCCGATGAAGCACATTCGATCCTGAGCATGCTCGAGCTCGACCGTGTGGCAAATCGCCTCGTCGCCGATCTCCCGTTCGGAACGCGCAAGCGTGTCGAGCTCGCGCGCGCACTGATGACCCGCCCTCGCCTGCTCATGCTCGATGAGCCGGCCGCGGGCCTGAACCACTCGGAAGTCGAGGAGCTGCGCGAGCTCGTTCGAGGCCTGGCGAGCCGTCTGCAGCTGACGGTCTTGTTGGTCGAGCATCACATGCAGTTCGTCATGCAGCTCTGTCACAAGGTTGTGGCGCTGGTGTTCGGCAAGTGCATCGCAGAGGGCACTCCGAGCTACGTGCAGAACCATCCCGAGGTGATGCGTGCCTACCTCGGAGGTGCGGAATGAGTCTGCTGACCGTCCGCAATCTGAAGGCTGGCTACGGCCAAGGCCACGTCCTCCACGGCATCGACGTCGACGTGGTGCCGGGCGGCGTCACCTCGGTACTCGGGGCCAACGGCGCGGGCAAGACCACGTTCTTGCGGGCCGTCTGCGGCCTCGTGAAGCGCGAGGGCGAGATCACCTTTCAGAACGAGCGTATCGATCGACTCGCCACCGAGGACATCGCCCGCCGAGGCATCGCGCACGTACCTGACGGTCGCGGCACGTTCACCGGCCTGACAGTCGAAGAGAACCTGCGGCTCGGCGCCTACGTGCGCAAGGACGGGAACGTGCGCGAGGACATCACGCGC
>Ga0190275_10004161_pt1 | contig 10412 bp, 9 predicted proteins | sample Popmic550T_FD_133745 | JGI IMG/M metagenome (GOLD analysis project Ga0190275, IMG submission 133745) | Populus adjacent soil microbial communities from riparian zone of Yellowstone River, Montana, USA - 550 T | ecosystem: Environmental > Terrestrial > Soil > Riparian zone > Trees stand | place...
GCAACCGCACATTGACCAGTGTGGTGCTCATCGCGTCGCTCGGCACATTCCTGGTGATCTGGCTGGGCAAACCGCGCCGATCGTCATTGGTCAAGTTGTCCGCGGCGCTGCCCGCCGGCGTGATCTTCCAGGCCATCTGGGGCGGCATCGTAGTGTTGACCGGGCTGTCCTGGTGGACCGTCGCGCCGCACCTGCTGGTGTCGTTGTTGCTGCTGTACGTCTCGATCGTCATCCTGGTGCGCCTCGACGAAGGCGACGGCCACTCCGTTCCGGTCGTCCCGAAACCGTTGCGAATTCTGACCTGGGCCACCGTCGGTGTGCTGGTTGCGCTGTGCGTCGCCGGCACCCTGGTGACCGCTGCCGGCCCACATGGCGGGGACGAGGACACCCCCCGGCTGGAGATCCCGGTCCGGGTGCTCGCCCAACTACATGCCGATCTGATGTTTCTCTACTTCGGTCTGCTGGTAGCGATGACCGTTGGCTTCCTGGCGGTGAAGGCACCCAGAAGACTGCTGGTCAGGGCGTATGTGCTGATTGCCGTGACCGCGGGGCAGGGACTCATCGGCCTGGTGCAATACGCCACTGGAGTACCGGAAGCCTTGGTAGTTGCCCATGTCCTCGGCGCCACGCTGCTGGTGGCGGCGGCGGCCAATGTTGTACTGGCCACCCGCACCCGCGCCGGCGCGCCCCCCGAGCTCAGCCAGCAACAGGTCTGACCGGTCACGATCGCTTCGGTTGTCACTGTCACGGCTTCTGACCTTGTGACGCGGCTGAGTGGGCCTGGCCAATTCAGCTGATCGGCAGAAGTTGCACGGTGATCGCAACGTCCCCCAACGGCCGGCTGACAGATGCCCCCAATGAACTGAACGGCCCGTGCCGGCCCAACCTGCTGACGCTGCCGGTGGCGATGACCTCGCCGGTCGAGATGACCCTCGAAAGACCCCGTCGGCGGGACATCATTCGCCGGGCGCGGGTCGGAACGCAATGGCGTGTCAGCACCCCGAGCCTGGCACGCTCCAACCGGACCCGCAGCGCGCTGCTGCTCCTCACCGGTTCCGGATCATCGAACCAGACGGGGACCGGCAATGATCTGAAGACCACCCGCTGGCGCTGGGCACGATGAGCCTGGAGCCGGTTCATGTCTATGTCCAATCAGGTATCAAAGTGGCGCGGGGTGTGCAAGACCGGTCTCGCTCAGGTACGCGGCCCCGGCCGGGTGTCGCGCCCGGCCGGCCGGCCCAGATAACCGCCGCGCGATCAGACGTTGCCCAGACCAGGGGCCGGCGCCTTGGTCAGCACCTCTTCGTACCTGGCCTGCCGGATGTCGTTAACCAGCGACCTGGCTTCTTCCTTGTCCCGCACCACCTTTGAGACCACGACGGTGGCGAACATGGCGCACAGCACGCCCATCCCGATGGTGTAGCGCTGCTGGAGCGAGACATCGAGCATCCAGATATTGCCAAGATTCCATGCACCGGTCACCAACAGGAAGGCGATTGCTGCGCCGAAAAAGGCGGAGGTGTGCTCGGCAACGACCTTGGGATTCGACATGATGGACCCTTTCGTGGTCTGTACTGCGACGGAAACTGGGTGGGGTGATAAGGCACTGGCGTAGCGCCGGCCGTTGGGATTTGCGTACGCCAAAAGCGGCGTAGGACGAGAAGTGTTGCGGGCAGGACTATTGAGCAGCCTGAATCAGGACAACCGCCACGGCGGAGGTTGTCAGGGGTGGGACCTGAACCTGGGGGAAGATCAAGCCTCCGGCGGGTGCCGGCGGGCCTGCCGAACCGGTGCTGCCGCTCGCCGGTGTTTGCTGCTGACAACGGCTTTGGAGAAGCTGTGCCGTCGGCCGTCCATCTGGTGGACCCGGAGCACCTGCTCGAGCTTGGTGTGCCGGATCCGTGATGCCTGCTTGCTGATGCCCTGTGCCGCACCGATATCGCCGTAGCTTGGTTGCGGGAACGTGGTGCGCAGGGTGTGCACCGATTGGGCCTCGATGATGTCCAGGACCAGCCGGGCTTGCGAGATGAGCCTGATCTTGCTCAGTTCGAATTCCAGCTCGCTGTCCGATGTGGGCGGCACAGCTGCGGCATCTGCCAGCAAGGTTGCGATGTAGTCGTACATCTCTCCGAGTTCCACGTCACAGAGCCTGACACACGACAACACACATTGTCAACGACAATGTGTGTTGTCTTCGGGAATGTGTACGGACCGGGCCCGGCAGGCGATGAATGACCGCCGACCGACTACCCGGCTCGGCGTCGGTCGGTGCGGTCCTGAGCCCCCACCCGGCCACCGAGCGCACTGACTACCACGGCCTGCAGCGCCGCTGAACCGCCAACACCCGCTCGTCCTCGCCAGGCGATGTAGCCATCCGGCCGGACCAACACGAGTTGCTGCTCTGCCAGCTGATAATCCCGGTCGAACCGATCATCGGCAGCGAGCAGATCGCAATCCACGTCGAGCTCCGTCGACCCCACGGATACCGCGGCTATGGGCAATCCCTGCGCGAACATGCTGCGCGCCAACGCGCGGGCTCTGCCGTTGCGGCTCCGGCTGAGCAGGGTGAATTGGCCGTCGAACAGGTCCAGGGTGGAAATCCGCGGTGACGTGACACCGGCTCGAAGACCGCGAAGCCAGGCGTGCGGAGCCCGCTCTCCGGGCTGCGCACCATCCGCAGACGGCGATGGCCTACCCAGCAGAATTGCCGTGGACGAGTACCGCACACCAATGTCACCGGCCAGCCAGTCACTGTCCGGGCCGGCATCGGGAGTCGATCCAGCAGCACCACCAGGACCAGGACCAGGACCAGGACCAGGCTGAGCGCCCGCCGGGCGTTCCCCGGCCGGCCCGCGCCGGAGCGATCGCAGCACATTGCGGGTGCCGATCGGTCGTCGTTCGTCCTCGTAGCTGGCCAGTAGGGCGTCGCCGGCCCACCCGTCGAGCACCACGGAGAGTTTCCAGCCCAGGTTGTGCGCGGCATGAATTGCCGTATTCATCCCGGTTCCGCCGACGGGTGTGGTTCGGTGAACCGCGTCGCCGACCAGAAAGACGTGACCTCGGCTGAACGTCTCTGCCACGTGGCCACCCATCACGAACGGCTGCACCGACGAGATCTGCGGCTCCAGGTCGGCAAACCCGCTGGCCGATCGGATCAATTCCACCCACTGCGACTCCGTCCGGTCATCCAAACAATCGCCGCGTTCCGGGTGCCACTCACGGCAGTAGATCCACCGGCCGTCTCGGCTGGTGGGAACGAAAATCCCTTCTGCACCTGATAACTCGACCATATTGAGAGCGCCCGGTAGGCGCCCGAGTCGCCTTTCCAGGTCGGCCCGAAAGGTCACGGCGACAAACTCGCCGATGGTGCCAAGATCATCGATGCCGATTCCGAGCATCGTCCGCACACTGCTGCGCGGCCCGTCGGCGCCGATCAGGAACTTGGCCTGCACCCGTTCCAGCCGCCCGGTTGTCCGGTCCGCGATGTCTGCCGACACACCGTCCGGACCGTCGACCAGGCCGGTCATCTCAACGCCGAATCGGACCCGGCCGCCTTGCTCGCGCAGATGGTCGAGTAGCACCGGCTCGAGGTGGTCCTGGGCGCAACAGCTCGGGGTGCAGGGGCTGACCGCAAGGGCCGCTTCGTCACTGGGAAAATCAAAGGGCATGGTGAACATGACCCCGTCGGAAAGGGTGCGGGACACCGTCATCACGGCCGGGACCGACATGGCCCCGGCTCTGATCCGTTCTTCGATTCCCCAGCTGCGGAACAATTCCATTGTTCGGGTGCTCACCCCGATGGCCTTCGGAAATGGCGATGTGCCGAGGTGGCGTTCGACGACGAGGACGTCCACGCCGCGACGCGCTAGCGTGACGGCTGCGGTCAGCCCTGCCGGGCCGGCGCCGACGATGAGCACGTCGCACGTCGAGAGGTGTTCGTTTGCAGGCGAAACGATGGGGTTCGGCATTGCACTGCTCCTTATGCTGGATGGGTGCATCCAGGGTCGGAGAATGCGTGTCCTCACGGATCCGTACCGACTACCGAGTTAGTCCGGTTGGCCGCTAACCTCCGCAGTCCGGTCCGATCGACACAGCCGAGCTTTGCGAGCAGATTACTGACGTGGGTCTCGACGGTTCGGGTGGACAGGAAGAGCCGCTGCCCGATCTCGGCGTTGGACAATCCGGTGGCAATCAGCTCCAGCACGTCCACCTCGCGGCTGGTGACTCCCTTGGCGCGGAGGTCCGCAGGCACCGGGCCACTCCCCCGCCCACGTCTGGTGGGTGCACCGGCCAGCCGGAGCAGATCCCGGCAGATCCGGGCCAGCCCGTGCTCGTCATCCCGCTCGAATACGGCCAAATCGTTGCGTAGTTCGGGAATCGGATCTCCCCAGCCGTCCCGCACCGCAGCGTCCAGCACCACCGTTCGCAGGAGCCGCCGCCACCAGTGCGTTCTGGCCAACATCTGGTCTGCCTGGGCGAACAATTCCGCCGCGTCCACCGGCCGGCCTTCGCGACCCGCCGCAATGGCATCGGCGTAGCCAACCGCGCCGCGGTTGATATCCCGAATGCCTGGTGGAGCGACGCGGAGGAACTGTCGCGGGCCGGATTCGTCGGCGACCGCAGTTCGCAGCAGTGCCCACATGCCCCAGTAGGCAAATGGAGCCGCCGAAGCGTGCTCGGTCAGCGAACGGAAACCACTGTCGAGCAGGTCATCGGCGAGCCGCAGGTCATGCGCCAGCAAGGCGGGCAGGCTGCGGATGGCCGCTGCGCCAGCCGCCACTTCCATCGAGACGTGCGGCAACGCCACCGCCGTCGCCAGTTGTGATCGCATGCTGTCGAGATCGCCGTCCACGACCGACGCCGCGGCCGTCAGGAGCAGCGACATGCCTTGCAGGCCGGTCAGTCCGAGCTGGGCCGAATGCTCGATAACCTGTCTGGCCGTGGCGGCCGCAGCACGGGGCCCGTCGACCACCATTGCGAGTTCGGCCTGGATCATCTTGATCGACAGCGCGAGCGCGACCAAGCCCGCTTCGACGGCCAATTCGCCCGCCTGCGCCAATGGCGCGGGATCGCCGGAGAGGAGAAGTTCGATCCGGCCAAGACCGAATAATGCTTGCACTCGCCATGGCAGCAGACCATGCTCCGCGGCGTACTGGGCGGCTCGGCGAAATGCTGTGCTGGCCACCGCGGGATCAGTCAATTCGCCGCACCGACCGATGACCAGCAAGGCGGCACAGGTTGCCTCGGGTAGGCCGGCGGCCTGGGCAAGATCAGCTGCCGAGCTCGCCAGGATCGCCGCTCGTTCCGGATCGCCGGCTCCGAATGCCGCTTCCGCGAGCAGGATGCCGGACCGCGGATCGGCTGGCCGGCCCGCCCGCTCGACGAACTCAACAGCCGCCGGCCATCGGCCACCGGAGACAGCGGTCCGCGCCAACCGCAGGCAGAGTTCCGCATGCTGGTCACCGGTGACCCCGGGCAGTGCAGCGGCGCCGACCTCGAGCGCTTCGATCTCGCGGCCAACCGCAGTCAGCAGCGCAACCTTCTCCACCGCGACCCTGCCCTGGTCGGCGCCGATCAAGCCGGCCCTGATGATCAATTCGCCGGCGCTGCGTAGAGCGCCACGGGTGATATCCCGGTGTGCCAGCAGCAGCAGCAATTCGCCGGCCCGGACCGGCTCGCCGGCCATGGCAAGCAGTTCCGCTTGTAGTGCCTCGGTCGCGGGACCGCCGGCTGCCTGTACGACGGCCGCTGCGGACCTGGCAATGACGGCCTGTTCCGGCGCCAGCATGGTGGTCAACACGGCGTCTCGGGTGAGCGGGTGCCGCCAGCGCAACTGCGGGCCGTCACTGATCAGCAATCCTGCGGCAGTGGCTGACTCGAGCGCGGCCAACACCCTCGCCTCGGGCTGACCTGAGATGGCCGGCAGCAGGACCCAGCTCGGTTCGACGCCAAGCACGGCCGCGGCCTGCACCACCTGCCGGTCGGTTTCCTCGAGATCACCGAACCGGCGCCGGACCAGGCCGGCCAGCGTCGGCGGTACGGCGATGCCGGTCGACCCGCCACCCGTCTCCAGCAACGCCGCCAGCAATTCGTCGATGACGACCGGCAGTCCATCTGCAGTCGCAATCAGCTCCGCCAACATGGCATCGCCGACCGGCCGGCCGCCCGCCGCCGCCAATGCGATGGCACTGACCGCGGCGGGCGGTAACCGGCCCAGCCGCACCGCTGTCACGCCAGCCATGCTCGCGATGTCCGGCAGGGTCAACCTGCCCGGTGCACCGCCGACTGCCGGCGATTGATCGTCGCGGGCCGAGATCGCCACCAGCACGGGTAGACCGGGCAAGGCGCCGGCCAGGTAGCCGATCAAGGCCAAGGTGTCGGCGTCCGCCCAATGCAGGTCCTCGAGCACGACCAGGCAGCCCTCGCCCTGGCCCGCGAGCGTGAACAACCGGAGTAGCGCCTCGCCGAGCGAGACAATTGGGTCGACGCCGCTTCCGGGCTCGTCAGTGCCGTCCGCTACCCAACCGGGTGCAATCCGGCCGAGAACCGCGCGGAAGGGCGAAATCTCCGGAGCCTCCAACACCGCCGGTGCGGCGCGCAGGTACCCGGCAACAGCCGCGGAAACCGCGCGATAGGTTCTGCCGCCCGGGATGGCCTGGCCGGACAGCACGGTCACCCCGTCAGCTCTGGCGGCGGCAGTCAAATCCTGTAACAGGTGCGACTTGCCAATCCCAGCCTCTCCGGTGATCAGCAGCACCCCACCGGCGCCCGTTTGGGCGGCCGCCAGCCGGCCGCGGGCGACCGCGAGTTCATCATCGCGGCCCACCAGGGTTGACCCAAGCGCGCTGGGGGGCACGTCGATCATCCAAACGCACCTATGGTTCCCGGCACCAGTGCGAACCTGGACAATGCCGTCATGGTGGAGCAGCCTGCGCTGGCCGGTGACGGCATCGCGGGCTCCGCCGACCCACCCGGGACATCGGTGGTCCCCGGTGCGGCTGCGAGCGGCTCCGGGGGCGGTGAATCGGATCTGTTGGCCGACTTCCTGCCGGCACTGGTGGCTGCGACCCAAACCGGGGGTCGGCTGCGACGTCGCGAGTTGGCCGGTTACCGAGAGGCCGGCCAACGGGCCGCCGCCAGTGGTGTGGCCCTTCGCGCCCTGGTCAGGTTGTACCTGTCGGCCGCATCGCGGGTCTGGCCGGAACTGCCGGTGGTGCAGGGGGCGGAGGATCCGGCTGACGTGGTGCGCGCCGGCGAGGTGATGCTCCGCGCCGTTGACGACGCCGTGGGGGCACTCAGCGAGGGCTATCAGCTTGCCCGCCGGGAGCTGGTGGCCGCCCAAGTGGCGTCACGGCGGGAGTTCGTCGACGACCTGTTGCTCGGTGGTGCGCAGGCGCTTGCCGGGCTGGTCGAGCGAGCCGGACTGTTCGGGCTGACGTTGGCCGGGCCACATGCGGTCGTCGTGGTGCGTGCGGACAAGCCGTTCGCCGACTCGTCACCGGCGGCGGCGTTGCTCGAGCGCTCGATACTCGGGAGCAAGGCAGACGCCGATGCGCTGGTGACCACCAAGGACGGCGATCTAGTGGTGATCTTCGCGGCACCCGACCGGCCCGCTATCGACGAAGTGCTCGACGGACTTGCCCGAAGCCTGCCATCGACGGCACCCGGTGTGCGACTTCGCCGGACGGCCGACGTCGGAGCGTGGCGGATGGGTGTCGGCCGGCCCCAGCAGGGACCCGGCGGCGTTCGGTTGTCCTTCGAAGAAGCCAGGGAGGCGTTGCAGCTCGGTGAAATGCTCGCCGGCACCGAGCTGGTTCTGGATGCGGCCGACCTGCTGATACACCGCGTGCTGGTCCGCGACCAGAGCGCCATGCGGGATTTGGTCGACACCGTGCTGACACCGCTGAGCGCTGCCCGCGGGGGCGTGGAACCTATGCTGCGCACCCTGGATGCCTACTTCGAGGCGGGCGGCAATGCCTCACTCGCCGCCCGATCGCTGCATCTGTCGGTCCGGGCGCTGACCTACCGGCTGGCGAAGATCGCCGAGTTGACCGGTCGTGATCCCACCAATCCAACGCAGCGTTTCGAGCTGCAGACCGCTGTTACCGGCGCCAGATTACTGGGTTGGCCCAATCTGCAAGGTGCCCCCGCGTAACTGCCGACCTTCGGCAGCTTCAGCAAGCAATACTTGGTCACTTATTGCCCTGGATCGGAAGCGACGGCGCAGGCACGGTTGAGTAGTCGAGGCCACGTCCTCGGCTCCGTCTCCATCAGTCCACCTCTCGACAAGGACAACCTTCTGTGACCGTTCCACTGTGGGCCTGGGCCGCCTTTGGCGCCGTTGTGCTCATCATGTTGACCATCGATCTGCTCGCCCACCGCGGCGCGCATATCATCAAATTCCGGGAAGCCGCCATCTGGAGCGCCGTCTGGGTCGGCATCTCGCTCATTTTCGCGGTCGTCATCTTCTTCACCCTCGGCAGCGGACCGGCCATTGACTTCACCACCGCCTGGCTGTTGGAGAAGTCGCTCAGCGTTGACAACCTCTTCGTCTTCGCCCTCATCTTCGGGTACTTCCAGGTGCCCCGTGCGTACCAGCACCGGGTGCTGTTCTACGGCGTCATCGGCGCCCTGATCTTCCGCGGCATCTTCCTGGCCGCCGGTGTCGCCATCGTCAGCCAGTTCACCGCCATCCTCTTCGTCTTCGGCGCGATTTTGATCTACAGCGCCATCAAGCTCCTTCGCGATGACGACGACAGCATCGATCCGGGCAAGAGTTTCGCGGTTCGGCTGCTGCGCAAGTTCGTTCCGGTTTCCGATGAGTACCGCGGCACGAAGTTCTTCTACAAGGAGGCCGGCAAGCGGATCGCCACCCCGCTGCTCGCCGTCGTGGTGGCCATCGAGGCGGCCGACCTCGTCTTCGCGGTGGACAGTGTGCCCGCCGTGTTGGCGGTCAGCGACAACACCTTCATCATCTACGCCAGCAACGCGTTCGCCATCCTGGGCCTGCGGGCGTTGTACTTCCTGCTGGCCGGGATGCTGAAGAAGTTCCATTACCTGGGTAAGGGCCTCGCCTTCATCCTCGCCTTCATCGGCGTGAAGCTCTTCCTGCAGGCCGGGCACAAGGTGATCTCCCCCTCGATCCCGGAGATCCCGTCGCTGGCGTCACTGGCGGTCATTGTCCTGGCGCTGACCGTCGCGATCGTCGCCTCGCTCCGAAATCCGTTGCCCCCCGAGGATGACGAGGTGGACGCGCTGGACGCGAATGCCGACCGCACCGTAGACGGCACAGAGCCACAAGCGGCAGGCGCCGAGCAGGCAAGTCGTGACGACAACAGCAAGGAGTTCCAAGAGACACCAAGCAGGTCATGAATCAGGTGAACTGATGTGACCGTCGGCCGGGACCAGGACACTGGTCCCGGCCGACTGCTGCTCGAGGATGACTACCCTTCGGCATGTATCGCCGCTGTGACGATTCTCAGCGCTTCCTGCCGATCTGCGCCGACACTGTCTACAACCGCTACAAACTCTGCTGCCGCCGCGGAAACCCTGGCCTTGCTGGCGTCCCCGTCAGCCCCGACGAATGTGCCGGCCCGACCTCTGGTTTCCAGCAGCGACGCGGTTTCCAGCTCGCGGTAGGCCCGGGCCACGGTGTTGGCCGCCAGCCCCAGCTCGGCCGCCAGGGCGCGGACGGTGGGCAACTTCGCGCCGACGGGCAGATTGCCGTCATTGATCTGTTGCGCCAGGTGAGCGCGGACCTGCTCATAGGGCGGGATCGCAGAAGCGGTGTCGATGACGATGTTCACGCTCTTACCTTCCCGCCCACCCGCAGGTCCAAGATCGGGTAACAATTTTCGGTCGGGAGCCGCTGGAACATCCCCGTTGAGTAGGCGCACGCATAGGCCGGGGCTGTTGGGGCGAAACCCAGCCCCGCTACCTGCCGGTGCCAGCCATCCGTTGCCGATCAGCCGGGCTGGGGCTGATCTTCGCCGACAACTCCCGGTCCCAGCCGTCGGCGACCGGAATGCCGGCCTGCCGGCAAACCTCAGCCGCGGCGACAACCCCGGAAACGACCGCGTCGCCGTAGGCGCCGTCGTCGGCGACAACGACGATCCGGGCGCCGTTCCGGCCCAGGTAATTAATTACCGCATTGCCATTGCCGCTGTGTCCAGCCACAAACTCCCGGAGCCGTTTCACGGACAGGGCATCAACCCCGGTCAACTCCACAGCCGGCTCTGGTTCCGTCACCACGGCCACCCGATGACGTCCAGACCAACAACTGAGTCGACCGCCCAGGCAACAGAGATGCCGGTCAGATACAGGTTCGACAGATGGAACAGCGTCATCGGTTTCGCTGCCGCGCCGCGCAGCACCCGGGTGTGCAGCAGGTGCGCCATGGCGAGGAACCACAA
>Ga0190275_10004162_pt1 | contig 10411 bp, 10 predicted proteins | sample Popmic550T_FD_133745 | JGI IMG/M metagenome (GOLD analysis project Ga0190275, IMG submission 133745) | Populus adjacent soil microbial communities from riparian zone of Yellowstone River, Montana, USA - 550 T | ecosystem: Environmental > Terrestrial > Soil > Riparian zone > Trees stand | place...
GCGGTCAATCGGGCGCTCGAATGGCCCTGCACGAAGCGCTCGAGCCACGGAGCGCAGTCCGGGCTGGTGTAGAGGCGCCAACCCCCACCCGCGCTCCGCAACACGAATCCACGGTCCTGAGCGGCGTATTCGGCCGCCAGGTTGGTCAGGAGTTCCTCCACCTCGGCCCGGGGACGTTCGAGAACCTCGCCGATAAGGCCGGCGGGGATCGGCTCGTCGGCCACCAGAAGGATGGCCTCGACTATCTTGCCCTCGTCCATCTAACCCTCAACCTCCACTGCATACTCTTCGACCGTCGTCAGCAATTCTTCGTCGTCGGCCGCGTCGCCGATCCAGGTTGCCCGGATGGCCCCGAAGCGGTCGGCTTGAGATAACTCCACCGCCCCCGCCTTGTACAGCTCCAGTAGGGCGAGGAACCGGACCACCCGGTCGATCCGCTCGGTGACGTGCGAACAGAGCTCGTCGAAGCCCGCCGGGGCACTGCGCAGGCGTCCGGCCACCTCGATGAGGGCGTCCTTGACCGAGGCCCTGATCGGCTGCACGTGGCTCATGTCGAGATCTACGACCGGCCGGGGGGCAAAGATCCGTTCCGCCGCATCGATCAGGTCTTGGATCGAGGTGGATGCCAGCAGGTCCGGGGCTACGGATACGAGTTGGGGCTCCAGGCCTGCGGTCCGCCCATGGAACCCGGCCCCCGCGTTGAACCCGGCCGCCAGCCACGTCCCCGCATCCCGGTAAGTGGCGCATTCGACGAGCCGGGCGAGCAGAAGGTCGCGCTCCTCCAGCAGGTGATCGCGCTCCTCCCCCAGGCTCATCGAGGGGAGCAGTCGGGCTGATTTCAGCTCGAGCAAGGTGGCCGCCACGACCAGGAATCCCGTAGCGGTCTCCAGGTCGAAGCCCTCCATCCGTTCGAGGGCCTTCAGGTACTCGTCGGTGATCGTCGAGATCGACACCTCGTAGATGTCCACTCGCTGGCGCGTGATCAGGTGAAGGAGCAGCTCGAGGGGCCCTTCGAAGACCTCGGTCTTGACCTCGTACGCCATATCGCTGCCCCGTCTACTTATCTATTTGTCGACAAATCTCTAGTTGCTTTACGCCTGGATCCAGGGCGAGCCTACCCGGCACGCACGGGCGAGCGACGGCTTTGACCGCATCCCGGGGCGGGTGGGGAGCGACTAGGGCATCGCCAGCAGCCCGGTCACCTCTCGCACCTCGGCCAGGGTCGGCTCGGCCACCTCCCGAGCGCGGCCGGCCCCCTGCTTCAGCAATCTCAGCAGCTCCTCGCGGTCCCGCAGGAGCTCCTCGTAGCGCTCCCGGATCGGGGTCAGGTGCTCGACGATGGCTTCGGCCAGGGAGGACTTGAGGTCCCCGTAACCACTGGATGCGAAGCGCTCCTCGAGCTCGGCCACGGAGCTTCCCTCCACCGCCGAGTAGATCCCCAGGAGGTTCGTGATCGCCGGCTTGTCCGGGGCGGCCTTGATCTCCTTTCCCGAATCCGTCACGGCGGACTTGACCCTTTTCCGGATGACGTCAGGAGGGTCGACCAGGTTGATCCCCGAAGCAGGCCGGACCACGATCTCCGAGGCGCTCATCTTCCTCGTGGGATCGTCCAGGGCCATGACGCGGGCGCCCGTCTCGGGGATCCACGCCTCCGGGACGACGAAGACCTCGCCGAAGGTGCTGTTGAAGCGGGTGGCCAGGTCTCTCATCAGCTCGATGTGCTGCCGCTGGTCCTCCCCCACGGGGACCCCGTGAGCCCGGTAGAGCAGGACGTCGGCCGCCTGCAGGACGGGGTAGGTGAACAGTCCCACCCCCACGGATTCGGTCTCACCCTTGGATTTCTCCTTGAACTGGACCATCCGGCGCAGCTCCCCCATACGAGCCAGGCAGGTGAGGATCCAGCTCAGCTCGGTGTGGGCAGCCACGTGAGACTGGACGAACAGGACCGAGCGATCCGGGTCGATACCGCAGGCGATCAACTCCGCGGCTTGGGCCAGCGTCCGGGCCCGCAGCTCGGCCGGGTCGTACGGGAGCGTCATCGCGTGCAGGTCGACGATGCAATAGAAGGCCTCGTGCTCGTCCTGCTGAGCCGCCCACCGGCGCAGAGCCCCGAGGTAGTTCCCGATGTGGGACGCGCCGGTCGGCTGGATCCCGCTGAACACCCGCTTCTTCGGCATCTAATAACCCTCTAGTTGAGATTTAGTGGTTAGGCGGCCCCGCCGGCCCCCTACAATACCGGCACATGTTTTCGAATGGTCCCATCGGCCTCCTCCAGGACAGCCCCCTCGCCTTCCTGATGTTGGCGATCGCCCTGATCGAGGCCATCGCTCTCCACGAGTTCGCCCATGCCTACGCGGCCGATCTGCAGGGTGACCGTTTGCCCCGGGCGATGGGCCGGGTCACCCTCAACCCGATCAAGCACCTCGATCCCATGGGCACGATCCTGATCTTCCTGGCGGGGTTCGGCTGGGGCAAGCCCGTGGAGTTCCGCCCGGAAGCTCTCAGCTCCCAGCGCTTCGGAGCCGCCCTGGTGGCACTTGCGGGACCGATCATGAACCTGCTGCTGGCCCTGGTGGCGGCCTTCGGCCTGGTCGCCACCGACGGCGCCTCGACCTTTGGCGCCCTCCGGATCTTCTTCGAGTACTTCTTCGCCCTGAACGTCCTGCTCGCCGTGTTCAACCTGATCCCACTGCCACCGCTGGACGGGTCCCGGCTATTGACGATCTTCCTTCCGCCCCGGCACCAGCGGATCATCTTCTTCCTCGACCGCTACGGGGTGATGATCCTTCTCGCCCTGGTCCTCTTCGGTGGATTCCGGTTCCTCACACCACTCATCCGGGTAGTGGGAGCGGCGCTGCTCCGGATCACCGGAGCCGGCTAGTCACTTTGTCGACAAGTCACTAAGGGATCAAGTCTCCAAATACACCGCCTCACTCGGTCCGGAGGGAAGGCGACACCTCGTTATCAATATGTCGACATCTCGATATCTCGACATATTGACATGTGCAATAATCGACTCATCCCTTGGGGCCTCGCTCCACCCCCACCCGTTACTGGCACCCTCACCCCAGGCAACGAAGCTCGCCGGATCCGATCGCTCACTTAAAGCGCGGCCCGCTCTCTGCCGGACACTCATTGACCTAGGACCGACCTGATCAACCGGGACCGATCGTCACCCGAGACATGCCCCGGCGGGCCGGCGCGGCGCCAGCAGCTAACGATTACGTGTACCGTTATAGTTGCGCCACAGGTATTAATAATAGGTTGAGGGTTAGCTGTGTATATGTCTCCTTATAATCTTGTCGACAAATACCCCTCAGGTGATCATCGAGGGTCGCAGGTTGGACGCCCGGCCGTCCTCTCCTTGTTTCGGAATCCGGCACAGAGAGCATCCGATCCCGCATACAGCTCCTCGATCGACCCCGGCCTCGCCCTCCCTCCCCTCGCTCGGGTTGCCTTATCCACTTGTGGACTTCTCGATCTATCCATTCGTCGACTTGGCCACTCCCCTATGTGGCAAGCCTCTGGCCGACACGGTGCCCATGGATATGTCGTTTAGTCGTCTTGTCAACAAGTACCTAAGTAGGCCGGGCTGCAGTTTGGATGCGTGGCATCCCCCCGAAGGATCTCTTCCCTGTGGCGGGCCTGGGGTCAGCGGGCGGCGTTCAGCTAAAGTAGAGGTTGATAGTTATCCCTGGAGCCGGCGAACCGGCCCCAGGGAGTGGGTGCTCGAGTCGGAGCCGTTAGTCGGACAGGTGACGCAACAGGATCGAGTCATCCCCGCGAGCGGAGAAGTCCTCCAGCACGTATGCCAGGGCGGCCCGGACTATCCGTCCCCTATCGGCCGCTACCCCATGCTCGGCCCGCAGGGTGAGGCGGGCCTTCTCGAGCTCCATGAGGTCTTCCGCCGTGCAATAGAACGTGACCTTCTCGTCGTGCTTAGGTGCCTTGCGATCCGGAGCCTGTCCCTTTACAGGCGCTTCCGGCTGGGCAACCTGGAGCTTTGTCGACTTAGCGACTTGTCGACTAGTGGATTTCTCGGAGCGCTCACGCGAGCGTTCCGGGGTGCTGGTACGGCGGAAGAGCTCTTCAGCTCCTGGCAGACTGGCGCGACGCGACACGGCTGATCACCTCCTGGGCGAGTTCACGGTAGGCGTGTGCCCCCGTGGAGTTAGGGGCGTAGGTCAGGATGGTCTCCCCTGCTACCGGCGCCTCTGCGAAACGAACGGTCTTGCGGATAACGGTCTGGAACACCTTGGATCCAAATGCATCCTCAACCCGGGCCAGGACCTCCTTGGCGTGGAGGGTCCGGGGATCGAACATCGTGGCCAGGATGCCGTCCATCTCGAGGCTCGGGTTGAGCCTCTCCTTGATCCGCTCGATCGAGTCCATCAGCAGTGCCATCCCCCGGAGGGCGTAGTACTCGCACTCCAGCGGAACGAGCACCGAATCGGCCGCCGTCAGAGCATTGATCGTCAGCAGACCGAGCGACGGTGGGCAATCGATAAGGATAAAGTCGTAGTTGAGCCTTAGGGGTGTCAGAACCCTCATCAGACTTTGCTCCCGTGCTACTTCCTGGACGAGCATGATCTCGGCCGCGGCTAGATCGATGTTCGAGGGGAGCAGGTGGAGGTTGGGAACGTTCGTTTCGAGGATGACCTCCTCCGCCTCGCAGTCCCGATCGAGCAACGCGTTGTAGACCGAGAGCTCGAGCTGAGCTGGCTCTATCCCCAGACCGAGGGCGCAGCCCCCCTGAGGATCGAAGTCGACCAGCAGAACCCGGTGGTCCATCTCGGCAAGGGCAGCCGCCAGGCTGATCGCCGTGGTGGTCTTGCCCACGCCCCCCTTCTGGTTAGCGAGGGCGATGATCCTGGCACTACGGTCACCATTCCCATCGGTAAGGCCCGTTCCCGGTCCCCCCGTATCGAGCTCGGTGGCCGCTCCCGCATAGGTGATGGTTTGGTCCATCCGTCCTCCCGGCAGTCGCGAAAAGAGACTTGTCGACAAATCTCCTTGTGGCCGACGGAATGTACACCGATACGGGGACGCGCCACAAGTGCGAAGCGCAGAGGCGGTTGGTTATTCGCTGGCTTGTTTGCAGCTGAGGCACAGCCTGGCGGCCGGAAGGGCCTCCAGACGTTCGATCGGGATCTGTTGACCGCAGTTCTCGCACTTCCCGAAGGTCCCGTCTTCCAGACGCTTCAGAGCGGCTTTCACCTCCGAGTGCACGGCCTGTTGCTGCTCGAGCATCGAGAGCTGTTGGGACCGCTCCGCCGTGGCCTGGGCAGAGTCGGCGAACCCCTCGTCGACCGATACCTCGACCTCGGCCGTATCCGGGCTGGCGCCCAGATCGGTCAGTTGCCGCTCGAGGGAAGAGAGCTCCTCCTCTAGAGCAACGCGTATGCCTGCAAGTCTGTCCTGCTCCACTTTGACCCCCAAAGCCGCGGAAGCGGCCGTTGTTACCGGCGTGCCCTCGGGTGGGCGGAGTAATAGACCTCCCGAAGCCGGCGATCGCTCACAAGCGTATACACCTGTGTGGTCGACAGGCTCGCATGTCCCAGAAGTTCCTGGACCACCCGGATATCGGCCCCTGCGTCCAGCATGTGGGTGGCGAACGAGTGCCTCAGAGTGTGCGGGGAGACCCGGGCCTCGAGGCCTGCCTGGGCCGCGTACTTCTTGATCAGCTTCCAGCATCCCTGCCGGCTGAGCCTGGTCCCCCGTGCGTTCAGGAACAAAGCCCCCTTGGTCTGGGCGCTCTTCGCGTGGGTCATCAGGCTCGGGCGTGAAGAGGTCACGTAACCCTTGAGTGCTGCTCGCGCCTTGCGGCCGACCGGCACCTTCCTTGCCTTGCTGCCCTTCCCGGAGCGCACCAAGATCGTTCCACCGTCCAGATCCACATCGTCCACGTCTAGCCCCACTAGCTCGGAGATGCGCAGGCCCGCTCCGTACAGGGTCTCGAGGATGGCCCGGTCGCGCCGGCCCAGGATGTCGGCCGAGGGCAATTCGATCAGCTCCTCGACCTCTTCCAGCAGGATCGCTTTGGGCAACGACTTGGGCTTCTTCGGCGACTCGATCTTCGCGGTGGGATCCGTCTCGAGATGCCCTTCGCGAACCAGGAACTTGAAGAAACTCCGCAAGGCAACGAGCATCCGCGCCACCGAGGAAGGGCTATAGGGAGCGAGAGCGGGATCGCGTCCATCCCGGAGACGCTGGAGGTAGTCGGTGATGTCCCTGCTTGCGACCTCTTCGATCGACAGGCGCTTTAGCTTGCTGTACCGGCCCCAGCTCTCCAGGTCGCGGCGATAGGCCTCGACGGTGTTGTGCGCAAGTCCCCGCTCGAATCGAACGTAGGAGAGGAACTCGTCGGTCCAGCGATCGAGCCTGGTGACGGCCACGGGGCGTCAGAGAAGGTCGTCGAGGGCCGTGTACTCCATGCCGTGAGCTTGCGCGACGGGTTCGTAGACCACGGCCCCCTTGAATGTGTTCACACCCTTGGCCAGAGCCGGGTCGACCCGGACGGCATCCAAACCGCGGTCTGCAAGGGCGACCACGTAGGGCAACGTTGCATTCGTAAGTGCGTAGGTCGATGTATGCGGCACGGCACCGGGCATGTTGCCGACGCAGTAGTGCACGACATCGTGGACCACGTAGGTGGGATCCGAATGAGTGGTCATGCGGGATGTCTCGAGGCACCCACCCTGGTCGATCGAGATGTCCACGGCGACCGAACCCGGCCGCATCGCCTTGATGACCTCCTCGGTCACGATCTTCGGAGCCACCGCACCCGGAACCAGAACCGCTCCGATCACCAGATCGGCCTCCACCACTGTTTCCTCGACCACGAGCCGGTTGGACGCAAGGGTGAGGATCTTTCCCTGGTGGATGCGGTCGACCTCACGCAACTTGTTGATGTTCTTGTCGAGGATGATGACCTCGGCCTCCATCCCCTGAGCGATCCAAGCCGCGTTCGCCCCCGACATCCCGGCCCCGATGACGACCACCTTCCCCGGCCGGACCCCCGAGACGCCTCCCAGTAGCACTCCCCTGCCCCCATGCTCCCGTTCGAGCAGCTTGGCTCCCGCTTGCGGGGCCATCCGGCCGGCGACCTCACTCATCGGGGCCAGCAGTGGAAGCGAATGGTCGTCGAGCTCGACGGTCTCATACGCGATCCCGGTGGTGCCGCCGTCAATCAGCGCCCGCGTAACGGGCTCACTCGCGGCAAGGTGCAGATAGGTGAACAGGATGAGTCCCTCGCGTAGCCGGTGGAACTCCTCTTCGATCGGTTCCTTGACCTTCAGGACCATGTCGGATTCCGCGAACACGGTGTCTGCATCGGGCACGATCTGGGCCCCGGCCTTCTCGAACTCCTCGTTGAGGATGCTGGAGCCGATACCGGCATCCCTCTCGATCAGGACGGTGTGATCACCGACCACCAGCTCGCGCACGCCCGCAGGGGTGATCGCGACCCGGTACTCGTTGTCCTTGAGCTCGCGTGGGACGCCGACTTTCATCGGCCCACCATAACGATTAGGTCTGGCGGCTCGTCTCGTCCAGCTTCACCACGGAAACGTCCTCGCCCGCGTGATCCAGGGCCGCACGCACGAACTCTCTGAACAATGGGTGTGGGCGGTCCGGACGGCTCTTGAACTCCGGGTGGAACTGACCGGCGACGAACCACGGGTGATCGGCAAGCTCCACGATCTCGACGAGGGTGCCGTCCGGCGACTCACCCGAGCAGACCAGCCCGGCTTCGGTCAGCTTCCGGCGCAGGCGCGGGTTGACTTCGTAGCGGTGACGGTGGCGTTCGTAGACCAACTCGCATCCATAAGCTTCAGCGGCCTTCGATCCGGGGAGCAACTTGCATGGATAGGCACCGAGACGCATCGTGCCGCCCATCTTGTCCAGGTCTTGGCCTGCCAGGATGTCGACGACCGGGTAGGGAGTGGACGAGTCGAACTCCGACGAGTTCGCATCCTCGAGGCCCGCCACGGCTCTCGCGAAATCGATGACCGCACACTGCAGGCCGAGGCAGATCCCCAGGAACGGAATGTTCCGTTCGCGAGCGAATCTGACAGCTTGAACCTTGCCCTCGATCCCCCTGACTCCGAATCCACCGGGGACGAGGATCCCGTCCACGTCACCCAGCGCCGAGTCCAGATCGGCGGTCTCGAGGTCGTCTGCAGCGATCCATTTGATGTCGACGCGGCCCCCATTGGCGAAGCCCGCATGCTTGAGACTCTCGACGACGGACAGGTATGCGTCCGGGAGAGTCACATACTTCCCGACTACCGCTATGCGGACGTCTTTCGTGGATTGCTCGATGCGCCTCACGAGTGAGGTCCATTCGGTCAGGTCCGGCTCGACCGTCTCCATGTGAAGGTGATCGACCACGTAACCGTCGAGATTCTCGCTGTGCAGAACGAGAGGGATCTCGTAGATGTTGTTGGAGTCGACGGCCGACACGATCGCGTCCATCCTTACGTCGCAGAGGAGCGAGATCTTCCGCTTCAGGCCCGGAGAGATCGACCGGTCGGACCGGCACACGATCACGTCCGGCTGGATACCGATGCTCCTCAGCTCCCGCACGGAGTGCTGCGTCGGTTTCGTCTTGAGTTCCTCCGCCGGCGCCATGTAGGGGACCAGCGTGACGTGCACGTAGCAAGTGTCGTCGCGGCCGAGCTCGGTCTTCAGCTGGCGGATCGCTTCGAGGAATGGCAGGGATTCGATGTCACCGACGGTTCCACCGATCTCGGTGATGAGGACGTCGGCGCCCGAATCTTCCGCCAGGGCGAGGATCCGCTCCTTGATGGCGTTCGTGATGTGAGGGATGACCTGGACGGTGTCGCCGAGGAAGTCGCCGCGGCGTTCTTTGGCAATCACGCTCTGGTAGATGGCGCCCGTCGTGACGTTGGAGGCCTTGCGAAGATTCTCGTCGATGTAGCGCTCATAGTGACCGAGATCCAGATCGGTCTCGCCGCCGTCTTCGGTCACGAATACCTCTCCGTGTTGGAAGGGGTTCATCGTGCCTGGGTCGACGTTGATATACGGATCGAGCTTCTGCATCGTCACGCGCAACCCTCGAGCTTTGAGCAGACGACCGAGTGAGGCTGCCGTAAGGCCCTTACCGAGGCTGGAAACCACTCCACCCGTCACGAAGATGTGCTTCGCCACCATCCCTCCATCCTGTTGGTAGGTCTGTCCGGCCGATGGTCGGCGACCACCGGCCAGAACCGGTGACGCCCCCCGAGAAACCCCGCTATGAACGCCATCTGGATCGACAAGAAGCGGTCGAACGGCGGTGCCGGGGGAAGTCTCCTCACGCTAGCACGCGGGCATCATTTCCTCGATCATTTGCCTCGCCTTCGAATGCAAGTTTCGCTATTCGGGAGCCTTGCGACCCGCAAGGTCGAGCCGGTGGAGCCACGAGCTCCGTTCGATGACGCGGGAGAACGAGATCTTCTCGGAGGCCACGTTCAGGGCGGCCAGCAACCCGACGACTCCCCACCCGATCCCCGGAGACAAAGACAGGGCCAGCCCGAGACCGAGCACACCGCCCAGCGGGTTGGCGCCGGCATCGCCCAGCATGCCTCGTTCGCGGAGGTCGATCGGGAGAACGGCGACCACAGCTCCCAACAACCCCGCCGCGGGCAGCGCCCAGCCCGGTGCGCCGAGAGCGAGCAAGGGGATCCCCACTATCAATGTCACCTTGCCGGCTCGCCCTGGAGCCCGGTCGAGGAGATTGATCAGGTTCGCCATCAGCGCCACGGATGCCCCGATGCGAACAACCTCGAGCAGCTCGTCCGTCCCGCTGACGATGAACCCGGCTATCAAACCGACGAGGCCGCCGGCGATCAACTTGACGAGTCCTCCGGTGAGACGACCCGTGCGGATCGCCTCGAGATGGCCCTTGAAACCGCGCGGCAACTCGGCCCCCCTTAGGTCGTCCCAGGCTCCCGCAGCGCCGAGAACAAGAGCGACGATGATGACGCCCACGGTGATCTCGCGGGGAGCCAGGAACCACGACACCGTTGCCGGAAGCACGCCTGCGAGGGCGACCGGAAGGCCCAGGATCGCGGGCACCTGTTCGCCGTTGACATTGGTTCGGATCAAGCGAGACGGTACGCGGGCGAACGCTACGGACGCCAGAATGATCGCGAAGAACGCTCCTCCCGCTGCACACGCGAGAACAGTTGCCAGTTGGGCTCCGGTCATGGTTGTTCGTGCTCGAGAGAGAGATGCATGAACAGGGCCAGCGGCACTAGAAGCGCGAGCATCATCGCCGGCACTACGATCCCGGAGTCGTTAACCGCGAACCCGAACACGGCAAGGATCAGTCCCCCGATCAACCCTGCCCTGAGTCGCGGGTAACGCTCGGCGACCCTCACCCACCTATTGCGCGGTCTCAGCAGCA
>Ga0190275_10004163_pt1 | contig 10409 bp, 5 predicted proteins | sample Popmic550T_FD_133745 | JGI IMG/M metagenome (GOLD analysis project Ga0190275, IMG submission 133745) | Populus adjacent soil microbial communities from riparian zone of Yellowstone River, Montana, USA - 550 T | ecosystem: Environmental > Terrestrial > Soil > Riparian zone > Trees stand | place...
TCGGCGCGGTGGTGCAGGGGCCCGAGCTCCAGGAGCTCAGCAAGCTCACCGGCACGTACGAGGTGCTAGGCACCCCGGCCTACTCCGCGCCCGAGCAGCTCCGCGGCGAGCAGCCCACCCTCGCGTCGGATCTCTTCTCCTGGGCCCTGGTCTTCCTCGAGTGCCTCACCGGCATGCGGCCGGTCCGCGGCCGGACCCTGCAGGAGATCCTCTTCCAGCAGCTCGGCCCGGATCCCATCCCTCTCCCGCCCGCGCTGGTGGCGCATCCGCTCGGCCAGATCCTCGCGCGGCTGCTGAACAAGGATGTCCAGGCGCGCGGACAGCTGTCGTGCGCGAAGCTGCTGCGTGAGATTGAGGCGTGCAACCTGCGAGGCCTGAGGCTCAACCCGGAGGCGCGCGGCCCCGCCTCGAGTCCCGCCCTGCCGGCAGTCCCCGGAGTTCCTGGGATGGGCTCCGTGACCTACATACGGCAGGAGCATGCCCGACCGGTCCTCCCGGAGCAGGCGGGTGAGGCTCCCCCGCGCAAGCCAGAGGGCGACCGCCGCTGGGTGACCGCCCTGTGCTGCACGCTCACCATGTCCTCTGTCACGCAGAAGAAGATGGACATGGAGGAGAGCGACGAGTTCGTCCGGTTCGGTCAACAGCTCTGCATCGAGATAGGCCGCTCCTTCGGCGGCAGCCTTGGCGGGGTCCTGGGCGATCAGGTCCTGCTCTACTTCGGCCTCGCGACCGTGCAGCCAGAGGGCGCACAGCGGGCTGCGCTGGCCGCGCTGGAGATCCTCCAGGGTGTCCGCAAGCGCAACACGCAGCTCGAGCACCAGCAGCAGGTGCACCTGGCTATGCGCGCCAGCATCCATGCGGGCCATGTCGTGCCGCGAGGCCCCGGTCAGGTCGTGGGCACGACCCCGAGGGCCGCGGCCTTGCTCAGCGCTCGCGCGCTCCCCTGGGAGATCGTCGTGAGTGCGGACACGGCTCCCCTGCTCCAGTCCCGCTTCGTCCTGGAGCCTGTCCCCAGGCTGCAGCCCTCCGAGCCGGGATTGCCGGAAGTGCTCAAGCTCCAGGGAGAGCTGCGCCCCGGGGCAGAGGTCCGCTCCGCGGTGGCCGGTAGCGCTGGCGGACCTCCGCGTCTGCCCTGACCCTGCTGGGCCCGTACGCTGGACAGGCCTCGCCACCCTTGCTTTTCCGAGGAACGGCGAGCAGGTAGTCTCACGCGAGGTTACCCATGGACGACGCGAACGCGCAGGTGCTCGGTACTGAGCTACAGAAGCGGTACGAGATCCTCGAGAAGCTGGGAGCAGGCGGCTTCGGGACCATCTACAAGGCACGCCAGGTGGCCACCGGCCAGACGGTGGCCATCAAAGTCCTGCACCTCGCACCGGACGCCCCCCCCGTCGCGCAAGAGAAGCGCCTCGCGCGTTTCCAGCGCGAGATGCAGCTGTGCGCGCGGGTGCATCACCCCAACATCGTCCGGCTGATCGACTCGGGCCGGGCGGACAACGGCGTCGTCTACACCGTCTTCGAGTTCGCCCCCGGCAAGAACCTGGCCCAGGTGCTCGCGGAGGAAGGTGCGCTGGAGCCCAGTGAGGCACGGCACCTGATGATCCAGCTCCTGGACGCGCTGGCCTCCGCCCACACCCTGGGGGTGATCCACCGCGATTTCAAGCCGGCCAACATCATGGTGGTCCCCACCGGAGCGCGCCGGAACGCGCTCGTCGTGGACTTCGGTATCGGCGTCCTCACCGAGCTCTCCGCGCACGAGGCCATCGTCACCGTCAGCCATGAGTCGATCGGCACTCCTGCCTACGCCGCTCCCGAGCAGCTCCGCGGGCTCACGCCCGCTCCTCGTTCGGATCTCTATGCCTGGGGCCTCATCTTCCTGGAGTGCCTGACGGGCAGGCGAGTCATCGAGGGCGCCACCCCGGCCGACGTCATCTTCAAGCAGCTCTCTCCAGATCCCATCCCCATCCCCGCGGCGATCGCAGCCCACCCGCTGGGAGATCTGCTCCGCCGGGTGACGGCGAAGGACGCCGAGGCGCGCAACGTCACCGCCGAGGGCCTCCTGAAGGAGCTGGAGGCGCTCGACCTGAGCGGGCTGGAGAGCCTCTCGGGGGGCATGACGCGGGCGCGCGAGGGCAGAGAGGAGCTCGCCTCCGCCGAGACAGCGACGGTCCACCAGCCCGCTCCTTCCACCGAGCGGCTCATCGAAGGCGAGCGGCGGCAGATCACCGCGCTGTGCTGCGGGCTCTCCGTCTCGAGCCTCACCGGAGCAAGCGCGGACACGGAGGCGCTCGATCAGCTCCTCGGCGCGCAACAGGACGCCTGCACCGCCATCGTCCGCCGCTTCGATGGGCTGATGGCCGGCGCGATGGGCGACATCGTGCTGTTCTACTTTGGCTACCCGACAGCGCGTGAGGACGACGCGCAGCGGGCCGCGAGGGCGGCGCTGGAGATCGCGGCCGCGCTTGCCCAGCGAAACGCCGTGCTCGAGAAGGAGCGCCAGGTCCACATCAAGGCTCAGCTCGGACTGCACACCGGAATGGTGGTGGCGCGGGAGCTGCGCGCATGGACGAGCTCCGATCCGGGCTACGTCGTTGGCTCCACTCCGAAGACCGCCTCGCAGATCAGCGCCCTGGTGCAGGCCGGCACCATTGCCGTCAGCAGCGAGACCGAGCGCCTGCTCCGCAAGCACTTCATCCTCGAGCCCCTGGAGCCCCGCCTCGCGGACGGCACGGGCACCGAGCTGGCGCTCTTCCAGCTCTGTGAAGAGGGCAACCCTCCGGGCCTCGCCGAGCTCCCGCTCGTCGGCCGGGAGCGGGAGCTCGACGTACTGCTGGAGCGCTGGAGCCAGGTCTGTCGCGGCACGGGCCAGGGCGTCCTGCTCAGCGGAGAGCCCGGCATCGGCAAGTCGCGGCTGGCCCACGAGCTCCAGACGAAGCTCGATGGCCAACCGCACACCTGGCTGGAGTGTCGCGGCACGCAGACGAGCGCCAACAGCCCCTTCCATCCCATCATCGATCTCTTCGAGCGCATGCTCGATCCAACGCGCGAGGCGAGCACGGAGGCCAGGCTCGCCAGGCTCGAGGCGCAGCTCTCGCTCTACGGCTTCGACCTCGCGGAGGCGATGCCCCTCTTTGCACCCCTCCTCTCCCTGCCGCTGCCGGAGCGCTGGCCCCCGCTCGATGTCCCCGCCCAGAAGAAGAAGGAGCTGACCCGCAACGCGGTCCTCTCCCTCCTCTTCGAGATGGCCGAGCAGAGCACCCTGGTGTTGCTCATCGAGGATCTGCACTGGGTGGACCCCAGCACCCTGGAGCTGCTCGGCCAGCTCCTCGGAGAGGTGAGCTCCGCCCGGGTCTTCGCCCTCTTCAGCGCCCGGCCCGAGTTCACCCCGCCTTGGGGGACCACGGCGATCTCCCTCCTCCAGCTCAGCCGGCTGGGGCGGCCCGAGATCGAGCGGATGGCCTTGAAGATCACCCAGGACCGGCCGCTCCCGCCCGAGGTGCTGGAGCAGGTCGCGCTGCGCACCGACGGCGTGCCGCTCTTCATCGAGGAGCTCATCCAGACGTTGAGTGAGTCTGGGACCCTGGTGGAGCGAGACGGCGGGTACGTGCTCACCCGCCCGCTCGCGGACATCGCCATCCCTGCGACGCTGCGGGACTCCCTGGTGGCGCGGCTGGATCGCCTGGGCCGGGCCAAGGAGACGGCGCAGGTGGCCTCGGCCCTCGGCCGGGAGTTCACCACCGACCTGCTGCGGGCCGTCAGCCCGCTCTCCGAGAGCGCCTTGGAGGAGGATCTCAACAAGCTCGTCTCGGCGGAGCTCGTCTCTCGCAGGCGGCGCCTCAGGAGTGCTGCCTACCTCTTCAAGCACGCGCTGGTACGAGACGCGGCATATGACTCGATGCTCAAGCGCTCGCGCCAGCAAGTGCACGCGCGCATCACCCAGGCGCTGGAGCAGAAGTTCCCTGAAGTCGTGGCCGAGCGGCCAGACCTGCTCGCGCACCACCACGCGGCGGCGGAGCAGAAGCGCGAGGCGCTTGGCTACGCGCAGAAGGCCTCCATGGGAGCGCTCATCCGCTCCGCCAACGCGGAGGCCATCGCACAGGCGACCCAGGCGCTGGGCTGGCTCGACATCATCGAGGCCCCTCGCGAGCGCGCCGAGGTAGAGGTCGGGCTGAACGTCCCCCTCACCGCGGCGCTGATGTCCAGCCAGGGGTGGATGGCGCCTCGGCTCAAGGCGACGGTGGACCGCTCCTACGAGCTGCTCGGCCTCGTGGGCGACCATCCCCACGTGGCCGCGGCCATCTGGGTGCTGGCCCTCTACTACACGCTGGGAGGACACGACCGGGAGAAGGTCCGCGGGCTCCTGGCGCGGCTTCGGGGCATGGCCAGCCAGGCCGGCGATCTGGGCCTGGAGTCCGCCTCGCTCTCGCTGCTCGGGTACCTCGACAAGCTGGATGGCAGGCTTGCGGACGCGCGGGCGTGTGTAGACCGCATCCTCGAGGTCTACGATCCGGTCGCGCACCGGGGGCAGTGCTACCTCTACGGGCAGGACTCGAAGGCCGGGGGCTGCTCGGCGATTGCCCCCGCCCTCTGGTACGAGGGTTACCCGGAGAAGGCGCTCGCGCACTCCAAAGTCGGCATGGCGTGGGCCCAGGAGCTGAACCACGCGACCAGCATCGCCCTGTCCATCTACTACCACTTCCACCTCCTCTATGAGCTGGAGGACCGGGACGGCGTGCTGCGGCTGGTCGACACCGTCCAGAAGCTCGCGGACCGGCACGGGCTGGTCGAGCAGGTGGTCAACGTCAACATCTTCCGAGGCTGGGCGCGGCAAGACCCTGAGGAGTTCGAGAAGAACCTGAACACCCGCTCGGCGGCCGGCAACGTCCTGGACCTCTCCCTCTTCAGCTGCATCCTGGCGGAGCTCGAGGCGGCCTCCGGGCGCCAGGAGGCGGCCCTCGCGCGCCTCGAGCGCAGCCTGGAGGTGGCTCAGCAACAGGCAGAGGCCTGCTACATCCCGATGATCCTGCGCAGGAAGGGACTGCTGCTGCTCGAGCGCGACCCCGGTGCCCACGAGGCGGCGGAGGCGTGCTTCCGGCGTGCGATCGAGCTCTCACGGGCGCAGGGTGCGAAGATGCACGAGCTGCAGGCCACCACGGCCTTGAGCCAGCTCCTGCTGGCGCGCGGACGGCACGAGGAGGCGGGCAACAGCCTGGCGACCCTCTACGACTGGTTCACCGAGGGGTTCGACACTCCGCCACTCAGAGAGGCACGCGGAGTGCTGGACGCGCTCAAGAGAGCATCACCCGAACGCGCACGACGTGAAGGAGGGGAAGCATGAACAGCACGACGAAGTCATCCGACTGGCAGGTGGTGTGGCTCAAGGCCGTAGCCAAGGCGTGGCGGGACAAGTCCTTCGAGGAGAAGCTGAAGAAGGATCCGCGTCAGGCGCTCAAGGATGCCTTCAACTTCGAGTTTCCCCAGGACGTGAACTTCACCCTCACGACGGCTGCAGAGGCGGGAAAGGACGCGAGCGCTCCAGGAGGACACTTCCAGGCCTCTCATTCCAACATGCACGTTCGGATGCACCTGCCGCCGCCACCCGCTGACCATGAGCAGGCCATCGCCCTCGCGAACCTGGCGGAGGAGAACGCCAAGAGCTGCTGCGGCCAGCCCTGCTGCTGAAGCTTCAGGGGGGCGACCCGCTGAGGGTGAACTCGCCGACCGAGCTCTCCGCGTAGTAGTCGGTGCCCGACGCGCGGCAGAACAGATCCGGGTCGCCGCTCCCCACGGCGCAGGGAGAGAGGGACATGGCCGTGGCCACGAGATACATCGTCTGCATGAGCGCCCCGACGTCCTTGAGGATCAGAGAGTAGGAAATCGACTCGTACTTCCAGGAGATGCGCTGGAAGCGCGCGGCAATGACGAAGAGGACGTCTGGAGGCTGGGGCATCTGCGCGGCCGTCAGGAGCGCGCGGACCTCGTCCGTTGCACCGGAGAGCGGCTCGAGTTGGTGCTCCAGCGGGCTGTAGTGATAGAGGCCCGCCGGGAGCCCCTCGCACACATTCACCACAGGGTAGAGCTCCAGCTCATACCGGGCGCCCGCTCCTGGATAGGGCCGCGCACTCAGCTCCCCACAGGGGGTTGAGTGGACCTGCCGGACGCGCGCGCTCCGAAAGAGGAACTCGCCGAGCTGCCGCAGCGTCAGCGGGCCAGGCCCCCGAGTCGTGACGGATCGGCGCCTCTCGAGCACCTCGCTGAAAGAGACATCCTCCCGGCGCAGGGCCTCGAGCTCGGGCCGGAAGAGGGCGAGGGGCGAGGGGCTCATGGGAGCCTTGATCGCGGGCAGCGGTGGGATCTGGTCCGTGAAGCGGAAGGTGCTCCCGTGCTTCTGTCCGTGCCGCTCTCCTCTCGAGCGCGCGTGGAACAAGAGGTCATGGAACTCCCACTGCGCCAGCGCGAGGTCCTTCGGCGAAGGCTCTCCCGCAGGAGCCGACACCTGCGAGAGCACCCCTGCCTCCGCCAGGAGCTGGAAGACGGCAAGCATCGCCTTGGCGTCGAGACCCTCGATCCGTGCCGCGGCGGTCTGAGGACTGAGCGGGCGGGCCAGCTCGAAGAGGAGCGTGGCGATGCGCCGGTCGTGCACGGTGATGGCCACGTGGGAGAGCGGGCACTCGAGCACCATCCCTTCCCCCACCGTGTGGAGGTAGGCGAAGCGCGAGAGCTGGTACACGGCGGTGGCATCCACCGTGCTGCTCTGGCGGACGAAATGCGGGGAGACGGGGGACGCGCTCACGAGACGACAGCCGTCGTGCGTCACCGTCCAGCAGAGGAGCCCCAGGTCCGCCGCGGACTCCAGGTGATAGAACAGCCTCGCTCCCTGGCCTTTGGCCAGCGCCGCCAGCGCACCCTCCGCAACAGGGCCAGCCGCCAGAGCCTCGAGCGCGGCGCGGAGCTCCGCTGGAGGGTGATGGATCGCGAGCCGGCCGATACGGCCCACGATCTGCATCTCCTCACCGCTCCCGGCCTCCAACGAGACACCGGTGGCAAGGCTCAACTCGAGGGTCGTCGTCATTACCGTTCCTGCCGGATCACTCCTCGAGCCCGAAGAGCCGCGCCGGGTTGTCCCAGAGAATCTTTCGCAGCGTCTGCTCGGGGAGCTTCCCCTTGAGGGCCAGGATCTCGTCCACCGAGTCGAGCCCGTGGTCCGGGTGGGGAAAGTCCGAGCCGAAGAGCAGGTTGTCCTCCCCCAGATGGCGGATCACCTCTGGGAGCAGCGGCTCGTCCGCCTCGATCGCGACGAAGTACTGGCGACGGAAGTAGGCGGAGGGCTTCATGCGAACGTGCTCGGCGACCTCGCTCTTCACGAAGCCGTACTCAACTTCATCGAGCCGCCAGAGCCAATAAGGGAGCCAGCCGCAGCCGCTCTCCAGGCCCGCGAAGCGCAGGCGGGGATAGCGCTCCAGCACGCCCCCCTCGATGAGGCTCAGGATGGCCATCATCTGCTCCATCGGATGCGCGCAGGCATGCAGCCCGAAGTGGGTCTTGAAGCGATCGGACCCGACGGAAGGGACGTACGACTCGGTGAAGTTGTGGAGGGTGACTGCGATGGAGCGCTGCTCGCAGGCGGCCCAGAAGGGCTCGTAGATGGGATCCGAGAGGGCCCGGCCGCCAATGAGGTTGGGGCGCACGACCACTGCCTTCCAACCGAAGCCCGCCACACGCTCGAGCTCCGGGAGCATCTGCGAGGGGTCATGAAGGCTGATCATCCCGATCCCCCTCAGCCGCTCCGGAGCCCGGGCACAGAAGCCCTTCAGCCAGGTGTTGTAGACCCTGGCACACGCGCTCGCCACGGCCGGCTCCAGGTCGGCGAAGCCCTCGATCAGCATCGCGTAGCCCGGGTAGAGGAAGGAGATGTCGACCCCGGTCCGATCCATGTCCGCCAGGTAGGTGGCCGGATCATCGTAGCGTCCGATCCTCCCGAGCCGCTGATAGGCCTTGGCGCTGAACTCGAGCCACGCCTGCTCCGTCATCCCATTCCAGAGCGGTCTTCCATCGAGTGTCGGCATGGGGGGGACGGGGAGGAGGCCCTTCGCACCGAGCCGGGCGATGCGCTCGGTCAGCGGCTCTTCTGTCGGAACGCCAGGCCTGGGGGCGTACTTCCGAAACTCCGGCTCCAGGTGCGTGCTCCACAAATCGAGCGGTTCGACGACGTGCCGATCTGCATCGATGATGCGGAAACCTTCCCTCATGGACTCCTCACTGGCTGTTCACGCGTGCGCAGTCCGGCTCAGCTCGTCACGTACGTCTTTCAGGATGGCCTCGAGCAATCGGCCCTTGCGTGCCTGCGCAACGAGCGACCGCTCCTCCTCGTCGGAGCCAGGCTCAGAGCGACTGCCCCGCTTGGCCGCCGCCCGATCGCACAGCTCGAGCAGGAACGCTTCGTGGTGTGACTCCAAGGCCTGGAACGTCTCTCCCCAGCGAACCACGAAGTCGACCAGCACCTCGCGCGCGGCATCGGGGATCATCCCCTTGTCGGGCAGGCTCCGGTACAGGCGCGCATACAGCACGGGAAAGAACGCCGTGAGCGCCGGGCCGAACCCAGGCGGCATGAGCAGCGGCTGCTGATCGAAGACCAGCTCGCCCCTCCGCTCCGCCTCGAGGATGGTGCCGAAGATGCCAAGGCTCCGCTCGTAGCCCTTCCGCTGGAGGTGATTCCTCACCAGGAAGAAGACGACCCGGTTGATCAGATGCGGAGCGCTGCGAAGGGTCTCGCTGAGGGTGTCTCCAATCAGGGAGCGCTCGGCGGCCGACACCCCCCAGGACCGCGTGGCCTCCTCGAGAAAGCGATCGCAGGCGGCCGGCGACAGCAGCGGCTCTCGCACCTGCGGAGGGCGCTGCACCATCGCCACCCAGCCCTGGAGCCGCGCACACGCCGCGCTCCAGTCATTGAGCCGCATCACGAGGGAGTGGTACCCCTCGAGCAGCTCCACGCGGCTCATCTGCTTGGGAATGATGTTCAGCGTCGCGAGGGTGGGCTCCCCTGTCATGCGGCGACGCAAGTAGGCAATCCGGCCCTCCGAGCGGAGCCTCATCCAGAGAGGCGTGTTCTCCACGGCGTAGAGCGGGCTGACCGCGATCCACGGGAGACAGGCCCGCTGGATGCCGTCATACAGCGCATCGAAGGCACCCGGGCCATCATGATCGAACCCGACGATGAAGCTTCCACGCGGGCCGAGCCCATAGGAGTGGATCTTCTGGATGTCGCCGATGATGTCCTTCCGGACGTTCTGGCGCTTGTGGGTCTCGAGCAGGGAGTCGTGGTTGAACGACTCGATCCCGAGGACGAAGGTGTAGAAGTTGGCGTCCGCCATCAGCGCGAGCAGCTCTGCGTCGCGGCTCAGGTTCATCGTGGCCTGGGTGAAGAAGCGGAGCGGGCGGGCAAAGGAATTGTTCGCCGGGATGAGCTCCGCGAGGACACTCTTGGCGTAGTCGGGGTTGCCGACGAACTCGTCGTCCGCGAAGAAGATCCCCCGCGCACCCAGCGCCTCGAGCGTGCGGATCTCGCCGATGACCTGGCCCACGGGCTTGTGCCGCTGGCGGCGACCGTACAGATAGATGACGTCGCAGAACTGGCAGTCGAACGGACATCCCCGCGTCGTCTGCACCATCGCCCACTCATACTCGGGCACGTTCGCGGCGACGTTGCACCAGCGCGGAGGAGGAGACTCCTCGAGGCCCGGCTTCTCGATCTGCCGGTACTCGGGCTTGATGGCTCCCTGCTCGTAGTCCCGCAGGAACTGGGGCCACGTCCGCTCCGCCTCGTTGACGAAGATCGCGTCGAAGTAGGGCCGGAACTCCTCGGGCGCCGACGAGATCCCCGGCCCCCCCGCCACCATGACCGTCCCTTCCTGCCGGAGGTGGAGGCTGAGGAACCGGGCCTGATACGCGGAGGCCGAGAACATCAGCGAGACACCGATGATGTCGTACTTGCCCAGCGGTGTGCTCGCACGAATCTGCCCGCGCAGCTCCTCGTCCCAGATCTCCACCTCGTAGTGATCTGGCGTGAGCCCGGCAATGGTCGCGCACGCCAGCGGTGCCATCGGCGCCAGGTAGACGATCTCTCCGGCGTCGTTCACGCTCTCCCACCGATCGAAGTAGCGCTGATCCCTCCCGCACAGAATGAGGAGAATTCGCTTCTTCATCGAAGGGGACGGCATGAGCTCCTGACTCGGCAGAGGGCGACCGCAGCTATGTTCATGGCACGTCAGATGCGAGTCAAGCGTGCCTGCCTCCCGCTCCTCAGAAGAAGAAGGGGAAGGGATTCAGCTCTCCTTCCTCACGCGCCTGGCGCAGCCACCCCATGCGGACGGGAACGTCATAGAGCCGCCCTGGCCCGAGCCGAGGCCAGA
>Ga0190275_10004164_pt1 | contig 10409 bp, 8 predicted proteins | sample Popmic550T_FD_133745 | JGI IMG/M metagenome (GOLD analysis project Ga0190275, IMG submission 133745) | Populus adjacent soil microbial communities from riparian zone of Yellowstone River, Montana, USA - 550 T | ecosystem: Environmental > Terrestrial > Soil > Riparian zone > Trees stand | place...
TCTTGGTCCCTGTTTGAGCGCAGAAACTGAGCATCGCGCAGCGATGCTTCGACAGCGAATAGGAGGGGGGTCCCCATCGACGATTTTTCGCCGAGCACCCATCCGCGCAGCGGGTCAGTAGTTACGAACGCTCAGATCACGAGAACGCCCAGTGTCCGATCCGCCCGAACCGAGAGAATACCGAGAGAATTACTGAGTGTAAGTCTGATAGCGATAGAAGGCTGCGCGAATGCCAAATACAACAGCGGCGCCGAGCATCAGACCAGCGAATGTCCAGAAAAACTGAACCCGGGGCAAATCCTGAAACCGAGCCAACAGCGCAACCAGAATGTTGCCGAACGACACGGCTAGCATCCAGAACCCCATGATCAGCGACTTCATCCGCCGAGGAGCCTGGGTATACGCAAACTCGAGCCCGGTCACCGAAACCATGACCTCGGCCGTAGTCAGCACCAAAAACGCCAGCAGCTGCCAGCCCACGTGCACGCGCTCGCCCGCGTCGATGTGCTGCTGTGCAAAGGCCACAATCACGAACGATAGCGACGTCAAGAACATGCCCGCCGTCATGCGGCGCAGCGGTGTCATCTTGATGCGCAGCAGCTTCTCGATCCCGGGATAAAGCACGTAGCCCGTGAACGGGACCAGCAGCATCACCAGCGCAGGGTTGGTGGCCTGAATCTGCTCGGGCAACACTTCGAACGACCAGCCGAAGATCGAGAAGTTGCGATCCATGTCGCGCGCCTGGGCCACCCAGCTCGACGCGTTCTGATCGAACAGCGCCCAGAACACACTCACCATCGCGAACACCGACACGATACGCAGCACCGCGGGTGTGCCCTCCGCAGCCTCCCGACCGAAGCGGCGCAGCGCAGGACGCCAGACCTGCGTGAGCTCGCTGTCGCTCTCGCGCACGTTCTCGCGCACCAAGCTCGGCTGCTCTTTTCCGCTCAGCTTCACACGCAGGGTATAGAGCAGCACCGCCAAGAAGCCGTCGTCGGGCGAGATGCTCTGGCGAATCCGAAAGCTGAGCAGGCTGAGCAGCAAGAACGCGAGCGACACGAGCACCTTGCTGAACAGCGAGAGCGCCGCGTAAGCCGGCACCAATCCACTGCCGAACATCGGAGCCGCGATGACCATGAACAACATGATGCCGGTCAGCACGTCGAGCGCGCCGAGCTTGCCGCCCGGTCGGCCCGGCACGTGTACGAACACCTTGCGCCCCATCCAGAACCAGATGGTTGCCAGGCCCATCAGCACGCCGGGCAACGCGAACGCGTAGGCGAAGCCGTACTTCTGCTTCACGGCCGGCACGATCAGCTGGGCGAACATCGCGCCGAAATTGATCATGAAGTAAAACGCCTGATAGACGCGCTCGACCTTGCTCCAGTTGCCGCGGCCGAACTGATCTCCGACGTGGGCCGAGACACAGGGCTTGATGCCGCCGGCACCGATCGCGATAAAGGCGAGGCCCATGACGAAGCCCGAGAAGTCGCCATCGTACGCGGCCAGGCAGCCATGGCCCACGCAGTACGCCAGCGACAGCCACAGGATGGTGCTGTACTTGCCCCACCAGCGGTCGGCGATCAGCGCGCCGATCATGGGCAGCGCGTAGACCGCCGCGTTGAAGGTGTGGACCACATCGGTGGCCTGCCGCTCGGCCAGTGCACCCGAGACGCCCTGCGACGTCAGCAGCTGCGTCAGGTACACGAAGAGGATGGCCTTCATGCCGTAGAAGCTGAAGCGCTCGCCACCTTCGTTGCCGATGATGTACGGCACGCCCTTGGGCCAACCCGTCTCGCTGTGATCGGGCGCGGTGCGATAAACGGCCATGTGTTGCAGCCTACACCACGATCAGGCCGTGAAAAGTGGACCCGTCACTGAAGTGGACAGTCGCGTCTCGTGGAGCGTCGTCTGCGCGCGACGACTTACCCATGAGCCAGCCTGCGAATGACTCGCTCAGCGAGGGCGCGTCGGCAGGCCCGCGCCGCGTCGACCGAGCCTGCCCTGCGGCTGCGAGGTGCCCTTGCGTCGCTGGTGGATCGAGAGCGAGCCCGCGCCGTGCTCGGGCGGAACCAGCTGGTGCTGCTTGCTGCCGATCAAGTCGGTGCGTCCACACTTGTGCAGCGCGTCGCGGGCCAGCTGGTGCTGCGCCGGATCCCAGTACTGCAGCAGCGCCTTTTGCATTCGCTTGTCGACCATGTGCTTGGCCGTGTAGACGGCTTCGCGCGAGAACGGGTCCTTGCCCGTGTACCACATGCTGGTGGCCATCGACATCGGCGTGGGGATGAAGTCCTGCACCTGACGCGGCCGCAGCCCCTTGTTTTTGAGGTAAAGCGCGAGCTCGACCATCGACTCCAGGGTCGAGCCGGGGTGGCCCGAGATGTAGTACGGGATCAGGTGCTGCTCTTTGCCGGTCTTCTCGCTGGCGCAGGCGAACATGTCGGCGAAGCGCTCGTAGCTCTCGACGCCGGGCTTTTTCATCTTGTCGAGCACCTTCTCGTCGACGTGCTCGGGCGCCACCGACAGCTGACCACCGGTGTGGTGCTGGGCCAGCACGTCGATGAACTCGGGGCTCTCGGCCGCCAGGTCGTAGCGCACGCCGGAGGCGATGAAGGCCTTGCGCACGCCCGGCTCTTCGCGGACTTTTTGCAGCAGGTCGATCAGCGGCGTGTGGTCGGTGACGAGGTTCTCGCAGATGCCCGGGTGCACGCACGACAGGCGGCGACAGGCCTTCTCGATCTTCTCCTCGCGACACTTCATCTGGTACATGTTGGCGGTCGGGCCGCCGACATCACTGATGACGCCACGAAAGCCGTCCATGCGACGCAGCGAGCGCACCTCGCGCAGCACGCTTTCGGCCGAGCGCGACTGGATCACGCGGCCCTCGTGCTCGGTGATCGAACAGAAGCTGCAGCCACCGAAGCAACCGCGCATGGTGACGATGGAGTGCTTGACCGTCTCGAACGCGGGAATCGGCTCTTGATAGCGGTAGTGCGGCACGCGCTGAAACGGCATGTCGTACAGCTCGTCCATCAAGCCCGTGTCGAGCGGCTCGGCCGGCGGGTTGAGGTACAGCGCCTCCATGCCGTGCGCCTGCAAGATGGGCCGACCGTTGCCGGGGTTGGTCTCGAGCTGAAAGGCGCGGCTCATCTCGCTGAACGCGTCGAGGCCCTCCTGCCCCTGCGCGCTGACCTGCTCGTAGCTCGGCAGCACGATAGGCTTGCCGTCGCGCACGAAGCGACTCGCCTCGATGCCCTCCCACTCCCCTTTGCGCATGAGGAAGCCGGTCCCGCGAATGTCGCGCACATGGTCGATGCGGTCGCCGCGCTTCAGGCGCTCGGCGACTTCCCACACCGGCCGCTCGCCCATGCCGAAGATGACCAGGTCCGCCTTGGCGTCGAACAAGATGCCGCGCCGAACCTGCTCACTCCAGTAGTCGTAGTGCGCGATGCGCCGCAGCGATGCCTCGATGCCGCCGATCACGAGCGGCACGCCGGGAAACGCACGGCGGGCGAGGTTTGCGTAGACGATGGTGGCGCGGTTGGGTCGCGCGCCGGTGCGGCCAGCGGGCGAGTACTGGTCCTCGGAGCGCACCTTCTTCTGCGCCGTCAGCTTGTTGAGCATGCTGTCGAGGTTACCGGCCGTGATGCCCACGAACAGCTTGGGCGCGCCCATGACCAGGAAGTCGTCCAGCACGTCCCAGCGCGGCTGCGCGATCATGCCGACACGAAAGCCACGTGCCTCGAGGAAGCGCCCAATCAGCGCGCCGCCGAACGCCGGGTGGTCGACGTAGGCGTCGCCGTTGATCAGCAGCACGTCGAGCGCGTCCCAGCCACGCGCCTCCATCTCCTCGCGCGTGGTGGGCAAGAAGGCGGTGAGCTCGCGGCGATTCCGCCCGTTTTTTCGACGAAGCTCGACCAGTGACGACATCGGCGGAAGGTAGCAGCTTGCGGTGAGGCCGCAGTCTGTCCACGCTCCGCGCGTGAAAGCAGGCGAAATCTCAGGGCTGACCGTGGACTCGCTCACACTGGACGGCGAAGGTGTGGGCAAGCTCGCCGAGCGGGAGGTGTTCTGTCGCGGCGTCTTCCCGAGCGAGGTCGCCAAGGTCCGCATCGAAGCCGTGTCGCGGCACCACCCGCGCGCGCACGCGAGGCTGATCCAGGTCACCAAAAAACACGCGGCTCGCCGGGCGGCGCCCTGCCCCAACCACGAGTCGCGGGATGGACACTGCACGGGCTGCACCTTGATGGAGCTGTCCGAGGACGCGCAGCGCGACGTCAAACGCAGCATGCTGCGCGAGCGCTTCGGGCTCGAGGTCGCGCCCATCGAGCCCGCCGCCCAGGCCCTCGGGTATCGCTTCTCGAGCAAGCGTGTAGCCTTCGGACGGCGCGGCTTCGTGTACCTCGGCAGCTTCGCGCACGGCTCGCACGCACCGGCGGTGATGCGTGGCTGTCTGGTCGACCACCCGCAGCTCGTTCGTGCCTTCGAGCTCATCGAGAACGCCGTGTGCGAGCTGGGCATCGCCCCCTATGACGAGAAGTCGGGCCAAGGCGACCTGCGCTACGTCTGGGCCAAGACCAACGGCAAGGACGTGATCGTCACGCTGATCACCGCGGCCACCGAGACGCGTGTGCACGAGCTGGTGCCACTCGTGGGCCGTGAGCTCAGCGGCATCTTGCACAGCGTGCAGCCCTCGAAGGGCAACGCCATGCGCGGCAGCACCAGCGCGCTGCTGCACGGGCAGGGCGAAGTCTCCATCCAGCTGCTCGCACAGCGTGTCGAGGTCGGCGCACTCGGCTTCGTGCAGCCCAACCCCGCCGTGGCCGAGCAGGCTTATCGTGCTCTCACCGAGGAGCTCGAGAGCACGCGCGACGAAGCGAAACCGGGCAAGGGCGAGCTCGCGTTCGACCTGTACGCAGGCACGGGCGTCACCACGCGTGTGCTGGCCAAGCGCTTCACCGAGGTGTTTGCCTGTGAGGCCCATCCCGAGAGCGCCGCCACGCTGGGCATCGAGCCCGAGGGGGTCGAGAGTTTTCTGACGCGCGCGGTGGCGCATCGAGGTGCGCAGGTGCCTTCCCTCGTCATCGCGAACCCTCCCCGCAAGGGACTGGGTGTCGAGGTCTGTCGACTGCTCAACGAGCTCGGTGCGCCCGACGTTCGCGTCATGAGCTGCGGACCTGAAGCCCTCGCGAGCGACCTCGCACGCCTCGCCGACCGCTACGAGCTGGTGTCGCTGCAAGCCTTCGATACGCTGCCCCAGACACCGCACATCGAGCTCGTGGCCCAGCTTCGCCTGCGCGATCGCTAACGCCGCACGAGACGCCGAAACGACGTCACGCCCGAGCCTCTCGTGGCGACGTCTCTCGCTGAGGCTTTGCGCAGGGTTCGCGCCGTTGCCCGGCGAGAGTTGTCGAGGGTTGTGCGAGAGTTCGCAAATCGCCTGCAACGCTCGATCAGCCTCGCTGTTGGACAGGCTGAGCGGGGGCTCTATACAATGATTGGACACCGGTTGTGCAACCGAAGGAGCTCCTCGTGACGGGTGCAGGCCGCTATCGAATCCACGCAGTTGCGGAGATTACCGGTGTCCCCGAGGCGACCCTGAGGGCCTGGGAGAGGCGCTACGCCGTACCGATTCCGGTACGCACTCCGTCGGGTTATCGGCTCTACAGTCCGAAAGACGTCGAGCTCGTGAAGCGCATGCGCGAGCTGTGCGCAGCTGGGATGGCACCGGTCGATGCCGCCAAGCTGGTAGCCGAGTCGAGCCGTCCCTCGGCGCCCGCGGCCGAGCCGCACAGCGACCCCTACGAAGCTCTCGCCTCGCGCATCGCCGAAGCCACACGCCGCATGGACCCGACCGCGATCGAAGCCGAAGTGAGGCTGGCGATGACCCTCGGAGACGCTGCCACCGTCGTCGAGCGTGCGTTCTGCCCGGCGTTGATCGAGATCGGACGCGACTGGGAACGCGGTCTGATCACCGTCGGGCACGAACACCTGGCCTCCGAGATCCTGACCATCGCCACACGCGACCTGCTGCGTTTACTCGGACCTTCACGTCCTCTCGGCGAGGTCGTGCTGGCGTGCTTCGCGGACGAAGAGCACGTGTTGCCTCTCTACGCGGCAGCCTTTCGTTTCGTGGAGTGGGGCTATCGGCCGCACGTCCTCGGCGCGCGCACCCCGCCGGCTGGCATCGGTGCGGCGGTGCGCGAGATCGAGCCTGCGTTCGTGGGCTTGTCCGTGACCATCGCGCCGGCCGAGAACGCGGCGCGCGAGTTGGTCGAGGCCTACGGCGTGGAGCTCACGAACCAGCTCTGGGGCGTCGGCGGGGCAGGTGCTCCCGAAGTGCGGGGCGAGGTCGAGCATCACGGTGGCCACGTCTTGTTCGGCACGCCCGACGAGCAACGCGAGATGCTGGGCAAGCTGTTGGCGGGGTCACGGGGCACTCTCGGCCGAGCCTAAACAAACCCTGTATCAACCATGGACAAACCTTGTGACGGGCGGTAAGCCTCTGGTCACGGAGGTTGAACATGGACATGCGACGACTCGGACTTCGCGGTGTGATTGGACTCTCGCTCGCGCTCGCTGCATTCCCAGCGTGCTCCGACGACGACTCGGGTGACGACGAGGTCAAGGACGCGGGCGGTAACTCCGACGCGGGCAGTGGCAACGATGCGGCCCGTCCAGACGCGGGGACCGTCACCGACTCGGGCTCGGTAGTCGTCGACAGCGGCAACACCAGGCCGGACAGCGGCTCGGCCACCGACAGTGGTGCGGCCACGGATGGCGGCAGCACGGCGGAGAAGAACATCGTCGAGCTCGCGGTCGCCGACGGTCGCTTCAATACGCTCGCCAAGGCGCTGACCGATACCAACCTGGTGGCCACGCTGCAGGGCGCGGGTCCCTTCACGGTGTTTGCACCGACCGACGACGCGTTCGCCAAGCTGCCGGCCGGCACTCTCGCGGGCCTCAGCAACGAGCAGCTGGCGACCGTTCTCAAGTACCACGTGGTCGCTGGCGAGCTGCCCTCGACGGCGCTCAAGGCGGGCCCGGTCAAGACGGTTGCGGACTTCTCGTCCTTCGTCTCGATCACCGGCACCACGGTGAAGGTCAACGCATCGACCGTGACGGCCGCAAACGTCGAGGCTTCGAACGGCGTCATCCACGTGATCGACACCGTCCTCTTGCCGCCCAACCTGGTCGAGGCTGCCACGTACGGCGGGTTCACCAAGCTCGTCGCCGCCGTGACCAAGGCCGAGCTCGGCACCGCGCTTGCGGCTCCAACGCCCAAGCTCACCGTGTTTGCGCCGACCGATGCTGCGTTCAACGCGCTGCCGGCCGGCACGGTCGAGAACCTCGCGCCGACCGCACTGGCTGACATCCTCAAGTACCACGTCGTGTCTGGGCAGGTGCTGTCGACCGCGCTCACCGCCGGTGCCGTACCCACCCTGCTCACCAGCAAGAGTGTCACCGTCGCACTCACGGGCGGCGTCACCGTCAACGACGCCAAGGTCGTGGTCGCCGACGTGCTCACGACCAATGGCGTCATCCACGTCATCGACAAGGTGCTGTTGCCGCCGAGCTGAGTACTACGTCGCGTAGCGCCCTCGCGCGCGCACGGACGTCACGTCGTCGCACGCCGCCGCGCGCACGAACGCTCCCGTGCACACCGCGCGCGAACGCCTCGATGCACTACGCGTTCGGCTTCTCGAATGGTTCTTTGTGCGCGCGCTTGCGTAGGTACGTGAGCGCGCGCCAGACCGACTGCCTGACGACCAGCCGATGGATGAGCGCGTGTTTGCCGGGAAAGTCCAGCAGCGTGAGGGCCAGCAGCACCATCAGCAGGCCCTGCCCTGGCAGGACCAGCATCGCGATTCCCGCCACCATCAGCACCACGCCGAGCACGTTGCGCAGCACCTTGTTGAACCAAGCGAGTGCGCCACGGTGGGTCACGGGCGGACGCACGAAGTAGTCGGTCGGCGCGCGCGCGACCAGCCACGGGATGAGCAGTAGCGAGCCGACGAACATCGCCACGGACACGCACGAGACCCAGGTCAGGGCGGTGCGGTGCGACGAGAAATAGGCGATCAGCTCACGCATGCATCATCACATCGAGATCGAGCCCTTTCGGAACTCGCTCTTGTCCAGGTGAACGTTCACCAGGACAGGTGTACCCGCGCGCGCGATCTGCTTGGCCTCACGCAGTGCCGCGGGCAGATCGGCCTGACGCTCGACCAAGATCCCGCGGGCGCCAAAGCCCTCGGCCACCTTGTGATAGTCGGTGCGCGCCAGCACGGTGCCCACGTCGTCCTCCAGCAGCACCACCTGATCGCGCGCGATCTGCGTCCAGCCCGCATCGTTTCCGACCACTGCGATGACCGGGAGCTTGTGCCGCACGAAGGTGTCGAACTCGCTGATGGTGAAGCCTACCGAGCCGTCGCCGTACAAGATCCACACTTCGCTCTCGGGGCGCGCGACCTTGGCGCCCGCGGCAAACCCGGCGCCCACACCGAGCGTGCCGAACACCCCCGGGTCGAGCCACGTGAGCGGTCCGCGCGGCGCGACGATGTACGAAGCCGTGGCCACGAAGTCTCCGCCGTCGGCCACCAGGATGCTGTCTTGGTCGAGCACCTCTTCGATGGCGCGGCAGCAGAACAGCGGGTTGACCAGTACCGCGGGCTCGCGCGCCTGGTCGCCAATCTTGAGCTCGCGCGCGTCGTCACGCGAGCGCAGGACGTTGTGCTGCTCGTCCCAGCGGCCATCGAACGCGCCGACCGACGCATCGGCCAGTGCCGTCAGAAACGCCGCCGGGTCACACACTGCAGCCAGCTCGGGCCGACGGTTCTTGCGCGCTTCTTCTTCGCTCAAGTTGACGGTGACCAGCTTGGCGCGACGGCCGATCTGCAAGCCGTAGTTGAGCCGGAAGTCACACGGCACACCGGCCAGAAGCACGAAATCGGCTTGTTTCAGGGCCTCTCCGCGGCTGTGGCGATACCACAGTGGGTGCTTGCGACCGAGCAGGCCGCGCGCCATCCCGGACAGGTACACGGGCACCCCGAGACTCTCGAGCGCCTCGACCACACGCGAGAGCTCCTGCGGGCGCAGCGTGGACTGCGAGCCGAGCACGAAAACCGGCTTTTTGGCGCGCTTGAGCAGCGCGCGTACGCGCTCGATGTCTCTGAGCTCGGGCGCGGGCGCGGCGACACGGATGCGTCCCTCTGGTGCGTGGCGACTCGAACCGCCGAACACGCGCAGCAGGTGCATGCGCAGGTACCCCTGGATCGCCATGTCGGGCACGCTCTTGACGTCGCTGGCGGCCTTGGCGCCGTACATCTCGCGCACCGTGCTCTCGTCGTACAGCAGGTCGACTGGCACCTCGACGAACACCGGCCCCGGCACGCCCTCGAGTGCCACCTGAAACGCGCGCTCGAGGGTGGGCACCAGGTCGCGCACACGCGAAATGGACACGGCCCACTTCACGTGCGGCGTGATCAGCGCCATCTGATCGATGTCTTGCAGCGCCCCGCGGTTGCGCAGCACGGTGGCCGTGGCGCCGCCGAGCAAGATCAGCGGGCTCTGCGCGAGCTGCGCGTTTTTGACGGCGGTGATGGTGTTGGTGACACCCGGCCCAGCCGTGACTGCCGCCACGCCCGGCACCCCCGTGAGACGTGCCGTGGCGTCGGCAGCGAAGACCGCGTTTTTCTCGTCGCGCACGTCGACCACGCGGATGCCGCGCTTGTTGGCGCCCACGAGGATGGGGGAGATGTGCCCCCCGCAGAGCGTGAACAACGTGCGGACACCCTGACGGTGCAGGACGTCGGCGATGCGTTCACCGCCGTTCACGAGACACCTCCCGTGGCCGGCGCGAGCACGTGGGCCGGCGGCACGAAACACACGAAGGTGCCCTCGAACACACGCTCGGCACTGCGATTGACGTGTACTTCGACGCGGTGGCGCTTGCCCTCGACGCCGAGCAGACGCGCCGTGGCGAGCAGGCGATCGCCGACTACCACCGGTGCGAGGAAACGCATCTCGGCGCTGCCGAGCACGACGTTGGGCTCGTTGATGGCCAACATGGCGGCGTAGTCCGCCAGGCCGAAGACGAAGCCGCCGTGTACCAGGCCGAGTTCGTCAGCACGCATGTCGTCGACGGTCTCGAGCTCGACCTCGGCGCCGCCCGAAGCGAGCAAGCGCGGCGCACCACACAGCCGCGCGCTGATCGCACGATGGGTATGAAGTTCCATTGCGCGGCAGCATACACGCGCGCTCGAAGCGCTCAATCGCGCTTCGCCGGAAACGCTACTCGCGGGCGTGCTCGAGCGCGCTGCGGATCAGGTCGACGACGTGATGGTCCGCGAGCGTGTAGTACACGTGCTTGCCCACCCGTCGGCGCCGCAACAGCCGCTCGCTGCGCA
>Ga0190275_10004165_pt1 | contig 10408 bp, 11 predicted proteins | sample Popmic550T_FD_133745 | JGI IMG/M metagenome (GOLD analysis project Ga0190275, IMG submission 133745) | Populus adjacent soil microbial communities from riparian zone of Yellowstone River, Montana, USA - 550 T | ecosystem: Environmental > Terrestrial > Soil > Riparian zone > Trees stand | place...
CTGCTTCAAAGCTGGCTGACGATGCGGCGGTCGACCTCCACGCGCTGCTCGAGCTCGTGGACCGCGGCTGTCCGCCTCATCTGGCGGCGCGGATTCTTGCTCCGCTGGACAGCGAGAGGATTTCGCGTTGACGGTTGCAACCGGTGTTAGCGTTGGCGCGGTGGAAGCTCCCATCCGTCTAGCACCGGCCCACGCGCCGGCCCGCTCGGACCCCGAATCGTTCGCTTGGGTCACGGCCCTCCAGTCCTCGGGCGTAGAGCGCGACGAGGCGGTCGCCCGTCTACATGAACTGCTACTCCGTGCTGCCCGCTTCGAGGTCAATCGTCGCCGCGTCACGCTGCCGCATCTGCGTGGAGACGACTTCGACGATCTCGCGATGCAAAGCGCTGACGATGCTCTGGTCGCAGTGCTCTCGAAGCTGCACAGCTATCGGGGCGAAAGCAAGTTCACGACCTGGGTCTACAAGTTCGCCCTGCTCGAAGCGGCCGTCAAGCTACGCAAGCGAGCATGGCAGGGCCGGGAGCTGCCGCTCCAGCCTGAGGCGTGGCCACTGTTTCCGGCCGACATCCCGTCCCCAGAGGCCAGCGCAGAGAACAGTGAGCTGTTCGACCAGCTCCACGAAGCGATTTCGGACGAGCTCACGCCGCACCAGCGCGAAGTGCTCGTCGCCACCACTCTGAACGGCGTGCCCATCGACGTGCTCGCCGAGCGCCTCAATACCACGAGGGGAGCGCTTTACAAGACCCTTCACGACGCTCGCAACAAGCTGCGCGCGCGCCTCGCCGCTCGCGGAATAAGCATCGGCGCGGAGGGAAAGGAGGAAGCATGACCCGACGCGAAGACGACAATCTGCTGCGTGCGCTTCTGGGCCCGCAGGGCCCGGAACTCAGCTGCGAGGAGTGCTTTGAGCAGCTCGATCGCTACGTCGAGCTGGAGCTTGCCGGCTCGGAGGCCGACGAGGCGATTCCGGGAATGCGAGCGCACCTCGAGGGATGCCCGGCCTGCCGCGAGGATCACGTAAGCCTCAAGACCTTCGTGGGCATGGATGCTTCGCAGGATGAAGGCCCTCCCCAAGAAGTCGATGCTTGACGCGAGACTTCCCGGAGCCTCAGGGAGAGGAGTTCTGACTAGCCTCGCTTCGAAACGAGCCCCCGCGCTGCCGGCGTACGATCGGATCGCGATGCTCTCCGATCGGGCCGCTCGGCCGCGGATAGCGGGCCAGCAACTCCCGTTTGCCGCCCGGCTCCCGCATCTCGACTTCAAGCAGATCGCCGGTCAGCGTGACGAAGTTGTATGAGGGATGGGCGTAGCCGCGCACCCGGTGCGTGGACGCAGTGCCGGAGTGGACCAGAAACAGTTCGCCCACCGGCCATACGTACGGCACGTGCCGGTGGCCGCCGAGCACGATGTCGACTCCTACCGACCGCAGGATCTCGAGCGCGTCGCCGGCATCCCAGACCTGGTTGCGATCCCGTCCCGTCCCCGGGATCGCCACCAGGTGGTGGTGCATGACGAAGATGCGCAGCGCCGCTGAACCGGAGAAGGAGTCGAGGATCCAGCCATAGAGCTCTCGCCCGATCTCACCGTCGTCGAGATCCGGCTTCGAGGAGTCCACGCACACCACCTGCACCTTGCCCTCCGGGGCCTCGAACGTGTGAGCGTGGGCGCGCTCTCCGAATAAATCCTCGAAGTGGAGATAGCCGACGCTGCGGGCATCGTGGTTGCCAGGCACATAGAGGATCTCTCGGGCTTCGATCCCGTCGAGCCGCTGGCGCGCGTACTCGAACTCCTCCCGGTATCCGGCGGCGGTCAGGTCACCGGCGACCACGACCAGGTCAGGGTCCTCGGCGTTGATCTCCGCGATGGCCGCGTCGAGCAGCCGCTCCTCGAAGCGCGGGTCGAGCACGTGGATGTCCGAAAGCTGCGCGATTCGCATCAGGTGCCAACCCTTGCGGCCTGTGATGCTTGGGCCTCGAGCTCGTGTCTTGCCAGCAACGCCGCGCCGAGGACGCCCGCGTTCGGCCCGTGGCGGGCGAGTCGGATCTCCGTCCTCTCCCCCACTCCAGGGAGCACGAACCGTCGGGCGATCTGCCGCGCCGGCTCGAGCAGCAACTCTCCCGCAGTCGCAACACCACCGCCGATCACGACCAGCTCGGGATCGAAGACGTTGATGGCGTTCGCGATGCCGATGCCGAGGCGCTCGCCGAGCAGCCTGATCACCGCGCGCGCATTCTCGTCGCCCTGCTGTGCTGCGGCGACGACCTCGGCTCCCTGCACCGGGTGCTCCTCTGCTTCCCGGCCGAGCGCAGATCCCGGGTCCTCACGCGCGAGCCGTGCCCCGAGCTCGTCGAGCGCCCGCCCGGACGCCAGCGACTCGAGCGACCCGGCCTGCGGGAAGCTTCCGGCTGGGGGCGCGCCATGCTCGAGCGCCGCTCCGATCAGCGTGTGCCCGATCTCGCCGGCAGCTCCGGTCGCCCCGCGGTACACCCGCCCGCCCAGCACAAGCCCACCGCCGACGCCGGTTCCGACCGTGATCATTACGAGGTTCTGCACGGCCATGTCGGTGCCGTCGTACGCCTCAGCGAGCGCGGCGCATGTCGCGTCGTTGTCCACGAACACCGGCAGCTCGAGGCGCTCCTGGAGGACCGTCCGCAGCAGGACGTCCGCGAGCTCAAGGTTTACAGTCGACTTCACCCTCCCCGTCGCAAACTCCACCACCGATGGGACGCCGATCCCTATGGCCGCCGTCTCGCCGCTGCGAACTGCCTCCACCGCACCGGCAATCTCGTCCATCAGCGCCTGGGCGCTCGCGACGGCGGTTGGGATAACCTGGGGACCGTCGAGCTTGCCGTCGTGAAGCGATCCGACTGAGAGCTTGGTCCCGCCGACGTCGATGCCGATTAGCTGCCTGCTCATCGATCGCGCCCGACAGGGAGCATCTCGGCTGCGGGCGGGTCGATTAGCACAGTCATTGCACCTGAAGCTGGGACCACCAGGCTGGCAGGAGCACCACGATCAGGCCTGCCGGCAAAGGCCCGCTCGACAGCCGCCGCTTTATCCGCCCCCGCGACGAGAAACACCACTTCGGTAGCGGCGTTGATCACCGGCAGGGTCAGGGTCACACGCGGAATCCATGGCGCGAGACCGGGTCGCTCAATGCCGATTGCGAGCCGTTCGCGCTCGTCGAGTGACGGCTGGTTCGGAAACAGCGAAGCACAGTGCGCATCCCGCCCGAGGCCGAGCAGGACCAGGTCGAATAGAGGCAGCTGGTCGCCGAACGCCTCCCGAAGCTCACGCTCGTAAGCACTCGCCGCCTCGCCCGGTCCTCGCTCCCCCGCAATGCGTCGCACATTCGGTGCGGCGCCTGGCAGGCGGTCCACCAGCGCCTCGCGGGCCATGCCGAAGTTCGAGTTCTCGTCGCCGGGTGGCACGCAGCGCTCGTCCCCGAACCAGAGCGTGCAGGCGGACCAATCGACGTCCATCATTGCCAGGCGCTCGTAGGCGACGCGCGGTGTCGAGCCCCCGGCCAGGACGATCTGGCCTCCGGCATTCGCGGCCGCGGCCAGCCGTTCGGCCGCAGCGGCGGCGGGATCCTTCAAGACCAGCGTATCCGTCACGTCGTCTCGAGCATCCGCGCGTGCAACGGAAGCTCCTCCTCGAGCGAGCCAAGTACGTAATCGGCGCCCGCATCACGCAGCTCATCCTTGGTGAAGTGGCCGGTCGCTACCCCCACGGCGAAGGCCCCCGCGTTGCGCGCGGCGTCGATGTCGTGCGGCGTGTCCCCCACCACGAGCGCCTCCTGCGGGTCGACCGACTCGCCAAGCAGCATGCCGGCGCGCTCGAGCGCGATGCGTGTCAGTTCAGTCCTGTCGGTGGAGTCCGACCCGTACCCGCCGAAGCAGAAGTAGTGGTTCAGGTTCGCGCGCGCGAGCTTGATGTGGGCGGCCGCCTCCATTCCGCCGGTCGTGATCCCGAGCAGGTACCCATCAGCGCCGAGGCGGTCGAGCGTCTGAACGACACCAGGCAAAACCCTGAAGTCCTTCGACTCTGCCACGGCCCGCGGCAGGTAGTGAAGGCGCCTCGACATGACGCGTGCGAACTCCCGCCTGCTGGGCTCGTGGCCGATCACGTTCTTGAACGTGAGGCGGGCGACTTCCGGCTCGGTCATGCCCGCGTCCGTGTACCTCCCGATGTCCGCCTGAATCCCGTACAGATCGTCAAACGCCATCCGCCACGAGGCCGCGCCGGCTCCTCCGCTCGAGATCAGGGTGCCGTCCACGTCGAACAGGACCGGGATAGCGCTGTTCGATACTTGCACCCGAGGCCTCTTAGACGCGGTGGCCTGGAAGATGCCAGCGGCGGGGGGCAATCAGGTCATTGACCGCATCGGGCCCCCACGACCCGGGCTCGTAGATTTGCAGGGGCGGCGGGTTCTCGAGCACCGGCGTCGACACTTCCCAGAGCCGCTCGATCCCGTGCGCGGTCGTGAAGAGCATGCGGTCGCCGATCATGACGTCGTGGATCAGGCGCTCGTAGGCCTCGAGCGCCCTTCCGGGACCGCCAAAGGCGTCGGCGTAGGTGAAGTTCATGTGGGCCTCGCCCAGCCGCATGCTGGGGCCGGGGACCTTGGCCAGAAAGCTCCACGAGATGCTGCCGGGGTCGCCGAGCTCGAATGTGAAGTGATCGCTGCCGAACGACTCGGCCACGTGGTGGCAGTCGATCGGGAACATCCGCCGCGGCGGCTGCTTGAACGCGAGCGTGAGCAGATGGCCGCTCTCGGCGAGACGCTTTCCGGTGCGCAGGTAGAACGGAACGCCCGCCCACCGCCAGTTGTCCACGAATGCCCGTAGCGCCACGAACGTCTCGGTGTCGGAGTCGGGCGCAACTCCCTTCTCTTCCCGATAGCTCGCGTACTGGCCGCGCACCACGTTCTCCGGATCCAGCAGTGGCATCGAGTCGAACACCTTCGTCTTTTCAGCCACCAGCACTTGCGACTCGAGCGACGTCGGCGGCTCCATCGCGACGAAACCGAGCACCTGGAACAGGTGCGTCACGAGCATGTCCCGGAAGGCGCCGGTGTGCTCGTAGAAGCTCGTTCTCGTGCCGATCGACAGCGTCTCCGGCACGTCGATCTGGACATGGTCGATGTGGTCGCGGTTCCAAATCGGCTCAAACATGCCGTTCGCGAATCGCACGGCGAGCAGGTTCTGCACCGCCTCCTTGCCGAGATAGTGATCGATCCGGAAGACCTGCGATTCGTCAAAGACCCTGTGCACACTCGCGTTGAGCTCACGCGCGGAGACGAGATCGGTGCCGAACGGCTTCTCCATGATGACCCGCGCGCGCTTGTTCAGAGCAAGCACTCCGAGCTCCTCGATGATGCTCGCCGAGGCTGCAGGAGGAACGGAGAGGTAGTGCAGGAGCCGGGGCTTGTGACCGATCTCCTTCTGCGCCTCTTCCACCGCTTCGTTGAGGGCCCCCAGCCCTGCGCCTATCCCGGCGAATGAGAGCCGGGCCGCGAACGAGTCCCACGAGCCGGCCGTTTGAGGCTTTTGGCCGAACTCATCCACCGCAGACCTTGCGAGCGCGCGGAAGTCGTCGTCGGCCAACTCGCTCAACGACGTGCCGACGATGCGAAACCGCTCCGGCATCAGATTTGCTTCCGCGAGATGAAACATCCCCGGCAGGAGCTTGCGCTTCGCGAGATCGCCGGTCGCCCCGAACAGGACGATCACGTGATCGTCGAGCGCCTGTGCGGGCGTTCCAGTCGGGGCCGCCGTCGTCGCGAGGCCCGCCATCTCAACCAACCGGCGGTCGCTCGGCGTGGCCGCCGAACTGCTTGCGCATCGCCGACAGGAGCCGGTCCGCAAAGTCAGCCTCGCCACGCGACCTGAAGCGCTCGTAGAGCGCCGTGGTCAGCACGTTGGCCGGAACGCCCTCGTCCACGGCGGCGAGCACGGTCCAGCGTCCCTCGCCCGAGTCCGACACCCTGCCCGTGAACTCCTCCAGGCCGGGCGACTGTGCCAGCGCCGCGGCCGTCAGGTCGAGCAGCCACGACGCGACCACGCTTCCGCGCCGCCATACCTCGGCGACCTGGGCGACGTCGATGTCGTATTGGTAGTACTGCGGGTCGCGCAGCGGCGCCGTCTCGGCGTCCTCGACTCGGCCCTGCTGCTTGCCGACGTTCGCACGATGCAGAACGTTGAATCCCTCGGCGTATGCCGCCATGAGGCCGTATTCGATCCCGTTGTGGACCATCTTCACGAAGTGCCCCGCGCCGGCGGGTCCGCAGTGGAGATAGCCCTGCTCAGGGGTGGAAGGCTCGCCGCCGCGGCCGGGCGTCCGGGATGCGCTCTCCACGCCGGGGGCGATCGTTTTGAAGATCGGGTCGAGACGCTGGACAGGTTCCTGCTCGCCCCCGATCATCAGGCAGTAGCCCCGCTCGAGCCCGAAGACGCCGCCGCTCGTGCCTACGTCCACGTAGTGAATGCCCTTTGGCTCGAGCGCCTCGGCACGGTCGATGTCGTCACGGTAATAGCTGTTGCCGCCGTCGATCACGATGTCGCCCTTCTCCATCCGGGCTGCAAGCTCTTGAACCGTGTCGCCGGCGAAAGAGGCCGGGACCATGACCCAGGCAGCGCGCGGCTTGCGCAGCTTGGCGATGAAGTCGTCCACCGACACCGAGCCGGTCGCGCCCTCCTGCTCGAGTGCCTTCACCGCCTCGGTGTTCACGTCGAACACCACGCACTCGTGACCCCCGGCCATCAGCCGCCGCACGAGGTTGGCGCCCATCCGCCCCAGACCGACCATTCCAAGCTGCATCACGGTTCCGTTCTTGCGAGCTGGTCGCGGCACACGCCGACTATCGCCTCGGGCGTGAAGCCGAACTTTCTTTGAACATCCTTGAGAGGGGCCGACGCGCCAAAGGTGTGCATCCCGATCATCGCCCCCGCGGTCCCGACGAAACGCTCCCAGCCGAGCGTCGAGCCCTGCTCCACGGAGACACGCGCGCGCACTGCCGGCGGCAGCACCTCCTCTCGGTAGCCCTGAGGCTGGAGGTCGTACAGCTCCCACGACGGCATGCTGACGACGCGCACCTTCGCGCCATCGGCTGTGAGCTGCTCGTAGGCGCCGATGCAGAGCTGCACCTCGCTGCCGCTCGCGAGCAGGATCAGCTCGGGCTCTCCATCATCGGCGTCGGCGAGCACATAGGCGCCGCGCTCGAGCCCCGCTGCCGACGCGTAACGGCTCCGGTCCAGCGTCGGAATCGCCTGCCGCGTGAGGACGAGCGCGACCGGCGAGTGTTGAAGCCCCATCAGGACGCGCCATGCCTCCACCGTCTCGTTCGCGTCGCAGGGCCGAATGGTGACGAGGCCTGGCACGGCTCGCAGCGACGCGAGCTGCTCGACGGGCTGATGGGTGGGCCCGTCCTCGCCCAGCCCGATCGAGTCGTGCGTGAAGATCCAGATCGCGGGAATCTCCATCAGGGCGCTGAGCCGGATCGGCTCGCGCGCGTAGTCGGAGAAGATCAGGTAGGTGGATCCGTACGGCCGCAGCTTCGACAGGGAGAGGCCGTTCACGACGCACGCCATGGCGTGCTCCCGGACGCCGAAGTAGAGATAGCGGCCGCCTCTGTCCTCGGGGGAGAAGACGCCTGCGCCGTCGACCGTCAGGCCGACGCTCGTTGAGTCCTTGAGGTCGGCTGCGCCGCCGACCAGCCATGGGACGCTGCGAGCGGCCGCGTTCAGCGCCTCTCCCGACGCCTTGCGGGTCGCGACGCCCTTCTCGTCGGCGGGGAACTGCTGGGGAAGCTCGATGTCCCAGCCCTCGGGCAGCTCGCGTCGCTGCATCCTCTCGAGGTGGCCGGCGAGCTCCGGATGCTTCGCCCGATATCGCTCGAACAGCCGCTCCCAGTCTTCACGCAACGCCCGGCCGCGGGCACCGACGCCGGCCACGAAGTGCTCAACGACGCCGTCCGGGACCAGGAACTGCTCGTCCTCGGGCCAGCCGTAGCTGCGCTTTGCGCGCCGGGCCTCTTCCTCGCCGAGGGGTTCGCCGTGCGCGGCGGCCGTGTCCTGAACCTCGGGGGCGCCGTAGCCGATGTGACTGTCGACCACGATCAGCGTGGGCCTGTCGTCCTCGCGCTTGAAGGTCTCGAAGGCGCGGCCGAGCATCTCCCGATCGTTCGCATCGCCGACACGTGTGACGTTCCACCCCTGACCGATGAAGCGGGTGGCGACATCGTCACTGAAGGTGAGCGACGTGCTGCCGTCGATCGTGATGCGATTGTTGTCGTAGATCCAGCAGAGGTTCGAGAGCCTCAGATGCCCAGCGATCGAAGCCGCTTCGTAGGAGATGCCCTCCATGAGGTCGCCGTCACCCGCGATCACGTACACGTCGAAGTCGAACATCTCGAACCTGGGCCGGTTGAAGTGGGCGCCGAGCCACAGTCCGGCGATCGCCATTCCCACCGAGGTCCCGACGCCCTGACCGAGTGGGCCCGTCGTGGTCTCGACGCCCGAGGTCCAGTGGTACTCGGGGTGTCCCGCTGCCTTCGAGTCGAGCTGGCGGAAGTGCTTGATGTCGTCGAGCTTCACCGACAGTTCGCCGAGCGTCTCGTAGTCCGGGTCCACGGCCTTCACGCCAGCGAGGTGAAGCAGCGAGTAGAGCAGCATCGAGGCGTGACCGGCGGAGAGCACGAAGCGGTCGCGATTGGGCCAGATCGGATCCTCGGGGTCGAACCGCAGGAAGCGCTGCCAGAGCTCGTAGGCGACCGGTGCCATAGCCATCGGAGTGCCTGGATGTCCCGAGTTCGCGGCCTGGATCGCGTCGATCGAGAGCGTTCTGATCGTGTCGACGCACAGCTGGTCGAGCGGGGCCTCTGATCCTGGTTGGAGTGCCATCACCTTCCTTTCGAATCAGGCACATTAGAGTGACGCATCTGACCGAGACGGAGCTTGAGAAGCGGGCCGCGGCCGAGGCGGCCGCGGCGCTCGTCCGCGAGGGATGCACGGTCGGGCTCGGGACCGGCTCCACGGTCGCCTACCTGTTGCCGGCCCTCGCCCAGCGCGAGCTCGACATCCGGTGCGTCCCCACCTCTCCCGCCACCGAGGAGATGGCGCGGGCGCTCGGCCTTCACGTCGAGCCGTTCGACCGGCTCGACCGGCTCGATATCGCAATCGATGGCGCGGACCAGATCGACCCGTCGGGATGGCTCGTTAAAGGAAGAGGCGGCGCCCACACCCGTGAAAAGATCGTCGCCGCCGCGGCCAAACGCTTTGTGGTGATCGCTTCCCACGACAAGCTCGTCGACGCGCTCTTCCCCCCAGTGCCGCTCGAGCTGCTTCCCTACGGATGCCGTGCCACCCTGCGCATGCTCGCCCCGGCCGCGCTCAGAGATCTGCCCCCGAGTCCGGACGGCGGGCTGATCGCCGACCATCTCGGCCCGCTCGAGCATCCCACCGAGCTCGCGGCACGGCTCGCCGACATCCCCGGTGTGATCGAGCACGGTCTCTTCCCGCCCGATCTCGTCAGCGAAGTGCTCGTTGGTCATGGCTCGGAGGTTCATCGCTTTGTGCCGGGGTCGGGCAGTCGCTTGTGACTCCAAGCGACGAGCAGGTGCCGCTCCTGCGGCACCTGCTCGCGACGTGCCGTCGCCTCAGTGTCGGCGGAGCCGCAGCGGCGCGTCATAGACGGAGGCGAGGCGGGCTAGGGTCAGGGCGGCGAGCATCAGCCCGAAGTCCCGCAGGGCGATGTCGTAGAAGCCCGAGTGGGTGAGCAGGTTGATCACGATGCCCCCCAGCCAGCCAGCGACGACGTATGCGCCGTAGCGCGGTTTTAGCGCGACGATGATTCCGGCGAGGATCTCGGTGCCGCCGACGAAGTACATGAAGTCCTGCCCGGACCCCGGCGCGATGTCGTTGATCCAGGGTGCCAGGTATGTGGGCCAATCGACCAGGACGTTGAAGAACTTGTCGAGGCCGAACGCGATCGGCGCGACTACGAACGCCAGCCGCAGCAGGGCGAACGCCTGATAGCGGGGGTCGCGCCAGTCGGCCCGAGCAACGTTCGTCCTCCCATTGGCAGACGGTGTGACGTGCTCGTGCGCAGGCGTGTGTTTCTGAAGTGTGTGGGCAATGGGCATTACGTCTCCTTTGTCTTGACGCGCCGCCCGCGGCTGGCGGGGGCTTCTTCTAACTTTGCGTCCGGACGCCTGAGGTTCTTACCTGCGAGCAAGGGGGACGGGAGCCGGAGATGAAGATATGGACCGTCGGTCATTCCACGCACAGCTTCGACACGTTCGTGGCGTTGCTGGCCGCGCACGGCATCACGCCGCTGGCGGACATCCGCACGGTGCCGAAGTCGCGCCGCCATCCCCACTTTCATACCGACGCACTGGCGCGAAGCC